>RCND010000064.1_pt1 | contig 53427 bp, 48 predicted proteins | sample 2041351 | NCBI WGS metagenome assembly RCND01 (sample SAMN09708230, study PRJNA481090) | Marine sediment metagenome, whole genome shotgun sequencing project. | biome: marine sediment; feature: ocean; material: sediment; isolation source: Sewage treatment plant 12B marine sediment (STP12B) ... | reverse complement strand
CTTGGATAGGCGCAATCCTGTTCGTAACGAATCTGGTCAAGTTCGCAGAACTGCACAACTTTCAATTCTGACTTTCTGAGGAAACCCTAAGTAATGCAAATAACTTTTCAAGTTCTTCAATACGAATTAGAGGCAATAACAATACCATCGTTATCGTTGACAGTATTCGTTCTGATGCTTCCATATTGAATACATTGAATCCTGCCGATATAGAACATATAGCCGTCGCCACGGATGCGGCAGCGGCTAATTATTTAAGAATCCACTAAAAAGTACCGAAAGGTACTTTTACTTTTTTATCTTCTTTCAAAACTGATGAAGGCAGCGCAGGTTTTTATTGTAGGCAAAAGAGAAACCCATGATATCTTTCAAGACCATATTAGGGATCTCTAAAGCGAAATCCTATCGTTTGTGAACTACCATTCCATTCCGTTTACAATTAAACTTGTAAAATGCCTAAATTGAAGTCCTTGGTAATTGGCGCATGGTTAGCAGCTTCAATGCCCATTGAAATCCATTTTCGGGTATCGAGCGGGTCTATGATAGCATCAGTCCAAAGTCTTGCCGCGGCATAATAGGGCGACACTTGGTTGTCGTAACGGTCTTTTATCTTGTTGAACAGTTCCGCCTCTTTTTTCTCGGTGATGGTCTCGCCTTTCTTCTTAAGCGAGGCTTTCTCGATTTGCAATAGCACTTTAGCAGCTGAATTACCGCTCATCACGGCCAGTTCGGCACTTGGCCATGCAACGATCAATCTAGGGTCGTAGGCCTTACCGCACATGGCATAGTTTCCGGCACCATAGCTGTTTCCTATAACTACAGTAAACTTTGGTACAACGGAATTGCTAACGGCGTTCACCATCTTCGCACCGTCTTTAATAATTCCGCCGTGTTCACTTTTACTACCTACCATAAAACCGGTAACATCCTGTAAAAAGACTAAGGGAATCTTCTTCTGATTGCAATTGGCGATAAATCGGGTGGCCTTGTCCGCGGAATCGGAATAAATGACTCCCCCGAATTGCATTTCCCCTTTTTGGTTCTTTACCACTTTGCGCTGATTGGCCACGATGCCCACGGCCCAGCCATCGATTCGTGCGTAACCGGTTAAAATAGTTTTTCCATACCCTTTCTTGTATTCCTCAAATTCTGAATTATCAACAAGACGTTTCATAATTTCTAGCATATCGTACTGATCTGTTCGAGAATCAGGAATAATACCGTAAATATCTTCAACATTTTCTTTCGGTTTTATCGCTTTTGAACGGTTATAACCGGCTTTATCGAAATCCCCGATTTTATCGACGATGTTTTTAATGGTGTCTAGAGCGTCGGAATCATCTTTAGCTTTGTAGTCCGTGACACCACTGATTTCGCAATGGGTTGTTGCTCCCCCAAGGGTTTCGTTATCAATGTTTTCACCGATGGCCGCTTTTACCAGATAGCTCCCTGCCAAAAAGATACTTCCGGTTTTATCTACAATAAGGGCCTCGTCGCTCATAATCGGCAAGTATGCGCCTCCCGCTACACAACTGCCCATGACCGCGGCAATTTGGGTTATTCCCATGCTGCTCATTACGGCATTGTTCCTGAAAATACGACCAAAGTGTTCTTTGTCGGGAAAAATCTCATCTTGCAAAGGCAGATAAACCCCCGCACTATCCACCAAATAAATAATGGGTAAGCGGTTTTCAATTGCAATTTCCTGTGCCCTTAAATTCTTTTTCCCCGTAATAGGAAACCAAGCACCTGCCTTTACGGTCGCGTCGTTGGCTACAACGATACATTGTTTTCCTGAGACATATCCTATTTTAATGACTACACCGCCAGATGGGCAGCCACCGTGTTCTTCATACATACCGGCGCCTACCAAGGCCCCGATTTCTAGGCTATCCTTCCCGCTGTCCAAGAGATAGTCGATACGCTCTCGTGCAGTCATTTTACCTTGAGCATGCTGTTTCTCGATTCGCGTTTTCCCCCCGCCTAATTTTACAACAGCAAGCCGCTTTTTCAGTTCGGAAAGTAGTAGTTTATTATGGTCTTCGTTCTTGTTGAATTTTAAATCCATCGAATATCGTCTCTTTTAGATTCTAAAGGTAAGCAGTAAAATTGTTTACATTTGGAAAAATTGGAATCATATGGCACAAGAGATACGTTGGGGAATAATAGGTTTGGGTGGTATTGCACACACCTTCGCTAAAGACTTAGCATTGGTTGGAAGCGCGAATTTGACGGCGGTTGCTTCTAGAAGCCATGAGAAAGCGGTGGAGTTTGCAAACGAATACGGAGCAACTAGCGCTTTCGGTAGTTATGAGGAGCTATTTAAGTGCGACCTTGTAGATGTTATTTATATTGCCACACCACATACATCGCATGAAGCTTTAAGCATAAAAGCTATGGAACATGGCAAACATGTACTTTGCGAAAAGCCTATGGGAGTACATCCCAAAGAAGTGGAACGAATGATAGGCGTTGCCAATAAAAACAAGGTATTTTTAATGGAAGCCCTTTGGAGCCGATTTAATCCGGCTATCCAAAAAACAAAAAAGTTGATAGATAATGGAGAAATTGGAAATATCCACTATTTACATGCGGATTTTGCCTTTTATGGTTTAGGAAAGGATGTTGAAGGTAGATTGTTAAATCCTGCTCTAGCGGGTGGTTCTTTGTTGGATATTGGAATCTATCCTATATTTTTGACCTATTTACTATTAGGAATGCCCGAGCGCATACAGGCGAGTTCGAAATTTTACAAAACAGGAATAGAGGTACAAACTTCCATGATTTTCGATTATCCTAATGCACAAGCCGTTCTTTATAGTGGGCTTAGCTCAAATTCCGAAATGAAGGCCGAAATATCGGGCAGTGAAGGCACCATTTTTCTACATCCTAGATGGCATGAAGCTTCTAGGTATTCGCTTGAAAAAGAAGGTGAAATCATTGATCATGAAATGCCTAAGATCGGCAAGGGATATACCTATGAAATAGAAGAAGTGCACGCATGCTTGACCTCTGGAAGATTGCAAAGCGATCTCTGGAGTCATAAGAATAGCAGTGATTTGGCAAAGCTACTATACGATGTTCGTCAAAAAGCGGGAATCATTTTTCCTTTTGAAGAACAAAATTAACTTTCGAGTCTAGAGTTGCTATTAAAATTACGATATTTGATGTTACCTATAATCCAAACCGAAACACCATGGGAATGAACAAAAACACTGTACTGGCATGGGCCACATTTATTATGATAGTTGTAGGTCTTTCGCTTATCGCGTTAGGGGCTTTCCGTTACGATGACGTCGCCGGGTGGGGTTTCGCTTCTGTAGGAATCGGTTTTTTTGCCATAGCATGGGTCTTTAATGCACTTAAAGGACGGGTATAAGAGTTTCAATTTTCTGTTTTCATGTTTAACCGTACTTGATACCAGAAGCAACAGAAACATTATCTACCCAGATAAATTTCAATAAATTTTATAATTGACTGTTAATCAGTAAGTAATCATCAATAATTGAAAAATGAGCGACGATAAAAAAGTCATTTTCTCCATGTCGGGAGTGACAAAAAGCTACAAGAACGCCAATACACCTGTTCTTAAGAATATTTATCTGAGTTTTTTCTATGGAGCTAAAATCGGTATTTTGGGGCTGAACGGTTCCGGGAAATCCACTTTATTGAAGATTATCGCTGGAGCTGATAAAAACTATCAAGGAGATGTGGTGTTCTCTCCTGGATATAATGTGGGCTACTTAGAACAAGAGCCGCAACTTGATGAAAATAAGACAGTTCTTGATGTTGTAAAGGAAGGCGTAAGCGAAACCGTTGCTATTCTCGACGAGTACAACAAAATCAATGATATGTTCGGCTTACCCGAGGTTTATGAGGATGCCGATAAGATGCAGAAGTTGATGGATAAACAGGCGGGCCTTCAAGATAAAATAGACGCTTCCAATGCTTGGGAACTCGATACGAAACTTGAAATTGCCATGGATGCGCTTCGCACACCCGAATCCGATAAAAAAATCGGAGTACTTTCCGGAGGGGAAAGACGGCGAGTGGCGCTCTGTCGACTACTCTTACAAGAACCTGAAATTTTACTCCTCGATGAGCCTACCAACCATTTGGATGCCGAATCGGTACATTGGTTGGAACATCACTTGGCACAATACAAGGGAACGGTTATCGCCGTTACCCATGACCGATACTTTTTAGACAATGTAGCCGGATGGATTCTGGAGCTTGATAGGGGAGAGGGTATCCCCTGGAAAGGAAACTATTCCAGTTGGTTAGATCAGAAGTCAAAACGTCTGGCCCAAGAAAGCAAAACAGCTTCAAAGCGACAAAAAACCTTGGAGCGTGAGCTAGAATGGGTACGACAAGGTGCCAAGGGGCGCCAAACTAAACAAAAGGCACGTTTGAACAACTATGATAAGTTGATGCGCCAAGACCAAAAGCAATTAGACGAGAAGCTTGAAATCTACATTCCCAACGGTCCGCGTTTGGGTATCAATGTATTGGAAGCAAAGGGTGTGAGCAAGGCTTATGGAGACAAGTTACTTTATGAAGATTTGAACTTTAAATTGCCCCAAGCTGGTATAGTTGGGGTTATCGGGCCTAACGGTGCCGGTAAAACGACCATTTTCCGAATGATTATGGATGAGGAAAACCCAGATAAAGGAGATTTTAAGGTCGGTGATACAGCTAAAATCGCATATGTAGATCAAAGCCATTCGAATATCGATCCCGATAAGACCATTTGGCAAAACTTTAGTGACGAACAAGAATTGATTATGATGGGTGGTCGGCAGGTCAATTCAAGGGCCTACCTTAGTAGGTTTAACTTTTCGGGGGGCGAACAGAACAAGAAAGTAAATATGCTCTCAGGAGGTGAACGAAACCGCCTCCATTTGGCCATGACGTTAAAGGAAGAAGGCAATGTATTGCTTTTAGATGAACCCACCAATGATTTAGATGTCAATACGTTACGGGCCTTAGAAGAAGGCCTTGAGAATTTTGCAGGTTGCGCAGTAGTCATTTCTCATGATCGATGGTTCTTGGATCGTGTTTGCACTCATATTTTAGCCTTTGAAGGCGACTCTCAGGTGTATTTCTTTGAAGGCAGCTTCTCTGATTATGAGGAGAACCGTAAAAAGCGCCTGGGTGCTGATATCTTGCCTAAGCGTATTAAGTATAAGAAGTTGATAAGATAGATAGACGATTTTAGAAGGCCGAAGTAAGATTTAAAGTCCCGATTTATAAAGCGTACTTCGTAGTTACTAATATCAGTAAGCTTCCTTTGGGTACCAATCCAATTGAATAACCTCGATTTCAGGGTTACCTGCGTTCACTAATTCTTTAAATTTATTGATATCACTTACATCGGGTTTTCCACGATAGTGATAGGGGTATACTTGTTTTGGTTTGAACTCAAGAACAGCATCGGCCGCACTTTTGGGAGTCATGGTGTAGGGCAGGTTCATGCAAACAAATGCTCTGTCTATATTTTTTAGGCTCCGCATTTCTGCAATGTCTTCGGTATCGCCCGAAAAATAGATCCGCTCTCCACCAATATTTAGTACATAACCATTTCCGCGCCCTTTTTCATGAAACTTTAAGGCTTCTTCTCTCAAATTATACATCGGTAGGGCTTCAACAGTAATGTCATAGCGTTCTTTAGAATCGCCATTGTTGAGTACATCGATTTGAGGTGTGAATTTTTCTGGCATTTTATCAGCAACGGCCTGGGGCATCATAATTTTGGCTTTTTCGGTATCCAATGCCTCCAAGGTTTCTACACTAAGGTGATCACCATGAATGTCGGTAACCAATATCAAATCGGGCTTCTTTTGACCTGTAAAAGCTTCCGCTCCGCCTACGGGGTCTATGTAAATAGTAATGTCGTTCCATTCCAATACGGCGGTGGCATGTTCTATGGGAATGATTTTGATTGCTTTCTCAACCTTCACCTTGGGCATTTCGGGGGCAATGTACTCAGGGTCTGCATCCAAAAGTGCGGGTTTATCAGATTTCTTGGTTTCCTTGCATCCGAATAACAAAAGGCTACCGATAAACGCAATACATATTGATTTTTTCATAGCAAGTTCGATTTTAAATTTGGTTATTTAATTCTAGTTCCATTTTGATATCACTGCGCGCATAGCGCACTTCCTTTTCCAATACCGCCTCACGGAAACCATATTTGCTATAGATATGTAACGCGGTATCTAGTTTAGTGCTGGAATAGAGCACGATTTTATCCCAATGGTGTCTTATCGCAAAATCTATGGCAAAAGTAAGTAGTTTTTGACCAATCTTTAAACCCTGAAAATTAGGGTCTACGGCCATTTTTCCAAGTTCATAAGTAGTATTGTTGAGTGGGATAAAAGAGAAACATCCCACAATATTATCTTCATTTTTTGCAAAAAAAATGTAGCCGCCTTCATCTATAATGGACTTTTGGCAGTTTTCCAAGAGCTCGATATCCTTGGGTTCTACATAGAAATATTTTTTTAGCCAAGCTACGTTCAAATCCCTGAATATATGGGAATGCCTTGGTTCGAAGGGGATAATTTCCAAAGACATAATAACCTTAAATTTTGATTTAACTCCTAAAGTTAAAATATTGGTACCTTTGAATCGTGTAATTAATCGATTTTTTTTCGATAAAAAATCTAAAAATAAAATCTTATCGTATATAACCTGATACAAACAAACACTTGATTTAAAAGAAATTAATTTAAACATTATGACTGAAACAAAAAGTAACAACGGATTAAAAGTACTGGCAGGTCTACTGGGTGTTGTACTATTGGGTACTATTATCTATACTGTTAGTCTTTATCAAGAAAAGAAAAAGAACGAAAGCGTTCTTTCACAAGAGAAGGAATTGGTGGTCGAAGACCTTAATAGTTTAAAATCTGAATATGATAAGGCTATCTTAGAGAGTAATGCAACCAATGAAGAGTTGGTTTCTGCGAGGGACAATATCGCTAAGTATATTGATTCTGTAAAGAACATGAAAGCAGATATCTCATCTTTAGGACGCTACAGAAGACAAGTCGGTGTATTGAAACAAGAAAGAGAGCAACTCTTGAAACAAGTTGATTCGCTTACCCAGTCGAATACTATGATCGCAATGCAGCGTGACAGTACCTATACCGAATTGGAGAAACAAACTGTTTTCAACGATTCTTTGGTCGTTCAGAACACTCAATTGGCCGATGTTGTTGAAAAAGGTTCCGCTTTAAATCTTTCAAAGTTCAATGTTGACGCAGTAAAAGAACGCAGTAGTGGTAAATTGGTTTCTACTTCAAGAGCCAAAAGAACCGATAAGTTTAAAATTTGCTTTACGGTAGCTGACAACGTAATCGCCGAAGCAGGTGATAGAGAGTTTTTCGTAGAAGTACTTGACCCACAAGGTAACGTATTGGGAGAAAGTTACTCTAAGACAAACGATTCTGGCGCGTCGGTAACTTACAGCAAAGGAACTAGTTTTTACTACGAGAACAAATCACTGGACGTCTGTGACTACATCAGCAAGCCAGCAGGTGATTTCAAAGATGGTAACTATATGGTCAATGTCTACGACGACAGATTAAAATTATTGGGAACTTCTAAGTTCACCTTGAAATAGGGAACACTAACATTTTATATTAAAAAGGGTCAATTTTCGAATTGACCCTTTTTTTGTCTTGAATTTTCACTTTAAGGTCCCTACCATAGCCTCAGGTTTGACCCATTCGTCATAGTCCTGGGCAGTAACATAACCGAGATTAACGGCCTCTTCTTTGAGTGTCGTGCCATTTTTATGAGCGGTATTTGCAATTTCCGCAGCTTTGTAATAGCCTATTTTGGTGTTCAATGCTGTTACCAACATTAAAGAATTGTTCAAAAGCTCTTTTATGACCTCGTGATTAGGCTCTATACCCGATGCGCAATTAACATCGAAACTTACGCAGGCATCGCCAATAAGCTGTGCTGATTGCAAAATATTGGCTGCCATCATTGGTTTGAATACATTGAGTTCGTAGTGCCCCTGCGTGCCCCCTACCGATATGGCGACGTCGTTACCCATAACTTGGGCACATACCATAGTTAGTGCCTCACATTGAGTAGGATTTACTTTTCCGGGCATAATGGAACTACCAGGTTCATTAGCAGGAATGATAATTTCACCAATACCCGAGCGAGGTCCCGAGGCCATCATACGAATATCGTTGGCGATTTTATTGAGTGACACCGCTAATTGTTTTAAGGCGCCGTGGCTCTCTACAATGGCATCGTGCGCGGCCAAAGCTTCAAATTTGTTATCCGCTGTGCGAAACGGCAGACCTGTAAATTCAGCTATGTATTTCGCTACGAGCACGTCATAACCATTAGGAGTGTTTAACCCGGTACCTACTGCCGTTCCGCCCAATGCCAATTCACTGAGATGGTCAAGTGTGTTTTTTAAGGCCTTTAGGCCATGATCCATTTGGGAGACGTAACCCGAGAATTCCTGCCCCAGGGTAAGGGGAGTGGCATCCATCAAATGGGTTCGACCGATTTTAACCACTTTTGCAAATTCCTTCGCTTTTTTGTTAAATGTATCGCGTAGTTGCTGTACTCCAGGGATGGTAACCTCGACAATTTTCTTATAAGCAGCGATATGCATTCCGGTTGGAAAGGTATCGTTGGAAGATTGTGACTTGTTCACATCGTCATTGGGTTGTATCGTCTTTTCGCCTTCACCGATTTTTTTGCCGGCTATTTCATGTGCACGGTTGGCAATCACCTCGTTCACGTTCATATTGCTCTGCGTGCCCGAACCTGTCTGCCAAATGACTAAAGGAAACTGGTCGTCATGTTGACCGGTCAAAATCTCATCACAAACAGTGGCGATTAAATCTCTTTTTTTCTCAGATAGCACTTCAAGCTCATGGTTCGTGTAGGCCGCCGCTTTTTTGAGATAGGCAAAGCCATAGACGACATCTAGGGGCATAGAAGCAGACGGCCCTATTTTGAAATTATTTCTTGAGCGTTCGGTCTGGGCGCCCCAATATTTATCGGCTGGTACTTCTACCTTGCCCATGGTATCCTTCTCTATTCTAAAGCTCATTTTCAAGTGTATTTTAGGTGTAAAACAAAGGTAGTATATAGTGCATTTATTTCCACCCCGGACAGTCAAAATTTTAGGTTTCGACAAGGTGAATATTTTTTTCGGTTTCGATTTGCAATTATCGTTGTTTTCAAAGTATCTTTGTTTAAGTAAAAAAAGTTTCAAATGGAATTTGATCAGTATCTTGGATTTCTTGCGTTTTTAACCATATTAACAATAGGTTTTTGGTTAATGATTTTTTTATTGACTTTCGTAGTACCGTATTGGCTAGGTGGAAACCTTATAGAACTCTATAAAGAGTGGAAAGAAAAGAAGAGAGCTAAACGTAGCGCATAACTCGTTTTAATATAAAAAAACAGGGAAGTAAAATTTTTTACTTCCCTGTTTTTTGTTTTTGCAGTTTTCAGGCCTATATTTTAATCATCATCCTTCACTATCATCCTCGCCGTTTCCACCACCATTAACACCGCGGCCCCGTTCCCTTTCTTTGGCTTGATTGAATCGGTAGATAAAGGAAAATGTGAATTGCCTTTGACGATATTGAAATTCGCTACGTGATGTAAAGAAATCGGTTTCGGTAAACGATTGCCGTTTTCTTGAATTTAACAAATCGCTAACATTTAGTGATAAGGTACCATTATCATTCATTATATCTTTGCTAAAAGCCATATTCAAAGAAAATATACCTTTGGTTTCTGTTTGCGCATTCTGGCGTGGCCCCCCATAATAGGCGTTGGTCTGCCATTCGATTTTTGCGGGTAGCGAAACCTTTGAACTAAATCGGGCAAACCAACTGGTGTTTTCCGCTCCGTAGTCTACGTCATTGAAAAACCCCTCTTTCGAGAACTTAAAAATGTTAAAACTACTGTTTATGCGAAGCCATTTTTTCGGGTTATACAAAATTCCGGCTTCGGCACCATAGCGCTGCTCCGTAGATAAATTAATGGGAATCGAACGAATAATATCAATACCGTCAGGAGTGGTTTGGCCTGTGCTCTCTTGGACCCGCTCGAAAGACCCGGTTTCTTTCTGATAGTAAACAGAGGAGGTCAAAGTCAATTTTTCCCATCGTTTCAAATAGCCAAGATCGAACGTGTTCGAAAATGCAGGGTCCAGATCGGGATTTCCTTGAAATATATTTGTTCTGCTGGATCTTGAAGGAAAGGGATTTACATAACGGCCCCCGGGTCTGTTTATTCTACGGTTATAGCCCAATGTAACACTTTCTTTACCTTCTTCGTCCAATTCATAAATCAAATTTACCGTTGGAAAAAGGCCCAAATAGTTTTTGTCAAAATTTACATCGATATCCACACCGAAATCTTCTTCGAGTTCACTGGTGTCGAATTCGGAATCCAATTGTCCTTTTAAATTCGTGTTCTCCAATCTAAGACCTAACAGATAGGAAAACTTCTCAATTTTGTTTCCGTATTGTGTGTAGAGCGCGTGTACATTCTCGTCATAAGAGAATTTATTGGTCAGGTTTTCATTGATTACGAACTGTCCGCTTGCTTGATCCAACGAATCCAATTGGTAATCGGTAATCTCCCCTTCAAAAGTGCCCCGATACCCTGCCTCGAATTGTGCATTTTCCATTGGAAGTATATAGTCGGCTTGAATTAGATATTCATTATCCATTTCTTCCTCATATACATTTTCGAGAACGATTAGATCCTCATCAGGCAGCGTTCTGCGTTCTTCGATTGTAGTATTTCGGGTCTCATCATCTTTGCCGTACTGCAAATCGGCGGTAAGCTGGTGGCCGCTATCGTTAAACCTATTGATGTAGTTTAATGAAATTTGGCAGCTATTATCCTTTTCGTTCTCCAGTTCTTCGCGAAAAGTTGTACTGTTCAACATGCTTTCAACAAACCTTTGGTTAGTGTTCTCGGTGAAATCTTCATCTTTGGAAACACGAAAAAATATACTTCCCGTTATTGATGAATTATCAGTAATGAAATATTCGGCCCCCAAATTATTATTAAAACTTTTGTCCAACCTATTGTAGGTTCTGTCTTCTATAATTCTGTCGAATCTACTTAGGGTGTCTTTATAGGTGTTATCATAAAATGCATTTCCGGGGGCGTCTCGGTAACGGTATCCGAAAGTATTGAAAACATTAAATTTGTCGGTACGCAAGTTTGCGCTAACCGTAATGCCCCTACTGGTCGGATATCCGATATAGGCATTGGCCGAACCATTAAAACCCAATGTTTTTTCTTTTTTAAGGATGATATTGAGTATTCCTGCGGTTCCCTCGGCGTCATATCGGGCCGAAGGGCTTGTTATGACCTCGACCTTTTCTATGGCCTCTGCCGGTAACTGGCGAAGCGCATCAGTAGAGCCAAATCCCGCTAGGGCAGAGGGTTTGCCGTTGATAAGTATCCGAACGTTTTCATTACCCCTAAGGCTTATTGCACCTTCTACATCAACACTAACTGAAGGTACATTGTTAAGGGCGTCACTGATGGTCGCCCCACTGGTCGTAAGGTCTTTTCCAACGTTGTAAATTTTTTTATCAAGACGAACTTCAACGGTAGTCTTTTCGCCTACCACCTCGACGCCTTCTAATTGAGCTACATCAATGGCTAATTTGATAGTACCTAAATCGGTCGACTTTTGAAAGGTTAGGTCAGGTAGTCTGAAGGTTTTGTAGGAGATGTATTCTACGCTAACATTGTATTTGCCGGGCATGGTCTTGACTTCAAACTTGCCGTCGACATCTGTAATGCCACCCGTTACATTATCGGGATTTTGTATGCTTTGCAAAACTAGGGTCGCATATTCCAACGGTTGGCCGTCGTCTTTGTCCATAACTGTTCCGGTAATCTTGATGGGTTCCCTTGCTGGTGCGCCTTGTGGTCTTTGGGCTGTAAGTTTAATCGATAAAAGTAAAAGGGCAATTAGGAACAGTTTTTTCATATTAGCCTTCAGATTTCTCTTTCTTTTTTTTCCGCTTTTTCTCTTTTTTCTTCTCTTTTTGGGTCTTTTGAAGCCCCTTTTTTTGCATCTCTACAAAAGCTTCATATTTCTCCAAGGGAAGGCCGGCCTTAAGTTCTTCGTCTTGTGCCGCCGTTATTTTCTCCATAGTCTCGCGCATTTGATCAGGACTTAATTCTAGAATTTGCATCTCGATACGTTTCTGCAAGTATTTTTTCAAGACAGAACTCATTACTGCTTTCTCGAACGCATTGAGCTCTAGAGCTTCCGAAATCTTGGGCATTTCACCATCCACAATTTGTGCTGCGGTTTTTGGCTCCGGTTCTTTTGGGACCTCTTGTGCCTGAGGTATTGCACTTCGCTGTCTTCCGTAGCCGCCGCCGCCGCCTCCATAGCCATAACCGCCTCCCCCGTAACCTCCTCCGTAACCATTTCCGTATTGAGCCTGTAATTCAGCTCCGGCGAGTAACATAACAAATACTGCGATTAAAAATTTGATATTGTTTTCCATGACGCTATCTGTTTATAAGATTATATATTTTTCTAATGGTTTAACCCTATTTGGTTAAAGGTTTGTTAAAATGATTTAACAACAAATGTACCAAATTATTCGGGTGTGAAAAGTTCAAGTATCAAGTTCAAAAAAGTTCCTGGTTTACTTTTTTAGAATGAATGAGTTTAGTTTCTGCTACTGCTACTGCTACTGCTCACTGATTAGTAGTTTTCTATAAAATATCACTTATCAGGTCAGAAGGCCTTCCGATAATCCCTTTGTCACCATTGAGAACGATTGGTCGTTCTATTAATTTTGGATGGGCAATCATGGCATCTAAAATTTCTTCGTCGGAAAGTAACCTTCCTTTATACTTTTCCTTCCATATCGTTTCATTTTTGCGAACGAGCATTTCAGGTGTGATGGCTAAGGAACTCAAAATTTCTCGTAACTCTTCCTTGGTGGGAATTTCCTCTAAATATTTAACAATTTGAAATTCTTTGCCTGATTTTTCGAGAACTTCTAGACCTTCACGGGATTTCCGGCATCTGGGATTGTGGTATATTTTTATCATTTTATGGGTTTTAGGTTTCTATCGTTTCTGGTTCCAAGTCAGTGAACTTGAAACCAGAAACAATTTAAAACTCTTTATTCCTCTTCCTCTTTTTGCCCCATCATCATTAAATAGGCTTTAAGGAAAGCGTCGATATCGCCATCCATAACCGCATCAACGCTGCCGGTCTCTTGGGCGGTGCGAACGTCCTTTACCAATTTATACGGATGCATAACATAATTACGTATCTGGGAGCCCCACTCGATCTTCATTTTTGAAGATTCGATTTCATTACGCGCCTCCATCTTTTTGCGAAGCTCGATTTCATACAGTTGCGATTTCAACATTTTCATGGCAGTTGCCCTGTTGTCATGTTGACTTCTGGAGTCTGAACATGAAATCTGAATACCTGTCGGATGGTGAACTAGTTGCACCTTGGTTTCGACCTTGTTCACGTTTTGACCCCCTGCACCGCTTGACCTTGCGGTCGTAATAGTAATATCGGCAGGGTTTATATCGACTTCAATACTATCGTCAACAAGCGGATACACGTAAACGGATGCAAATGAAGTATGGCGTTTCGCATTACTATCGAAAGGGGAGATGCGCACCAAGCGATGAACCCCGTTTTCACCTTTGAGCCATCCAAAGGCATAGTCACCATCGATTTCAAGGGTTACGGTCTTTATTCCTGCTACATCGCCTTCCTGATAGTTGAGTTCTTTAATCTTGTATCTGCTCTTTTCTGCCCACATCATGTACATCCGCATAAGCATCGAGGCCCAGTCACAACTTTCGGTACCCCCGGCACCTGCGGTAATCTGGAGAACGGCCGGTAGTTCATCGCCTTCTTCGGAGAGCATGTTCTTAAACTCCAGTTTCTCGATCTGGTTTAGTGCTTTTTGATATTGTGTTTCGACTTCGACTTCCTCAATCTCACCTTCTTGTTGAAATTCGAGTAGCACTTCGATATCGCCGACCAAATTTTTGGCAACGTTGTAGTCGTCAACCCATTGTTTTTTGGACTGAATAAATTTCATATGCGTCTGGGCTTCCTGAGGGTTGTCCCAGAAATTGGGAGCAAGGGTTTTTTCCTGCTCGTTTTCTATTTCGATAAGTTTCGCATCGACGTCAAAGATACCTCCTTAACGCGCCAAGGCGATCTTGAAGACCATTGTATAGGTCAGTAGTTATTGTCATTATAATTTCCTTTTGAGCAAAAATAGTACTCTTTTTCGGGAATATTTACTCTTTAGGGGTTAGAAGTTTTGAGGAAGACCTCAAAGCATAAAATGATATTCAAAAGGTTTTTTTTGGAAGACGGCGGGAGTCTACTGCTGTTGCTGTTGGCCAGACACTTTTACAGAATGACTTGTCTTATTTTTACCTGAAGTATAAACTACGCCTTTTAAAGGAGAACAATCTCTATAGTCTTTGCCATGGGCGACCTTTATATGGTCGGTGTTGGCCATTAAATTATTAGTAGGGTACAAAGACTACCCAGCCGATTTTCGGGATATAGACTTCGGCGCAGGCATGCATCTGCGAATCGCCGAAATAGCCGTTCCCCTGATGCAGATACCCGGAAACATATCTAGTGGGATACTATTTTGCCTAGCTAACGCACAAAATAGATGTGTGAAATCTTGACAGACTCCCCGACGTTTCTCCATAATTTCATCAAGGGTAGTATTCACGTCGGTAACCTCCGGTTTAAAATTGATATGGCTGGACGTCCAATGATTGAGATCCTGTAAGTTTTCAAAAATTTAACTAAATTTAATGCGTACCAAAAATGAGCTCAATTAAACTAAGTCATGAACCGTTATCTCAAATTAACATTATTATTGCTGTTCGGTCCCATTTTCGCTGCTGGACAATTTGACGAGAAAAGTAAGGGTTTTGAAAAATTCAACGGACTATTCAATTTTCAATATGATGCCAAGACCGATAAGGTATATTTGGAAGTCGATGAACTCGGTAAGGAATTTTTATATGTCTATTCCCTGAGCAGTGGAATCGGCAGCAACGATATCGGGTTGGATAGAGGGCAGCTCGGTAATGAGCAAGTGGTCTACTTCAAAAAAGCGGGAAACAAATTGCTTTTGGTACAGCCGAATTTAAAGTTCAGGGCGCTCACGGAGAATGAACTGGAGCGAAAATCTATCGAACAGGCGTTTGCCAAGTCTATTTTATTTGGATTTAAGATTGAGGACGAAAAAGACGGTACATATATTATAGATATCACCGATTTTTTGATACAAGATGTTCATGGCGTTGCCCAACGTCTAAAGAATTCGGAACAGGGTAGTTATGCTTTGGACAAAGATAAAAGTGCAATGGGCATGGACCGTACCAAGGCCTTTCCTAAGAATATCGAATTCGATGTTACCTTAACCTTTAAAGGGGAACCTAAGGGCGAATGGATTCGGTCTGTAGCGCCGAACCCTAATTTAGTGACTGTCTCGCAACACCACTCTTTTATTGAACTTCCCGATGATAACTATAAAAAACGGGAGTTCGATCCAAGATGTGGTTCGTATCCGTTTTCATATTATGATTATTCGACCCCTGTTCAAGAATCCACCTTAAAACGTTATGTGACTAGACATCGGTTGGAAAAAAAAGATCCAACAGCGGTAATCAGCGAAGCGTTAGAACCTATAGTGTATTATTTGGATAACGGAACCCCAGAACCAGTGCGTTCCGCACTTTTGGAGGGCGGTAAATGGTGGAACCAAGCCTTCGAGACTATAGGCTATAAGGATGCTTTTCAGTTAAAAATGCTACCTGATCGTGCCGATCCGTTAGATGTGCGTTACAATGTGATCCAGTGGGTACATCGATCTACACGTGGCTGGAGTTATGGTAGTAGTATAACGGACCCCAGAACGGGCGAAATTATAAAAGGGCATGTCAGTTTGGGAAGCCTACGTATTCGACAAGATTTTTTGATTGCACAGGCGTTGATGAACAAACCTTTTGCAGAGCGTGATGATAATAATGAGCCTATGCTAAAATTGGCATTGGCACGTATCAGGCAACTCTCTGCCCATGAAATTGGTCATACGCTAGGGTTTGCGCATAATTTCGCCGCCAGTACCAACGGTAGGGCTTCGGTGATGGATTATCCGTATCCTCAGTTCGAACTAAAAAATGGAGAAATCGATTTTTCAAATGCTTATGATACTGGAATTGGGGAATGGGACAAAGTAACCGTTGCCTATTCTTATACTGATTTTCTTCAAAGAACCGACGAAAAAGAATACCTGAAAGCAATTTTGGAACAAGCCACGCAAGATGGGCTCCGTTATATTTCAGACCAAGATGCGCGGCCTATGGGCGGAGCTCACGCCTTTGCACATTTATGGGATAATGGTAAAAGCGCAAGTACCGAATTGGAGGATATGCTTAAAATTCGTGAAACCGCTATCACTAATTTTTCCATGGATAATATTCGAACCAACGAACCGAACTCCGTATTAGAGGATGTTTTTGTGCCTTTATATTTTTTTCATAGATATCAAACGAAAGCCGTAGCCAAAGTTGTCGGTGGGTTGGACTATAATTATTCGGTAAAAGGAGACGGACAAACGACGGTAAAGGTTATTGATAAAAAGACCCAAAAGCAGGCCTTAAGAAGTATTTTAAAAACTTTGGATGCCAAAGAAATGGCCATTCCGAAATCAAAATTGTCCTTATTTCCCCCAAGGGCTATGGGTTATCCAAGGACTAGGGAATCGCTAAAAGGAAAAACGGGAGTTTCTTTTGATGCACTTTCCCCTCCTGAAACCGCTGCGGATATGACGTTGGGCTTACTGCTGCATCCTGAAAGGGCTTCTCGGTTGATACAACAAAAATCGCTTGACCATAACAACTTAGGACTGCAAGAAGTTCTGGATGCCTTACTTGACAACACAATCAAAAAACAGCATAAAGATTCCTATATATTGGAAGTTCAGCAAAATATCAATTTTAGGGTGCTTTTCCACTTGATGAATTTGGCGGCCCACGACGGGGTACACCCAAAGGTAAACGCGATTGCCAACCTAAAATTGAGCGAGTTAAAAGCCAAGCTTTCAAAAGACGATAATCTGTATGCAAAGGAAATGGTACGAAGAACCAATAGTTTTTACGAACACCCAGAACAGTTTAAAGTGATTGCAACACCAAAAATTCCAGACGGTTCACCAATCGGGATGGATTGTTTTCAATAGAAAGTTAACTTTAGAATTATGCCCTTCTTGCAAACGACGAGCGACAGAGAAACAAGAGGATTGCGTACTTCAAGGGTATCAAACCCAGACTCTATATATAGACCTTTGGGATCGACTAAATTCCGAAACGATTTAATTAGAAATGGAAATAAACTTAATAAGTGATACTGTAACCAAACCTACCTCGGGTATGCTTGGCGCGATGATGAGCGCCAAGGTTGGTGATGACGTTTTCAAGAAAGACCCTTCTGTAAATGCGCTTGAAGAAAAAGTTGCGACGATGTTCGGCAAAGAGGCCGCATTGTATTTTCCATCAGGTACAATGACCAATCAAACCGCGATTAAACTGCATACCGATCCCGGTGATCAACTGATATGTGATAAGTATGCCCATGTCTATAATTATGAGGGTGGTGGAGTGAGCTTTAATAGTGGTGTTTCCTGCAAATTGGTGGATGGTCATCGTGGAATGATGACAGCTAAACAAGTGGAAGCAGCGATCAATCCTCCAGATTTTTATCATAGTCCTTTAACTTCTTTGGTCTGTATCGAAAACACGACCAATAAAGGAGGAGGTGCCTGCTGGGATTTCAACGAATTAAAACGAATCAAAGCGATTTGCGAAAGACACAATCTCGCTTATCACTTAGACGGGGCGAGGCTTTGGAACGCATTGGTAAAGAAGAATGAGACGCCAAGACAATATGGAGAACTTTTCGATACGATCAGCATTTGCTTAAGCAAGGGTCTAGGTTGCCCTGTAGGTTCTGTTCTCTTAGGAAGCAAGACGCTAATCGATAAAGCGCTACGTATTCGAAAAATCTTGGGCGGAGGTATGCGTCAGGCCGGATTTTTGGCTGCTGCGGGTATCTATGCCTTGGACAACCATTTCGAAAGATTGGCAAAAGACCATCAAAAGGCAGAGGATATCGGTGCGGTTTTAAAAGAGTTATCTTTTATTAAATCGGTGGAGCCGATTGAAACCAATATCATCATTTTTGAAATTGATGAAACGATTATGACGGGTGATTTCTTTGTTGAAAAGTTAAAGCAAAATAAGGTGCAAATTATCGGTATGGGTCAAGGAAAACTGCGAATTGTCACCCATTTAGATTATACAGATGCCATGCACGAGGCTTTTTTAAGGATTTTGAAAAAACTTTAAATCATCACCGTTTCTTAAGGCCTCCATGCGATTTTGAAGATTTTCCATTCCATTTTCCATTCCCATCTCTGAATCGTACAATTGACTACGACCGATTAAATTATCGTTATCGTCTTTTAAATTAAAAAGAAACTGACCTGCATGATTGGTCTTTCGTTCAAAATGGTTTCGGGTAATAGCTGTGACACCCAAAGCCTTGATGGCCTCATTCATCTGAATTTTGTCTGTAAAATCTATGCTGTTTAATAAGGTATGGCCACTTTTGGCCTTTAGGCTAAATCTGTAGTTTGAATCTTTATCGTTATGTACTTCTATCACCTACGCTTTTTCTTAAAAGGTACGAAATAACGAGGACAACTTACCCCTTATACTTTTCGATAAACTTTAAATGCTTTTTCGTGTCCCCATCCATATTATATCCCGAAAGTTCATCCAAGACCTTTTCTTTTCCGGTTAAGATGGTGATAAGGGGAAAAACACCTCGTTTGTTTAATTTGGCCAACACTTTTTGATTGTGTAACAGTTGGTCACTAGAAATTAAGTTTCTGCCACGTGGTAAATCAACATATAGCAAAACATATTCGGCAGATAAAGCTTTGAATTCTTCTGTTTCGAAAAAATCTTTCTTTAACATTTTACATGGCGGGCACCAATCGCTACCAGTGAAGTAAACCAATAGGTTTTTTTGTTCGCTTTGGGCTTTCTCCAAAGCGCTACCGTAGTTCGTCGACCATACGAGATTTTCTGTTGATGTTTCAGATTGGGCGGCCATAAAAATGGGAAAAATTAGTAAAAACAATATTTTTTTCATCTATTATTTTTTTGCGCTATTTGCCACTTCTCGACGTTTGCTGCTTGAACTGTTAAACGTAATTTTTCACAAAAAAAGTGTAAAGGCCATAAAAAATGGCAAAGAAATGACCTTAACTTAATTGCACTCTCCCTTTTGCAAATATTGAACTACAAAATAATTTGCATTGGTCAAAAAGCTATTTGCCGAATAACGAATCCATTCCAGGAATATTGGGCATGCCTTCTTTTGCGACCGCGGCAAGTTCAGTTTCGTTGATTTGAGTCGCCTTTTCAACGGCCTCGTTTATGGTAAGTATCAAATAATCTTCGAGTAGTTCCTTGTCTTCCATAAGGCTTTCGTTTATTTTGATTTCCGTTATTTTCCGGTTCGCCGTAATCGTTACTTTGACAAGGCCTTCCGAAGAACTTTCCTGTAGAGTGACCGTATCTAGACGTTTCTTGGTAGCTTTTACTTTCTGTTGGGTTTCTTTAAGTTTTCCCATCATTCCCATCATATCTCCAAACATTGTATGAATTTTATAGTTAGACCTCAAAATTACTAAATTGTACGCCAAAGATATTTTATATGTGCCTACTAAGAAAAAAGAAAGCCATTTTTATACTATGTCTTACATTTGCCCTCTCAAGTCAAAGCCAAGAAGAACATATGAATGAAATTGTTGCCCCTGTTGCACAAAAGATTCCCGAAAAATTAGCGAAGCACGGCGATATCAGAACGGACTATTATTATTGGATGAAAGACAGGGAAAACCCTGAAGTCATTGCGCATCTGCAGGCTGAAAATGTGTATTATAATACTTTGACCGCACATACGAAAGATTTCCAAAATCGACTTTTCGATGAAATGAAGGCTCGCATCAAAGAAGACGATGCCTCGGTACCTTATAAGCAGAATGGTTACTGGTACATTACCCGCTATGAAAAAGGGAAAGAATACCCAATCTATTCACGGAAAAAGGAAACTTTAGATGCCGATGAAGAGATTATGTTCAACGGCAACGAAATGGCCGAGGGGCATGAATATTTTAGCATCGGGGGAATAGCTATAAGTCCAGACAATAAGCTCGCAGCTTTTGGGGTAGATACCGTTTCGAGACGGCAATATCATATTCAAATCAAAAACCTTCAAACGGGCGAAATTTACTCGGACAAAATCGAAAACACGACTGGAGGCTCTGTTTGGGCCGACGATAACGAAACACTTCTTTATTCTAAAAAGGATTCGATTACTTTGAGATCAGATAAAATTTTTAAACATAAATTTGGTGCAGAAACTGGGACAGATACCCTTGTTTTTCATGAGAAAGACGATACTTTCGGCACTTTTGTCTACAAATCGAAATCAAAAAAGTATATCATTATTGGGTCCTTTAGTACCCTAACTTCTGAATACCAAATCTTACGCTCCGATAATCCCGATGGGCAGTTGCAAATGTTTTCCCCCAGAAAAAGAGGCCTAGAATACAATATCTCTCATTACGGCGACCACTTTTATGTGCTAACCAACAAAGACGGGGCGACCAACTTCAAATTAATGAAAGTTGGCGAAACCCAGACGTCGGCCGATAAATGGGAGGAATTCATTCCTCATCGAAAAGAAGTACTTCTAGAAGGTATGGATATTTTTAAAGACTATTACGTTATTTCAGAACGCGAAAATGGACTTAGTAAAATAAAAATCAACTGCTGGGATGGCAGCGATAGTTACTATCTACCCTTTGAAATTGATACCTATACTACAGCAGTGAGCCGAAACCCCGATTTTGACACCGAAGTTTTACGATACACTTACAATTCGATGAGTACACCGAATTCGGTAATCGATTTTAATATGAGAACCCAAGAAAAAGAGGTCAAAAAAGAACAAGAAGTTTTGGGTGGCACTTTCGATAAAGCAAACTACATAGAAAAACGCATTTGGGCAACGGTAAGGGATGGCGTAAAGGTACCTATGTCAATTGTATATCATAAAAATACGGTACTGAGTAAAAACACTCCTGTTTTACAATATGCATACGGTTCGTATGGTCACACCATTGATCCTTATTTTTCCATTGTGCGATTAAGCCTTTTAGACAGGGGCTTTGTCTATGCCTTGGCCCACATTCGAGGAGGCGAATATTTGGGTCGCCAATGGTACGAAGACGGTAAGTTGCTTAAAAAGAAGAATACCTTTACCGATTTTGTCGACTGTTCTAAATTTTTGATAGCCGAAGGCTTCACAAGCTCTGAACACCTTTATGCCATGGGCGGATCTGCGGGAGGCTTGTTGATGGGCGCAATTGTAAATATGGCACCGGAACTTTATAATGGAATAGTCGCTGCTGTGCCTTTCGTAGATGTTGTGACTACAATGCTAGATGATTCGATTCCGCTTACAACAGGCGAATACGATGAATGGGGAAACCCAAATGAAAAAGAATACTATGAGTATATGAAATCGTACTCTCCATATGATGAAGTAACAGCTCAAAAATATCCAAACATGTTGGTGACTACTGGGTTACACGATTCGCAAGTACAGTATTTTGAACCCGCCAAATGGGTGGCTAAATTACGCGAGGTCAAAACCGATAACCATCTTTTAGTATTCGATATTAATATGGGTGCTGGCCACGGTGGCGCTTCCGGACGCTTTGAGGCACTAAAGGAAGTAGCCAAAGAATATGCTTTTTTTCTTGATTTAGAGGGAAAAATAGAGTAATTCAAAAAATTTAGTAATTTTGCACTAAGAATACACGAATCACATATACGTTTCGTTGATTCCCAAAACTAGACATCCATTTATGGAAAAGAAGATCAAGGCTTACAACAGCATACTCGAACTCGTAGGTAATACTCCCCTGGTTAAACTTAATAAGATTACCAAAGGCTTCACCGGCAATTTTTACGCCAAGGTCGAGTCGTTCAATCCAGGACACTCATCAAAGGATCGTATCGCGGTGCACATCATCGAAGAGGCCGAGCGTAAAGGTATCTTGAACGAAGACAGCACTATTATAGAGACAACCTCTGGCAATACTGGTTTTAGTATCGCTATGGTGAGTATCATTAAGGGTTACAATTGTATTTTGGCAGTAAGTTCAAAATCTTCGAAAGACAAGATAGACATGATGCGCTCCATGGGTGCTACCGTTTATGTTTGTCCTGCCCACGTTAGTGCGGACGACCCAAGATCATATTATGAAGTAGCCAAAAGGTTGCATCAAGAAACAAAGGGATCTATCTACATCAACCAATACTTCAACGAACTTAATATTGATGCCCACTACGCCAGTACCGGACCCGAAATTTGGGAGCAGACCGGTGGTCAAATAACACATTTGGTGGCTTGTAGCGGCACTGGAGGCACTATTTCGGGTACAGCCAGGTACTTGAAAGAGCAAAACCCCGACATCAAGGTGATCGGCGTTGACGCTTTTGGTTCCGTTTTAAAGAAATATCACGAGACACGTGAATTCGATAGAAAGGAAATATACCCCTATCGCATCGAGGGATTGGGTAAAAACCTGATCCCTGCAGCTACCGATTTTGATATTATCAATCAGTTTATAAAGGTCACGGATTCCGAAAGTGCCCACACGGCACGTGAAATTGCAAAAACTGAAGGTATTTTTGCTGGTTATACAAGTGGTGCCGTTATGCAGGCCATAAAACAGTTGAACGAACAAGGCAAATTCAAACCAACAGATAATGTCGTTGTTATTTTCCCAGATCATGGCTCTCGCTATATGAGCAAGATATATAGTGACCAATGGATGGAAAATCAAGGTTTTTTCGATACCAAAATAGAGGAAGAAACACAAAAAATACAGTACATCAAAGAATAATCGATGTAGCATAAAAATAGGAAAAGCAGCGATTCTTGGAGTCGTTGTTTTTTTTTGGAGCATAAATATTTTATGAATGTTGCCCCGAAAATCATACTTTTGTAGACAGAACTTAAGCTAAACAAATGCGAGATTTATTTGACAGAATTATCGAGAACAAGGGGCCATTGGGTAAATGGGCTTCACAAGCGGAAGGATATTTTGTTTTTCCAAAATTGGAAGGTCCGATTTCTAACCGGATGAAATTTCAGGGAAAGGACGTGATTACATGGAGTATCAACGATTACTTGGGACTTGCCAACTTGCCTGAAATAAAGAAAATTGATGGGGAGGTCGCTGCCGAATACGGATCAGCGTATCCGATGGGTGCTCGAATGATGAGCGGTCACACTGGTTTTCACGAACAGTTGGAGCAAGAACTCTCGGAATTCGTTCAAAAAGAATCTGCTTATTTATTGAATTTTGGATATCAGGGCATTATGTCGGCCATCGATGCTTTGGTTGGTAAAGATGATATTATTGTATATGATGTCGATTCACATGCCTGTATTATAGACGGGGTACGTTTACACATGGGCAAACGTTTTACGTTTATGCATAACGATATGGAGAGTTTGGAAAAAAACCTCGAACGAGCCACTAAAATGGCAGAACAGACTGGTGGCGGTATTTTGGTCATCTCAGAAGGTGTTTTCGGCATGCGCGGCGAGCAGGGTAAGTTGAAAGAAATTGTAGCGCTAAAAGAAAAATATACATTCCGTTTATTAGTAGATGATGCACACGGTTTTGGTACTTTGGGTAAGACCGGAGCAGGCGCAGGAGAGGAGCAGGGAATTCAAGATGGTATCGACGTCTATTTCGCTACTTTCGCCAAGTCGATGGCTAGCATTGGGGCTTTTTTGGCAGCCGATAAAGAAATTATTGATTATCTAAAATACAATCTCCGTTCACAGATGTTTGCTAAATCGCTCCCCATGATCTATGTCAAGGGCGCCCTTAAGCGATTAGATATGTTGCGTACACAACCTGAATTAAAAGCAAAACTTTGGGAAAATGTAAACGCCCTTCAGAACGGACTTAAAAACAAAGGCTTTAATATCGGGGATACAAATAGTTGTGTGACCCCCGTTTATTTGAACGGAAGCATACCCGAGGCGATGGCTTTAGTAAAAGATTTACGTGAAAATTATGGAATCTTCTGTTCTATAGTTGTTTATCCGGTAATACCTAAAGGATTGATTTTGCTCCGAATGATTCCAACCGCGACCCATACGTTGCAGGATATTGAAGAGACCTTACAAGCGTTTTCGGTGATTCGAGAGCGTTTAGAAAATGGTACGTATAAGAAACTATCGGCGGCAGTTGCTGCTGCGATGGGGGAGTAAAACAAAATCTCTGATTTAGTAAAATCCAAAATAAATTAAAATCCAAATTCCAATACTTTCTGGAATTTGGATTTTTTTATCGGTTTAAAATACTTGATGAAATGGAGAATCTCTAATCCAGCTTTCAATTCAAGCCTTTTTTATACGTACAACGTCGCTTAAAGATTTTCGGATCGAAGTGCTTCCACATTTGACGTATGGCGATGTTGTCTTCCAATTCGGGTGTGCGGTAACACATCTCAATGTCTTTTTTATTAAACGTTTTGTGATATTCATTAAAAATAATGGCCGTAACCCCTTTATTTTGGTATTCAGGGTGAATACCAATAAGGTAGAACAGGGCATCCTTATTATATTTTTTGGCTTTCAGGAGATGGAAAATACCGAAGGGAAACAATTTTCCTTTAGCTTTCTGTAGAGCGTTTGAAAACGATGGCATCACGATGGCAAAGGCGATAAGCGTATCCTCTTTATCAACAATAAACTTGATGTATTCGGGATTGATAAAGCTGATGTATTTTTTTTTAAAATAGGCTTTTTGTACTTCCGTAATGGGAACAAACGAAGATAGTTTTGAATAAGTTTCATTAAAGAGGTCGAACATTTTGTCCGTCAACGGCAAGACTTCCTTGGTCTTGGTAAAATTGATTTCGCGCAGTCCGTAACGACGTTTTATGAGTCCGTTTAGTTTGGTAAACAGTGCTGGGTCAGCATTTTTTGCCGGAAATTTGTTCTCTACATACCCTTTTTCTTTTTTGAACCCGAAACGTTCGTAATGACTCGCATAATACGGGTAATTGTACCAAGTAATCATACTTCCGATATGGTCAAAGCCTTCAGTGAGTACCCCAACTTTATCCAGATTTGAAAATCCGACTGGACCTTCCATAAAATCTAGATCATGCCGTCTGCCGATTTCGGCAACCTTGTTTAGCAGGGATTTTGATACTTCGGGATCATCAATAAAATCGAACCAGCCAAAACGCATTTTTTTGATTTGCTGCTGGTCTACCTCAAGATGATTGATTATGGCCACTACGCGACCGACCAATTTCTCGTTTTTATAAGCTAAAAAGAACCAAGCCTCGGCGTTTTGAAATGCTGGGTTTTTAGTTTTGTCAAAGGTTTCTAGTTCGTCAGCAATAATAGGGGGTACCCAATAAGCAGAGGCTTTGTAAAGAGAGAAGGGAAACTTTACGAACGCTTTGAGTTCAGCTTTAGAAACCGCTTCTTTAAGGGTGACCATACCATCTAATTTGTTTGGTCAATATTAGGGATAAATAGGGTTAGAATAAAATTATCATCCTTAATTTATGCAAAGGAAAGTCGACTTGCGTCCGATTAAAAATCGATAGCCCCCCCGTTTCCTTTCTTCTTCTTTTTCTCTTCCTTTTGCAATTTTCGAAGTTGTTTTTTTGAAGGCCCTAGGTCGATATCTTCGGCACCGCTACCATTGCCTTTCTTTTTATCCTTCTTTTTCATGGCATTTTTCTTGATGGCCCCACCATTTTCATCAGCATTTTGGTCATCTATAGCTTTTACTTTGTCTTTATGAAAATCAAAACGATACGATGCGCCCATAGTTATAAAAACCCTTGAAGGGGTATTTTTGAAACTTGCCCCGAGGTTAAAGTCAACCTGCAGATCATCGGTCAACAGGTGTGCCACACCACCTCGAATCAGAACATCGGAATATCTGTCACTCTGAATACCTTGGTTTTCAACGAAAGCACTCCACTTAGGGTTTCGAAAAGCATGAGATAGGGATATAAGATAGCTTAACTCGGGAAAATCTGTGGTAATCCGGTCATAGGCGATATTGGTAATCAAAACAAAACGAGGTGTCAGTTTACTTTGTGTTGCTACCATGCCGCGATAAGAAATCGTCGGATCACCTACATAGAAGGGGTTTTCGCCTAAATTAAAGGTGGCCCCGCCATAAATGGATATCGATGGAATCAAATTTTTAAACTTAAAACCATAGTTCGCTTTCCAACTGTACAGATTGGGTTTGTTGCGCTCCGGATCTTTATAGCGGTCATAGATCAGAAATTTCAGTCCCAACCGATTTCTTGAAAAGTCTGTAAGACTGCTTGAGCTGCCCAAATCGGAAAAGGTGATATTTTGGTTTTGAAATGTGCCCTCGTAATTCAATTCTAACTGTTCGAAAAGTAATCCATAACGAAGCGAAATATCACTGCCCCAAATATTACTTTGCGTATTCAAAAGTGAATGGTCGCTCTGTTCGTAAAATAGTCCAGCTTCGAGCTGAATTACGTTTTTGCCTACGGCATAGGCACCTACTGATAAGCCGGGACGGTTAGAGTTGATAACATCGGTGTATTGAGAGGAGGCGATAAGTGGAAAGGTAAATAAGATCAGATGGAATAGATACTTCATTTTTAAGTACTTGGTTATTTCTTGAATTAGTAAATGGTAATTTGTGGTCTTCTTTTGCCTTTAAATAGTGCCCAATCTAACCGCAAACTGCCCACTGCAAACCACTTTATGTTAATTTTAGCAGTTCAGCCCTGTTAATACAACGTTAGAATCGTATTTTTGATATAATTATTTTAAGAAAAAGCATGGGATTTCTAAAGACAATACTGATAATCTTACTGGTATACTATCTCTTCAAGATGGTGGTAAAGATGTTCGCGCCGAAAATCTTCGGGTATGCTGCCCGAAAGACTGAAGAACATTTTAAAGAAAAGTTTGGCGAATTTACCCAACAGAACAAGGGCCAAGAAGAGCGTGTGGGGGAGGTTATCATTGATAAGAAAGCCAATAAAAGAAGCACTACTTCCGAAAAGGTTGGCGATTATATCGATTTCGAGGAAATTGAATGACGTAACTTATTTTGACTAAAGTGATTTCGCGTACACTCCCAACAATTCGTTATATAATCTTCCGGTAAAAGCGCGCTAAACCTCTTCAATAGATTCGATAGGCTGTCGGATATTGTTCCCTAGAATTTGGACCGGTTACGAACAAAAAACTCGAAATTTTATTTGGAAGGAGCATAAGTTCATTATTTTAGCCGAATCAACCGATAAAGCCCATTATGCAAAAAGGATTAAAGGCCTTCTTCGTACATTTTTTTGTTGTCGTTTTTTTTGTTGTTGCAGCTCTGGCCTATTTTCATCCCGTACTTCAGGGCAAGGTTATCGAGCAGTCAGACATTGTACAATATACGGGTATGGCGAAGGAGCAAAACGATTTCCGCAAGCGTACGGGCGAAGAACCGTATTGGACGAACAGTGCTTTTGGGGGTATGCCTACCTTTCAATTGGGTGCTTATTATCCGCACGATTATGTCAAAAAATTAGATAGGCTCATTCGTTTTTTACCGCGTCCGGCGGACTATCTTTTTCTCTATTTTATTGGTTTTTATATTCTACTTTGCTGTTTAAAGGTCGATTATCGATTGGCTGTATTAGGTGCATTAGCTTTTGGTTTTTCTACCTATCTGATAATTATCCTTGGTGTTGGCCATAATGCAAAAGCCCATGCTTTGGGTTATTTGCCCATGCTTTTAGGGGGGATTATTTTGACCTTTCGTAAAAAGTACTTTTGGGGCTTTGTACTGACAGCTATCGCCATGGCCTTGGAAATCGGTGCGAACCACTATCAAATGACCTATTATTTTATGTTGTTGGTTTTGATTCTAGGGGCTGCCTATTTGGTAGATGCCATCCGAAAGAAAAAATTAAAACATTACTCTATTTCCATTGGAATCTTGGTAGTCGCAGTCGGTCTAGGTATCGCCGCTAACGCTACTAGTCTTATGGCCACGAAACAATACGCGGATTGGAGTACCCGTGGAAAATCGGAATTGACGATCAATCCAGATGGTTCGACCAAAGAGAATATTGATGGTTTGAGCAAAGAATATATTACCCAATACAGCTATGGTATCGCCGAGTCTTTAGATTTGTTTGTGCCTCGACTTTTTGGGGGGTCTAATGGAGAAAATCTGGGCGAAAATTCTAAAAGTTTTGATTTTCTGTTAGATCAGGGCGTATCCCGTAGCCAGGCACTGAACTTTTCAAGCGGATTACCATTGTATTGGGGTGACCAACCTATTGTTGCAGGGCCGGCGTACATAGGGGCGATTGTATTTTTTCTTTTTATTTTAGGACTGATTTTAGTCAAGGGCAGAACGAAATGGTGGCTTTTGGGAGGGGTATTAATGTCCTTGTTACTTTCTTGGGGAAAGAACTTTAGCTTGCTTACCGATTTTATGATCGATTATTTTCCGTTGTACGATAAGTTTCGTGCAGTTTCTTCCATACAGGTGATATTAGAACTTTGTGTCCCGGTATTGAGCGTTTTGGCTCTGCGGGAACTTTTTAGGTCTTCTGTAGAGCGAGTGCAAAAACTTAAAGCCCTAAAGCTTTCGTTTTTTATCGTTTTGGGCCTCGGAGTGGCCTTGTTTGTTTTTAAAGGAATGTTTGATTTTGTGGGTGCAAGCGATGAGTTCCTTAAAAAAAATTACGGGGATGAATTGGTTTCCCTTATTCAGGCAGACCGTAAGGCTGTTTATAATAGTGATCTTTTCCGATCTCTTATTTTCGTTTTTTTAGCGGCACTTGCCATGTGGTTTTATATAAAAGGCAAGTTTAAAGAGAATTTTACGATTATTACCCTTGGTGCGTTAATCGTATTCGATTTGGTCGGCATTGGTTTACGCTACGTAGACAAGGATGATTTTGTTGCTAAACGGCGAATGGCACAACCTTTTCCTGAAACGCCTTTAGACCAGCAGATAAAAGAAGATGAAGATATTTTCAGAGTATATAACCCAGCGGAAGGTATCAATGGGGCAAGCACCTCTTTTTACCACCAATCCATTGGTGGCTATCATGCCGCCAAACCGGCCGGGCTTGAAGATTTATTCAGTTTTCACATCTATAAAGGCCATATGAACGTGCTGAACATGTTGAATGTAAAATATGTGGTGCAGAAAGATGAAGAAGGTAAGAGCTATCCTGCGGTTAATCCCGAAGCCAACGGGAACGCTTGGTTCGTAAATAAATTGTCCAAGGTTAATAGTGCAGATGAAGAAATAACCGCTCTGGAAAACTTGGATACAAAGAACGAGGCAATCATTAACACTGAAAAGGTCAAAGGTCTTAATCGTTTTGAATTTCAAGTAGATTCCACAGCTTCTATCGAGTTGACAGATTATAAACCGAATCATCTAACATATACCGCTAAAAATGGAAATGCGGGAATTGCCGTGTTTTCCGAAATGTATTACCCGCAAGGCTGGAATGCTTACATCGACGGGCAGTCGAAAGGTCATTTTAAGGTAAATTATACGCTAAGAGGCATGAAAGTTCCTGAAGGCCGGCATACGATTGAATTCAAGTTCGAGCCCGAGGTCGTAAAAACGGGAAGCCAAATTACTTTGGCAAGTTCTATCGTTTTGGGTCTCATCGTTTTAGGCGGAATAGGATTTTCGTTTTATCGTTTCAGAAATGATGGGAAAGAAGTAAAGAATAATGATTAGCACATAGTTTGTAGAGATTCCCCAATCTTAATACCAACCAATAGTCACTTATGAAAAAAGCGCTCATAATCACCTACTATTGGCCTCCAGCAGGTGGTCCGGGTGTTCAGCGATGGTTAAAATTCGTAAAATACCTGCGTGATTTTCATGTTGAGCCGATTGTCTACATTCCTGAAAACCCACATTACCCGATTGAAGATACTTCTTTGTTAAGGGAAGTTCCAAAAGATATCACCATCTATAGGCAACCACTATTTGAGCCATACGGGTTAGCTAAATTTTTATCCTCTAGAAAAACAAAGCGTATCAGTTCGGGTATCATACAGACCAAGAACCAATCTTTTTTAGAAAAGATCATGTTATGGATTCGTGGAAATTTTTTCATTCCCGATGCACGAAAATATTGGGTTAAACCCTCTGTGAAATTTTTATCCGGAGTAATCAAAAATGAAAATATCGACACGATAATTACCACCGGGCCACCGCATAGTGTCCATTTAATAGGACAACAATTGAAAGACGAACACAAAGTACAGTGGATGGCCGATTTTAGAGACCCTTGGACTTCAATCGGTTATCATAAAAAACTAAAACTCTCGGTATCTTCACAAAAGAAACACAAAGCGCTGGAGCATGGGGTTTTAAACGGAGCCGATAAGATTATTACCACAAGTAATACGACCAAGTACGAATTCGAAAAGCTAACAAAACAACCTATTTCTGTTATCACGAATGGTTACGATTCTAAGTATGAAGGAGGTGCGGACTTAGACAAAGATTTTACGATATCGCATATCGGATCCCTACTTACGGGCAGAAACCCTAAGAACCTTTGGAAAGTATTATCACAGCTGGCAGCAGAAAATACCGTTTTTAGGAGTGATCTACAGCTTGAATTCATGGGAGTGGTTAGCAAAGACGTTATGGATAGCCTCTATCGTTTTGAACTTGGGCCGTATATTAAGATGAGAGGATACGGCTCACATGCCGAGGCGCAACGCCGGCAACAGCGATCACAGCTTTTGTTGTTGGTGGAGATAGACTCCGAAGAAACTAAAGGTATTATTCCTGGAAAGTTATTCGAATATATGGCTGCGAAACGTCCAATATTGGCGGTTGGACCAAAAAATTGGGAAGCTGGAGAAATTATCTGTGATACCCAAACTGGAAAAGTATTTGATTACACCGTGCATTCCGATTTGAAGAATACCATTCTTGAATGGTATGCAGCTTATAGAAAAGAAAATCTTGTTTCTAAATCAGAAAATATAGAGAAATACAGCCGTAGGGCCCTTACCGAAAAGCTTGCCAAATTACTCTAATGGGAATCGTATTTAAACAATCACTGAACAATTCCATCATCACCTATTTCGGTTTTGGCATAGGTGCGCTCAATACGTTGGTATTGTACCTTAATTTCATGACTCCCCAATATTATGGTTTGATACAAGTGATTTTATCGGCCTCCGCTGTATTGATGCCAATTCTGGCCTTTGGTGTACCGAATACTTTGGTTAAATTCTACAGTAGTTTTAAGAATGACAGAACTAAAGACGGTTTTTTGATTTTGATGTTGTTCCTTCCGTTAGCTTTGATTCTTCCTATTGCAGGAATCACTTTTCTAGCTAATGATGCGATTGGCAGTTTTTTATCCAAGGAGAATCCTGTTGTAAAGGATTATGTGTGGCATATATTCTTGATTGGTATGGCCATGGCCTATTTTGAAATCTTTTACGGCTGGGCCAAGGTGCAGATGAAATCGGTATTTGGCAATTTCATGAAAGAGATATTCTGCAGGGTAGGGCAGACGGTTCTTTTGGTCTTATTATTCTTTGAGCTTATCTCCGTTGAATTTTTCATTCAAGCTTTGACGGGTATTTATCTTCTCCGTACCGTTATCATGAAGCTATATGCCTATCGATTGCGAATGCCCAAATTTGTCTTTGATTTCCCAGAAAATATAAACAATATTGTCGTTTATACAACCTTAATAATCTTAGGCGGTTCGGTGGCTATAGTACTATTGGAAATTGATAAGGTAATGATCAATCAATTTATTAAAATAGAGAACGTGGCCTACTATAGTGTGGCAGGGTTTATTGCAATGACAGTGGCCGTCCCTTCACGGTCGATGCACCAAATCACGTATCCGCTGACAGCTGAACTATTGAATAAAAATGATAAGGTCGGCTTAAAAAATCTGTATCAGCGAAGTTCATTGACCTTGTTCATAGTATCAGGGTTGCTATTTTTGTTGATTTTACTAAATCTGAACGACCTGTATGAAATGCTTCCTGAAGCATATAGAAATGGATTTATTATTTTTGTCTGGCTCGGTCTTGCCAAAATTTACGATGCTATATTGGGAAACAACAATTCTATTCTATACAATTCAGATTACTATAGGGCTGTGTTGGTTATGGGCGTATTGCTGGCTATCTTGACGATACTTTTAAACCTTTGGCTGATTCCAAAATTCGGACTTGACGGAGCAGCTATCGCCAGTTTTTCGTCATTCTTCATTTATAATACAATCAAGTTGTTCTACGTAAAGGTGAAATTCGATATTCTCCCTTTCACTAAAGAAACGATTAAAGTCGCTCTACTTTTGGTGGCTACTGGTCTATTCTTTTATTTTTTGGATTTTTCTTTTCACCCGATTATCAATATTGCTCTTAAAAGTATGCTGATCGTAGTGCTTTATGTAGCAATACTTTATCGCTTTAAGATTTCAGAGGATGTCTTTGGGGTACTTTCAAAGTTTTTAGGAAACAGCAAGTAAACTTCAATTGGAAATTTAGAACTGTACATCAATGGACAATCATTTTTTTGGAGAATAATTAACTTTATAAAAGCAGAGGCGTAATCGAGTTGAAAAGTGACCCCAGTAAATTTTTATAGTAACTTTATTTTAATAGTTTAGGCCATGAGGTACATAGTTAAAGGTAATTTTTGCGCGTCTTTGCTTCTCGATATTGCTGAGCCTGTGAACGAGGCACGAGTTAGAATCTATCAGGTTGAGCCGACAAGTCAGAATGATAGTGAGAACATACATTTCGATAAGGGACTTCGTATATTGACCGAAAAAAAAATTACCAATAAAGAGGGCTACCTTATCGGAAAGGGAAGAACGGATAACGAGGGGAATTATGAAATAGAGCTTTCCAATAGTTACCGCGAGGGTCCCATAGTAATAGATTTGAAATTAGCCACTATTCAGGGCCAAAACGCAATTAGGGATAGATCGTTACAGTTCACGGTTCAAAGGCTGCAACCTGTATGGCGAGTCGAAAATGATGTGTTACACTATTGTTGGAATTATTGTTTTTCGTTTGAGCTTTGGAGCCATCTCCGTACCCTTTTCGATGCTTGGACCATCTGCGGCCATGTTAAATCAGTGCATGAGGACCAAAACCCGATAGTGGGCGTTACCGTTTCCGCTTTTGATTACGATTGGATTAAGGACGATGTGCTCGGCAGCAACATCACCGATGCGAAAGGGTATTTCAGAATTGACTTTGGCAGTACTGATTTTAAAAAGACCTTTCTATCACCCCTTATTAATATAGATACTCCGATTTCTTCGATTACCGGACCTAGTGTTTATTTCAAGGTGACATCAGCCGATGGAGCTCTCTTGTATGAAGAAAAAAGAGCACAAGGTCGAACTGGTGAAAGAAAACATGTTCCGCGTTGTTATTACGTCGACTTACATATCGTAGCGTAAATAGTTTGAAAACTGGGTTGTAAATACCGAATTAGGGTTTGCAAACGAGATAATTGTAGCTAATGGGGAGTCGTTTGTTCTTAGTAAAAAAGATTTTACACTTTTGGAGAACAGCTTAGAGAATTGGTGGAACAAGTATCCAAAATTCCAATTAGTACAATAAGAATTCAAGTTGACTAGGGCATATGAATTTTTTTTTCGAAGAAATATATTCCTAATCGATGTTGAACACTTATCAAAAATTAAATAATCAGAACCAATTCGGCATACGGCCAGTAAATTGGTTGTAAAAGAGGCCTTTCGCCATGATTTCAAAGAAATGGGTATTTTGCGTACTATGCGTGCCTTTTTAGCGTTGGACCAAGAAGACGGTTTTGATTGGTCGAGTTGTGCATCGCCCAATCATGAAAAATTCTTCTTCGATTGCGGAGTACTCCGAAAGTGGTGCAAAATAAGTAGCTAATGAAGCCACTACCGATAAAATAGGTCCAGACTTTTTTAAGAAGTATTCTGTTGAAGAGCTAAACGATTTCTTTATATCTTGACAAAGATTTTCAATCTGTACAAAATATATAGGAAAAGCCAAACTAATACCATGGCTCCCAAAGCGTCGAATACTGTATGCCATTCTTCGGACAGGGGAGTATATAGTCCGCCGAAAAGTTCTGAGGAGGTAAATGAAAAATCAATAAATCGATAGGCAAAATAAATCGTCAGCGAATTGAGGCCTATCACTTTGAAAAAGAAAGTCCATTTGCGAATGCCTTTTACGTCGATAATCCAATAGAATAGGGCCAAAATCAGGAAAGCTAATCCGCTGGTTAGCATTATGAACGAACTACTCCATAATCTTTTGTTTATGGGAAAATGAATATTCCATAACAGTCCAACGGCCACTAAGACAATTCCTATACGAACAAGGGCTACTGTTTTTTTGTTTTCCGTCCAATTATTTCGGAGAATGTCTCCGGCGATACTTCCAAAAACTGTTATGCAAAGCGCTGGTAATTGCGTTAAAAGTCCCAGTTCATCATAAGAACCTTGTAAAAGACGACCTGGTAAAAAAGAACGGTCGAACCACCCCACAAGATTTCCTTCGAAAGATAGGTCTCCAGCGCCATACCCTGGTACAGGTATCAAGAATAAAGCCGCGTAGTATCCTATCAGAATACCTATAATCCAATAAATTCTTTTAACCGTTGAAAAATTTAAGAATAGTAAAGCAGTAATAAAACAGGCGAACCCGATTCGACCCAGAACACTGCCCAATCGTATTTCCGAAGGTTCAAAAAAAGGTATCGGACTGTTTTTATAAAGAAGCCCTAGGCCGATTAAAAGTAACATTCGCACAAATACTTTCTTATATAAGGCCGCCTTCGTAAGACCTATGGAGCTACCTTTCGCTATGGAAAATGACAGTGAGACACCAGCTATAAATAAGAAGAGCGGAAAAATAAAGTCGTAAAAAACGAAACCGTCCCAAGGTACGTGTTCTAGCTGATGAACAATAGCATCTACCCAGGGTATTCCTGTTTTATCTTTTAGCAGTACCAAAAAAGTACCACCGCCCGAAATAAAGAACATATCAAAACCTCGTAATGTATCAAGAGATAGGAGGCGTTTGGTTTTGGTGGTCATCATTTTAATAATATCACTATTTCACTAAAGATAAGGCATTTTTAATTTTATGATACATGCTCAATGAAGGTGTTGATTATGAAGTCTTCCATCTACGGATGAGGCATTTAAGGTTAGGGCCAAAAAAACCCCCGCAGTAGACGAATCTACTACGGGGGTAAACAACTAACCAACCTAAAAACTATCTTAGTACCTTCTAGAACTTCTTGATGATGATGTACTAGCAATGGTGTTTCTACTACTTCTTGACGGCGCTTTGCTAACCGTTTTTCGCGACGAAGAACTTCTGGTAGCCACGCTACTAATACTTCTTGTCGGAGCTTGTCTCACAGACTTATTGGTTGTTCTACTTTTAGGAGCCTTGAACGTTTTCGTACTTTTAGTGACTGTTCTAGTACGTGGTGTTTGAGTTACGGCTCTTTTGACAACCGTATTCCGCTTTGGTGCTCGCACGACAGTTGATCTTTGTGTAACGGTCCTGCCATTAGATGACCTAGTATCACCTCGCTTATTATCACTTTTTCTAATCTGCTTTGTTCTATCGACAGCGGTTCTATTTGCCGCTACTTTTCGATTTGAACGTATTGCACTATTTCTTGTGCCAGTTCGAACTTGCTCGCTTCGTATTGTAGTACTGCGTTTGGCAACGGATTTATTGTTTCTTACTGTGCTATTACCTCGTTTGCTTACGGATCGATTAGTTCGAACAGCATTATTACGTACAACAACTCTTTTGTCATTTCTATAGATTTTTGATCGCTCATGTCGTACTTGATTGTAATGGTGGGTTCTTCCTACTTTAGCGTAAGCCCTTCGGGTGTTATACCGATATGGGTTATAATAGGTATAACGAATTGGGCTATAGTACCTTCTGTAAGGGCTGTTGAAAACTAAACAGAAACCTAAAGAGGGTCTGGCAAAATAGCCATGAAAAGGCCTGTACACGTAATGTCTGTTGTATACATTGATATAACCTGTGTGGTAATCGTAAAGTCCTCTTCGATTATAGTACACATTCATTCCCCCTAACCGACGTACTCTACCGTTGTTGTAAGTGATGTTAACATCACCCACCTGGGTAACGCGACCATAATAATCGTAAAATATCGGTGCGGTCTCTACTTGAATCACGGCACCATAATCGTCGTATTGGGCATATGGGCTATAATCAAATCCGGAGTTGAAAGTCGCTCCATTTCTGTGACCGCTAATACGGTTGTCGATATAAAAATCGAACTCACCATCGGGATATACCGAAAACGTAATGCCATTCTCGACAAAAATGAAAGAGTCGTTGTATCGATAAGCATTGCGTTCTGCAACCTTATCATCTATTGTACCTGTGGCCGTGACACCCGAGATGCCTAAAATGAGGGCCGAAAAAAAGAGTACTAAGTTTCTCATGATATAAGGTTTTAATTCTAAGTATAATTATTTACACTCGCTTATAATATACCAAACAGCGTGCCAGAAATTATAAATACTATTTAATTAGTTGATTTACAGGTAATTATAAAAATTTTGTTTTTTAAGGTAATCAGGAAAGTAGGTTATGAGGTTGTATGTACAAGAGTTGAAAAGAAGAATTTTTGGTATTTTCTTGATGAAAGGCTAAGTATAAAAATCAATCCTTTGGATAGCATATAGTTACATGGCGTATTGACTCGAAATGTAAGAACTAATTCAAATGAATTTCCATGATGCACATGGAGTTTTAATTTTAAGGTCCAGTCACCACTAAACGCCGAACTCTGTTTCTATAGCTTCTCCTTCAAATATTTCGCCGTAAACGAAGATTTACTTTTAACAATTTCTTCAGGAGTACCCGTTGCGAGAAGATTACCGCCGTTTTCGCCGCCTTCGGGACCAAGATCGATAAGGTAGTCGGCGCACTTGATGAGTTCGATATTGTGTTCGATGACAATAACGGAATGGCCACGTGTAATAAGTGCATCAAAAGATTTCAACAATTTTTTGATATCGTGAAAGTGGAGTCCGGTTGTGGGTTCATCAAAAATAAATAGAGCCTTATCTTTTGCGGTTCCCTTTACAAGAAAAGAAGCCAATTTAATACGCTGAGCCTCACCACCCGATAGGGTAGAGGACGATTGCCCTAAAGTGACATAACCTAGACCGACATCTTGTAACGGTTTCAGTTTGGTAACGATTTTAGTCTGTTTGTTTCTTTCAAAGAAGGCAATGGCATCGTCGATAGTCATATTGAGCACATCGTCGATATTGGCATCTTCAAACTTAACTTCCAGGACTTCTTTTTTAAAACGTTTGCCGCCGCAGGTATCACATTCCAAATGCACATCGGCCATAAACTGCATTTCTACCGTAATCTGGCCTTCTCCTTTGCATTTCTCACATCGACCACCATCTACATTAAAAGAAAAATGTTTGGCCTGATACGCGCGTATTTTGCTCAGTTTCTGGGAGGCATAGAGATTACGGATGTCATCGTATGCCTTTATATACGTGACGGGATTGGAGCGTGAAGATCGCCCGATAGGGTTTTGGTCAACAAATTCTACATGTTTAATGGACTGATAGTTCCCCTCTACTTTGGTAAACTGTCCGGCTTTTTGACCGTAACCCCCAACTTCTTTTAATATGATCGGGTATAACAATTTTTTAACCAAAGTGCTTTTGCCGCTACCGGAAACTCCTGTTACAACGGTTAGCATGTTCAAAGGAAAAGATACATCGATGTTTTTAAGATTATTTTCCCTTGCGCCTTTTATAGTAATAAAGTTTTTTGATGTCCGTCGTTCTTTTGGTACGGTAATTTCTATAGAACCGTTAAGATATTTCGCAGTCAGTGAATTCGATTTTAAGATTTCACTTAAAGGTCCGTAGGCAACTACTTCACCACCATGGGTGCCCGCTTCGGGCCCGATATCGATAACTTCATCGGCCGCTTTCATAATATCTTCATCGTGTTCGACTACAATAACGGTATTGCCCAAATCCCGAAGTGATTTTAAGACGTCTATCAGATTTTCTGTGTCTTTTGGATGAAGGCCAATACTCGGTTCATCAAGAATATACATACTTCCTACCAAGCTACTACCTAAAGATGTCGCCAAATTAATACGTTGGCTTTCTCCCCCAGAAAGTGTATTCGATTTTCGGTTAAGAGAGAGGTAACTCAATCCTACTTTATTTAAAAAGCCTAATCTTGTATTGATTTCTTTTAGTAGACGAGAAGCGATTTGCTCATCATATTTATCAAGGGAGAGTCCCTCGAAAAAAGTCAATAATCTTTTGACGGGCAATTCTACAAGATCTGAAATGTTCGTTCCATCCACCTTTATGTAATCAGTTTCCTTACGAAGGCGTTTTCCTTTACACAGGTTGCATTTCGTTTTTCCACGATACCGAGATAGCATCACACGGTTCTGTATCTTATAACTTTTCTCCTCTAACATTCCGAAGAACTTGTGTAAACCTATAAAATGGTCGTTTCCGTTCCAAACCAGTTGTTTTTGTTCATCCGAAAGTTCAAACCAAGGTTTATGTATCGGAAAATCGAACGTATAGGCCGAATTCACCAGCTGGTCTCGGTACCAGCCCATACTTTCTCCCCGCCAAGCGAAAACAGCATTCTCATATACCGATAATGCGGTGTTCGGTACTACTAGGTCTTCGTCGATACCGATAACGTCTCCGTACCCTTCACATTTAGGGCACGCCCCGTACGGATTGTTAAAACTGAACAAGTGTACATTGGGTTCTAGAAAAGACATACCGTCTAATTCGAACTTATTACTGAAAAATGCCTTTTTTTCAGCAGTTAGTTCTTCAATAGTACATTCTCCTTTTCCTTCAAAAAACGCGGTATCTATTGCATTGGCAAGTCTGTTGTAGAAATCATCATCATCTTTGACGATGATTCTATCTACGACCAAATGAAATTCCCGATCGATATCCTTCGGTGCGCTATCTATTCGTAAAACCTCCCCTTTGTATTTGATACGGGCATACCCTTGTTTGGAAAGCAGTTGTAAAGATTTTAGGGTATCTCGTTTTTCTTCGATTTTTATGGGTGCTAGCAACAATAACTTTGTTCCTACCCCATAATTTTTTACATGATTGATTACATCGGAGACTGTATCTTTTTTGACCTGCGCACCAGAAATTGGCGAAAATGTTTTTCCAATACGTGCGTAAAGTAACTTTAGGTAATCGTAGATTTCGGTCGTGGTACCTACAGTAGAACGGGGGTTGGTGGAGTTCACCTTTTGTTCGATGGCGATGGCCGGAGCTATTCCTTTTATATAATCTACTTTGGGTTTGTCCAACTTCCCCAAAAACTGTCGGGCGTATGAAGAAAGGCTTTCGACATAACGACGTTGACCTTCGGCATATAGAGTATCAAAAGCCAAACTCGACTTTCCGGAACCCGAGAGCCCAGTAATGACCACTAATTTATTACGAGGGATTACGACATCAATATTTTTTAGATTATGCAGTTTTGCACCCTTAATAATAATGTTTTCTTTAGGATTTACATCCAATACTGTTGACATGCGCGTATTTAAGATAACAAAGATACAATATGCCCAATGTAATAGCTAGAATTGTATGGTCTGCATCAAAAATTGTATATATGGCAATAGATTGTTTCTCATGTCAGTTAATTTTTTTCTATATTTGAACCTAATGAAATTCTAATACGCCTATAGCAGAAAATTACTTTTTTAAAATTTAGAACACTAATTCGAAAGACCTTTTCCACTGAAAGGGCTCCTAGTTTTAACCAAAAAAGTAATTGTTATGGAGGTACAGACCGAAGATTCCCTATTCATTAAAAGATATATTTCCGGTGACGAAAAAGCACTGGAAGGCCTTATCAATAAACATAATCAACGTTTAAGCAGTTTTATCTACTCTAAGGTCAACAGCCGTGACATCACAGAAGACATTTTTCAAGATACCTTCATAAAGGTCATCAAAACCCTTAGAAAAGGCACCTATAACGAGGAGGGCAAATTTTTGCCATGGATTATGCGCATCGCTCATAACCTTATTATAGACCATTTTCGGAAGAGCAGTAGAATGCCGATGTTCGAAGGGACAGACAGTTTTGATATCTTTTCTTTAATCGGCGACGACAAGCTCAATGCAGAGCGACAGCTAATAAAAGATCAAATCGATTCTGATTTGGGGGTATTGATCGAAGAATTGCCAAGAGATCAAAGAGAAGTTCTCGTGATGCGCATATATAAGGATATGAGTTTTAAGGAAATTTCAGAAAATACAGGTGTCAGTATCAATACCGCTCTAGGAAGGATGCGCTATGCATTGATCAACCTTCGCAAAATCATTGAACAGAACAATATTGTTTTAACGAATTAATAGGCGATAGGTCGAACGCATTCATTATATTTATAATAGTGGCGTTATTAAGCCGTAACAATACTGAAATAGATATGGAAAAAATTTACTCTGAAAACCAAAATAAGCATAAACTGACAAAGGCAAACCCTTTAACCGTACGATTTTTATTAGACTATTCGAAGTCGCTGAAAATAACAGAGACCAATGGCCTGCAATTTGAATCGAATTTGAACTAAAAAAATATCTTTTTATGGAAAATCCCCTGCGATTGTATCGCAGGGGATTTTTTATGGGCAAAAGTTACGGTCAAGTTTATTTTGAGTATTACAGAATATAATCCCATTTTGAAGCCATAATCTTTCATTGGCCCATTGTATTGGCCCAAAGTCCATTTAGTAGGTACAAGATTATGGAATGGCAACGCACTTGATTGTATTTTATTTTACTGAAAATGGAAAAAGTAGGGTTTCACATCAAAATATGGGGGTTTGACAACAATGTTTTTTCCACTCGACCCAATATCTATAGTTTTATATCATAATTAAAAGCAAGCTATCCTTTTTTAAAGGATCAAAAAAACTCGAATATAATAACTAATAACCTTCAGAGCTTTCTTCAAGAGAGTCTCAAATCTTAAACAAAAAAAACCTACACGCATGAGCCTACAAATTGAAGATTCAATACTAGTAAGAGATTACATCTCTGGAGACGAAAAATCACTCGAGATTCTTATCAATCGCCACAATCAGAGAATAACCAGTTTCATCTACTCTAAGGTTTTAGACCGTGATATTACAGAAGATATTTTTCAAGATACCTTTATAAAGGTCATACGTACTCTAAAAAAGGGTTCTTACAGTGAAGAAGGTAAATTTTTACCATGGGTCATGCGAATTGCACACAATTTAATCATTGACCATTTTCGAAAGAATAAAAGAATGCCTATGTTCGAAGGCAATGACGATTTCAATATTTTCTCGGTAATCGGTGATGATAAACTGAATGCTGAAAAACAAATTATTAAAGACCAAATCACTTCAGATTTGAAGCATCTTGTCGAAGAATTGCCAGACGACCAGAAAGAAGTATTGGTAATGCGCATCTATAAGGATATGAGTTTCAAAGAAATATCTGAAAATACAGGGGTTAGTATCAATACAGCTCTCGGTAGAATGCGTTATGCCCTTATCAATCTTCGCAAAATAATCGATAAGCACAATATCGTTTTGACAAATTAATGGGGTAGTAAAATAAACTAACAATATTTCATAAGTAGTTGCGTTATCTTTGTATAACTATACTACTAATATGGAAAAAATCTACTCTGAAAACCTTGAAAAAGGTAAAATCGTAAAAGCGAGACCTGAGACAATCAATTTTTTGTTAAGTTTCTCGAAACAATTTCACGTCGTCGAATATTATAAGTTCCGATTTGAAAATAGTTTAAACTAGAAACAAAAAGGCCCCTTATTAATGGGGCTTTTTTGTTTTATAATACGCATCCAATACTTTTTTTCTGCCAATAGTTTTAGTGATTATATCCTTTTCTAGGTTCCAGCCTCTAGCTGGAGAATACTCTCGGCCATACCAAATAATCTGAAGATGTAGGTCGTTCCATAGATTCTTTGGAAACAGGCGTTTAGCGTCTTTTTCAGTCCGGACTACGTTTTTTCCGTTTGAAAACCCCCACCGGTACAACAATCTGTGAATATGCGTATCTACCGGAAAAGCGGGAATACCAAATGCTTGAGATACCACTACGCTTGCAGTTTTGTGGCCTACTGCCGGCAATTCCTCCAATAATTCCATTTCTTTAGGAACTTTTCCGTCATATTTGTCGATCAGAATTTTTGACAGGCCATATATACCTTTCGATTTCATCGGTGATAAGCCCACAGGTTTGATAATCTCTCGAATTTCTTCAACGGATAGTTTCACCATATCGTAAGGATTATTGGCCTTCGCAAACAATATAGGTGTGATTTTATTAACCCTTACATCAGTACACTGAGCAGACATAAGTACAGCAATCAATAGCGTATACGGATCGTGATGTTCGAGAGGGATAGGGATTTCATGATATATTTCTTGGAGTGTTCGTATCGTAAATTCGACCTTTTCAGCTTTCGTCATTTTTGTTTAGTTTCGTGGGAAATAAAAATTTCGAATACGAATTTAATTTAAAATTAGCTATGAATAAATTGAAAGTAGGGGATAAAGTTCCCGATTTTTTGTCTAAAGATCAAGATGGAACTATTATTAAGTTATCCGATTACAAAGGGCAAAAATTGATTATTTTTTTCTACCCTAGGGCCAATACCCCGGGCTGTACGGCCGAGGCGTGTAATTTGAGGGATAATTACTCAACGCTAAAGACTGAAGGATACGAATTGTTAGGCGTAAGTGAAGATTCAAGTAAAAAACAGTCGAACTTTAAGAATAAATACGACCTACCATTTCCGCTATTGGCAGACGAAGACCACACCGTAATTAATACTTTTGGTGTTTGGGGTCCTAAAAAATTTATGGGGCGAGAGTTCGATGGCTTAATCAGGACAACATTTGTGATAGACGAGCAAGGTATAGTAGAACGTGTTATCGATAAAGTTAAAACTAAAGACCACGCTGCCCAATTATTGGGCTAAACTGCTGTAAAATAGACAATAAAAAGTAAAAAAATCTCGAATCACTTCGAGATTTTTTTATTTTTTATTGTCTATTTTGGTTACATCTTTTCCTTCTCATTTTTAATTAATTTTCGGGTGAAAAGGTTTTTTTCCTTTATAATATCGGCAATGCCCTTGGGCAACATTTCTTCCCAACCTTCTTCGCCATTGATGATTTTCTTAAGAACGTCTCTAGAAAAAATATGCATGATTTCTGGGTCATAGTCGATGATGTCCATTACTTTTCCGTTATACTTGAAGAATTTGTAAAGTTCTTTCATTCTCGGGTGCACTTTGACATTGTTGCTTGTCATAATCTGTCCGGTTTCGGGATTTTTCATCGGGTACAAGTAGACCTGAAGTTCTTTAAAGAATAATTTTCCGAAAGCTTCCAAAATACCGCCACTTAGATGCCTATAGTATTTTTCATCAAAAATATCCACTAGATTATTGACCCCCATGGTCAAACCTATTTTGGCCTTGGTGTAGTTATTGAAATATTCTACAAGTTTAAAATATTCCTGAAATTTAGAGATCATTACGGCATGGCCTTGTGCACAGAGTAGCTCGGCACGGTCCATAAAGTCTTGTTCATCTATTTCGCCAGAGGCTCTTAGGTTTGAAAGCGTTATTTCGAAGATGACTATGGTGCTATCTTGATCAACAGCAGGATCTCGTATGAATATTTCATAAGATTTGTTCAACATATCCATATTAACCTTGGTCACAGGTCTGAAGCTACCTCTAAGTGCCAAAATATTCTTCTTATAAAGTATTGTCGCCGGTAACAAATTGTTTCCATCTGGTCCGAACATAACAGCATCGGTCATATCGTTACGGATCAATTGAAGGCTCATTAAACGATTGTCAACATCCTTAAAATTGGGACCTGAAAAGTTGATCATGTCGATTTCCACCGTGTCCGTGTCAATGTGGTCATATAGGTATTTCAAAATTTTTCTTGGTTTATGGTACTTGTAAAAAGCACCATAAATAAGATTGACCCCCAAAATACCCAAGGTTTCTTGTTGCAAACGTGCCTCGTTCTGTTTGAACCGTATGTGAAGAATAATCTCGTCGAACTCTTTTTGACTAGGATCTAACTGAAAACGGATACCTACCCACCCGTGGCCTTTGTATCGTTTTGAAAAATCGATGGTAGCCACTGTATTTGCATAGGAAAAGAACAAGCGTTCAGGATGCTTTTCTCTACTGATACGTTCTTCCATCAAACGCTCCTCATGCGAGAGCATTTTATTCAGACGCGACTGTGTAACGTAGCGTCCATCTTTTTCAATACCATAAATAGCGTCGCTGAAATCTTTATCGTATGCACTCATTGCCTTGGCAATTGTTCCCGAGGCCCCGCCGGACCTGAAAAAGTGCCTGGCAGTTTCTTGACCCGCCCCTATTTCGGAAAAAGTACCATAGATATCCGGATTTAAATTTATTCTCAAGGTTTTGGCCTTGATTGAAGGAATGTTTTCAAATGCAGATTTCCTTTTTAGAACTGAAGCCATTTTGCGGATTTTGAGATAAACAAAGTTAACAAGTTCGGGTAATCTATTAAATTATTTAGTTATAAATTTGAGAATACATGAACGAGGCGTTAAAAGTAACATTTTTAGGCACAGGTACGTCACAGGGCATTCCGGTAATCGGTAGCAAACACCCTGTCTGCCTGAGTACTGATTTAAAAGATAAAAGACTGCGCGTATCTGTTTTGGTCTCATGGAAAAACTATAACTACGTTGTCGATTGTGGCCCTGATTTCCGACAGCAAATGCTGACCCACAACGTTTCAAGATTGGATGGTATACTCTTTACCCATGAGCACTCCGATCATACTGCAGGCATAGACGATATACGTCCCTTTTTTTTTCGTCAAGGCGACATACCCATATATGCTCACCAACGGGTAGCGGATTCGTTGCGGCACCGTTTCGACTATATTTTTAAAGATGCGAATAGATATCCTGGTGCCCCGGCGGTAGCGGTAAATATTATTGAGAAAGATTGTCCGTTTGAAATAGGGGATACGATGGTCGTTCCAATTGAAGCGAGTCATAACCGTGTACAAGTTTTTGGGTTTCGTTTCGGAAATTTTACATATTTGACCGATGTCAAGACCATGAGTGAAAGTGAAATGAATAAAATTAGAGGCACGAAAATTCTTGTTGTAAATGCCTTGCGTGAAGAGCCGCACCATTCGCATTTCAATCTTCAGGAAGCCCTAGAATTCATTGAAGAGATTAAGCCTGAAACTGCTTATCTCACACATATTAGCCACCTTTTGGGATTTCACCAAGAAGTTGAAAAAAAATTACCTAAAGGGGTACATTTGGCCTATGATAATTTAGTTGTTGAAGTATAAAAAATTAGAGATAAGTTGTGTATGAAAAGTAAAATCTTTCTTTATCTGTTCATTTTCGTAGCCCTAATCTGCTTGTATCTGTTCGTTAGTAATGGAAAGATGGTAGAGGCCAAAGAAAATAGGATTTTAAAATTGGAAGCAGAGGTAGAACAATTGCAAGATTCGGTGAAGAATACGCAGTTAAGGGTACTGGAAATGCAATATTTTTCTTTAGAAAATAATGACGACGCCTTGGTCTACTATGACCATTTGGAGTTAAAAGACCCATCTCGATATATAGCTGACAAACTTCTTGAAACCAACGAAAGCAAAGGTGATAACCCTTTGATACCTTATGAAGGTATGGAAAGCGATTTTAAAATCAATAAGATCAAAGTGCTCAACCACAAATGGATCTTGACCGATTTTTCAGATGGCAAATTTTGGGGAGAGCTACTCTTAAAATATGAATTGAATGATGATCTTGGGGTAGATTTTACTTTGATTGATCATCTGCTCTATACGAGAAGTCAGTAATCAAAACTTGTCCTCTAACCATTTTTTAAAATTATAAAAGTTTTGGGGCGAGACTCCATGGCCAACAGGAAATTCCTCATAAACCTGTGCAATACCTAATTTTTCGAGAAAGCTTGGGGCTCTTTGCGCCCATTCAGGTGGAATAACTTGATCTACTTGACCGTGTGAGGCATAGATTTTTAGAGATTTATGGTCTTTGTCCAAGAAATCTTTTATCAAGATGCCTTCATTGATATAACCGCTTAGAGCAACTACATTCTTTATTTTTTCAGGATAAGATAACGCTACCGCGTAACTCAGTATAGTACCTTGGCTAAAGCCTAATAGCGTTATCCGAGTATCATCTAGACCATAGGTTTGGCAGGCTTCGTCTATAAAAGTGATAATTTTTTCGCGAGATGCAATGGCCTGTTCGTCATCGCTCCACTTACCCTGTTGCGCATCAAAATTTATGGCGTACCAGGCATGGCCAAAAGGTTCCATGGGGTAGGGCGCACGAACCGAAATCACGCAAAGTTCTGCCTGTAGTTCTGGTGCAAAAGAAAACAGATCGTCTTCATTGCTACCGTAGCCATGAAACATAAATAATACTGGTGGCTTCCCTTCTTTTAAAGATGAAGGTCGAATAATGTGCTCTAAGGATAGTGGGGCAGTAGTCATTGGATAAATGTTAACCATTTTTGAAAAAGATTGCCCACAATCGGAACGGACTGTTTTTTCTCTTGAAGTGCTCCAATAAATCCGTATCCCCATAAAACGATATAGGAGATGTATAGGCCATACCAGGCATAGGCATTAAACCATTGACTTAAAAATAATGCAAACCCCAGAAAGAAAAGGTGAAGACCAAACGCTTGCCGAATATGAAACCTGGCAAACTCGTTTTTTGGCTCCAAGTTCATACTTATGGCTATCAAAGCTCCTACTATGGTAAAGTATGCAATTATTGCTGTGGTCTTTCCTTCTTTTACTGTATTCATACTACTAAAGTTAGTGCAACTGAGGATTATTGACAAAAAAGAGACCACGTTTTGAGTCCTCTTTTAGGCAACGTCCGGTTTTATTATTCTCCTACTGTTCCGATTACCGGCAAGGGGCTAGTTTTACCGTTTACTGCATTTACGATACCCAGAATCACAAGCACTAGAATACATAGACTGATAATACTTGTTATCATACTTAAACCACTGGGTAAGAGCCATGCTAAAACAGAATTTGCGATAGACAGAACGACAATCCGAACTGACTGTCCAATATGGAACTGCGTAAATGCGTTTTGTTTGCTGTTATTCATAATATAAGCGATTAATAGGCCTATAAATGTAATGTAACTAATAATTGCTGCAGTTTTTCCTTCGGATACTGTGGTCTGGTCCATAATTTTAGTTTTAAAGGTTAAATAATTAGGTTAACAATTGATTATAATACGATTTGCCCGTTGTTTATAGTGCCATAAACCATTCCTTTTAGTTCGGCTTTCAAAAACATACTGTTCTTTGAGGTTGAAACAATATTTGCCTCAGAGAAGACAGAAATGCTATCGGGATCAAAGAGCGTTAAACAAGCAATCTCCCCTTCTTTTACTATGGGAGATTTTAGCCCATATCGTTCTCTGCCCTTACTAAGTAAATTAACAGCGGTTTCCGTATCGAAAAGTCGATTCAATATGCCAAAGGCACTTTCTAGACCTATGGTTCCGTAAGCTGCGTTATCAAATTCTACACGTTTTTCTTCTATGTTCATAGGTATGTGGTCGCTGGTGACAAAATCTATGGTGCCATCTTTCAATCCTTTTATCAAAGCCTTGGCATCTTTTGAAGTTCGTAGCGGAGGCATAACCTTAAAAGAGGCATCGAATTCTTCTAGAACCGTATCGATACTGGTCAAGTTGTGTATGGCAACGCTACAGCTCACGTTTAAACCCTTTTTCTTGGCATCTGAAATGAGTTTGACCGAATTGGCGGTTGAAATTGTTGGAACGTGCAATTTACCACCGGTATATGCCAAAATAAAGAGGTCTCTAGAAATCTGCAATTCTTCTGCGATAGCAGGAATACCTTTCAACCCTAATCTCGTAGAAACCTGGCCCTCGTTAACAATACCCTTACCGGCAATCTTGGTATCCAAAGGAAAGGAATAAACCAATCCATCAAAATTCTGCACATATTGCAGGGCTATTTTCAAGAGGTTTGAATTTTCTAAAGGATGCTTAAAATCGTAGAAACCGACCGCCCCTGCATTTCTCATGTCAAACAATTCAGCGAGATCATTACCTTCGCCCCTCATGCTTAAAGCACCTAATGGATGCAAATTAGTTGAATTATGTCTGCTGGCATTTATGAGAAAAATAATATCGGAACTACTGTCTGGTACCGGATAGGTGTTTGGGTTCAGAACGATATCTGTGAATCCGCTTTTGGCGGCGGTCTGTAATCCATTCGCGATAGTCTCGCGCTCCTCGAAACCTGGTTCACCAAAGCAGACACTACTATCGAACCAACCTACAGAAACATGAAGGTTTTCTAGTTCAACTGTTTTGTTCTTGGAATCTGGAAGTATGTTCGAAGCTATTTTGGAAATAGTTCCGTTTTTGATAAGAATATCACGGGTTTTTAAATGAATTTCTTTTCGGGTCTGATCGAGTATTTTGGCCGATTTTAAGAGAATGTTCATTTAAGGTATTTTTGAATAAGAATTTCAACCAACAAAAACAGTATCGCTAAAATAACAAACCATTTCCAAAGCTCGGTCACTGTATTGTCTTTTTCCATCTTTTCGAATAAGGAGACAATCGATGTTGCTCGGGAGGTTGCATTTAGTTGCCCTACATTCAAATAGTTAAGTTCACTTTCGCTTCGGGTATAATTAAAACTGATGCTACTAATCGATTTTTCATTCTCTTTTATAGTATAGATTCCATCGGTGAGCAAATTTTCATCAAAAGTCAATGACACCCTATTTGCCAGTGACTGTTGCCGCGGAATAAGTTCATATTCTCCTTTTGATACTTTAAGAATATTGTCTTTTGACAAGGTAACGGGAACATCGATTGTAACCGAATTTCGTAATATACTGTACAGAGGGGGTAGTTTTAGGCTACTGCTTCCCAAGTTATAGAAGGTCGGTACGATTAATGGAGAATTCCGAAAGTTCGAATTTTCGGAAGATAGTGATGCGGTAAACAAAAATAGCTCCTTGGCACCAATTAAAAATGGACCTTTGTCTTGAAATGAAAGTACTGTAGGTGCCGCCGTTTTTATCCTAAAATACTGCAAGACCTTGGGGTATTGAAAATTTGTTACCTTCTTTTTGAAAACATTTCGATACAGCGGATGTGAAAACGAAATACTAGTAATATTACGTTCTCCATTCATGCTTTGTATAAAGGAAGTCGAAAAATAACTGGAAACCAATAGGTTGTAGGAGTCGAAATCCATATCTGTTGCAGGTACAATGACCAAATGGCCTCCTTTTTCGGTAAAAGCATTTAAACTGCCCGAAAGCGAACTAGGGATGTGCTCTAGGCCGTTGAGAATAATCAAATTTTGAGAGCTCAAGTCTCCGTAGTTCAAGTTTTTTAGAGCGGAAGTTGAAAAAACAAATTCATCTTCTGAATATATGCGTTTAAGGAAACTGTTATCTAAGGGACCAATGGCCAGTACTTTTATTTTTTCCTTCTCATCAATATTGAAATACATTTGATTATCATAGTTAAGCCCGGTATCTTCAATCTCAACTTTACCTCTAAAGACTTCATTTTTTGGCAGCGTAAAACTCACTTCTGCTTTTTTACCTCCATTGAACGCTGCCGATGTCTTGGTACTAAGTTTATCACCGTTAAAGAGTGATACCGTTATGTTCTCAATGTTAACATTACTTGACAATAACACTGTAAGGTTATTATTATCATTACTTTCAGAGCTCAAATATACAGAGTCGATGGCCACATTTTTTGTGGCATCACTTAACAATTGTACAAGATGTGTGCGTATATGGCTCGTAGTATCGGTTTTTGAATCGCTTATGGTTTGTTGAAAATCAGAGATTACAATCAGGTTTTTATCGGTCGTATGCCCTCCGGAAAAAAGCGTTTTACCTTTGAGATAGATTTCATTTAATTTCAATTGTTTTTTGGTATGGGAAAGTGCCAATAGCTCGTTTTGTACCTCTTCCAAAACCACATTTTTAAATGTTCTGGTATTCGTGAACAATGAAAATCGCTGCGTTCTTGGAACGGATTTAATTAACTGCTGTATAGCACCTTCAAGCAAAGTGGCTCCATCTTCTTTCAACTGCATACTGAAAGAATCATCAAGATAAATAACCGTTTCTTTCTTTGTCAGAGCAGATGTATTGGCGAAGAATGGCTGCGCAAAAGCAAGAACAAGAGCGGCGAGAAGAGATAATCGCGCAAGTAATAATAGCCATTTTTTGAGTGTATTGCTGCGACGCGATTCGGCAACGACTTTCTTTAAAAACTTTACGTTCGTAAACGGAGTCTTTTTAAACCGACGTAATTGAAAAAGATGGATTAAAATGGGAATCAGGAGAAGAAATAAGGCCCAAAGGAGTTCTGGATATTTAAACTGCATTTCCTTAATTAAGTTTACAAAGGTATGTAAAAGTACTTATTACTTCGTATAAAGTATGAAGTACAATTGCAAAAAATGGTCATTAATACTGGGTGCTTTTTGCCTAACTACCATTATGTCAACAGAAAAAGAAGTAATCGGAGATGTGCTTTTGGCCCAATTTTGCGAAGTGATTTCTTATTGTGGCCTGCGCTTCTTCATTTGCGACGGTAACAATACTTTGTGGGTTTATTAATTCTTCCAATTTGGAATAGTGCAGCATTTGTATTCCATAGATTTCTTTCCCTATTTTCTTTGGGTTATCACAGAGCCAATGAAAATCGATACTTCGTTTTTGAAGGCCTTTTGCAATTTCCTTGCCCTTATTGCCTGCTCCCCATATGGTCAAGGGTCGAGTCGGGTTATATTCCGACCTTAAAAAATAGTGGAGTTTAATTTCAAGAAAATAGTTTTGGGCATAGTGCTCGCTGGTTCGTGAGGTGCGTGTATCATAATCTCGCCAACAATGTAGAACCTCATTGCAAGGAATACATTTCAGCCCCTTTTCATAAAACCTAAAGGTCAAATCGTAATCTTCGGGATAGCGGTTGGACTCAAATGCCCCACATTCGTCCAAATCTTTGCGATATGCCATCCAACAGGGAGAGGGAATAACACATTCTTTATATATTTCTGAATAGTTATCTCCCGCCGCGGTAAGCTTGTTTAGCCACTTTTCATAACGCTTGTAGCCGTTACTGATGCCTCGTTCTGAAAAATACTTGACCTGACCCACCGCCAGATGCCCTTTGCCAAGATTCAAAAGTGAATCGACCATGACCTGTAATTTGTTCGGCGTCATGATGTCATCAGAGTCCATGCGGGTAATTAGATCGCCTCTACTTTTGGTATAGGCGGTACGCAGTCCCTCAATAATACCTTTACCTTGATTATTATAAACTTGAAAACGGGCATCTTTTGAAAGCCACTTTTTCGCAATGTCTAGGCTATGGTCTGAAGAATGGTCATTGATAGCCAAAACCTCCCATTGGGTATATGATTGGTCTAGTATTGACTTCAGGCATTCGGCGAAGTATGCCTCAGAATTCTTGAAGGGAATAAGAATACTGACTAAAGGGTTGTGCATACTTATAAGATAAGGAGTTTTAAAATATAATCGCTATTTAGTAATAGAAGATTGTACAATACAGTTAAAGTAAGATTTAACTTTTAGTATTTCAACTTTCAACACCCCGATAAGGATTTTGCCTCCAATTTTCGGACAAATTTACCGGAAATTGTTCAAAAACAATTGGCCGCTAGTTTGGAACTTTGCCCTAGTATAACGACATTGTATTTTATTCTAATTTTTTAAAAACTTCAGAGATGAAACGCAGCATGGTTATTTTTGTAGTACTTATTATGACATTGTGCAGTTATGCCAATAAGATAGCTCAACCTTTGCCGTCTACGGTCTTTGATGGCATGTGGGGCCTTGAAATTAAGAGTGGAGGAGTTGGTTGGTTGAACGTACATGGCGACCAAGGTTTTTTAGATGCCGAACTACTCTGGATAGGTGGCAGTGTACTTCCCGTAGCCAACATATACTTGGCCGATGAGAATACCTTAATAGTTACTCGTACCTCTCAGGTAGAAAAAAGCGAAAATCGTACCCATACGGTAACCACGACCCTACGCATTAAAAAGTTAGGCGATGAATTACAAGGTACGATGACAACTCCTAAGCGGAACGGAACGGGCGAGACGGTTAAGGCATTTACGGGTAAAAGAATGCCCCCCATGCCTGAAACACCTGACTTATCGAAAGTAACCTTCGGAAAGTCTATTGCCTTGTTTAATGGAAAAGATTTGACGGGTTGGAAAATGGTTGATCCTAAATCAAAAAATGGGTTCAAACTAATTAATGGTGATTTAGTTAATGACCCAGTTCAACCAAAGAAAGGTGAACATATTTCCTATGGTAATCTTCGCACAGAACAAGAGTTTAAAGATTTTAATCTAAAATTAGAAGTGAATGTGCCTAAAGGCAACAATAGTGGTGTCTATCTGAGGGGTCTTTACGAAATACAGGTGGTCGATTCGTATAATAAGCCATTGGATTCCCACAACATGGGAGCCCTTTATAGTCGTATTACACCTAGCGAGGCAGCAGAAAAACCGGCAGGGGAATGGCAATCACTTGACATTACCTTGGTCGACCGTCATGTGACCGTGGTTTTCAATGGTAAAAAAATTATTGACAATAAACCGGTATACGGTCCTACCGGAGGGGCGATTAGTGCCGATGTGTTGGCAGCTGGGCCAATTTATCTACAAGGTGACCACGGCAATGTCTCCTACAGAAATATTGTATTGACCCCGGTCAAAGAGTAGAAGGGGGCTAGCCTTTACTCAATAAGAGTATTAAAAGCTTGTATTTTTTATTGGAAGTAAATCTTTATGAAATCAAAAAAGCTTTCTATATTTGCACCCGCAATGGAGAAATGGCAGAGTGGTCGAATGCGGCAGTCTTGAAAACTGTTGAGGGTCACACCTCCGGGGGTTCGAATCCCTCTTTCTCCGCAAA
>RCND010000063.1_pt1 | contig 53508 bp, 44 predicted proteins | sample 2041351 | NCBI WGS metagenome assembly RCND01 (sample SAMN09708230, study PRJNA481090) | Marine sediment metagenome, whole genome shotgun sequencing project. | biome: marine sediment; feature: ocean; material: sediment; isolation source: Sewage treatment plant 12B marine sediment (STP12B) ... | reverse complement strand
GAAACAGGTGAACATTAAAGCTTAAAGTCATCTGGAAAAATTTTTAATAAATTTTTCAGATTTGTTTGTATGTATGCCCTATTACCATCCGGTAATAGGGTTTTTTTATAAATTTAGTTTTTTCTTTCTTTCTTTAAGTTCAAAGCTTTCCCCTAAATAAACTTTCCTTACCAATTCATCATCGGCTAGTTCTTTTGGGGTACCTTCTTTTAGGATCCCGCCTTCAAACATCAAATAGGTTTTGTCTGTGATGGTAAGGGTTGCTTGTACGTCGTGGTCCGTGATCAAAATGCCTATATTCCGGTCTTTTAAGTGCGCTACAATACTTTGAATATCTTCAACTGCAATAGGGTCTACACCTGCAAAAGGCTCATCGAGTAAGATAAATTTAGGATCGGAGGCCAATGCCCTGGCAATTTCAGTTCTTCTTCTTTCTCCCCCTGATAGAAGATCACCACGGTTTTTACGCACATGTCCAAGACTGAATTCGTCGATCAGTAATTCTAGTTTTTTCTTTTGATCAGTTTTACTTAAATCTGTGAACTGCAGCACAGCCATGATATTGTCTTCAACAGATAATTTTCTGAATACAGATGCTTCCTGTGCGAGGTATCCAATGCCTTTTTGGGCTCTCTTGTACATAGAGTCATGAGTGATCTCCTCCTCATCAAGATAAATTTTACCCTCATTAGGTTTGATCATACCAACAATCATATAAAAAGAAGTGGTTTTTCCTGCTCCATTAGGACCCAATAAGCCGATGATCTCACCCTGTTTTACTTCAAGAGAAATGCTTTTGACTACAGTTCTGTTTCCGTACATTTTCATAATGTTTTCTGCTCGTAAGATCATAGTTTCGTTTATCTTTTGTATTTATCGTTAATCTCTTCTCCTTATATTGATCAAAAGCGCTATTTTTTTAAGTCGGTCTAATTTGACTTGTCCTCTTTATGTACTAGAAATATAGTCAATATACTCTTTCTGTCTTCCCAATGTAAGGTTTGAAAAGCCATCTTCTGTTAAAAGATACTCCTTTAAATAGGATTGTATTTCACCTTCAATATCCATCAATTATTTCTCAGCCAAATTTGCATCGGCTTCTTTGTTTTGTTTCTTGATTATAAATTTAGATATTTTAATACTTATTTCATAGAGAATGATCATCGGAATGGCTACAATTACTTGACTGATAATGTCTGGAGGCGTAATTACAGCAGCTAAGACCAACACTAGTATCAATGCATATTTGCGATAAGTTTTTAGGAATTCAGGTGTTACAAGCCCCATTTTAGTTAAAAAGTATATGATAATGGGTAGTTCAAAAATAAACCCTGCAGACAAACACGAGGCCTTGAGAAGACCTGTGTAAGAGCTCAAGTCAAAATTGTTCTTCACTTCATCTGCGACTCGGTAACTTCCAAGAAAATTGATCGAAAGAGGGGTGATCACATAATATCCGAATAAGATGCCTAAAAAGAAGAGGAAAGAAGTAATGATGATAAAACTTCTTGCGTTTTTTTGCTCATCAGCATATAGCGCAGGTTTGATGAACTTCCATACTTCCCAAATGATATATGGAAAGGCCATCACAAATCCAAATGCGATAGAGGTCCATATGTGAGCAGAAAATTGACCCGCCATCGTTCTGCTTTGCACAATAAATGGGATTTCATCAATACATAAACCATTTGTTCCAAAACTTTTAGAGACAGAGCATAAAAACCTATAGGTAAAAAATTGAGGATCTTTTGGTGCGAGAAGAATGGTATTAAAAATAAAATCCTTCATCATAAATGCAACCATTCCAAAGGCTATAATAGATAAAGAAGATCTTACAAGGGTCCATCTTAAAATTTCCAGATGGCCTAAAAAAGACATTTCTTCCGTTTGTTCACTCATAATTTAGTTTTTTGAATAGCAATGAAGCACTGGATACTTATATATACAAATTAAATGATTCCTTCTTTCAACAAATCATGAAAGTGCACAACTCCTGAATATTTTCCATTCTCAGTCACCAATATCTGAGTGATGTTATTTTTTTGCATAATGTCAAGGGCATTTACGGCCATTGTATCTGCGCTGACGCTTATAGGATTTACGCTCATGATATCTTTAGCCTCTAATTTACTGATGTCTGTAGTTTTCTCCAGCATTCTTCTGATATCTCCATCTGTGATGATCCCTATAATGATGTTATTTTCCACAACAGCAGTGGTTCCCAATCTTTTTTTAGAGATTTCCACAATAACATCTTTAATAGGAGCATGTTGGGTTACTCTGGGAACTTCATTGTTGGCTGCCAGTTCATTTACCCTTAAGTAAAGTTTCCTTCCTAAAGTGCCACCAGGGTGATATTTAGCGAAATCCCGGCTTGAAAAATCTTTTAAATTTAACAAGCAAATAGCGAGGGCATCGCCAATAACTAACTGAGCCGTAGTACTAGTGGTAGGAGCTAGATTATTTGGGCAGGCTTCCTTTTCTACAAAAGAACTTAAGGTATAATCAGCATGTTCTCCTAAAAACGAATCTTCATTTCCAGTGATGGCAATAATTTTATTGCCATAATTTTTGATTAAAGGTAATAGTACTTTAATTTCCGGGGTGTTACCGCTTTTGGAGATACAAATGACAACGTCATCTTGTTGTATGTTTCCTAGATCTCCGTGAATTGCGTCTGCAGCATGCATAAATACAGCAGGCGTGCCCGTAGAGTTCATTGTAGCTACAATTTTAGCAGCGATGTTAGCGCTTTTCCCAATACCGGTAACAATCACCCGACCTTCCGATTTATAGATGGTCAGTACCGCTTTTTCAAAGTCCTCATTTACCAATTCAGCCAACTGCTTAATCGCATCGGCCTCAATCAGAATTGTCTCTTTTGCTGTTTGTAATATGTTTTTATTCTTAATCAATATTTTGTATTTATTTTTTAAAAATAATATGTTATATTTATAGTATGAATGAATTTAACAATATAAATGTTAAATTATATTCGACAAATTTCCCTCATAAATTTTAGCACTAAAGTTGCAAAAATATTCAAAAATAGATTAATAAGAGGATGAAAGTAACAAAAATTAACTTACAGGAATATTTGAAGAAATATTTTGGATTTAGTAAGTTTAAAGGTTTACAGAAAGATGCGATAGAAAGTCTTATTGAAGGGAAGGACACTTTTGTCGTGATGCCTACAGGTGGTGGGAAATCATTAATTTATCAATTACCGGCACTCATACTTGATGGAACTGCGATTGTTGTATCTCCATTGATCGCTTTGATGAAGAATCAAGTTGATGCTATTCGAGGTATTTCATCTGAGTATGGAATTGCTCATGTATTGAATTCTTCTTTAAACAAGGGTGAAGTAGCCAGGGTTAAAAGTGACATTGAGAGTGGCCTTACCAAACTACTGTATGTAGCGCCAGAATCGCTTACAAAAGAGGAAAATATCGAATTTCTTAAGAAACAAAAAATTACTTTTGTTGCCATTGATGAGGCACATTGTATCTCTGAATGGGGGCATGATTTCAGGCCAGAATATCGCAATCTGAGAAATATCATATACAAGATTGGTAATTTACCAATTATTGGCCTAACGGCTACAGCCACTGAGAAGGTTCAAGAAGACATTCTTAAAAATCTTGGAATCAGTGATGCCACGACTTTTAAAGCTTCTTTTAACAGAGGTAATTTATTTTATGAAGTAAGACCCAAGACCACAGAAGTTGACAAGGATATTATTCGATTTATTCAAAATTATAAGGATAAGTCGGGTATTATTTATTGTTTGAGCAGAAAGAAAGTAGAAGAGATCGCACAGATCCTGCAGGTCAATGGTATTAAAGCAGTGCCTTATCATGCAGGTCTGGATGCTAAAACGAGAGCAAGACACCAGGATATGTTTTTGATGGAAGACATTGATGTTGTTGTGGCGACGATCGCATTTGGTATGGGAATCGATAAACCTGATGTAAGGTTTGTTATCCATCATGATATTCCAAAAAGTCTTGAAAGCTATTATCAGGAAACGGGTAGAGCTGGAAGAGATGGGGGTGAAGGTTTTTGCCTCGCATATTATTCTTATAAGGATATTGAAAAACTCGAAAAATTTCTTTCGGGTAAACCTGTAGCCGAACAAGAGATTGGCAATGCCTTATTGCAAGAGGTAGTCGCTTATGCCGAAACATCTATGTCAAGAAGAAAATTCTTGTTGCATTATTTTGGAGAAGAATTTGATGAGGTCAACGGGGATGGCGCTGATATGGATGACAATGTAAGGAACCCAAAAAAGCGAACAGAAGCGCAGGAAGAAGTGAAAGTACTGCTTGAAGTGGTCAAAAAAACTAAAGAGGAATATAGGTCTAAGGAGATTATCAATACACTTATTGGAAAAGAGAATGCCTTACTTATTAGCCATAAGACACATCTTCAACCTATTTTTGGAGTAGGTAAGAATAGAGAAGGCAAGCATTGGATGGCCCTTATTCGGCAAGTGCTGGTAGCAGGCTTGTTAAAGAAAGAAATTGAGCAATACGGAGTGCTTAAATTGACAGATGAAGGAGATCATTTTATCAATGAACCGCATTCATTTTTGATGACTGAGGATCATGTGTACAGTGAAGAGAATGACGCTATTATTGTCACAAATGCCAAGAGCTCAGGAGCAGTGGTTGATAACCAATTGATGATTTTACTTAAGGACCTCAGGAAAAAAGTAGGAAAAAAGTTAGGAGTGCCTCCTTTTGTGGTTTTCCAGGACCCTTCCCTGGAAGATATGACACTAAAATATCCTATTGACCTTAAAGAATTAGCTAATGTTCATGGGGTTGGAGACGGCAAGGCCAAGAAGTATGGAAAAGAATTTGTAGCATTGATAGCCTCCTATGTCAAAGAGAATGATATAACAAGACCGGACGATCTAATTGTTAAAAGTACCGGTGTCAATTCTGGTTTGAAATTGTATATTATCCAGAACACTGATAAAAAATTACCACTTATAGACATTGCTCATTCCAAAGGTCTTGAGATGCCCGAGCTGGTTAAAGAAATGGAGCAGATCATATATTCAGGCACCAAAATCAATATTGGTTATAGTATTGATGAGTTACTGGATGAAGATCAGCAGGAGGAAATACTTGATTACTTTATGGAAGCAGACAGTGATAAAATCCAATTAGCGCTGGATGAATTCGACGGGGACTATGATGATGAAGAATTGAGGTTAATGCGAATAAAATTTATTAGTGAAGTTGCCAATTAACAAAACTTAAAGCCTAGAGAAATTGCTTATGACTGACGAATCAACAAATTCAGAAAACTACGAAGGAAAAAAAAGAAAAATTAGTACTAAACTGTATGAAGAGGAACTGCAGAATCTTCAAATTGAATTGGTAAAACTGCAAGACTGGATCCAACATAAAGGCTTAAAAGTTGTTGTTATTTTCGAAGGCAGAGATGCAGCTGGTAAAGGGGGAGTGATCAAAAGAATATCCCAAAGTCTTAATCCAAGAGTATGTAAGATCGTTGCGCTAGGGACACCTTCAAGCAAGGAAAAGAGTCAATGGTATTTTCAGCGCTATGTACCACATTTGCCTAGTGCCGGTGAAATGATTCTTTTTGATCGGAGTTGGTATAATAGAGCAGGAGTAGAGCATGTGATGGGTTTTTGCAATCAAACAGAATACAATGAATTTATGCGTTCCTGCCCTGAATTTGAAAGAATGTTGATCAGGTCGGGAATTATTTTATTAAAATACTGGTTTTCAGTTTCTGATGAAGAGCAGGAAAATCGATTTAAATCCAGGATTAATGATCCTATGAAAGGATGGAAACTCAGCCCGATGGATTTGAAATCGCGTGAACATTGGCTGGAATACAGTAAAGCCAAAGATGAAATGTTCAAGTATACTGACACCAAGCAATCACCCTGGTATGTAGTGCCTGCTGATAATAAAAAGAAAGCCAGATTGAATTGCATCAGCCATTTGTTAAGTAGTGTTGATTATAAAAAGGTTGAAAGAGAAGAGATTATACTACCTCCCAGAAAGGATGACAAAGGCTATATCAGAACTCCTTTTGCAAATCAAACTATTGTGCCTCAAAAATATTGAGCTATAGCGTCAAAAAAGCTATGGCGAATCCTATAAGGATTGCAATAAATTTTTGAAGATTAAATTTGTGGTTTTCTGAGCTTTCAAAAAGAATGGCTGTTGATATATGAAGAAATACACCAATAATTAAGGCGTTGATCTTGTCTGCATACTGATGAATAAATGAAAAATTACCTGAGACCCAAGTTCCTAAAGGGCTCATAATCGCAAACAGAAAGAGAAACAGAAAGACATAGGATTTAGACAGGGAAGAATTCTTAAGAAATACAGCTAAGATAATCGTTACGGGCAATTTGTGAATGACAATGGCGTACAACAAGTTCTGATTTTCACCCAAGGCCAAAGGCATTCCTTCAAGAAATGAGTGCAGGCATAAACTTATTAAAATTACCCAGGGGATGCGTTTTTCAAAGTCATGCTTGTGAATATGACCATGTTCTGCTCCCTTTGAAAGATATTCCAGCCCGGTTTGAATTACAATTCCCAAAAGAATAAATAAACCTATATGCTCTTGTTGATTTGAAAACACCTCTGGAATCAAATGTAAAACAGTCACAGATAATAGATAAGCTCCACTAAAAGAGAGAAATAATTGCAGATGCTTAGAATTTGGTTTGATCAGTTGTACCAAAACAAATCCGGCAATTACGGGTATGATCAGGGCAAGATAAATCATTGCATCACCAGAATTAATCTTTCAGAATCGTTCTTTTCGAAAGAGTTTAAGTTATAATCGCCAAAGACATTCTGAATGTCAAGACCAGCAGTTTTTGCAAAATGCTTCATTTTATCAAGATCCAAGGCTTGAACTTTTTCAATATAGTTATGTACCTTTTTATTGTGGTGAACTTCAATTTCCTTTATAATAAAATTTTCTGACACACTTTTTCTGATAACAAAATCTATTCCTTTTTTTGTCAGATGTTGTTCCGGTATCAGTTCCTGAATCACTTTTTCCAGGTTTAAGAAATCAACCACTATATGACCACCAGGTTGCAAAGCCTTTTTAAAATTCTCTAAAACTGTAATATTGGTTGTTTCCTGATTGAAATAACCGAAACTTGTGAAAAGATTAAAAATAGCATCATAACTTCCTTCTATAGGGTCTCTCATGTCATGAATATTGAAACTCAAATCTTGCTTTTCAAATTGTTTGGCATGTTGTATACTGTTGACTGATAGATCAGCACCGGTAGTTTTAAAACCCTGCTCATGCAGAAACAGAGAATGCCTTCCTTTACCACAAGGGAGATCAAGTATTTTGTCCCCTTTAGCAAGTTGTAAATAATCGACAAGATTACGCATGAAATGTCTAGCCTCATCATCATTCCTATAATCATAAAGGATATGGTAAAAAGGAGTGTCAAACCAATGTTCAAACCATTCTTTTTCTTTCTGCATAATTTTAAAATCAAACAAAAATAGAAAATTAAATGAAGCTAAAGAGAAACTTTTAGTTTTTATAAGAATTGTTCGATCACTAATATCTTTACTGTATTTTTGTGACATGAATGAAAACTATGATATGTTGGCCAAATGCCTGTATGGTTTTGAGCCAGTACTTGCGAGAGAGTTGCGAAACTTAGGAGCTCAAAATATAAAAGAAGGGGTTCGGAATGTACAATTTAAGGGAGATAAGGGCTTTATGTATAAGGCGAGCCTGGCATTGAGAACAGCCATAAGAATTTTAGTGCCTATTGAGACCTTTATGTTGAGAAATGAAGATGATTTATACCAAAATCTGTCGCGAATTTCATGGGAAAAGTATTTGGATGCAGATGCTACCTTGGCCATTCATTCTTCTGTGCATTCTGATATTTTTACAAATTCACATTATGTATCCTTAAGGAGTAAGGATGCGATTGTTGATTATTTTAGAAATAAATACCAGAAAAGACCTAGTATTGATACAAAACATCCGGATGTTCAGTTTGATATTCATATTCAGAAAAATACCTGTACTGTGTCACTGGATAGCTCGGGAGAATCTTTACATAAGAGAGGATATCGAAGCGACACAAATATTGCCCCTATTAATGAGGTATTGGCCGCCGGATTGGTGCTTATGACGGGTTACGATGGTAGTCAGAACTTTGTAGATCCAATGTGCGGGAGTGGAACCATTTTGATAGAGGCAGCTATGATTGCCAATAATATTCCGGCTAATATAAATCGATTGGAATTCGCATTTGAAAAATGGCAGGATTTTGATAAAGATTTATTTGGACTGATCCATGATTCTCTGCTTAAAAAAATCAGAAATACTGATAAAAAAATCATTGGATTTGATAAGGCTCCTTCAGCGGTTCGTAAGGCACAAAACAACGTGGAAAACGCCTCATTGGAAGAATTTATAAAGGTTGAGAGAAAGAACTTCTTTGAATCACCTAGTCCTGTTGATGGAAATGTGATCGTCTTGTTCAACCCTCCGTATGGGGAACGACTCGAAGTAAATGTACCCGTCTTTTATCGTCAAATTGGAGATACCCTAAAGCAGTATTATCCGGATACTTCAGCTTGGTTGATCACCTCTGATTTTGAGGCGGGGTTAAAGAATGTGGGCCTAAGAACTTCAAGAAAAATCAAAGTTTTTAACGGTAAATTGGAATGTAAACTCGTTAAATACGAGATGTATTCAGGGAGCAGAAAGGCGAGTAAACAGTAATGATAAGAATTGAAGAAATAAAGGCTGAAGAGAGTTATCCAATTCGAAAGTCAGTGTTAAGAGAAGGGATGACCCTTAGTCATCAAATGACTGGAGATCATGATGCAGACACCTTGCATTTAGGACTTTTTGACGGAGGTCAATTGGTTTGCATTGGGAGTTTTATGAAAGCTTCAAAAGCCGAATTTGAAGGATTGCAATATCAACTCAGAGGAATGGCCAGTGCAAAGGGATCACAAGGAAAAGGCTATGGCAAAATGCTTTTGGAAAAAGCAGAACAATTGCTGACAGAAAAGAATGTGAATCTCCTTTGGTGCAATGCAAGAATAGTGGCCTTAGACTTTTATAAAAAACTGGGTTATAGCTCAATTGGACAAGTTTTTGAAGTTGATCAGGTGGGACCTCATTTTGTGTTGTATAAAAAATTAGTGTTAAATGTGAGTGAGCCCCTGACTTAAGTCAGGGGCTCACTTAAGTCACCCCTTGACTGGAACGAAAAAAAGACTCCGAAAAACATAGTCTTTTTAAGAAGAGAGGAGCAGAATCGAACTGCCGACCGTCAACCGGCGGATATGAATCCTTAGATCATAAAGCTAACTTAATATGCAGAATTATAGCATAATACAGTTAATTATTTAAAATAGTATACTTTTAAATTGATTCTTTAAATGAATAATATTTGAAGGTTTTACTTAAGTCAGGGGCTCACTTAAGTCACCCCTTGACTGAAATGAAAAAAGACTGTGAAAAACACAGTCTTTTTAAGTAGCGAGATCGGGAATTGAACCCGAGACCTCCGGGTTATGAATCCGACGCTCTAACCATCTGAGCTACCTCGCCATTATGTTTTGTTCTAAACCGAAAAGGGTTCCCAAATTTGGGTTTGCAAATATAAAAACAAATTCATTTACAGCAAGTAAAGCACTTAAAAATATTTAAATAAAATATTTTTTTTAGAAATAGATAATCTATATATTGCCTTCATAAAAGAAATCAAGAATGTCAACCAAAGTAAGAATAGACTTAGAATTTCCTATCCAGTCTTCTCCTAGTTTTTTGTATCAGTATATCTCAACTCCGGATAGTATGGGGGAGTGGTTTGCTGATAACGTGAATTCTAGAGGTAAGAAGTTTATCTTTATATGGAATGATTCTGAGGAGGTTGCTGAAAGGATTGCGCAAAAAAATGATGTGTTTATCAGGTTTAAATGGGAGGAAGATGAAGATGAAGGTACTTTTTTTGAATTGAGAATTGAAGTGGATGACCTTACGAAAGATGTATCGCTGTTGGTGGTGGATTTTGCTGAAGAAGATGAGGTTGAAGAATCAAAAATGTTTTGGGAAAATCAAATTGCCGAATTAAAACACGTTATCGGAGGATAAAATAAGTTATAAATAGATAGTAAAGCCTTGATTTATCAAGGCTTTTTTTATTTTTGCATTTTTAAAGAAATGATGTCATGATCAATCAAAATGGTAGTTTAAAATCAAGAGATGATTTTAATTTAAGTCTAGATAACAGGGCCTTTAAATATGGGGATGGTATATTTGATACCTTAAAATTTGAAGATGGTATCATTTGTTTTTTAGAGGACCATTATTTCAGATTAATGTCTTCGATGCGTATGTTAAGAATGCGAATTCCATTCGATTTTACACTTGATTACTATGAGAAGCAGATCAGGTTCACCCTGGAAGCAAATAGTTTGAATAGTAAAGCAAGGGTTAGGGTAAATGTCTTCAGAAAGGATGGCGGATTATATACACCTTTGACGAATGAGATAAATTTTCTTATTGAGACAAATGCTCTGTCAACACCTTCTTCTAATGAGATAATTGAAATTGAATTATTTAAGGATTTTCCTTTAGCATCCGGATTGTTATCTACTATAAAAACAAATAACAGGATGGTCAATATATTAGGCAGTATTTTCGCCAAAGAAAATGACTTTCAGAATTGTATTTTAATCAATGAGAAGAAGGAATTGGTAGAAGCCCTAAACGCAAATATTTTTCTAATAAGGGGAAATGAAATTTTAACACCTTCTCTTGATAGCGGTTGTATCAATGGGATTGTTAGAAAAAAACTGATTGAATTGCTTAAAAAGCAGGACAAATTTATAGTCAAAGAACAGAGTATTTCACCATTTGATCTTTTAAAAGTAGATGAAGTATTTTTGACAAATTCTATTCATGAAATACAATCTGTAGATCGCTATAGAAAAAAGAAATATGCAAAGGAAAAAACGATAGAGATAAAAATCCTCTTTGATGCAGAGATCAAAAAATAATCTAATTCAAACTTGGGTCTTTTGGCGCATTGGCCCATAGTTTATAAACTCCTCCGAATTTGAGTAATTCATTTTTCCAAAAGTTACTATGGTTAATGGTAAATAGATTCTTAAATTTATTTTCAACAATCAGCCAGGAAGTTGTTTCTAATTCTTCTTCCAATTGTTTTTTACTCCAACCAGAGTACCCTAAAAAGAACCTGATATCATGTTTGGATAGAATATCATCTTTAAGAAGCGATTGAATCGCCTCAAAATCGCCACCCCAGAAAATTCCGTCTGCTATTTCGATGCTATTGGGAACCAATTCAGGTACCTTATGCACAAAATAAAGATTATCTTCCGATACAGGTCCTCCAAAATATACTTTCAAAGGAGAATCAATATCAGGTATAAGGTCACTAATGGTATATGGGGAGGGTTTGTTAAATATAAAACCAACTGATCCACTATCACTGTGCTCTGTCAGTAAAACGACTGATCTATTAAAAGAGCTATCACTCAAAATAGAAGGTTCGGCTACGAGTAATTTACCTTTTGTTGGTTTTAAACTTATCATAATAAAATAGTTGTGATTAAATGTACAAAAAATATACATACAAAAAAACCCTCTTAAAAAGAGGGTTTCAATATGATAGCTTTTAAGAACCTGACTAGTTTACTGATTCTTTTAATTCAGATCCTGCTTTAAATTTGACAACTTTTCTTGCAGGTATTTTGATAGTTGCACCAGTTTGAGGATTTCTTCCGTCTCTAGCAGCTCTTGCTGAAACTGAAAAAGAACCAAAACCTACTAAGGAGATTCTTCCACCTGTCATTAATTCACCTGTGATACTCTTCATCATTGCGTCTAAAGCTTTTCCAGCAGCAGCCTTAGAAATTCCAGCATTAACAGACATTGCTTCAATTAAATCTGATTTGTTCATAATTTAAAAATTTTAAAATTGGTTAAATATTCATTTTTTTGCCTTTCAATAGCAGAACAAATATAGATTTTATAAGGGTTCACGCAAGTTTTGGCCCTTAAAAACCCCTATATTGTTAATAATTAAGTCGAATTTGTTGATAAACCTGGTAAAATTTCAACAAATTCTCTCTAAGTCCTTATAAGTATTGTGTTTAGAACAACTTTGAGCCTTCGTGAAATACATAACCATTAAGCAAACTGATCGCATCCATTCTTTTCTTTCCAGCTATTTTTATATCTGTGATTTCAAGAAAGCCGTTTTCAGCAGCAACACGTAGGTGCTTTTTTGAAACAAGAATGCTTCCGGGAGTCATTTCATGTTCTTCAGGAACTACATACCCATTGTAAATCTTGATTTCTATTTCATTACCATTATTATCTAGCATTGTCCAGGCACCTGGATAAGGGCTGAGACCACGAATATGATTAATGATCTTTCCCAAAGGTTGGTGCCATTGTATTCTACAATTATCCTTGTTTAATTTGGGAGCCGGATAAAAATCACCTTCTTTCTGCATGATGGGGTTGATGTCGCCTTTTTGAATCATTTCTACAGTTTGCACTACTGTTTTACTTCCCAACTCCATTAGTATGTCATGAAGTTCACCTGCAGTCATGCTTTCCGTAATTTTTGTCGTTTCCTTTTTGATGATGGCACCTGTATCAATGTCTTCATTAATAAAGAATGTGGTAACACCTGTTTTGGTATCACCATTAATAATGGCCCAGTTGATTGGAGCAGCTCCTCTATAATTAGGTAATAAGGAGGCATGCAAATTAAAGGTTCCTAATTTTGGCATCGCCCATACCTGTTTTGGCAACATTCTAAACGCAACAACGATTTGAAGATCTGCTTGCAATGAGTCTAACTTATTCAAAAAGTCAGGGTTTTTGAGATTGACAGGTTGCAAGACCTCAAGCCCTTTTGAAAGTGCATATTTCTTGACGGCCGACTGGTTCAATTTCCTTCCCCTTCCTGCAGGTTTATCTGCTGCTGTAATCACGCCTACAATATTATAATTCGCTTCTACCAGAGCATTCAGACTGGCAACAGCAAAATCAGGTGTTCCCATAAAAATGATACGAAGTTCTTTCATGTGATGATATAAAATTTGTTTTGCAAATTTAACCCGATGAATTTTCTTTCTACCAATAATTGCAGGGTTTTTACAATAGCACTTTTATCAATGGTGAGGAATTCATTGAGCTCATTAATAGTTAAGGTCTTGTGTTTTTTGATAAGTAAAAGGATCTGATCACCCAATTCCTTATAGTTCACCTTTACGACAGCAACTTTTTTTCGACATATATCGCAATTACCACAAGGTCTATCCAGGCTTTCTCCAAAATATTGAAGCAGTTGAATTTGCCTACACGTTTCATTATTTTTAATCAGTTGATGAAGGGCTTTTGAATTGGCCTCTTTCGTCTTATTGCGCAGACGAATGTTCTTGCTGATCATATGATATATAAAATTATCTTCTCTGGGAACCAAGAATTTTAAATTCATCCCAGTACTTGATTGATGGTAAACAATCACTTTGTCTTGATCAAGTTTTTTTAGAGCATTGATAACTTCGTCTTTTTGACAGTTTAATTTTCTTGAAAGAAGATATTCATTAATGGCAATGAATTGTTCATGGATCCCACCATATGTTCTCAGTAGCATTTGCAGTACTTTAGCCTGCATATTTTGGAAGGATTGCACCTCAAATAGTTTAGTGCTATTTTCAATAACTCTAGTCCTAGATGTTTTATTCGGGTTTTGATCATAGAAGATAATACCTTCATTGTGTAAGTGGTTTAAAGCATAATAAACCTGTATGTTAGGAAAATTATAATTCAGTGAAAACTCCTGAAGGTCAAAAATAAATATTTCTTCACTTAATTCTCCCTTGGCAATCTGGTAGTAGTCACATAGTTTTACATAAACTGATCTACAAAACTCTGGGCTCACCATTGACTTTTTTAATAAAAGCTCGCTTTCTAAAAGACTAGAATCATTGTATAACAAATAGGTCAAAGCAGGTTTTCCATCTCGCCCGGCACGGCCTATTTCCTGCATATAATTTTCAATACTATTCGGAAGGTGGGTATGAACTACCATTCTAACATTTGATTTATCAATACCCATCCCAAAGGCATTGGTGGCCACCATCACGTTACTTTTTTCTTCCATCCATTGCTGAAGTGCCTCGCTTTTCTCCTTATTACTTAGACCCCCATGATAATGAGTGGCTTTAATTTGACTGGAATTTAAAAAACGTGCGTATTGCACTGTGTTTTTTCTGGTGCCTACATAAATGATGGCAGGTTCATCAATTGAGTTTAGCAAGCTGAGTATACTCGATCTAATATCTTCTCTTTTTATCATTCTGATATGAAGGTTGTCTCTGTAATAAGATCCAGTAAAGACTTTAGCAGATTTCAGTTGTAAGTTTTCAATAATATCATGTTTGACGATGGAAGTTGCCGTTGCAGTTAAGGCGATCTTAGGTATGTCAGGATGCAGTTCATTCAGTACAGGTATTTTGAGGTAAGCTGACCTGAAGTCATGCCCCCATTGAGATATACAATGGGCTTCATCAATAGCAATCAGATTTAGGGTTAACTGACTGATTTTTTCCTGAATGAATTCCGATTGTAATTTTTCCGGAGAGAGATACAAGAATTTATAATCGCCATACATTAGATTGTCAAAGGCAATAATGGTATCATACCTATTCAGTTTTGAGCTCAAAACCAATGCTTTAATTCCTTTTCTACTAAGGCTCTTAACTTGGTCTTCCATCAGGGCAATTAAAGGAGAGATAACAAGGCAAACTCCCTCATTCATAAGGGCTGGAAGTTGATAACACAGAGATTTTCCCGCTCCGGTAGGTAAAAGCACAAAAGTATCTTTCTTGCTAAGAACTGTTCTTATTATTGCTTCCTGAGGCTCACGAAATGAATCGAACCCCCAGTGTGTTTTTAAAAGATTATGTGCTTTATCCATGAGAAGTTTACAATGAATTTAGAATAAAGTTCACTCTTTCTTTGATGTTTCCCTCAGGTACTCTTATAATATCATAATTCATTTTTGTATAGCCTTCAATCAGATAATTATATATGGTCAAAGATTGCTCAAATGATTCATATCTTTCATTATCAGTTTTGTAGATTTCTCTCCATGGTGGCATCATAAAAACATGACTATACCTTAATTCCTTACTCTTCTGGGTGTAGATTTCAGGATATTTAGTGCCCAGATAATCCATATAACCATGGATATCTGGAATGCCTCTGTCAAAAAATACTTTGTCAGTTTCCCTGGCTGCTGCATTCTCGTATTGTTCAATCCTGCCATTTAATAATAACTCACTGAACAGCAAGGGATCTTTTAAAAATAACTGATCAATTCCCGAATGCTGAGCTTCTTTGGTAATGTTTCGTGAAATCTCAGGCATACAAGTAAACTCCATTTGTGTTAAGTGGTCAATAATTGTCGATTTTCCGGTCCCGGGTCCTCCAGTGATAACTATTTTTTGCTGTTTCAAGTATTGAAAATTATTCTTATTGCAATTTCAAAATTAAGAAAATAATAATTGTAAATTTGAGGGCTTATCATTTCAAAAATCTAAAAATGAGCAAGGAGTCTGATTTTTATGAGAAACTTAAGAAGAGTCTGATAGAGACTACTGAGTTCCCAACCAAATACATGTATAAATTCATCATACCAAGTGGTGAAGAAAAATTCAAGCAAATTGAATCGATATTTGATAATATGGGTGCTGTTATTAACTCCAAAGCTTCAAAGACAGGTAAGTATACCAGCTTGACTATTTTGGTCAAAATGGAGTCAGCAGATGATGTCATTGTCAAATATCAGGAAGTGTCCTTAGTTGAGGGCGTTATATCTTTGTGATATTTTTAACAATCCAATTAAAAAATAAAAAATATTTTTGACCTTTCTTGAGAATTCAAAAAGACAGAGGAAACAATTAAATATGACGATAAAAAAAGTAATCATCTTAGCTGTCATTTTAGTCAGTGGTTTGGTGAGAGCGCAGGATGAGGAAAAGGTGCTTTTTAGTATAGAGGGAACCCCGGTTTATAATGCTGAGTTTATCAGGGTCTTTGAGAAGAATAAAGATATTGTTGTTGAAGACGAGCGAAAGGATTTTGATGACTATTTTGATCTTTTTATAGATTTTAAGCTAAAACTTGTTCAGGCCAGAGAGCTACATCTGGATACACTTTCATCTTATACTTCCGATTTAGCTAAGTACAGAGAACAACTGATACAACCCTATCTTCAAAACCCTGAAGCAACAGAGAAGCTTGTTCGTCAGGCTTATGACAGAACCCTTGAAGAAGTTAACGCAAGTCACATCTTGATCCTGGTTGAGCCAGAGGCAAACCCTGCTGATACGCTCAAAGCGTATCAAAAAATTTCAGATGCTCGAAACAAATTAATTAACGGAGCCAGTTTTGACAGTATTGCAAGGGTTTATTCTGAAGATCCATCGGTGCAAATGAACAATGGTAGTTTAGGTTATTTTTCAGCTTTTTCAATGGTGTACTCATTTGAGAATGCGGCATATCAAACCCCGGTTGGTGAGGTATCAGAACCATTTAGAACTCAATTTGGATACCATATTCTAAGGGTAAATGATAAAAGAAAATCTCTGGGTGAAGTACAGGTCGCTCATATTATGGTTAAAAATGACAGTACGGTTCTGAGAAAATCACAAGAAAAAATCGAGGAGATCTTTAAAAAATTAGAACAGGGCGATGATTTTGCCACTATTGCCAAAGAACATTCTGATGATATAAGTTCAGCCCAAAAAGGAGGCGTTTTGCCAAAGTTTGGAACTGGTAGGATGATTAAGTCTTTTGAAGATGTGGCATTCGCTATGGAAAATGAAGGAGATTTTTCAAGACCTTTTGAAAGCGACTATGGCTGGCATATTTTAAAATTATTGAAAAAGTATCCTATTGCTTCTTATGAGGAGCTTCATGCAAAACTAGAGTCAAAAGTAAAAAATGGAAGCCGTTCAAGCTATGTTGAGCGATCTTTGGCGCAAAAAGTAGCCAAGGATTATAAGGTTATTACTTATAAAGCAAAACTCCAGTTGTATCCAAATATTATTGGATTCGAAAAAAATGCAGATACTTTATTGAGGATTGAGGAAAAGTACTATTCGGGTAATGATTTCTATGGATATGCCAAAGATTTCAAAAAAAGAACAAAAGAGGGTCTTTTTGAGGAATTTAGCAATAAAATGATCATTGACTATTATAAGGAACATTTGGATGAAACCAATAAGGAGTTCGCTTTGACATATCAGGAATATAAAGACGGCTTATTGTTGTTTGAATTGCTTCAAAAGGAAGTTTGGGAAAAATCTGAAAAGGACACGCTGGGCTTACAGCGATATTTTGAAGGAAATCGTTCGAAATATAAATGGAAAAGAAGAGCAAATCTAAGCATAGCGAGTTGCACCCAAATGGAAAAGGCAAAAATTGTTCAAAGCCTTCTTGTCGAGGGTAAGCATCCTGATACAATAAAATCTATGGTAAATGAAGGTGCTACGATTCATGTCTTATTTAGTAAAGGTAAATTAGAAGAAGGAAGCTCCAAATTACCCGAAACATATTCATTTAAATTAGGAGTTTCAGATATCTTTGAAGAAGAGACGCATCATTTTACCATTATCAAAGTAGACGATATATTTGAGCCTCAATGGAAAGAATTAAAAGAAACACGTGGCGAAGTCATGAATGATTATCAGAATTACCTTGAAGCTCAATGGGTGAAGGTATTGCGAGAAACATATAAGGTCAAGGTGAATCAGAAGAATTATAAGGAACTTAAACAAAGGTTTTCAGCCCGATGAAATTGAAATTATTTACATATTTGATAGTGATTTTAGGTATTATGTCCTGTGAGCAACAAGCTCCGAATGTAGATGCAGTTGCCAGGGTCAATGATAGTTATCTATCAAAGGAAGAACTCGATTTAGCGATGCCTAAAGGTCTTCCGGCTGGGGATAGTTTGCTCTACAGAAATAATTTCATCAAGATGTGGGCTACCAAGGAGCTGTTGCTCGAAAAAGCCAGGATAAATGTAGATGACAGAGAGGGTGATATCAAAGAGCTTGTTCGGAATTATGAACAGGAATTGTTGATAGAGAAGTATAAAAAAGCTTTATTGCAGCAAGAGTTGGATACACTAATCACAGAAGCAGATTACAATGATTATTACGAAGCTAACAAGAATGTATATAGGCTGAATGAGGAATTGGTGCAGTTGAAATATATTCATTTCAGCAATGATTTGTCTGACAAAAAGGATGTAATAAAATTATTTAAGTCAAATAATTCGGAAGATCTCGAAGAATTGATTGCCCGAGAACTCGAATTTTATTCCTTTTCATTTAATGACAGTATCTGGGTGAGCTATAGAGATGTGGAAAAAAAGTTGACTTTTTTAAAGGATGAAAAAAACATAAAAAAGAACCAATTTATTCAAAAAGAAGATTCATTAGGAGTATATTTGCTCGCTGTTAAAGAGCTGCGTCATAGAAATGATATTGCGCCTAAGGAATATGTAATTCCAACGATTCAACAAATGATCTTGCATAAGAGAAAGCTAGAGTTGATGAATGAAATTGAAAAGACCATTATGGTCGATGCCATTAACAATAAACAATTTGAACAGTATTGAGATGAAGCAAATTTTAATGATAGCCTTACTTGTATTTACCATACAAATGGGAGCTCAGGAAAAAGTAAAGATTGACGGAGTAGCTACCGTTGTTGGAGATAACATTGTTCTGGATTCAGAAATTGATGCATTCAAACAAGAACTTATTCAGCAAAGTGGAGGACAGATTGAAATATCTGATTGTGAAATGCTTGAGCAAATCATGAACAGGAAGTTACTTGCCCATCATGCTGTAGTTGATAGTGTTGCCGTGAATGAAGGGGAGATACAGCAGCAGGTTCAGCGTAAAACGGAGTATTTTACGCAGCAGTTGGGATCTCCGGAAAAGATGTTGGAGCTTTATGGTTTTGACAACATGAAGGATTTAAAGGACGAGTTATACAGGGTTGAAAGGGAAGCCTTACTGATACAAAAAATGCAACAGCAGCTAACAGCTGATATTGATATTACTCCAGAGGAGGTAAAGCGCTATTTTACAAGTTTGGAAAAAGAAGGAAATCTTCCTGAAATAGGGGCAGAGATAGAATTGTCGCAAATTGTTCTTAATATAGAACCTTCAGAAGAGGAGATTCAAAAGACGGTTGAGAGATTAAAGGAGATCAAAAAAGAAGTTCAAGATGGAGGAAATTTTAAAATGAAGGCCATTTTATATTCTGATGATCCCGGAGTAACACAGAACAGTGGCTTTTACAGCATCGAAAGAAACAGCCCTTTTGTAAAGGAATTTAAGGAAGCAGCTTTTAGTTTGGAAGAAGGTGAAATCTCGGAACCTTTTAAATCAGATTTTGGCTACCATATATTAATGGTGGATAAGATCAAGGGAAAACAAAGAGATGTATACCACATCCTTATGCAACCAAAGGCTGATGAAGCTGCAGAGGAGAGGGTAAGAGATTCATTATTAGTTTACAGAAAACGTATTTTAAAAATGGAGATTCCATTTGATGCAGCAGTACTTTTGTATTCGCAAGACAAAGATACAAGGTTGAGTGCTGGTGTTTTAATGAATCCTGAATCTGGAGATACACATTTCGATCTTACAAGAATGGATCCAGAATTATATGCGAAGGTGAGTAATTTGAAAGAAGGTGAGATCAGCGATGTCTTTTTAGATGAAACAAGACAAGGATTAAAAATGTATAAAATTCTGTTGCTGAAGAGCCGTACTGAAGCCCATACAGCTGACCTTGGCGAAGACTATGTTAAAATTATGGAATTGGCACTGCAAAAAAAGAAAACGGAATCGATTGAAAAATGGTCTGATGAAAAGATCGAGGATACTTATGTGAATATCAATCAGGTTTATACCAATTGCGAATTTAAAAGTAACTGGGCTAAAAATTAAGAACTATGTCTGATGTTGCCAAAATCAATGCACTTGTAGAGAATTATTCCCATTTAAAAAAGGAAATAGGCAAGGTGATCATTGGGCAACACGATGCCGTTGATCATGTATTACTTTCGGTTCTTTGTGGTGGGCACTCTTTACTTATAGGTGTTCCGGGACTTGCCAAAACTCTTCTGGTCAATACGGTTGCCAAAGCATTGGGACTAGACTTTAAACGGATTCAATTTACGCCAGATCTTATGCCTTCTGATATTTTGGGAAGTGAGATACTCGATGAGAACAGACATTTCAAGTTTATAAAGGGCCCTATATTTGCCAATATAATTTTGGCTGATGAAATCAATAGGACCCCTCCAAAAACACAGGCAGCACTTTTGGAGGCCATGCAGGAGAAGTCAGTGACCGTTGCTGGTCACAGTTTTAATCTTGATTTGCCCTTCTTTGTTTTGGCTACTCAAAATCCCATAGAACAGGAAGGGACTTATCCTTTACCTGAGGCTCAATTGGACAGGTTTATGTTTTCCATCTACTTAGATTATCCAACATTTGAGGAAGAAGTTTTTGTAGCGAAGAACACTACAAATGATGAAAATATTGTTGTGAACCCGGTGTTTTCACATAAGGACATTCTCGAGTATCAGCACTTGATCAGAAGGATTCCAATTGCAGATAATGTAGTGGAATACGCCGTTAAATTGGCTACCAGAACCAGACCCAATCAGGAAAATGCCCCTGAGATTGTCAAGAACTATATTGATTGGGGAGCAGGTCCACGAGCTTCTCAGAATCTTGTTTTAGCTGCAAAAGCTTATGCGGCCATTCATGGTAAATATTCTCCTGATATTGCCGATGTTCAGGCGGTGGCTCATGGAATATTGCATCACAGAGTGGTGAAGAACTATAAAGCCGAGGCAGAAGGCATTACAGAGACCCAGATTATCAATTCCTTACTTTAAACTAAAATACTGGTTATTAGTTTTTTAACATCCTCTAGCAGAGACCTTAAAAGAATATTTTACAGGCTATTGTGAAAATAATAATTTGTTTGTATATTTGCACGCCTTTTGAACGAATTCAGATTTACAAAAAGGTGTAGAAAAATAAGTATTCATTTCTCTTAGTGTTTTAATCGTTAATAAATCTGTAAAACAATAAGATACAAAGTATAAGACACCATGTCTAAACTACAAGAAAAAATAGATCTATACACTGAAGCAGCCGAAAAGCTGGGTATAGAATTAAACGCAGACCTTTTTAAATTAGTAACTAAAGGATTAGGTCCTTCAATCTACAAAGAAGATGCAGAATTGGTTTCGTCTTCAAATAAAGAAGAATTAGAAACTGTCAAAAAGAATTTCCTTATCAAAAAATTAGGCCTTGAAGAAAACGAGGAAGTATTTGATGCTGCTATTGCAAAAGTAATTGACACACTTGGCTCTGGTAACAAAAAGAAATACCGTGCCTTGTTCTATTACTTATTGGTCAAAGAAACAGGATCTGAAGCAGCTTATGAAGTTGTCAAGGAAGAAGTAGCTGAAGCAGCACCTGTAGAAGAGAAAAAGGAAGCAAAAAAAGCTAGTATAGAAATTACAGAACCAAAAAAAGAAAAAGTGATCGAAGAAAAAGTAACAGTGAAAGCAGAAGCTCAAGTGGAAGAAACCACTGCGGCAGTTGTTGAAGAAGCTGAAATAAAAGTGGACCCAAGCAAATTCCTAAGCGATTTTGATTGGCAAATGTATGAAGAAGGCATTGAGGCAGTGGATCAGGCTCAGTTAGATGAGTTTGACAAAGCCTTGGAAAATACCGTAGGATTTGTAGAGGAGCGTCAGGTTATTGACGGGACAGTTATTCGTCTTACTGATCGTGAAGCGATCATTGATATCAACTCTAAATCTGAAGGTGTTATTTCTTTAAATGAATTCAGATATAATCCACATTTAAAGGTTGGAGATACTGTTGAAGTTAAAGTTGATAAACTTGAAGATAATACAGGTCAATTAGTTCTTTCTCACAGAAAAGCAAGAGTGATCAGGGCTTGGGAAAGAGTAAACAAAGCGCATGAAACTCAAGAGATCGTTACAGGTTATGTGAAATGCAGAACTAAAGGTGGTATGATCGTTGATGTTTTCGGAATTGAAGCATTCTTACCAGGATCTCAAATTGATGTGAAGCCAATTAGAGATTACGATCAATTCGTAGATAAAAACATGGAATTCAAAGTTGTGAAAATCAACCATGAATTTAAAAACATTGTTGTATCGCATAAAGCACTTATTGAAGCAGATCTTGCAGAACAGAAAAAAGAGATCATCGGTCAATTGGAGAAAGGACAAGTACTGGAAGGTGTTGTGAAGAACATCACTTCTTATGGTGTATTTGTTGATCTTGGTGGTGTTGATGGATTAGTTCACATTACTGACTTATCATGGAGCCGAATCAATCACCCAAGTGAGATCGTTGAATTGGATCAGAAATTGAATGTTGTTATCCTTGATTTTGATGATGAGAAAACAAGAATTCAACTAGGTTTAAAACAATTGAGCAAACACCCATGGGAAGCTTTAGATGAAAATCTTAAAGTTGGTGATAAAGTTAAAGGTAAAGTAGCGATCATCGCTGATTACGGTGCATTTATTGAAGTAAGTGAAGGAGTTGAAGGATTGATTCACGTTTCTGAAATGTCATGGTCAACTCACTTGAGATCTGCTCAGGATTTTGTAAAAGTTGGAGATATTGTTGAAGCAGTAATTCTTACCCTTGACAGAGAAGAAAGAAAAATGTCACTTGGTATCAAGCAATTGCAACCAGACCCATGGACTGATATTACTACAAAATACCCGGTTGGTTCAAAACATACAGGTACAGTTAGAAACTATACTAACTTTGGTGTATTCGTTGAATTGGAAGAAGGTATTGACGGATTGGTATATATCTCAGACCTTTCATGGACTAAAAAGATCAAGCACCCATCTGACTTTGTAAAAGTTGGAGACAAGCTTGAAGTTGAAGTCTTGGAATTGGATGTTGAAGGGCGTAAATTGAACTTAGGTCACAAACAAACTACTGAGAATCCTTGGGACAAACACGAAGCAACCTATACGATTGATTCAGTGCACCCAGGTACCGTGAAAGAAGTAAATGATAAAGGTGCTATTGTCACTTTTGAAAATGGAGTTGAGGCTTTTGTACCTGGACGTCATATGGAAAAAGAAGATAGATCTAAATTGGTAAAAGGTGATGCAGTTGATTTCAAAGTATTGGAATTCAACAAAGAGTACAGAAGATTAGTTGTATCTCACTCTGCTATATTCAGAGCTCAGGAAGAAAGAAATATCAAGACAGTTAACAAGCAGTCTGAACAAGCTGAAAAAACAACTTTAGGTGATATTTCAGGTCTTGCTGATCTTAAAAAGAAAATGGAGTCTGGTAAAAAATAATCAGATCTTTATTTAAATTCAATAAACCGTTCTTATTTTGGTCTTCAAAATTTGAACGGTTTTTTTATTGTCAAAATTTGGGTAAAAGGTATATTTGTAAGACTTAAAAAATACCAAATGACTTTAATTAAATCTATATCAGGAATACGTGGTACTATCGGTGGAAAAACTGATGATAATCTAACCCCTTTAGATGCTGTGAAATTTGCATCAGCTTATGGGGTATGGCTTATAAAAAGAAATCCTTCCGGCAAAAAGCTTAAAGTGATCATTGGTCGTGATGCAAGAATTTCGGGTAAAATGATCAGTAGTTTAGTATCGAACACCTTAGTAGGCCTAGGTATTGATGTTGTAGACTTGGGTTTGTCAACCACACCTACCGTTGAAGTTGCTGTACCTCTGGAAAAGGCAGATGGTGGTATCATAGTTACTGCATCACATAATCCAAAGCAGTGGAATGCCTTAAAATTATTGAATGAAGCAGGAGAGTTTTTAAATGCTGAAGAGGGTAATATTATTTTGGAAATAGCTGCTGATCAGAGTTTTGAATATGCAGAAGTTGATGATTTAGGAGTCTATAGCAAACGCAAAGACTATTTTAAAAAGCATATCAATGAGGTACTTCGTTTACCACTTGTTGATGTTGAAGCGATTCGAAAGGCAGGCTTTAAGGTTGTTGTAGACGCGGTAAATTCAACTGGAGGAATTGTTATTCCCCAATTACTGGAGGCATTGGGTGTTGAATGTGTAAAATTATATTGTGAACCCAATGGAGAGTTTCCACATAATCCCGAACCTTTACCAAAGCATTTACAAGAAATTTCCAAATTGGTTGTTTCTAAGGGAGCAGATCTTGGAATAGTAGTAGATCCTGATGTTGATCGTTTAGCCATTGTGAATGAGGATGGCAGTATGTTTGGTGAAGAGTATACCTTGGTTGCTTGTGCAGATTATGTACTTTCAAAAACACCTGGGGACACGGTTTCAAACCTGTCTTCCTCAAGAGCATTAAGAGACGTGACACAAAAGTATGGCGGAACTTATGAAGCATCTGCAGTTGGTGAGGTGAATGTAGTGGAACTCATGAAGAAAAATAAAGTGATCATTGGAGGAGAAGGAAACGGTGGAATCATTTACCCGTCGTCACATTACGGTAGAGATTCTTTGGTTGGTGTGGCCTTATTTTTAAGTCATTTGGCACAATTAAAGATCTCCTGTAAAGCATTGAGAGATTCTTATCCGTCTTACTTTATGAGTAAGAATAAAATTGAATTAACTCCCCAGATAGATGTTGACGGTATTTTAAATAGTATGGCGGCAATCTATAAAAATGAGGATATCAGTACCATTGACGGGGTAAAGATTGATTTTGAATCGGAGTGGGTACATTTAAGAAAGTCAAATACAGAGCCCATTATCAGGATTTATACAGAAAGCGATTCGCAAGAAGCAGCTGATGCTCTTGCCCAAAGAATTATAGAGGAGATAAAAGTAATTGCCAAGCTTTAGTCTGGTAAAACACAGAATTACGATGAGTTTAGAAAAGTATTTTGATAAATTTCGCAAGCAGATCATTGGTATTGACCAAACTTTTGAAACCCCTTATGGAATTCAGAAGATGGTATATGCTGACTGGACTGCCAGTGGCCGCTTATATAGGCCCATTGAAGAAAAAATGTTGAATGATTTTGGACCCTATGTAGCGAATACACACACAGAAACAACATTTTCTGGTTCAGCAATGACTATGGCCTATCATGAAGCACGGGAGATTATTAAAAGACATGTGAATGCCGGGAAAGATTGTGCATTGATTGCCGAAGGAACCGGAATGACTGGTGTGATCAACAAGTTTCAACGCATATTGGGTCTTAAAGTATCGGAAAATTTAAGAGAGCTGGCGGATGCTATTCCTGAAAAAATGAAGCCCGTGGTTTTTATAACGCATATGGAGCATCATTCCAACCAAACCTCTTGGTTAGAGACAATTGCTCATGTGGAGATCATTCCCTGCGACGAAGATGGTTTGGTTAATTATGATAGTTTAAAGGAATTACTTGATCAATACAAGCATAAGGAAATGAAAATTGCTTCAGTAACTGCCTGCTCAAATGTAACCGGAATTCAGCCAGATTATCATCGTATTGCCAAAATTATGCACCAAAATGGTGGTGTGTGTTTTGTTGATTTTGCCTGCTCAGCACCTTATGTAAAAATAGATATGCATCCTGAAGATACCGAATCGCATTTGGATGCCATATTTTTTTCACCGCACAAATTTTTGGGCGGACCTGGAACTTCTGGTGTTTTGATTTTTCACAAATCACTATATAAGAATATGATTCCTGATAATCCCGGAGGAGGAACCGTAAACTGGACAAATCCTTGGGGAGAACACAGATATCTTGAAGATATTGAAACCAGGGAAGATGGAGGAACCCCTGGGTTTTTGCAAACTATAAGAACGGCACTTGCGGTGCAACTAAAGGAAGAAATGGGGGTGGAACAAATCCATGACCGTGAAAAGGAAATTATCGAAAAAGTATTGGAATCATTGCATTCTATTGAAAATCTGAAATTATTGGCTGAGCAGCACCATGACAGGCTAGGTGTATTTTCATTTTATATAGATGACCTGCATTATAATCTTGGAGTTAAACTGTTGAATGACAGATTCGGGATTCAAACCCGTGGCGGATGCTCCTGCGCAGGAACCTATGGACATTTTTTACTTCATGTTGATCAAAATCAATCTAAGGAGTTACTGGCAAAAATGGATGAGGGCTGCCTGATTGAAAGACCGGGTTGGATCAGAATGTCAATTCATCCTACCACTACCGATCAGGAAGTAGAGTTTATTTGCGAGGCAGTCAAGGAACTTGCCATTCATTGTAAAGAATGGGCTGATGATTATACATATGACATACGCACAAATGAATTTTTACACAAATCATTCCAGCCAAGAGAAAAAGACCTGGTGCGCAAATGGTTTAATCTAGATAAATAGAGTTTTGGGAGCATATGTAGCACTTTTAAGAGGGATAAATGTTTCGGGGCATCGCATCATTAAAATGACCGATCTTAAAACTGCGCTTATTAATGCTGGATTTCAGCATTTGAATACTTACCTTCAAAGTGGTAACCTGGTTTTTGAATCTGAATCAACAAATTGTGGCGTATTGGAAAAAATGATTTCTGAAGCTGTACTGAAAGGTTTTGACTTTGATATCAAAGTGAAGGTGATCAAAAAAGAGCAGTTCCAACAAGCATTTTTAAACAATCCTTTTACAAATAATTCTGAAATTGATACCAAACAATTGTATTATATCCATTTGATGGGGGAGCCTGATCTAACCGTTTTTAAGTTGCTCCAAAATGATGAGAAATTTCCTGAGCAAATGAGTTTGGAAGGGGAAGTTATCTATGTACATTATCTCAATGGCTACGGTCGATCGAAACTGCATGGAAATATCTTTGAAAGTAAATTAAAAGTATCTGCTACAGCACGAAACCACAACACCATGAAGCAACTTTCTCACATGCTGGATGGGCTTGGATAGCCTTAAGAAGAAGTATTTTCATGACCAGGAGGCCTCATATTCTTAAAACGCTTATGCGTCCAGAAATAATATTGAGGTTCTTGTCGGATTTTTGCTTCCAGTTTTTGCATAAAAAGATCCGTGATGCCAAAGTCGGGAACTTCTCGCGGATTTTCACTTAAGATTTCCATCTTCGTTTCGTAGAAACCTCTTTTTACTTTGGTGGTTTCAATATACATAACGGCGTAGTTGTATTTTTTAGCCAGCATTTCGGTACCGGTAATTACCGGTACTTCTTGTCCAAAAAAATTGGTCCAATGATAGGTTTTGTGCAGTTTAGGTGCTTGGTCTACCAACATACCATAAACACTGTCTAGTTTATTTTTATCATTTTTATCAAGTGTTGCGATCAATTCTTTAGAAGGTACCAGGGTAGTATTAAAACGGCTTCTTGACCTTACGATATAATTGTTCATGTACTTGTTGTTAACTTTTTTATAGGCAGCAAAACCATTATGTTGAACTCTCAGGTTAAGGCTGAATAACCATTCGAAATTCGCATAATGGGAGCTCATTAAAAGCACATTTTTATGCCGGCCCATAAAGGCCTCCATTTCTTCAGGATTCGTTAATTTAAATCGCTCCAGAATTTCTTCGTTAGAAATACTGAATGTTTTTATCATTTCCATAAAAATATCCAGAAAATGACTGTAGAACTTTTTCATAATGATTCTTATCTCCTCCTTTGATTTATCAGGGAAGGCAATCATAAGGTTGTTCATCACAATTTTTTTTCGGTAACCAATCACGTGATATAGAAAAAAATATAACAGATCAGACACCATATATAACACCCTAAAAGGAAGGATAGAAATGATGAAAATCAGCGGATAAATAAGTATATAAGCCAGGAAATGTATCATAGTGAAGGCAAATATCGTAGAAATATCTGAACCGTCTTTACAATTCTACATAAAGTGTCTTTCCAAAGTGCTAAAATCTTAAAAATTGAGAATGGCCTAGACTGGTTTCTTTCCCATATGTCTAAATCTTCTGTGGGTCCAGAAATAGAATTCAGGAGTTTTTCTGATCTGTTTTTCCATTTCCATAATATATTTGTTGGTAAGCTGATGCAAAGGAGCCTGCTTCGGCTGTTCCTCAAGTAAAATAAAAGTAGATTGATAAACACCTCTTTTTACTCTTTCCGTTTTAAAATAGAATACCGGAAGATCAAGTTTTCGAGCGATGGTTTCTGGACCTACAATGATGGGTACTTCAACGTCCATAAAATTGCCCCAATATTTGATCTTTTCCCATCTTGGGTTTTGATCTGCCAAAAAGCCATAAGCCTGAATTTTATTATTCTTTAGATTGGTTAATATTTCAGGATAGAATTCTTTGGAAGGCACAAACTTAACGCCAAATTTGATACGTGTTTTTTTGATAACCCGATCAAAATATGGATTGCTCAACTGTTTGTATACCACGCTCATATGATAATTTAAACTGCGTTCCACAATAAATGACACCCATTCCCAATTGGCATAATGACCCGATAGAAAAATAACACTTTTATGCTGTTCATAATAGGAGTCAAGCAATTCAGGATTTGTAATTGAAAGGCGCTTCAATATTTCCTTTTCAGTTATGGTAAATGACTTGATCAGTTCCATAAAAACATCAACAAAATGTTGAAAGCTTTTTTTTTCTAAATCGAGTAGATCTTTGTCACTTTTTTCTGGAAAGCAAAGTTTTAAGTTAGATCGGACTATTTTTTTTCGGTAACCAATGATATAATATAATATCACATAGAGAAAATCGGATATCATAAAAAGAATTCGCATTGGCAGGATAGAAATGAACCAAAACAGGGGATAAAGGACTATAAAAGCTACGAACTGCATGCTGAGATTTTAGACAACAAATATCGGTATAATTTTGTTTTTCTCTGAATAAAAAATTTTATGCGCCCGGACTTTTGTTTCCCTTTAAATTGATAAATTCGTAGCTGCTTACTTTTGTAAGCCGAGATATACCAAAAACTAAGAACAGCATTTATGAACATAGCAGTAATTTTGATCATTGTGGCCAATGTGATTGTTTCTTTTATAGGATTTAAAGACAGAGTATTCTTTGAGAAATATAAATTTCAGATTGGACCTATTGTCAAGGGGGAAAGAATAAGGTTATTGGCTTCTGGATTTTTACACGTCGATCAGTCCCATTTATTTTTTAACATGTTGACCTTGTATTTTTTTGCTGACCCTGTAATCAGGTTTATTGGGGTTCCCAAGTTTTTGGCTGTTTACTTTGGATCCTTGTTGGCGGGGAGCATCTTTGCGCTGAGTTTTCATAAAAAAGAACCCTATTACAGTGCTGTTGGAGCATCAGGAGCCGTCATGGGCGTTTTATATGCGGCCATTATGTTGAATCCAGGAATGAACCTGTATATGTTTTTTATTCCAATTCCAATTCCGGCTTATGTTTTTGGAGTGGGTTATTTACTCTATTCCATTTTTGGTATGAAGAAACAATGGGGCAACATAGGCCATAGCGCCCATATTGGAGGTGCTATTGGAGGGTATATACTTTCCATTCTCTTTTATCCAAGTATTTTGATGAATAACAAATTGATTGTCATTCTTTTGGCGATTCCTATCATTCTTATGTTTGTATTTAAAGATAAGTTGGAGAGGAATTAAAAGTATTGGCTATAGAGCAATGTTGATCTTTTTTATCCTATAACAGAAGGTATTCTTACAAGTTTTATGATCATCCCAAAGCTATTTTTTTGGCTTTAATAAAGAGAAGTATCAGGGAACTAAGTTTTGATAACAATTTATGCGGGTTTATAAATTTTAATTTCCTTGTTTTTACTACATTTGCCGAACATTTCAAAAACCTGTACCAGGATTGTATCTGATTGAAAAATCAATGCATTTGATCCTTGATCAGGGTAAAAAAATAAAAATGGAAGAAAAAAAATTCGATCTTAATTCTTTGATAGGATTTGTGCTGTTAGGCGCAATCATGATATATTACTTTTATACCAATCAACCTACCCCTGAACAGATTGCTACGAAAAAGGCTGAACAGGTTCAGGATTCTATTGATAAACTAAGCCCTGTAGTTCAACCTGACAACGCAGTATTTGAGCAGCAAATTGAGCAGGCACCGGTAAATCCTTCTGATTCTTTAGCCTTTACCCAATCTCAAAATAGACTTGGGGCATTTGCCTATAGTGCAGGCTTACCTTCTGCAAGAGATCATGAAACAGTGATAGAGAATGAATTGGTAAAAATAACGATTGCCAATAAAGGTGGTCAGATCACTGAGGTATTGTTGAAAAATTTCAAGACCTATAACAAGCTTCCTTTATATGTGATCAAGGATCAAAATGCGTCTCTTAATGTATCTTTTGCAACACAAGACAATAGAAACCTTCAAACCAAAGACCTGTATTTCGAGCCTAGTGTTTCAACCAATGGTAATAACCAGGTACTGTCAATGAAATTGAAAGTAGCATCAGACAGGTATTTGGAATACAGATATGAATTGAAGCCAGATGATTATATGCTTGATTTTGGGATTCGTACACAAGGTATGGAAACAGCAATCAATACAAGTCAAGCGATCAATCTTGAGTGGCAATTAAAAAGTTTCAGAACTGAAAAGAGTGTCAAGTATGAGAATCAATATACTGATCTTCGATATCTGCAAAATGGAGAATTCGAGTATATGAATGCTATGAGTGATGAGGATGAAGAAGATGTCAGTAACTTGAACTGGGTAGCTTTTAAACAACAGTTCTTTACATCGATATTACTTGCCGAAGATAAATTTGAATCAGCTAAACTTATTTCCAAGAACCTTGTTCAGGACGAAGATATAGACACCGTTTATACCAAAAAATATGAAGCCTATATTCCATTACAGGCTAAGAATGGAGAGTTGGCTTATAATATGAACATGTATTATGGGCCCGTTGATTATGAAATATTGGGTACCTATGAAGATAAACAGTTAGACCGTATTGTCAGTTTAGGTTGGGGTATTTTCAGGTGGATCAATAAGTTCGTCTTTATTCCTGTTTTTGGCTTTTTAAGTTCTTTTATAGGGAACTACGGAATTGTGATCATTCTTATGACTATCGTGGTAAGGATCATTATGTCACCGGTGGTCTATAAATCCTATTTATCAAGTGCCAAAATGAAGGTTTTACGACCTGAAATGCAAGAGATCAATGAAAAATTAAAAGGAAAAGAAAACGCTATGAAGCGTCAGCAGGAAACTATGGCAATTCAAAGAAAAGCAGGCGTAAATCCATTAAGTGGTTGTATTCCAGCCGTAATTCAAATGCCGGTTTTCTTTGCACTGTTCAGATTTTTCCCGGCCAATATTGATATCAGACAAAATGGATTTTTATGGGCAGATGACCTGTCAGCCTATGATGAAGTATTACAATTGCCATTTAAAATTCCTTTTTATGGAGATCATGTGAGTTTGTTTCCAATTCTTGCTTCTATAGCCATTTTCTTTTATATGCAGATGACGCAAAGCCAGCAGATGAATATGCAGCAACCACAGCAAGAGGGTATGCCTGATATGCAAAAAATGATGAAGATGATGATGTATTTTTCACCCATTATGATGATGTTCTTCTTCAATACCTACGCAAGTAGTTTGAGTTTGTATTATTTTGTGTCCAACTTATTGACCATTATTATTATGTTAGTGATCAAGCACTTCATTATTGATGAAAATAAAATTCACGAGCGGATCCAGGAGAACAAAAAACGTCCTGAAAAGAAAAAGAGCGCCTTTCGACAACGTCTTGATGATGCCATGAAGCAGGCTCAGGACCAGCAGGCGAAGAAGAAATAATGATCTAATGATTTGAAGATTTGAAAATGAGATCATGGCATCGTAAAGCCAAAGACTGAAAATATTAAAAACTCACTAGTTGGTAACGGCTGGTGAGTTTTTTGTTAATGATGTATTGAATCATTATTTCATTATTTCATTGTCTCATTATTTCATTGCCTCATTATTTCATTGTATCACTCACCTTCCATCATTCTCTTCAAAAAGTTGGCATACACTTCAGCGCCATCGTATAAAGACGTGAGATGCAGATGCTCATTTTTTCCGTGAACACTTCTCACTTCTTCGGTGTCGCAGAAAATAGGAAGCGTACCATAAGCAGGTATGTTCTTCGCTCTAAATGATCCTAAATCGTTTATATTTGGCATCATCATATCCATGGTGGATGCCTTAGGGTACTTATCCTTAATCGCAAGAGACAGGTTTTTAAAGTAAACCGTTTCGGTACTGCTGATTTGATTATTTGGCAGGGTTTTTAAAACAGTAATCTTGATATCATTATTCTTCAATGTTTTCCTGATCATTTCTAAGAATTCTTGTTCATTGGTCTCAGGTAACAAACGGCAGTCTAATTGAGCACCCGCCACGGAAGCTAGTTTATTTACGGCCTTACTATTACTGTATATGTTAGTTAATGTGACCGTATTAGTGAATAAGGAGAATAATTCGGGATGTGACCTCAGTTGCCCTGTAAGCACAGGTTTAAAAAATTTGGGATGCCTAAGCACCATTTTTTTCAGCCCCTTCTCATACTGAGATATGTCTTTTAAGAACTTGATATTAACGTCGTTGTATGTGGCTTTTAGTTTCTTGCTTGTTAATCTTTCCAGGGCAGCCACGAGTTCCTTATTGGCATAGGTAAGGGGCGTAATTGAACCGTGGCCAACCGTTTTGAATTCCAATTCCAGATCGATCCAGAGCGGTTTTTTGTGTATCACCGATATGCCAAAAACAGGATGTTTAAAATCTCCTTCCATCAACGAAGTGAGTTCTGAAGGGCCTTCTCCAAAAACTACTGCAGGATTTAATTCAGTAAAATGATGTTCATTCACATAGCTTATACCTCCTGAACACTGCGTTTCTTCACAGGAAACCGCTAAAAAGGTAATATTATAAAGGCTCTGTGTAAGATCTTGCTCCTGCATCAGAGAAAGAATTCCATAAAGCTGCATCATGGCAGCACCTTTGTTGTCGATTGTACCCCTTCCATAAATCACTCCATCTTCAATATTACCGCCAAAAGGGTCCCTATCCTGACTTTGACTTTCGGGAACAACATCGATATGGTTAAGAAAAACAATATTGGGCTTACCGGAACTTAGAGGAAACACCGAAGCTGCAAAATTATATTGTCCGTCTTCGGTACCAAAATCTGAAATATAGAGTCCATTATTCAGGCAAACAGTTTTAAGAAAATCACCCGCTTTTTGCTCATGTCCACTCACAGAGGGAATCCTGATATATTGTTGTAGCACCGTTTCAACATTTGTAAATGTCCCATCAGCAGATTTTATTTGTCGTTGCTGACTAAAAAGGCAACAGTAACACATGATGGTTAAAGAAAGTAAGGTGCTTTTCATACTGAATGCAAGATAAAAATCTTCTTTTGATTGGCGTTCAAAAAAATATATTTAAAAGAAATATTTTCGGATATTTGCAGCCATTCAGATCCGCAACGATTTGATGGTCAAATGAACTTAATTCGAACTTACAATGAAGCCCAGTATTCCTAAAGGGACCAGAGATTTTTCCTCTGCTGAAATAGCAAAGAGGAATTATATTTTTGATACGATTAAAGAAGCATTTCAGCTGTTTGGTTTTGAACCTATAGAAACGCCGTCATTTGAGAATTCAAGTACTCTGATGGGGAAGTATGGAGAGGAAGGTGACCGCTTGATTTTTAAGATACTGAATTCAGGTGATTACTTAAGAAAAGTAGAGGAGAGCCTTTATCAGGAAAAGGATGCGAACAAGATGACTGCCAAGATCTCAGAAAAGGCCCTTAGGTACGATTTGACGGTTCCTTTTGCCCGATATGTGGTACAACATCAGAATGAGATCGTTTTTCCTTTTAAAAGATACCAAATTCAACCGGTTTGGAGAGCGGACAGACCTCAAAAGGGTAGGTTCAGAGAGTTCTTTCAATGCGATGCTGATGTGGTTGGGAGCGATAGTCTGTGGCAGGAAATTGAATTTGTGCAACTCTATGATGAGGTGTTCACTAAACTTGGATTGAAGCAAACTGTTATAAAGATCAACAACAGAAAAGTGCTATCCGGTATTGCCGAAATCATTGGTGCTAAAGATAAATTGATCGATTTTACAGTGGCTTTGGATAAGTTGGATAAGATTGGAGTGGAAGGCGTGCTTAAAGAAATGAGGAGCAAAGAGATTTCTGAGACTGCTATTACAAAACTGATGCCTCTTTTTAGCTTAAGCGGCAGTAATAGGGAGCAATTGACCTCTTTGACCGCGTTACTTTCTGAATCTGAAGAAGGGTTAAAGGGAGTTCAGGAATTAACTTTTGTGATCGATCAAATAGAAGCCCTTGGATTACAATCATCAATATTAGAACTTGACCTCACTCTGGCCAGAGGATTGAATTATTATACCGGTGCTATTTTTGAGGTGCAGGCAAATGGGGTTCAAATGGGGTCCATTGGGGGTGGCGGAAGATATGACGATCTCACGGGTATTTTTGGTTTAAAGAATATAAGTGGTGTTGGAATTTCCTTTGGTCTTGATCGTATCTACCTGGTCATGGAGGAACTTGAACTTTTTGCCAATACGCCTAATCTAAGGCCAAAAGTGCTTTTTGTCAATTTTGGAGAACAGGAAGCCCAATATGTTATGCGGGCCATAAAGCTTTTAAGAAAGGAGGGAGTGAAGTCAGAAATGTATCCTTCAGCCGCCAAATTAAAAAAGCAAATGAATTATGCGAACAATAAACAGATTCCTTTTGTTGTGCTGGTAGGTGAGGAAGAAATGGTACAGGGCAGCTTTAAATTGAAAAACATGCTTACAGGACAACAAAGTACTTGTAATCAGAAAGAATTAATGCGACTAATTGGTTCTTAAAATAATATAATTCGCAGCAATATTGTATTTTTGCACATTAAACAATTAAGAGTATGTTTGAAGGACAAAATGATAAAATAAACGAAATCATTGACGAAATGGGTGATAGTCATATTTCTGGTTCAGCGAAGAATCCGATACGTGAGGATGCTTTTGCATTATCAGAAAAAGAGAAAATTGAACTTATTCGCAAGGATTTTACACATATACTGCACACTCTTGGTATGGATCTAACAGACGACAGCCTGAAAGGTACCCCTTTAAGAGTAGCTAAAATGTTTGTAAATGAAATTTTTGGAGGTCTGAATCCGGAAAGGAAACCGAAGTTGTCAACTTTTGATAACAATTATAAATACGGAGAGATGCTTGTTGAAAAGAATATCACCTTGTATTCAACCTGTGAACATCATTTATTACCTATTGTTGGTAAGGCACATGTAGCCTATATCTCAAAGGGTAATGTTATCGGTCTTTCAAAAATGAATAGGATCGTTGAATATTATGCCAAACGTCCTCAGGTACAGGAAAGACTGAATATGCAAATTGTTCAGGCCTTACAGGAAGCTTTAGGGACCGAAGATGTTGCCTGTATCATTGATGCAAAGCATCTGTGCGTAAATTCAAGGGGTGTAAGCGATACTGCAAGCAGTACAGTGACCTCAGAATTTGGAGGAAAGTTCAAAGAAGATTCCATCAAGAGAGAACTTCTTGATTATATCCAATTGGATACCAAATTTGAATAAGGATTAATTTATAATTGCTCCAAAAAAGACATTGTGTCAACATCATCGGCATAATCCCATAATTGAGGATTTTGTGTTTGACCAAATGGGACCATTTTGATTTGATTAGATTTTCCTACCAAACATTGTATGGATTCCTTGTCATTTTGGAGTCTATGTTCTAAGGTGATTGCATCATCATAATATTCGAAAAACAGCGTGGCAATAGGGGAAGCGTAGCTTTTATCTTCTTTCAACATTAAAAATCCATTTTCCAACAATTGGTATTGACTCATAAGGTATACTGCCTTATTATAGTCGTAATTATTGATATATTTATCATAATTCAGCACATCTTTGTAGTCATAAATAGCTTTAAACAAATGATCAAAATCATAATTCCTGGGTACAAATAATTTTGAGACGCTTCTGCATCCCAAACCAAAATACCTGAATATGTCTTCTCCCAGATTCTGTAGGTCTTCTTCAGATTCATCACCGGTGAGTACAGCCGCAGAATTTCTGTTTCTTCTTATGATACTAGGGTATTTCCCAAAATAATAATCAAAATACCTTGCAGTGTTATTACTCCCCGTGGCAATAACAGCATCGAAGTCAGTCATTCTTTCATCGGTAAATGAAATCAAGCCTTTGAAATCAGGCTCCACATACTCTAAGTATTTTGCAATCAGAGGTAAAAAATAAGCGTCAGAGCTTGATTGTTTTGCGATCAGTTCATGGCCCGATATCAGTACCACAAGAAAGTCGTGAAAACCTACCAAAGGGATGTTGCCCGCCATGATCACACCTACCTTTTTTCTTTTAATATTACTTAAATCATAAGATTCAATCCATTTATTTAAATTATTTTTATTCAGGATGTTAGCCCATTTTGAAAAAGAAATCAATACATTATCTTTTGTAAACCATCCGTTAAATTCTGAGGCCCTTTTTACCTGCAGATTAAAGGGGTCAAAGAACATGTTATTCATCGCCACAGCATCATTTCTCACGATCCCCTCAGGCTGAAACTGAGATAAAAATTCTCCGAGTTTAGCAAAGGCTTCAATTCTTTTTTCAACAGTCATTGGTGATAGGATAATAGAGGTGGATACATTATATTTGTGCGCAAATTTAGTTAAAAAAATAATGGCAATAATCATAACAGACGAATGTATCAATTGTGGGGCCTGTGAACCTGAGTGCCCTAATAATGCTATCTATGAAGCCGCTGAGGAATGGCGATATGCTGATGGTACGGAATTGAGCGGAGACGTAATTTTACCAAATGGCAAGGAAGTGAATGCTGATCAGGAGCAAGAGCCTGTAAGTGATGAAGTATATTACATTATACCTGATAAGTGCACAGAATGTAAAGGTTTTCACGATGAACCACAATGTGCAGCGGTTTGTCCTGTAGATTGCTGTATACCTGATGACGAACACGTGGAGTCAGAAGATGTTTTGATGTCAAAAAAGAAATTTTTACACCAGGAATCCTAATAATAGGATCTTCATCATCATGAAAAAAATTAGTTTTTTATTTTTATTTTTTTGTTTACAAGGATTTTCCCAGTTTCAGAAAATGGATTCTGTGGGGAATTTTTATGTGATCGATCATAAATTGGTTTGGCAAAAATGGTACGGACTTGAAGACAAGGCTGATTTGAGCAGGATGCTAAAGAGTAATGATTTTACATCTGATCTTGATATCTTAAAATTCGGAACTTCTGTCAAAACTAAACCCTATATCTTATTTGGGGATAACCTGCCAGAATATGCCCAACACGAATATGAGGCATTTTTAGTGGTAGATTTTATTGGAGGTCGTTATAGGGTGAGCATCAAGCAGATCATTTTTCCTGACTTTGTAGAGAAAATTTACTATAACGGTAGGAGACAGAATGATTCCAGAGGAACCTTGGAACAGTATATTTTAAGACAAGACGGCTTGATCAAACAAAATAGTACCAATTTAAATGTATTGAATAGTTTTGATACCGTGTTTTCTCAGATCTTTGATCCAATGGCAGGGGAGGGCTTTGAATAGGAGTTGTTTTAACTGAAATCATTAGAAGGATTAAGTGTTAAGTACTAAGGATTAAGTCTTTTCAATTTATTTGAACTTAACACTTAACACTTCGCACCTGTTCCTCCATGGGCCTTAAACTGTAATAAATAAAATCGTTGACAGGCGTTTCAATGCCCAGTATGTCGCCTTGATGAACAATATAGCCATTAAAGTTTTCCAACTCACTGGGTCTTTCTTCCATCATATCTCTTTGCAAGGACATTGTTGTGTCATAATCGATTCGATCAATGATCTCAAAACAGCTGTCGATATCCCGGCCATTGATGTCTATACCTAAACCAGTCCCCACAGCTACAATTTCAGCAGCAGTTTCCAGTAATTTTTTGCGTAAAAAGGGATCTTCGCGCATCACTCCCAAAACGCTTCTTGTCAAGGCGCCCATGGCACTGATCGAAGTGATAAATAGAAATTTTAACCATATTTCTCTTTGAATATTGTTGGAGCTTCGATTTTTAAAACCTGCTTTATCAAATACTGCTTTAATCGTCTCCAGGCGAGGGGTTAATTGCTTATTTACCTCTCCAAAAACGATTTCTGGCTCGTAACCAAAATGATCGATTACACCCGGGCTTTCAATTTTACTTACAATTCTGCACAATCCTGCAATAACTTGAGCAGGAGGGAGGATGGTTGATAAGCGATCTGCATTATCTGCCCCATTTTGCAGTGGCAGTACTATGGTATTTGACGGCAGCAAAGGCTTGATCTTTTGAGTAATAGTCTCTATTTGCCAGGACTTTACAGCTAAGAGAATGAGTTCAGCTTCTTTGACGACATTGTAATCGTCTGTGACAGGAGGATAAATATGAAAATCTCCCAAGATACTTTTTACTTGTAGGCCATTTTGCTGGATCTTTTTAAGGGTTTGACCTCTGGCGATAAAAGTTGTGTTATAACCGGCTTGGGCCAACTTACCCCCAAAATAGCCACCAACACCTCCTGCTCCAATGATAACGATGTTCATGTTTATGATTTAAGTCTATAAATGTAACAGATTATTGTGATAAAGAAAAAGTGCATCATTGAAATTATTGATGCATTATGTTCAACTAAATCTTATGATTTAGCTATTTATAAATTGGAATGATCATAAATGAATATGAATAACTTTTCCCAGTGAGTGTGTACTCAGGATGGGTTCTGGCGCCCCAGCTGTTATCACCCCCAACACCCATTTGTCTGTAGTCAATATTAAGACTTGTAAGGTCTCTTTCCTGAACATCAATCGTATGCCTGTTCTTTACAGTATCGCCATCTCTGTGACGGCCATCTGTCCTTTCCAGTGACTCAAAATCTTCCATAATTTGGTGGTGAACACTAAAATCAACGGTAGGAATTCCTTTGATCAGCAAACCATGACCGCTAACAGGATTGACTAGTTTCATCCATCTCACATCAGTTTTATTGCCATTTTCTTGTGGTCTTAGGTAAGCCCAGTATTGATCTGACACTGAACCAGAATAGATGCCAATAGGTGCCCCGGTCTTTCTGTCCCAGTAGCTTTCGTATGGTCCTCGACCATACCAGCTAAGCGCTTCCAGATTTCGCTCCAGCTGAATATTTAATCCTATTCTAGGGGTCTCAGACCAATTGTCAGTGGTCTTGTTTAATTGACAATCAACTAAAATCAGACCTTCCCCATTGATGGTATAGTGTATGTTGAAATCTGCCATTTTCTGTTGGCCTTCATTGATAAGTTCATAATTCACCTCAACGATAACGTTTCCTTTATCTATGCGAGCTGTCACCTGCCCCAATTTTCTATGTTTTGTTACATAGCGCCAGTCTTTCGTTCGTTTGTGCATATCGTTTCCAAAATCATTATCAATAGGCGCTCTCCAGAAATTTGGAATAAATCCTTTACCGTCTTTAATTATATTTTCATTGTCAAGTGCTAATTCATTGAGTATGCCACTGGATTTGTCAAATACAAGCTTGATGTTTTTACTACTTATCGTAATGGCAGCTTCATTTTCACTAAGAATAACTTTTTCTTCTGATTTTGTAAATGTGTCAGGTTCTGGCGAATTTAATACGAATTGCTCCCATGCCACTTGATGACCTTCCGGGACTAAACCATGAGCCTTTCTACTACTTGCAGATATATTCAGTATATGTTCCTGCTCAGCATCCAAAACATCAAGTCCAGGGATATTTATGTCAAGTTTTTGTCCCGGTTCAAGGTCAATGACTGGAAGTGCTCCAGAGGCCATTTTTTTTCCATTGGCCAACAATACCCATTCAAATATGAATTCATCCAGATTCGTGAAGTGATAGTTGTTTGAGACTACTATAGTCCCTTTCTTTTGATCCAACAAAACGAAATCTATAAATTGATGTACTTTTTTAACCTCTTCCAGAGAGGGTTTGGGTGTTCGGTCTGGGTCAACCAAACCATTTAAACAGAAATTCCCGTCAGAAGGCACATCAGCAGGACCGAAGTCGCCGCCATAGGCCCAGTATTCTGTTCCTGAATCAGAAGTTTTGATCAACCCCTGATCAACCCAATCCCAGATAAAACCACCCTGTAGAACCGAATACTTTTTCATCATGTCCCAGTATTCCTTAAAATTACCCACACTATTCCCCATTGCATGGGCATATTCACAAAGAATAAATGGCCGGTCCTGGTGCTGCTGAGCATAAGCTTCCAGTTGCTCGATTCGGGCATACATAGGACCAACGATATCTGTATTCGAATTCAAACCTGCCTGCTCAAACATAACAAATCTGTTTGGGTCACGTTGCTTGATCCAGTCATAGGCATCATAAAAAACAGGTCCGTTTCCACATTCGTTACCCATAGACCATATGACGACTGAAGGCTGGTTCTTGTCTCTTTCTACCATACTTTTGATCCTATCCATATGAGCAGCCTTCCATTCCGGTCTGTAAGCCACATGTTGTATCGTATCGAAACTACCCTGATGTTCGGCCCCCATACCGTGAGATTCAATATTAGCTTCATCAACTATATAGAGACCGTATTGATTACATAATTCATAAAAGCGTTCGGGTTGCGGATAATGTGACGTCCTGACCGCATTGATATTATACATCTTCATGGTCTTGATATCCTTAATCATGGTAGCTTCATCCAAATAATGGCCCGTTCTGTCATGATGTTCATGAAGATTGACCCCTTTGAAATAGATGGACTGCCCATTGACCATAAATTGTCCATTACTGATCTCAACACTTCTAAATCCTACCTGACTTCCTATGCTTTCGAGAACAGCACCTTTGTTATCCTTTAACTGAATTACCAATTGATAGAGGTTGGGATGTTCTGCACTCCAGGTGTCAATATTTTTTAGTTGTTTCGAAAATTTCACAGAGGCTTTATTGTCCTCCCATACAACACTTTTTTCAGTGTCAATTATTTTATTTCCTGAAGCATCGAATAGCTTAATGGCAAGGCTTAATTGTTTTTTACTATCATTTTTAATGGCTGCATCAAGGTCAAATATTCCTGTTTTATAATTATCTGTCAATCCGGCTTTGACCTCAAAATCAACAACATGATCTTTATCTCTTGACAATAGATACACATCCCTGGTGATACCCGATAGTCTCCAAAAATCCTGATCCTCCAGATAGCTGGCATCAGACCATTTAAAGACTTCTACTGCCAGTAAATTCTCCCCTTCTTTGATATACTCGTTGATGAGAAATTCAGCAGGCGTTTTACTACCTTCACTATAACCAATCTTTTCTCCATTGATCCATATGTTCATCGCTGAACTTACAGCACCAAAATGCAAGTATATATCTCTTTGGAGCATTTCCGTACTAACTGAAAAACTGGTACGGTAGGATCCTACGGGATTATAATGTGCTTGTATTTTCGGAGGTGTTTTCTCATGTGGGTACTTTACATTGGTGTAAATGGGATAGCCAAAACCCTGTAATTCCCAGTTGGAAGGAACCTCTATCATTTTCCAGTCTACGTCATCATAATCAGTCTTATAAAAATCGAATGGCCTTTTGGCTGGTTGGTCAACGATATTAAATTTCCATTGACCATTTAGTGAGGTATAAAAAGGGGATTCAGTAGCCTGAATTTTAACTACTTGATCAATTGTTTCGAAAGGAATAAATGAAGCTCTTGGGAGCTCCTTATTTCTGCCAAAAATTGCTGGATTTTCCCAATCTTCAATAGTGAACTCAGGTGTTTTTTGTTGAGCAATCGTAGTATGAAGAGTGAAGGAAACAATAAGAATCAGGACTAGGAGTAGAGGAAGAGTTTTCATTGATTATTGTAGTCATTGATGAATAAGTACTATAGATCTCTTTTGTAACCTTTTGGATTACCCTATCGATCATCATACCAAATATACATGGATAGGACCAATAATGGAAATAAAATCTCATGAACTGGTATAAGATTTCTAAGTCAAACAAGACGATTGTTTATACTTCAATAAATAATTCTGTGATACTATTGATGAGGATCAGTTATAGAATTGATCTGGATCATTGCATATGGTTTCTAAAGTAACTATATTCTAACCATATCAAAAAATTATTCCAAGTATGGAACCCAATAGCATTCAAATTGACAAACTATTAGCAGAATATGTAGAGTTAACCCACTATATAACAGATGTGAATTGTGAAAAAATGAATGTAGGTGAACAAATCAAGCTTAAAGAAATGAACAAGCATTGAAATTATTTAAAGTTTATATAATCTTAATATGGAAGACAGATTTAGTTAACATATAAAATAGACTTTTGATGATGATTCAATTAATTTGAATTTAGTATAAGTTTTGTTTCGCTGAGCCGGTATTTTTATACCGGCTTTTTTTTGTTGCTTCATGAAGGTATAGGTTCATTTAGAAAGCTGTAGGCATTTATTTGTATATTTAAAAATAAATCCAAACCTATGAATCAAATTAACAGACGAAATTGGCTTAGAACGGCAGGACTTTCAAGCGGATTAATTTTCCTTGGAGGCATAGATACAATTGCCTCAGAAATTACAGAAAGAAAGATAGTCGGGAGTGGCCCAATTCAACTCAATGCGAACGAAAACGCCTATAGTCCTTCTAAAAATATTCAAAAGATTCTTACAGAGAATTTTGAAATGACTTGCCGATATCCCTTCAGGATCTTGGCAGATTTAACCAAGGCCATAGCAGAAAAAGAAGGCGTGGATAAGGACCATGTTGTCGTAACAGGAGGTTCCACTGAAGGATTAAAAGCGGCAGGTCTCATCTACGGTAGAGACAGCGCTGAGATCATCGCGGCTGACCCAACCTTTCAGGCGCTTATGAGATATGCTGAGAACTTTGGAAGTAAGGTGCACAGAGTTGTTGTAAACGAGAAGATGGAACACGATCTCGAAGCCATGGCGGATAAAATAAATAATAAGACAGGATTGATATTTATTTGTAATCCCAATAACCCTACAGGTACAATTTTACCCGCAGACAGATTAAAGGATTTTTGTAGGTCACATGACGAGCAAGCGACCATTTTTAGTGATGAGGCTTATTTTGATTTTATCACAGAACCTGATTATCCTTCCATGGTTGAACTAGTCAAGGAGGGAAGAAACATCATTGTTTCCAAAACTTTTTCTAAAGCCTATGGCCTTGCGGGATTGCGCGTAGGATACTTAATTGCCAAGCCTGAAATAGCTACAAAATTAAAAGCAGCTGTTATGGCCAATACCAATGTATTTGGTATAGCCGCAGCGCAAGCAGCTTTAAAAGATGAGAATTTTTACAAATTTTCTATCGCCAAAAATATGGAAGCTAAAAACATGATTTATAAAACACTTGAAGCTTTGGATTTGACCTATATCAAATCACATACGAACTTTGTCTTTTTTAAGTCTGGAAGACCGATTTCAGGGCTTATTGAATCAATGAAAAAGGAGAATATCCTGATAGGAAGACCGTTTCCCCCCATGAATCATTGGGCAAGAATTAGTACAGGTACCATAGAAGAAATGCAGCAATTCTCGACAGCTCTGCAAAAAGTGATGTCTTAACTGAAAGGTTTTAACTCATAGTTTATACTATAGTTGAGCAAAATAGTTATTGAAATTACCAGTATAAAATCGTGGATGGTATTCCAAGCCCAGACCATCACGCTGAACAGGATTTTCCCAAAGTAATTCTAAGCCAAGCTGTTCATTGATTTTATAAGAATCATAGCGCATGGTATATGAGCAATATTCATAGTGAGTGTTAAGGTTCCTATAGAAGCTTAGGTATTCATGGGCCAAGTAGAATACATTATCATTGCAATCTGCGGTAATGTCATAATTAAAGAAGACGGGCTTGTCCATGGTTTTATGGTTGGCCAGATCTGATGTATTGAGTTCCTTTTCTGATATTTTCCGGTTCTTTAATTGCTCGTAAGCCTTTATACTCAAAGGAAGCGTGATACAATGCCCTGAATAATTGCCAAAATCATCCATAATGATAAGATTGAGCTCGGGAAGTAGTTCAATTGCCCTGGACAAGATATTTCTTGATATAGGCTCTTCATTATTTTTTTGCAGCAATAGATCCTTTCTCAGAATATCCATATCTGTAGAGGGTACTATGGTCCGTATTCTTTTAGAGAATTCTTTTACATGATCTTTAAGCCATAGGGCATTGGGTAATTCATTGTTTAATTCAGTAAGAGAATACTTTCTGATTCTAAAATCGTAAAAGGTAGGAATAGGCACAGTAGCATTTAAATTTCTAATAAGTTGGTAGGGGAGCAGGGTCACTTCTGCAATTTCCTTTTCCTTATCGGGCTTGATCAATGTAATGTCTTTTTCCCAGCGCTGAATCGTTCTAATGTCGACATTTATAAGCGTTGATAAATCCAATTGCGAAATATCTCTATCCTGACGATAGTCTATTAATAATTCTCCAATGGATGCATACTGTTTCATATAGGTGACCTAAAAGCATAAAAATACAAAAATTATAAGTCAACACGACAGCAACCTTTTACATTCAAAAAAACAAGGTTTATCATCAATATGTAGATTACATATTTGCCTAAACTTGCCTAGTGACCAATAAATTTTAGGTGGTTTTTACATATTTGTAAATACAATGCAGCTCTAATTATCTGACATGTAATATGTTTAATATTAGGCAATGTTTTGTTGACAATTCCTCAACATTTTCATTGTGTAAAGTGTACATAATAGCAATAATTTTGTTATTTTTGATATGCGTTTCAAAATACTCGGGGGAAAAGTTTTGAAACTAACCTAACCTGATGGATCATTCTGTCAGGTTTTTTGTTTTATAATTTCTTCTAACGGGCATTCAAGCCCAATAACTTCAGTGGCCTTTTCGGCAAAGAATAAATACCTTTATACGGGTTCAGCAGATGGTAAGTATAAAAAATGGAAGTTGCCTGAAAAATTAGAAGCCGAAAATCAACTATGATTTTCGGCTTCTAATTTTTCAAAAAACGGATTCTATTTAAACAACTTCTTATAATACTGATCAGCCTGACGGTGACTAGTGAAATCAGGAATTACATCATCCATTCCATTAAATACGATTTCCTGCCATTTTTCAGGATTGTCATAATAGGTAGGGATCACTTTTTTCTCCAATAACTCATATAAATTATCGGCATCCATTTTGTCTTGGTCCCAATGGGGTAATTTGTAATCTACCTCGGGCAATACAAAACAGTTTTTACCATTTTTTTGGAATTCAGGGATCCAGCCGTCATTGATCGATACATTGACTGATCCGTTCATGGCAGCTGTCATACCACTGGTTCCTGAGGCTTCTCTAGTAATTCGTGGGGTATTTAACCAAACATCAGAACCGCATTTCATTCTTCTTGATAAATTAATCTCATAACCAACCAATACAGCCAGGTTTGATTTCTGTTTTGAAAAGTTCACCAAATGGTTAAAAATATCGATCGCATAATAGTCGTAAGGGTAGGGTTTACCTGCCCATATGATCTGTACGGGTTGTTTTTCATTAGAAAGAAGTCTTTCAAAACGTTCGAGGTCATGCAATAAAAGATCTGCTCTTTTATATCCTGCAAAACGCCTGGCCCAAACAAAAGTCAAGACATTAGGATCAAATATTTTATTTGTTTGTTTGGCCACCTCATTGAAGAAGTCCTGTTTTAATTCCAGTTTTCTTTTTTGATATGCCTTTACTTGTTTCCTTTCCCAGGTTCTTTTGATGGTTTTGTCTTGCCAAAAACTTTGGTTTTGCGCATTGGTGATTGGAATGATATTACAAATACCTTCATAATCTTTCCACATGTCCTTGGCAACCTTAGCGTGTAATTTTGATACAGCATTCGCTTTTTTTGCCATGCGAAGGGCAGAAACCGTATAATTGATCATACCGCCGTTGACTGTTTCTTTTTGTAATTCCTGTTCGGATAAGGATCTGCCAAAAAAGCCACACCTGTTTAAATGACGTGCGTCTCTTTCTTCGTTTCCAGCTTTTTCAGGAGTATGGGTCGTAAATACAAATTGATTTTTCTTAACGCCTTGATCTCTTAAGTAATAAAAGGCAGGAAGTCCATGACCTTCGTTTAAATGATACATGTCAGATCCGCCAAGAGCTTCTACAACTTTAGCGCCTCCAATACCCAAAATAATGCTTTGAGATACGCGTGTTACCTCATTGGCATCATATAAATGATTGGTAATAGTTCTTGACAAATGATCGTTACCTTCAACATCTGTACTTAAAAAATACATAGGTACTGTTCCAAATATCTCAGGCTTTAGTACATAGGCTCTGACCTTAACTTGTGGATTGTCATGCAGATGAACCTCTACTTCAATACCTGTGTCTTCGAGAAAATCAAAGTATTTTTCATTAAAGTCAGTCCTTAGTGTTTGGTCATCATTTCTCGCCTGATCATAATATCCGTATTTCCATAACATTCCGATCCCAATCATGTTCTGCTTTAACTCAAAACCAGACCTCATGTGAGAACCGGCTAAAAATCCAAGACCTCCTGAATAATTGTTGAATGCCTGATCTATACCAAATTCCATACTGAAATAGGCAACTTTTTTATTATATGCAGCTGCGGTTTTATAAGGATGATACCACGTGCTGTATTTATTTTCGATAAGTGTTTCCATGTTTAAAAAAAAATTTAGTGGCAAATGTAATAAATATTGATGTAATGAAACAATGATATATTGATGTAATGACGCAATGATTTTAACTCCTTAATAATTAACCCTTAATACTTAACACTTATTCTTCAATCACTTGCTTGACACTGCCGCAAGAGAGCATAGCGCTTCCGAAATAGGGATTCAAAACATTTTTGTTATCACTCAGCCAGTAAGCACCCATGTCATCGTCGGCCATCGGACAGTACTGATTGTAAATTTTTTGCCCCACACCATACATTTGAACGGCATTTGTCAGGTGTGTTGAAAGTACTTTAAAGTACTTTCTTTGTTCTTCAATATTAGTTGTCCTTACCATGGCATCTGCAGATAACTGCATGCCTTTTTTTACCTGGTTCATATGTTCTATGTCAGGCTTACCTGGAAGTAATTTCTGATCTAATTCAGACAATCTGTTCATCAGTACATTACTGTTCATCACTACTGTGGAGGCATCATCTGCTACCAAAGCCTCTTTTATATCAATATAGCTATCGAAGACCTGGCCAAGTTGTTGCTTAAATTTGGTTGAAACTTCTACACGCTGATGTAATTCAGCGTTAGTGTTTTGGGTTTTAATTTCTATATTTTCTGAATGACCATGCCCCTTATGAGCTGAATTGTAGCTGCTGCCAGCTTTATTCATCATTGATTTTTTACCTTGTAATTGAGCTGCTGCATCTATGGTAAATGTGCCATTAGTGACTATTTCATTACCAACAATTAAGCCTTCCATTACTTGATATTCATTACCTATTTGATTACCCAAAACGACCTCTTGCATTTCAAAAACAGGCTGGTCCGGATTGTTTTTTAAATACACCACAGACCGCTCTCCTGTCCATAAGACAGCGGACGATGGAATAGTTAAAACATCTTCTTTACCAACCAAAGCACCTTCAATCTTTGCTTGCACAAACATTCCTGGTTTAAATACATCGCTTTGATTATTTAACACAACTCGCAAGGTTACAGTACGTGTTTTTGTATTTAAAACTGGGTCTATAAAAGCTACTTTTCCTTTAAATTCTTTATTTTGATAGGCGCTTGTAGTTACTATTACCTCTTGTCCTTTTTTGAAGTGGTCAATTTGATTTTCGTAGACATCAAAATTTCCCCAAACAGTATTTAGATTGGTAATTTTAAGTAAAGGTTGACCTTGTTTAATATAATCACCTTGTTCTACCAATTTTTCAGTAACTGTTCCCGAAACGTTAGCATATACAGGGACGTTTTCATTTACTTTGCCAGATGTCTCAATTTGATTGATTTGGTTTTCAGAGAGCTTCCATATCTTTAGCTTATTACGTACTGCTTTGTATAATTCAGGTTGAGATTTTTTTAAAGACGCTGATGTAATCAATTCTTGTTGAGCTGCATATAATTCGGGTGAATAAATAGTTGCCAACATTTGACCTTTACGCACTTCTTCGCCTGTGAAACTGACATTCAGCTGTTCGATTCTCCCTGAAAAGTAACTGACTTGTACAGAATTGGCTTCTTCATTTTCAGAAATTTTACCTGATAGTTTAACAACATTATCTTCCGCCATACCCTTGCCTACAATTGTAGTTTGAATATTGGCCAATGCCATTGCATTCTCTGTTAACCTAAATTGGTCTGCTAGTAAACCATCACTGCCACTTTCAGAAGGAATTAAATCCATACCACAAATAGGGCAATCGCCAGATTCAGGTTGCATAATTTGTGGATGCATGGAACAGGTCCACATTTGAGCTTTCTGCGCTGCTTTTTCATGGTTGTGATCACTATTTTTTTCTGACGAATCGCCAAAAAACAACATTCCCAAAAGGAAACCGATGACCAATATGACGATGTAAATGATATATTTTTTCATGTTGTTCATTTAAATTTTTATATTTCTTAATCTTAAGGCATTTGCAATCACAGAAACCGAACTAAAACTCATGGCAAGCGCAGCGATCATTGGCGACAAAAGGATGCCAAAAACAGGGTATAAAACCCCGGCAGCTACAGGCACACCAATAGTGTTATAAAACAAGGCAAAAAATAAATTTTGCTTAATGTTTTTCATCACTTTATGGCTAAGATTCTTTGCCTTGACAATTCCCATTAAGTCTCCTTTCACCAAAGTTATACCTGCACTTTCTATAGCGACATCTGCACCGGTTCCCATTGCGATACCAACATCGCTTTTGGCTAGAGCAGGAGCATCGTTGATGCCGTCACCTGCCATAGCAACAATATGGCCTTTTCTTTGCAGTTTTTCTATTTCTAATAATTTATCCCCTGGAAGGCAACCTGCATGAAATGAAGATAATTCCAAGGAATTGGCTACATAGCGCGCCGTGTTCTTATTGTCTCCAGTAAGCATGATGACTTGTATGCCTTTTTCCTGTAATTCTTTAATGGCTTTCCGGCTTGTTTTCTTAATAGGATCGCTGATTACTATATAACCCGCAGTGATTGCATTAAGACTGAGGAATGACACAGTTTTTCCTTGATCTTGGTATTTCTTAGCTATCGCTAATTGTTGCTCAGATAAAGGGCTTCCAATTTGCTCCATCATTTTATCGTTGCCAACTGTCACTTTTTTACCTTGTATTTTCCCTTTGATGCCCTTCCCTGTGATGGCAAAAAACTGTTCCGGGATGAACAAGTCTATTTGCCTTAATTGGGCATGATTAACAATGGCTTCAGCTAATGGATGCTCACTCATTTGATTTAAAGAAGCCATCAATTGCAGCACCTCGTCTTCATCTGAATTTTCAAAGATCCCTACTTTTTCAACTCCTGGTTTCCCTTCAGTTAAGGTCCCGGTTTTATCGACAATTAGCGTGTCGACTTTATTCAATCTTTCCAAGGATTCTGCATTTTTAATCAATACACCTTGCTGCGCTCCTCTACCTACACCCACCATAACAGACATGGGCGTTGCCAGGCCCAAGGCGCAAGGGCAAGCAATTATCAGCACAGCTATGGCATTGACCAGTGCATAAACATAGGAAGGTTCAGGACCCCAAATAGCCCAAACTGTGAAAGTAATCAATGAGATTCCTACAACTATAGGGACAAAATAGCCTGATATTTTATCGGCTAGATTTTGAATAGGCGCTTTACTTCTGCTGGCTTTATTGACCATTTGAATGATGTGAGACAACAGGGTATCAGCCCCAATTTTTTCCGCCTTCATCAAGAATGACTGGTTGCCGTTAATGGTACCGCTATTTATCTTATCATCAACTTTTTTAATAACAGCAAGCGGTTCTCCTGTGATCATCGATTCGTCTATGGAACTTTCTCCTTCGGTAACCGAACCATCAACAGGAATCTTATCTCCTGGTTTTACCCTAAGGATATCTCCTATTTGAATCTGATCTAATGCTATACGTTCTTCATTTACTCCGCGAACACGATAGGCAGTATTGGGAGCCAGTTCCAAAAGTTTCTTAATGGCACCGTTGGTTTTGCTATGCGCCCTTGCCTCAAGGACCTGACCCAGTAAGACCAAGGTAAGGATGACCGTTGCCGCCTCAAAATAGACATGAACCGTCCCTGAAGTTGATTTAAACTGATCAGGGAAAACATTGGGGAGTAGCATACCAAATACACTAAAGGTCCAAGCTACTCCTGCGCCGATTCCGATCAGGGTAAACATATTCAAGTTCCATGATTTTACTGACTTGTAAGCTCTTTCAAAAAACATCCAAGCCGCATAAAAAACCACGGGGATTGACAAGATAAATTGCAACCAGTTCCAAATTTTCAGATCTATAAGTTTATACAGAGGGTTATTGGGAATCATCTCTGACATGGCAATTATAAAAATGGGCAAGGTAAAGGCAGCAGCAATCCAAAGTTTTCTAATGAGGATATTGTAGTTTTTTTCTTCTGCTGAGATTTCGGTCGTTTGTTTTAAGCTCATTTCCTCCACCAGGTCCATACCACAAACTGGGCAATCTCCTTGTTGTTTGTATGTCTTTTCACCTTCACAATGCATTGGACAATAAAAAGTGCCTGTTCCCTCACCGTTAGGAACCTCTTCTATGATTTCTCCACCCTCCGGTGCGGTTCCCGGAAGATAAATGCGATAGCGATCACTATCATGTTTTAAAGCATTTTGAAAGGACTCTATGGAGAGTTTCTGAGGCATCTCTATACTCGCTTCTGCTTTTTTTAAGTCAACATAAGCCTGGTCAACGCCTTCAATATTATTGAGTACTTTTTCAACGTGACTCCTGCATCCATCGCAGGTCATTCCTTGTATTTGATAATTGTGTTTCATCCTTTAATTACTTAAATAATTGATCATAGCTGATTGCAGGTAATACTCTTTTATAGCCTGGATCTGTCCTAATTGAAATTTAAGCTGTAATTCCTGAATATCTAATATTTCGTTAAAATCAAGGCTTCCTGTTTCGTAACTTTTCATCAAAATCTGTTCAGCACTTTTTGCATGATCAAGATTGCTTGACTGAGTAACAAAGCTTTGGCGAGACGCCCTTTGGCCGTGAATGGCATGATCTTTCATCCGTTGTAAGCGGTTTAATTGTTCTTGTTTGCGTGCATCGATTTCCAATTGCATTAATTCATGTTGCCGACTATTTGATCGGTACTTTTTATTAAAGATCGGTATGGATAAAGAAACCATAGGCATAATAACATCCTTGCCATTGTCAGTGAAATCCATATCCGGTCTTTTTTCAACAGGAATATAATCAAGTCCAAAACCTATGAGTGGACTTTTTTCCTTTTGATTCAATATTTCAGATTGCTCAACAGACGCATAGAGTTTGTCGTATTTCAACAATTCAGGATGCATCTGTAAATCTTCAGTATTTAATTCAAAATCAGCCTCAGGCAAAGGTAAGGTATCAGTCAATAAAATTTCGAGGGTAGGGTCTCTATTCAACAAACTGTTGATGATAGAAAGTTCCGTACGATATTCATGATGCAGGTCTTCCTTAGTTTCTAACAATTCGTTTGTGCGAATCTGCAAGCGCAGTACATTTACAACGCTTGATTTACCAGTTTCAACAGCGCTAAGGGCGAGCGTTTCATAAACTTTTAATAAAGATATATTTTCCTCAAGAACCTCTTTCCTTGATCTCAGTGCGTAAAGGTTATAATAACTGTTAGAAATGGCCATGGTCAACTTTCTTTTGGCGATGACAATTTCTTCATATTGGGCATCTGAAAGAGTACTTGCATAGTTTTCTCTAGCTGTGATCGAGCCAAACCAAGGAATCATCTGTTTAAGGGAGAATTTCATTTTTTGTGCTCCTGTGCGCGTTTCAGGTTCACTCACAAAATAACCGTAGCTGATTTCAGTATTTGGTATGGTATTGACCTCATTAATTTTTTCTACTGCGATCTCGTGTTGGAGATGAAATGTTTTGATTTCAGGATTGTTTTCCAGCCCTATATTGATGAGTGTTTCCAGATCCTGTCCAAGCGCCTGGATCTGAATACCAATAAAGAAAAGTATTATAATTATCTGTTTCATGATCGGGTTTTTTTAAGTTGGAATTCAGCCTTCATACTATACAGTACCGGCACTACAAAAAGGGTGATTAAAGCAATCAACATCCCTCCGAAAGAAGGTATTGCCATAGGAATCATAATGTCGCTTCCTCGTCCTGTTGATGTTAAAACAGGTAATAATGCCAATAGGGTAGTTGCGGTTGTCATCAAACAAGGTCTAATTCGTTTTTCTCCTGCTTCGACTATAGATGCTCTTATTTCCTTTTTGTTTTCTGGTGTATTTCTAGAAAAGGTTTGCGATAAGTAAGTAGCCATTACAACGCCATCATCGGTTGCTATTCCGAAGAGCGCAATAAATCCAACCCAAACCGCTACACTTAAATTGATGGTATGCATTTGGAATAAGTCACGCAAGTTTTCTCCAAAGAAGTTGAAGTTTAAAAACCAATCCTGACCATATAGCCAAATCATTATAAAACCACCTGAAAAGGCTACTGCAATGCCTGTAAACACCATTAAGGATGTTGCTACAGAACGGAATTGGAAATACAATATTAAAAATATAATCGCTAATGCTAATGGCACTACAACAGATAATGTTTCTTCTGCTCTTAATTGATTTTCATACGTTCCCGTGAACTTGTAGTTAATCCCTTTTGGCACTACCAATTCACCTGAATCAATTTTTTGTTGAATTAATGCTTGTGCATTTTCAACAACATTCACTTCTGCAAAACCATCTAATTTATCGAATAAAACATAACCCACTAAAAAGGTGTCTTCACTTTTAATGACTTGTGGACCTTGCTCATAACGAATAGTTGCCAATTCACTTAAAGGAATCGGGCTGCCTTTCTCAACAGGAATATAGATTTGTTTTAAATCGGTTGGATTTGCTCGTAATTCTCGTGGATAACGTACACGCACTCCATAACGTTCTCTACCTTCAACTGTTTGGGTTAATATCATTCCACCAACAGCAACTTTTAATACATCTTGAACATCTTGTATTGTAATACCATACCGTGCAATTTTCTCTCTATCAATATCAATTAGCAAATA
>RCND010000073.1_pt1 | contig 53544 bp, 47 predicted proteins | sample 2041351 | NCBI WGS metagenome assembly RCND01 (sample SAMN09708230, study PRJNA481090) | Marine sediment metagenome, whole genome shotgun sequencing project. | biome: marine sediment; feature: ocean; material: sediment; isolation source: Sewage treatment plant 12B marine sediment (STP12B) ... | reverse complement strand
ATGTTGTTTATACGTCTAATATAGAGTATAAACAACATATGTTCTTTATACCCACTATGTTTTTTATGGATAGAAACTTTATTCGAATCAGCTTATTTAGATGTCTAGATTAGTAAGAAGTCGAACTAAATAATATAATTTTTAATTATCGTTCTTTTAAGTATTTCCAGTAAGTAACTTTTACGAAACGTAAAAGTTTATTTATATGGTCGTATAATTTAATAGTTATGCAATCATGTATCCATTGAGTTTATAACGTTCAAAGTACCATAGCAATTAAATAGTTTTTTTGACCTTTATTTAAACTTTCCGTATCTATTATAAAATTGTTTTAGAGGCTTATATAAACTCTTTTAAAAAGCGGATTTTGTAAAGAGTTCTTCGTGTTATCCTATTTTTATTATCTTACTTGAGCGTTTAAATAAAGGATGAGTTAGGTTAGATTAAAAAAGTATATAAAAAAGATTGAAATGGCCAAGATTGAAATCATGGGTTCCCCCGAAGAACTTGAGAGGATAAGTACATTCTTAAAGAAGAATAAGGTTAAACTTAGTATTGTAAAGGATTTTGGAATCATTCCCAAGAAGATATTGGAACGTATAATACATTGTTAGAAAAGTTCAAATAAAGGATGTATAGTTCCTTTAGAGGAGAAAAACCTAGCATTCGTTAATCTTTAGTTGTTGCTCTATTTTAAACGAAAGAGTAGGTAAGCTTTTAGTATAATTAATGATTTGGAAAAGTTCGTTAAAGTGTACTATTGTAGACTTGTAATCTTATTAATTGGTATGATGCGTTTTAAATATGTATTGGCTTGTTTATGCTTGGTCTTTGTTATTGTCCAATGTAAGTATAAAACAATTAGGAACAAACCAAGCTATCTGACGTTCGCAACGTTCAACGTAAGTATGGAATCTGAGAATTACCTTGGTAGGAATGCCGATGGCGTCTCATCCCAGATACTAATAGAGGAGCTTTCAAAAGGAACTAGCCAACATAGTATAAATATTGCCAAGATTATACAAACCAAAAGGCCAGATGTAATTTTGCTAAATGAATTTGACTATATCGAAAACCCTGAAGAGGGCATAGAAAAATTCATTAAGGGATATTTGAATCTAGCGCAGGGAGATACAGAGGCAATAGACTATCCTTATTATTACTATTCAACTTTTAACACGGGTATAGAAACACCATTTGATCTCAATGGAGATGGAAAATTTGAAGGAAACGGGAACGATGCCTATGGTTATGGAAGGTATCCAGGTCAATATGGAATGGTATTGCTTTCTAAGTTTCCAATAGACAAAGAGAACATTCGTACATTTCAACTTTTTAAGTGGAAAGACATGCCCGATCATTTGAAAACAAATACAGTGGATGGCGATAATTTTTATAGTCCGGAAGCTTGGCAGAAATTTCGGCTTTCGTCAAAATCTCATTGGGATGTACCTATAAAATTTGGCGATAAAACCATACATGTACTTGCCAGTCATCCTACCCCGCCTGGCTTTGATGGAGAAGAAGATAGAAATGGCAAAAGGAATCACGATGAAATCAGATTTTGGACAGACTATATCGATAATGAAGATGGCTCTTATATTTACGATGATCTTGGTAAAAAGGGAGCTTTAGGTGATACATCCTTTGTGATTATGGGAGATTTAAATTCTTCACCGGATGAAGGCAGTTCCATTAGAAGCGGTATAGGGGATTTATTGAACCATCCAAGAGTGAACCATAAATTCAACCCATCTAGCAAAGGCGGTGAGCTCTTAAGCCCAACTAATGAAAGTGGAAAATACCATACCGCATTTTGGAAATTAAGAGCAGATTATGTTCTTCCTTCTATTGACTTGAATGTAGTGGGCCATGGTGTTTTTTGGCCCGTTGAAGGAGAGGCATTACATGATTTAATGTTGGATAGGAAATCCAGTTCGGACCATCGAATGGTTTGGATTAAAATTAAAGCAGCGGAATGAATTTCAACTGTACTAATGCAGATAGGATTTAAACTTGATTGTAAAAGGTGACCTCCTCCTGTTAAACCAGAAAGTTTAAAATCAGAGTTTACTAACTTCAGATGCGGGGGAGTATTAAATAAAATATTAGTTGGGACATTATGTTAGCGAGCCGAGATAAAATTAAAAGTTTAAAAAAAGGATGAAAGGTTTAAACTGAATATATGGGGCTAAATGAGAAAAGAAAATCGGAACTAAATTCGGTACAAAAGGCTCGTAAAAGCTGGGGTAATACGGGTACTAAAAGACCGCCTTTTGCAATAGCGCCAAAAAAATGGCAGCGGTCTGTTTGGGATTTTCCGCGGCCACCAATTATTGAAAGAATAAGCAAACCAATAGTAGTCAAATACAAAGGGAAAAAAATTACAGATTCCCTTGATGCTCTAGCAGTTCTAGAGACAGCCAGCCCACCAACTTATTATATTCCTGAGTGTGATATTGACATGAGTGCACTTGTAAAAATACCCGTAAAGACCTCAATGTGCGAATGGAAGGGGAAAGCGATTTACTGGGCTTTAAAAACGAAGTCTGACCGGCCAGTGGCTTGGTCGTATATGAATCCTTTTACAGAATTTGCAGCATTGAAAAATCATATAGCATTCTATCCTCAGCATCTTGAATGTTATATAGACGGAAAACGAGTAGTGGCACAGGACAGTGAATTTTATGCAGGATGGATTACTCCTGACTTGGTTGGACCTTTTAAAGGGGAAATGGGAACGGGACACTGGTAAGTTATACAGCTAAATATTAGACATAAAAAAACGGCTTGTGGAAACACAAACCGTTAGTTGAAATGGCCGCGGGAACTGGACTCGAACCAGTGACCTTCGGGTTATGAGCCCGACGAGCTACCTACTGCTCTATCCCGCGATATGGGTTTCCAAAATAGTCATCTTAGTTTTTACACTTTCAGTTCATTAGGCTGACTGAACAATTTTGGACTGCAAATATACGATGCTTTTTCGCTACTATCAAAACTTAATTTGATAAATATTTTCCAAGTCATCCATTTAAAAATACCTAAATTACCGAGTTAAACCGGTTTTTTAATTTGTACATGGAAGTAATTAATGAATTCTTGTCAAGCGTATTACCCTACACAGAATGGGTTATGCTTTTTCTAATTATTGGTGGTGGCTTGTTTTTGGTCTTTTACTCCAAATTATTGCCCTATCGCTATTTTAAGCATGCGCTACGTATTACAGCGGGTAAGTATGATGACCCTAATGATCCAGGTGAAGTTAGCCATCTGCAAGCCCTTTCTTCTGCAGTTGCGGCAACGGTTGGAATGGGAAATATTGCTGGCGTTGCGATTGCTATTTATTTAGGAGGGCCAGGGGTCGTTTTTTGGATATGGATTACCGCTATAATCGGGATGAGTATTAAATTCTATTCTTGTAGCTTATCAATTATGTTTCGTGGTGAAGATTCTGAAGGAGCGCTGCAAGGGGGTCCTATGTATTATATCACCAAAGGGATGGGAAACAAAGCAAAACCGCTTGCTATTTTCTTTTGTGTTGCGGGTTTGTTTGGCGTATTACCTGCCTTTACCACCAATCAGTTTACGCAAACTCTGATGACCGTTATAGTGCCCGATGAAGCTTTTATGGTCTTGGGCGATTTTCAATGGAAATTAATAATTGGTATTGTACTTTCAATCATCACTTCATTTGTGATTTTTGGAGGATTAAAAAAAATAGCAAAAGTGGCTACTGCAATCGTTCCATTTATGGTTTTGGTGTATTTACTCGCTGTAGTATATATTCTTTTTACCAATGTGTCTGAAATACTCCCCTCTTTTAAATTGATTTTTACCGAAGCTTTTAACTTCAAAACGGTGGTTACTGGTGGCTTATGGGGTCTGATTATTATTGGAGTCCGTAGGGCTGTTTTCTCAAATGAATCTGGTGTAGGTACTGCACCTATGTTCCACGGACAGTCCAAAACAAAAGAACCGATTCAAGAAGGTTTGGTGGCCATGTTAGGGCCTTTTATTGATACTATTATCGTGTGTTCGCTTACGGCGGTTGTTATTATTATTAGCGGTGCTCATTTAGATACGGAATCCAACGGTATTGCAATGACTTTAAATGCCTTTGAAAGGGCTATCCCTTATGGCGGCGTTCTATTAATGGTTGTGGTAAGTGCCTTTGCCTTATCTACCTTGTTTACCTATTCGTATTACGGTACAAAATGCCTTTCTTTTATCACCAATGCGAAAATTGGGAAGTTTTATAATTTGGTTTACGTGGGTAGTATTACTTTTGCGGCGGTAGCATCGGTAGATTTAGTGATTAATTTAATCGATTTGTCATTTGCACTCATGGTTATTCCAAATATGATAGCGGTACTGTATTTGGCGCCAAGGGTCAACAAGGCAATGAAAGCCTATTTTTTAAAAGTGAAGCATGAAAGAGCATAAAGCAGGTTTTGTAAATATCATCGGTAATCCCAACGTAGGAAAATCTACGTTGATGAATGCCTTTGTGGGCGAAAAACTGTCCATCATTACCTCCAAGGCCCAAACGACTAGGCACCGTATTTTGGGTATTGTGAACGGAGACGATTTTCAGATGATTTTATCGGATACTCCTGGGATTATTAAACCAGCCTATGACTTGCAAACTTCCATGATGGATTTTGTGAAGTCGGCCTTTGAGGATGCAGATGTGCTGTTATATATGGTTGAAATAGGGGAGAAGGCACTAAAGGACGAACGCTTTTTTGAGAAAATAAAAAATTCGAAAATTCCAGTCTTATTACTGTTGAACAAGGTAGATACCGCCACCCAGGAACTTTTGGAAGAACAAGTACAGTATTGGCAGGAGGAATTACCCACGGTAGAAATTCATCCAATATCCGCGCTACAAAACTTTAACATTAAAGGGGTATTCGAACGTATTTTAGAATTGTTACCTGTTTCGCCACCGTATTATCCAAAAGACCAATTAACGGATAAGCCAGAGCGTTTCTTCGTTAACGAGACTATCAGAGAGAAAATATTATTATACTACAAGAAGGAAATTCCTTATGCCGTTGAGGTAGAGACCGAAGAGTTTTTTGAGGACGAGGAAATTATACGTATCCGTTCTGTAATCATGGTCGAACGTGATTCTCAAAAAGGCATCATCATAGGTCATAAGGGGAGTGCGCTTAAAAAAGTGGGTGTGGAATCTAGAAAAGATTTAGAAAAATTCTTTGACAAACAGGTACATATAGAACTTTACGTTAAGGTGAACAAGAACTGGAGAAACGATAGTAGGCAGTTAAAACGATTTGGGTACAATAAGTAAAGTCTAGCTTTATATTTACCATCAACTTACTCATATTCTTTTGTTTATATTACCTTTGCAGCCAAATTTAGAGGTATGGGAGCTATTGTAGCTATTGTGGGAAGGCCTAATGTAGGTAAATCAACATTTTTTAATAGACTAATTCAACGTCGTGAAGCTATTGTAGATGCAACTAGCGGAGTTACGCGCGATAGACATTACGGAAAAAGCGACTGGAACGGCAAGGAGTTTTCTATCATTGATACCGGAGGGTATGTTTTGGGAAGCGATGATGTGTTTGAAAAGGAGATAGATAAGCAGGTAGAGCTGGCCATAGCAGAGGCAGATGCTATTATTTTTATGGTAGATGTAAATACCGGTGTAACTGGTATGGATGAGGATGTTGCCAAATTATTAAGAAGGGTAAATAAGCCAGTTTATCTTGCCATTAATAAGGTAGATAATGCCATGCGGCAAGAAGATGCAGTAGAATTCTATTCGTTGGGATTAGGAGAATATTATACGCTTTCTAGCATAAACGGTAGCGGAACAGGAGAACTTTTGGACGCTTTAGTGAAAGACCTCCCAGATGTTGAGGAAGAAGAAACAGAACTACCGAGATTTGCCGTAGTAGGTAGACCAAATGCAGGTAAATCATCTTTTATAAACGCGCTTATTGGTGAGGATAGATATATTGTAACCGATATTGCAGGTACCACTAGGGACAGTATAGATACAAAGTACAATAGGTTTGGTTTTGAGTTTAACCTTGTAGATACCGCAGGAATACGCAGGAAAGCTAAGGTAAAGGAAGACTTGGAGTTTTATTCCGTTATGCGATCCGTGCGAGCCATAGAGCATTGTGATGTTTGTTTGTTGTTGTTGGACGCTACCCGAGGTTTTGATGGTCAGGTAGAAAATATTTTCTGGTTAGCGCAACGCAATCACAAGGGTATTGTAATTCTAGTAAACAAGTGGGATTTGGTTGAGGATAAGGAGACCAATACTATAAAACAATATACGGAAAGAATAAAGCAAGCGATATCTCCATTTGTAGATGTTCCTATTTTATTTGTTTCGGTATTAACAAAGCAACGTATTTTTAAGGCTATTGAAACGGCTGTAGATGTCCATAAGAATAGAAGTAAAAAAATTATAACCCGTAAGTTTAATGATGTAATGCTTCCGCTAATCGAAGCCTATCCACCACCGGCGTACAAGGGTAAATACGTGAAGATTAAGTTTTGTACGCAATTGCCTACACCGTATCCTCAGTTTGCTTTTTTCTGCAACCTACCACAGTATGTAAAAGAGCCTTATAAGCGCTATCTTGAAAATAAGATTAGGGAGGAATTTGATTTTACTGGAGTTCCTATTACTGTTTTTATGCGGAAGAAGTAGGTGGCCTAAGGCATGATGGTGAGACCTCGAACGATACGGTATCTTTTGCTTTAGGTTTCCTTAGTTCGTAGTTGTTATGATAAAGAAAATGAAATAACGACAAATAAACTATTAGCCTTTATGTTTGAATGTGATTTTTGTGTTTGTATTTGAGGTTGATACTTGAACTTTTATTTGAGTTACCACCCTCCGGATGCGCCTCCACCACCAAATCCACCTCCACCGAAGCCACCACCAAATCCGCCGCCGCCAAAGCTGCCTCCACCACTTCCAAAACCTCCTCCGGTTCTTCCGCTGCGTCCCATATTGCTTAGGATAATGACATCCCAAAGATTCAATCCTTTGTTCTTTCGACCTCCGTTGCCATTACCGCCGCCCTTATTGCGCTTGGAAAGTATTATCAAGATGATAAAGAAGACAATAAAGGGAAACAAGGCCCTTAGCGGAAATCCGTCCTCTGTGGTAGAACTTCGGTCTTCTGTAAACTCACCGTTTAAAACCTTAAAAATAGTATCGGCTCCATTATTCAATCCACCATAATAGTCACCCGTTTTAAATTCAGGTACGATAACGGTTTCTATGATGCGTCGCGACATGGCATCTGTAAGATTCCCTTCTACCCCGTACCCTGTATTAATCGCTATTTTTCTATCATCCCTTGCCAGTATTAGCAAGACTCCATTGTCTTTCCCTGCTTGGCCAATACCCCATTTTTGGCCCCATTGCGCACCAAGATACGTGATATTTTCGCCTTCTGTACTAGCAATGATGGCAACTACAATTTGTGTAGAAGTACTGTCTGAGTAGCGTATCAACTTTTGTTCCAGAGCATTTTTCTGAACATCAGATAGTAGATTTATATAGTCGTAAACACTGGTTTCTTTTTCTGGTTTTTCGGGTATTTCAAACTGTCCCCAAATAGGGATAAAGCACATTAACAATAAAAAGCTAAGACTAGCCTTTAGATACCTCATTGCTTAATTCGTTAGTGTCGCCATGTTTCCGAGGAAAATGCTTTTCCAATTCGGTACCTGCTTTTAGCACTCCTTCTAAAATACCGTCTTTAAAGTTTCCCTTTTTAAAGTGGGACTGAATGACATCTTTGGTAGACTCCCAAAAATCTTCGGGAACCACTTTGTCTATGCCCTTATCGCCACAAATAGCGAATTTTCGGTCGTTTACAGCAACATATAAAAGCACACCATTCTCTTGCTTTGTATTGTCCATTTTAAGAAGATGAAATACTTCCCTAGCTCGCTTATAATGATCCAGTCGGGTATGGGATTCTATATGTACCCTAATTTCTCCGGATGTGTTTGTTTCGGCTTTCAGAATCGCTTCCACGATTTCCTGTTCGTCCGTAACACTTAAAAAATCCTCGACTCTGGACATAGGGTTCTATTCAAAATCAAAATTAACATCAGGTGCTTGTTCCGAACCGGCTTCGGATTTAAAATAAGCTAATTCATCAAAATTGAAGATCCCAGCCAAAACGGAATTCGGGAATTTTTTGATGTGTAGATTGTAGGGTTCTACCGAGGCATTAAAACGGTCACGTGCTACGTTGATTCTATTTTCCGTGCCTTCCAACTGTGATTGCAGTTCTAGGAAATTCTGATTTGCTTTTAAGTCTGGATAGCGCTCTACGGTAACTAAAAGCTTACTTAAAGCTCCACTTAAGCCGCTTTGAGCTTGATTAAATTGTGCCAGCTGTTCTGGTGTAATGTTGGTAGGGTCTATGCTTACGGATGTTGCTTTTGCCCGGGCTTCTATGACATCTGTTAGTGTTCCTCTTTCAAAATCTGCAGCACCTTGTACGGTTTTAACCAAGTTTCCGATTAGATCGTTTCTACGTTGGTAGGAGCTTTCTACATTGGCCCATGTTTTGGTAGAAGTTTCTTTCAATGCAATTGCGGTATTATTAAACCCAACACCCCATTGGTATAGTCCAAAAGCGATGACGCCTAGTACAATTAATGCAATAATTCCTTTTTTCATGATTAGTGTTGTTTAGCTAGTTCCTTTAAGGAACAAATGGTTTAATTTTTATAGTTGATTCTTAATTTTGATAAGTTCTGCTTTTACACCTTCCAATTTTTGTATGATATCAAAATTAGATAATGTCTTTTGTTTTTCCTCCTTTAAGTGTGTCTTTGCACCATCCAACGTAAAGCCACGTTCTTTTACCAAATGATAGATGAGTTGGAGATTCTTTATATCCTGCGGGGTAAATTTTCGGTTTCCCTTAGCATTTTTTTTGGGTTGTAATACATCAAATTCCTTTTCCCAAAAACGGATAAGGCTGGTGTTTACATTAAAAGCACGGGCAACTTCTCCAATGCCATAATATCTTTTTTCAGGGAGTTCTATTTGCATTAGTCCAGGGATTGGTTTTCTTGGTTTGCGTATTTCAACATATTCTCAAATTCCTCTGGGGATAAACTACCATAGTAGAAATTTAAAGGGTTTATACGGTCTTTGTCTTTCCATACCTCATAGTGTAAATGAGGCGCTTCTGAACGTCCTGTACTACCCACAAAACCGATGAGATCCCCTCTTTTAACCTTTTTGCCCTTCTTAACGTTGTATTGACTAAGATGCGCGTAGAGACTCAAATATCCGTAGCCGTGATCAATACGAATGTGTTTTCCATATCCAGATGAATTATTATCAGCTCTGGTTATTTTACCATCTCCAGTTGCGTAAATTGGAGTGCCTTTTGGTGCCGTAAAATCCATCCCATAATGCATTTTTCTTGCCTTTGTAAAAGGATCGGAACGCCACCCGTAACCAGATGCCATTCTTTTCAAATCCTCGTTGTTAATAGGTTGTATGGCAGGAATAGCGACTAAAAGCTTTTCTTTTTCCTCTGCCAACTTAGTAATCTCATCCAAGGATTTGGATTGTATGGTCATTTGTTTCTTAATAATATCCAACCGTTGGGTGGTAGCGATGACCATATCGGAATTATTGAAGCCCTCCAGTGATTTATAACGGTTAATGCCTCCAAAACCTGCACGCCTTTGTTCTTCCGGAATAGGATTAGCTTCAAAATAAAGACGGTATATGTTGTTGTCTCGGTCCTCTATATTTACCAGAACATCTTCAATATGTTCCATTTTTTTATTCAGAAGCTCAAATTGAAGTTCGTAATTTTTAACTTCTCGAGCCAAGGAAAGTTCCCTTGGGGTGTTGATTAAGTTGGTGTTTAAAAGTAATATCAGTCCTAAAAAACCAAAAAGAAATGCTCCCAAAAAGAAAAAGACAATATTGCGGTAGCGTCTAGATTTTTCAGGTTCTATCTTTCGATACGATAGCGTGTCTGGGTCGTAATAGTATTTTACCTTAGACATGAATAGATTTTATACTATTTTTGTGATTTATTTTTAACATAACAAACAAATATAAAAATTGTTTTCTACAAACAGTTAAAATTTGTAAAAGCTTAGCATTTTAGATGAATTCCAAGGATATACGAAAGCAATTTTTACAATTTTTTGAAGGTAAAAAGCACAAAATCGTGCCTTCTGCCCCTATGGTCATTAAAGATGACCCCACCTTGCTTTTTACAAACGCGGGTATGAATCAGTTTAAGGAGTATTTTTTGGGAATCTCTGAACCTAAGGCAACGAGGGTTTCGGATTCGCAAAAATGCCTTAGGGTAAGTGGCAAACATAATGATTTGGAAGAGGTAGGGAAGGACACCTACCATCATACGATGTTCGAGATGTTGGGTAACTGGAGCTTTGGAGATTACTTTAAAGAAGAGGCTATTACTTGGGCATGGGAATTGTTGACCGATGTTTTAAAGATTGATAAAGAGAGTCTATATGTTTCTGTTTTTGAAGGAAGTGATGATGCCGATAAGCTAGGAAAAGACAATGAAGCTTACGAGCTATGGCGTAAGATTGTGCCGGAAGACCGAATTATTCTAGGTAATAAAAAAGATAATTTTTGGGAAATGGGAGACCAAGGCCCTTGTGGCCCCTGTTCAGAAATCCACGTAGATATACGCTCAAAGGAAGAAAAGGAAAAGGTGTCGGGTGCAAGTTTAGTAAATGCGGACCATCCTTTAGTAGTAGAGATTTGGAACTTGGTTTTTATGCAGTACAACCGCAAAGCAGATGGTAGTTTAGAGCCTTTGCCTGCGAAGCATGTAGATACGGGAATGGGTTTTGAAAGGTTGTGTATGGTAATGCAGAACGTTAAATCAAATTACGATACCGATGTGTTTACACCTCTGATACGTGAAATTGAAACTATTGCTAATGCCGATTATGGAAAGGATGAAGAAGTTGATATTGCTATACGTGTAATTGCCGATCATATTAGGGCAGTGGCGTTTTCCATTGCGGATGGACAGTTGCCGAGCAATACGGGAGCAGGGTACGTAATCCGCAGAATACTGCGCCGTGCGGTGCGATATGGCTTTACGTTTCTAAATACCAAGGAACCTTTTATGTTTCGTTTGGTGAATGTCCTTGCCCAGACAATGGGAGATGCATTCCCTGAATTAAAGGAACAGAAGCAACTGATACAGAACGTTATTAAGGAGGAGGAACATTCCTTCTTAAAAACCCTGGATCAAGGTTTGGTGCTGCTGGATGTCATAATTTCCAACGCCAAGACCAATACCATAGACGGTGGTAAGGCTTTTGAGTTGTACGATACCTTCGGGTTTCCTATCGATTTAACTGCACTCATCCTAAGCGAAAAAGGATATACCTTGGATGAAGCCGGATTTGATGCTGCCATGCAAGCGCAGAAAAAACGCTCCAAATCGGCGTCTGAGATGTCCAAACAGGATTGGGAAGTGTTGGCCTATGATAACGAACAGGAATTTATAGGATATGATACGTTGCAGACCGATGTGAAAATTGTAAAATATAGAAAAATTACATCCAAGAAAGAAGGCGTACAGTATCAATTGGTGTTCAATTTTACCCCGTTTTATGCCGAAGGAGGCGGACAAACAGGCGACAAAGGCTATCTAGAATCTGTAGATGGCGATGTGGTATACATCATCGACACGAAAAAAGAAAATAACGAAATTGTACATTTTGCTAAGAACCTTCCTAAAAAACTGGAGGGTACTTTTAAGGCCATGGTAGATACCAAACACAGACAGCTTACAGAGGCCAACCACACGGCAACGCATTTATTACACCAAGCGTTGCGCGAAGTATTGGGAACGCATGTAGAACAAAAGGGTTCTTCCGTGCATTCTAAATCGCTACGGTTCGATTTTTCCCACTTCTCCAAAATGACAGATGACGAGTTGGCACAAGTTGAGGGTTTTGTAAACGCACGCATAGAAGGGCAATTAGCCTTAGAGGAAAAACGTAATATACCCATGGAAGAAGCCTTGGCATCTGGAGCTATGGCATTGTTCGGTGAAAAATATGGGGATACGGTGCGCACGATAAAGTTTGGCAAATCGGTAGAACTATGCGGTGGTACACATGTGAAAAACACTGGAGATATTTGGCATTTTAAATTGAAGTCGGAAGGCGCAGTTGCTGCTGGAATCCGCAGGATTGAAGCCATTACAAGTGATGCCGTAAAGGAATACTTTTTCGATAACAATCAATCCTTAGAAGATATCAAGGAAGTATTGGGGAACGCCCAAGACCCTATAAAATCGGTATCCAGTCTTCAGCAAGAAAACGCAGAATTAAAGAAGCAAGTAGCGCAGTTGTTAAAGGAAAAGGCAAAAAACTTAAAAGGGGATTTGGCGCAAGAACTCCAAGAAGTAAACGGTATCCAATTTTTAGCTAAAAAGATAGATTTGGATGCTGCTGGTATCAAGGACCTTTCTTTTGAAATGGGACAGAACCAGAATAATTTGTTTCTTCTTTTCGGAACTGAACAAAACGGTAAGGCCCTGTTATCATGCTATATTTCTAAGGAATTGGTGGCTTCCAAAAATTTGAACGCCGGTACCATTGTGCGCGAACTTGGTAAACACATTCAAGGCGGTGGGGGTGGTCAGCCATTTTTTGCCACGGCTGGAGGTAAGAACCCGGCGGGAATAGGAGAGGCTTTGGAGCAAGCGAAGGGATATTTGTAATAGCTGAAATTTGTAGTCGGTATTAATTCAGACTGCCGACTGAAACTGCATACTATAAACTGATAAAATGAAACTCCAAACCAAAATTCCATTAATAAAAGCAGGTAATCAAATAGATTATAATAGTCAATTGTTATTGTTAGGTTCTTGTTTCTCTGAAAATATTGGCGCTAAACTCAATTATTTCAAATTCCAAACACTACAAAATTCGTTCGGAATTCTTTTCCACCCTTCGGCGATTGAGAATTTAGTTACCAGGGCTATCAAAAAAGATTATTACACAGAAGAAGAGCTGTTTTTTTTAAATGAACGCTGGCATTGTTATGATGCTCATAGCAGTTTAAGCGATGTGCACAAAGAAAGGCTTTTGGAAAACTTAAATGCCCAACTTGTGCAGACGGAGGAGCAGCTAAGCAAAGCGACTCACATTAGTATTACCTTAGGTACAGCATGGGTATACCGGAGAAAGGAAACAGGAAAAACCGTGGCCAACTGTCATAAAGTCCCCCAAAAAGAATTTGACAAGCGGTTGTTAACTGTTGCCGAAATAGCTTCAAGCTTGCAGTGCACAGTTTCTCAAATTCAAAACATAAATAAAAATGCACAAGTAATAGTTACCATTTCACCTGTACGGCATCTTAAAGATGGTTTTGTTGAAAATCAAAGAAGTAAATCACACCTAATAACGGCAGTACATCAATTGCTAGAAGTTTCCCATTTAGGAGTTAAAGGTTTTTATTTTCCGGCCTATGAATTGATTATGGATGAGTTACGGGACTACCGTTTTTACGAAAGGGATATGGTACACCCTAATCAATTAGCCATAGACTATATTTGGGAGAAGTTTGTAGGGGTTTGGATATCTGTTGACACCAAAGAAACTATGAAAAAGGTAGAGGAAGTACAAAAAGGTACACAGCACAGACCTTTTGACCCGAATAGTGGAGGGCATCAGAAATTTCAGAATTCCCTTCAACAGAAAATAGACGATATTAAGAAGGCATTTCCGTTCATGGAATTTAGTTTATGAACACTAGTAGTTTTATATGAAGAAAGTTTTAATAGGTATTGTGACGGCATTAGCTGTTTTTTTTGTTTTTCGGACTTGCGCCGATGAAAAGGAAACCAAAGCAATTCTGCAAGAAAACTCCATGCTGATTCAGCAGCAAATAGATAATGTTTCTAAATTAATAGTGACCGAAGGCCATTTTGCTGAGGTCTATAATTATAAGGATTCTAAAGAACTATTTGGACCTTTGATAACCGCAGATAAAAAGGCCTTGGTTGTAGTAAATGCAGATGTGTTTATTGCCTATGACCTATCTAAAATAACCTTTGAATTAGATCAAGCTAATAAAACACTGCGTATAAGTAGCATTCCCGAACCGGAAATAAAACTGAATCCCGATTTTGAATATTACGATGTAACTTCTGATTATCTGAACCCTTTTGATGCTGGAGATTACAATCAGATAAAGCGTGACGTTAAAGCCTCCCTACTTAAAAAGATAGAAACATCTAGTCTAAAGACAAACGCAAAGAATAGACTGCTGAGCGAACTCCAAAAATTCTATATTTTGACGAATAGTATGGGGTGGATATTGGTTTATGAAGATGTTCCCATTGGCGATTTTATCGAGTTGCAACTTAAACAGTAGTGATTGTAGGCTTGTCCACTAAAGATAAACCATCATCAATTAAATGTCCCAGTTTTGGTTGTTTGCGCTTCACTTGCTCTAAATGATTTTTGATATTTAAGGCGAAATCAGTATCCCCATTGGTAATTGCCAATTCATATAATTCAACGGATAAAAGCCAATCTTGAGGAAATCGTTCTTTTATTTCTTTAAATACCTTGTTTCTTGAAATAGTGGTATTCTTCCCATCCCTAAAATCGCGTATTTGTTGGTAGTACAGCGTTATTTGATTGTCCCGGTTATCCTCCTTGTTTACAATGGTTTTGCTTAGTTTATGGTCTAAAAGATCAAAACTGTTTATATCTGCCGGGCCGTTATAGGCAGAGACGATTTGTTCTCCAATAGCCATGTTGTATGATTCCAAATTAGATTCGAACAGTATTTTTCCTTTATGAGTAACGGAACAGTTCTCAAAAGTGATGAGAATGATTTGTCCTTGAAGGTTTCTTGTCCCCGTAATTATTTTCCCACTTACATTTATATCGCCGACGAAATCTAAGGAGACAACTTCTCCTTCGTAAATTTTGTATGCCTTTAAGTCCCTCGGACTCATTTCCTCTATGGCAATGTTGATGCCTTTTAGGCGGCCTATTGGTGAGCCAAATCCGGTAGTGTGTTTGTTTGTGTCCTGTCCAACCAATTCTTTTTCATGAAATGCTAGAGCAGATCTCCCCGCCGTCTGAAAATAAACGGGCTGTCCCTCATGCGCTATCACATACTCAAAATTTCCAGAGACCTGTAATCCTGTGCTTAGTTCTATCGTACCTAGCTCTTTGGAATGTATCAATTTTTGGATGCCTTGGAGTCCGCCCGTTCGTAGGGCCATGGTATTGGTAAAATCCTCTAATACCTGATTTAGAAAAGCAAAGTCTGGCGTTACGAACAGTTGTGGCTGCGGTTTTGTAATATCAAAAGCAGTATGCGCTGCCGCGATAGAATAAGGGATTTTTTCAACTTCGTCCGTCATACACCAAGCGCTTTCACCGATGGAAGATAGCAATCCAGCTCCGTATATTTTTGGGTTTTCTAAGGAGCCTATAAGTCCGTATTCCACCGTCCACCAATGCAGATTTCGTATGAGCGCCATTTCGCTGGGTTCGCCCATGTTTTCTTGAAGCTCCTCAATATGCTTTTCGGCTTTTTCTATTTCCAAAGGGTCGGTACCCTTGGCCTCTTTAATGATAGACAAGTGACGCACCGCTTCGTAGAGTTCAAAATCCTTGGCACTGGATACCGCTTTACATCCAATTTCTCCAAAACGCCTAAGATATTCGGCATACTCTGGGTTGGCAATGATAGGTGCATGTCCTGCACCTTCGTGAATAATATCGGGTGCAGGTGTATATTCTATATGTTCTAACTGGCGTATATCCGAAGCAATAACGAGTACATTGTACGCCTGAAACTCCATAAATGCTGCTGGCGGAATAAAGCCATCCACAGCAACGGCAGCCCATCCCAAATCCTTTAGGATACGGTTCATGCCGTACATGTTGGGGATATAGTCTACGGAAATCCCTGTTTTTTTTAGTCCGTCCATATATGAGCCGTGTGCAACTTGGCTCAGATAATCTACATTTTTTCGCATCACATAGCGCCAAACCGCTTGGTTTACAGCTGTATAGTCAGCATAATTTTGCGGTTTTATGTATTGTTTTAGATGCTTTGGAAGTTTGTCTAGTATGGGGTTGCTTTCGTAGTTCATGATTAGGATAATTTAACGGCGTTGCCTTGGGCGTCAAACAGGGAGCGCTTAGAAAATGCTGGAGGAGTATCCCCAAGCTTTTGATGGTATTCTAATTTTTCCTTCATTGGCTCTAAGGATGGTACTTCGCCCGATGGAATCCACCACATCATAAACTGAGAGGGTTGCGAAAGGTCAAACCATTTTTTCTTGTTCTTAAGGAAATAGCTGTGAACGGAACCATACACAAAGTTTTTAAAAGATTCCATGTCTTCCCATACACTTATATTAATTGCCATCATTTCGTCCTTGAAGGGTGATTTTAGATACGATGTGGAACGCCCTTCCTCGTCTTTTAAGCGCCATATAAATCCAGGACTTTCCTCTGCAAGTTTATTTGCCGGTTCCAAAAAATCTACAATCTCTTTCATCATTGGGTCGTCCAGCGGAGCGCTAAAACGTGCAATGTTAGCTTGTGAAAGATAGTGCATGATATATTAATTTCTATTAAAGGTAGTTAATATGGGTTAATTTTATTTATATTGATTTAAGTTTAGTAATAATTCCTATTTAATTGGTAATATGAAGGAATATAGTATGAATTGTATAGTTTAGCAATACGCAAAACAGGAAATAGTATGCCGGAAAATTTAGACAGTATAGACCGACGAATATTAAAAATGTTAGAAAATGATGCCAAAACGGGTGCAAAAACCATTGCAGAGAAGTTGGGGCTAACCAAAACTCCGGTTTATGAACGAATAAAAAGATTAGAAAAGGAGGGGTTTATAAAAGGCTATGTTGCTATTTTAAATACGGATAAAATAGAAGAGAGTATTACGGTATTCAGTTTTGTTTCCTTAGAGGCTCAAAAAGGTAGCTTTATGGATGATTTTCTATTAAGGATTCAAGAACTGAAAGAAATAACGGCCTGTTATGTAGTAGGAGGAGAGTTCGATTTTCTATTAAAGGTCACGGTCAAAAATCTGGATGCTTATTATGATTTTGCAAAATCCAAGATAGCCAGTCTTCCCAATATTGGTGCTGTCAAAAGCGCCTTTGTATTGAACGAGGTCAAAAATAGCCAACATTTTCCGCTATTGTAGAAAATAAAAATCCAGCATCTATCTGAATATACATGCTGGATTTTTATTTTTGTATGTTATAAAACTTACTTTGCCGCAACCCCATTAGGCGGATACTGCTCCATAATCTGTGAGACAAACTCGTTTATACGTTGTTTTTTCTTTTGAATGTTTTTGGTATTGGCCAAAGTGCCTTCACCTTTTCCTTGCCAAACCAATTGTTTGGTTTGGGTATCTATCAAGTCAATATACAGGGAACCTTCAGTACTTGTACTTACCATGTTGCCGCCGCCCCAGCCCCAACCAACTCCAGGTCCCCAGCCGCCCATGCCCCAGCCACCGTAACCTCCCCAGCCCCAGCCGCCCATACCGCCCCAACCGAAGTTGTTGTTGTACACGTCTACGCGCTCCTGCTCCTTAGTGAAGATGCTGATTAGGATATCTGGCTTATCAGATTTTACGAATCCCCTGGATGCCATCTCTGTCTCTACGGCCCTAAGGATGCGTTTTTTATCCAAGTCTGAAATTTCAGCTTTATCGATTCCGGTTTTATAAAAAGCATAGGAATTATAGGAACTGAAATTGGCCTTTTCATCATAATCGGATAGTACCCGCACCGCGTTACAGGAACTAAGGAATACAAGGGCAAGTACTGGTAATAGGAGTAATTTTAGCTTTTTCATATACTTATTTTTTAATTAGGGGCCTCTTTATCTTTCGGAAAATAAGCACCAAAAATCATGCCGAACATAATGATGTTCATTGGCTGTTTGTTTTTGGGTCATAACCATAAGGACAATGTCTACAGCCGCTTTCACAACAATAACCGCGTTTTAAATGAAACTGTTTGGTAAAAACGCGATATCCTTCTTCTGTCCAATAAAAATCACCTTCTTCAATTGGGATAATTTCTTTCATTGATTTTTAAACTTGTTAACCAGATACATATGTTATTTAGTGGTCGTTTTGTAAAGGTATATTTTCAATCTTTATTGCTTTGCATTACCATAATAAAGTTACTCGTTTTCCATTGATAACACTTAGTTTAAGTGTCAATTTAATGAGTCAATTAAGGCGTTATTCCGTTTGACCGGATTGTTGGTAAGAAAAACTAGTATGTTTTTTGGTCAAAAATTTAATAATTACCTTTGTGTAGATAGATTACGCAGTTGCCTATGATATTGGTTTTCAAACATTTCTTCTATAAAAACTATGTAGGACTTTCCTTGTGGCCCTTCATTTTTTTGAAAAGTGATGCGTTTAAAGAGGATACTGTTCTTATCAATCACGAGAAAATTCATTTAAGGCAACAACGAGAATTACTTATCCTACCCTTTTACATACTTTACATTGCAGAATGGTTGCTACGAACCATTTGGTATTTGGACAGTTACCGTGCTTACCAGAATATTAGCTTTGAGCGGGAGGCTTATTATAATGAGAGCCAATCAGATTACCTTTCCCAACGTAAACCGTTCAGCTTTATTAAATATCTTTGCGCCTGAACTCAACAAGTTTGCAGAGCATAAATCAATACGTACATCTTCCTATCCTTGAGGAAAAAAATATCATTCTAGCTCTAAAACGAGAGGATTTGTTACATCCATTCGTATCCGGAAATAAATACCGAAAATTAAAGTACAATTTAAAAGCCGCCCAAGAAAAAGGATGCAGTACCCTACTGACTTTCGGCGGTGCTTTTTCAAACCATATTGCAGCGGTTGCTTATGCTGGTAGGGAACGGGGAATTAAAACCATCGGGGTAATTAGGGGGGAAGAGCTCCACGAAAACTGGCACCAAAACCCAACTTTAGCACAAGCATACGAAAATGGGATGCGGTTCAAATTTGTAAGTAGACAAGCCTACAAGGAAAAGGAGCATATTGAATTTATCGCGCTACTAAAAAAGGAATACGGAGACTTTTATTTAATTCCAGAGGGCGGTACCAACCCATTAGCCGTAAAGGGTTGTGAAGAAATTTTGGTAGCGCAGGATTCAGAATTTGATATTATCTGTACCTGCGTAGGAACAGGTGGAACCGTAGCCGGACTCATAAATACCTCTCATCAACACCAACAAGTGTTGGGTTTTTCTGCCTTAAAAGGAGATTTTCTAAAGGAAACTATTAACCAAATTACCATAAAGCATAATTGGAGGTTGCTTACAGAATATCACTTTGGCGGTTATGCTAAAATTACGAGTGAATTAGTGGTATTCATTAATAATTTTAAGGCAGAAACCGGTATTCCTTTAGATCCCATTTATACGGGAAAAATGCTATTTGGGTTGTTCCATATGATTAAGAATGATAATTTTGCTAAAGGCACTAAGATTTTGGCTGTGCATACAGGCGGAATTCAAGGAATTGAGGGAATGAATACGGTGCTGAAAAAGAAAAATTTACCTTTGTTAGAACTATGAATAACAGAATTCTACTATTGCTGCTAGTCCTAAGTATCTTTTTTACAGGTTGTAAATCTAAAAAAGCCTACTCCGACGCTATGAGGACCAAAAATGTCCTTACAGAGCGTCAGAAGGCAAAGCCCAGTTCTAAAGCCACGAAAGCTGAGCGTAAAGGAGATTTGCTCCCAGATACAGGCAGATTTGTCAATTTTGAAATTGATGATATACCCGACTATATTGCAACCTTTTCTGAAATTGCCCAATTGGAAATGAAGGCCTATGGTATTCCAGCGAGTATCACCCTAGCACAAGGACTTTTGGAAAGTGGCTATGGAAAAGGCGAATTAGCCAGGAAAACCAACAACCATTTCGGCATTAAATGCCATACCGGTTGGCAGGGCGATTACGATTTTCATGACGACGATGCAAAAGGGGAGTGCTTTAGAAAGTATAATCATCCTATGTATTCGTATAGAGATCACAGCATTTTTCTTTCCACTCGCAGTAGATATGCCTTTTTGTTTGATTATGATACTACAGATTATAAAAACTGGGCAAAAGGACTGCGTAAAGCAGGCTACGCAACCGATAAAAAATACCCCCAAAAGCTTATTTACCTCATTGAAAAACATCAATTAGACCAATATGATACTAGAGTTTCCAAATCGGTCTATGAAAATAACAAGCCTGTAATTGCAGAAAAAAATGCGGTCCATATCGTTAGAAAGGGAGATACGTTGTATTCCCTGTCCAAGCGATATTATGTTTCTATTGACGCGTTAATGAAATTGAATCAACTAAGGGATGCCAATCTTTCTGTAGGTCAAAAATTGATGGTCAAAACGACCCAAATGAACAAGTAATCCATGATATACAAAAGAAGTAGTGCCTTGTTTGCAGAGGCGAAAAAATATATACCGGGTGGTGTTAACTCTCCCGTAAGAGCTTTTAAAGCTGTAGGTGGAGACCCTATTTTTGTAAATGAGGCCAAAGGTGCTTACTTATATGATGAGGATGGGAATAGGCTAATTGATTATATAGCCTCTTGGGGTCCTATGATTTTAGGCCATGCTTTTGAACCTGTAATAAACGCGATTATAGACAAGGCCAAAAAAGGAACTTCTTTTGGAATGCCAACGGAAATTGAAACCGAGTTGGCCAAGTTGGCGGTTTCTATGGTGCCAAATATTGATAAGATACGTTTCGTAAATAGTGGTACGGAGGCCTGCATGAGTGCTGTACGTTTGGCACGTGGTTATACTGGAAAGGATAAGATTATAAAATTCGCTGGATGCTATCACGGCCATTCGGACTCTTTTTTGATTCAAGCGGGTAGTGGAGCGGTTACTTTTGGTAGTCCCAATAGTCCCGGTGTAACCCAAGGTACCGCTAAGGATACTTTGTTGGCGGCATATAATAACCTTGAAGAAGTGCAAACTTTGGTAAATGCCAATAAAGGTGAAATAGCCGCTATAATTATTGAGCCTGTTGCCGGAAATATGGGTTGTATTGTACCCACCGATGCTTTTATAAAAGGCCTGCGGGAATTATGCACTGCGGAAGGCATTCTACTAATTTTTGATGAAGTGATGACCGGTTTTCGATTAGGAAAAGGTGGTGCGCAAGAAGCCTTGGGCATAAAAGCGGATATCGTCACATTTGGTAAGGTAATCGGTGGTGGATTACCTGTGGGTGCATTTGCCGCCAAAACGGAAATCATGAACCAATTGGCGCCAGACGGTCCTGTCTACCAAGCAGGAACCCTAAGTGGAAATCCATTGGCCATGAGTGCTGGATTGGCTATGCTTACGGAGCTAAACGATAATCCAGATATATTTGACAGTCTCGCCAAAAAAACCGCTTTTCTGCATGAGGGTATTGGTAAGGCCTTGGAGAAAAAAGGAGTCTCGCATCAAATTAATCGTTACGGTAGTATGATTTCAGTGCACTTTACGGACGAACCTGTAGTAGATTTTGCATCTTCCGCCAAGGGAAATAACGAACGTTTCAATGCCTATTTCCACGGTATGCTAAATCAGGGCATCTATCTGCCTCCATCTGCTTTTGAAAGCTATTTTCTTAATGATGCGCTAAGCTATGCTGATTTAGGGGAGACCATTGCGGCTGTTGAGAAGTTAACGTTCTAGAATATAGTTTCAACGGTAACAGCATCTGTTGTACCTCTCAGTAAGGTTTTGTATCATATAATTAAAACTGAAGGTTACCTAGGATAATGGGTATAAGTTAAATAGCTAGGACTACACCTGGTCATGAAACTAAGCACTATATATCAGCCGGTCCAATACTCGAAATCGCTTTGTTTTTAGTTCATGTATCAGCCGATTATATGAGGAACAAAGGTTTTGTTTTGGAAAATTATAATTTCATTAAAGGATAAATAAATGCATGAAAGCTATTTAAGAAGAGCTATCAATAAGGCTAAGGAAGGAAGAGATTCAACAGAGGGAGGTTCATTTGGCGCATTAATAGTTAGGGACAACGAAGTTATCTGTGAGGTTCATAATCTTGTAAGGGGAAAAGATGATTTAACCCAACATGCAGAGCTGCTTGCGATTCAGGTTGCCTGCAATCGAATAGGAAGGGATAACCTGAAAGGGTGTATCCTATATGCCAGTTGCGAGCCTTGTATGATGTGCCTTGGAGCTTGCCATTGGGCACGATTCAAGGAAATCTACTATGGAGCATCCGCCGAAGATGCGCAAGACTTTGGTTTTACCTATTCCAAATCATTTTTTAGTATGGAATCCAAACTACGCTATACCGAGTTTAAAATGACCCAATTGCTCCGAGACGAGGCTTTGGATGTTTGGAAATAGTCAAAGAGGGTAACTTCAACTAAAAGGATGAATAAAGAGATACGAGAAAGGATTATTGAAGTTTGTAATCGTAAAATTTTATTGAAGGGCGAAAATGTAGGACTTTCATTCTACGCTTTTTTCAAGAATAAAAATGATAATCCTGAACTTTTAATGGAGGTAGCCAAATGGTGGATTATGGAAAATAAGCTAGACCATTTCGAGAAAGCCATAAAGATTAAGGAAATGGTGAAGTTTAAATAAAAATATTAGTCTTTAGCCTAAGAAAAGGTATGACTACTTCTTGTTTGTAAAGCCTTAGTTGACGAGATCTTCTTTCCTCATAGCAATGTAAATATTGGAATAGCTTTTACAATCGTAATTTTAAGAGTATTTTTAAATAATTTGCAAACCAATAACCAATAACCAATAACCAATAACCAATAACCAAATGTCAGAAAAACAAAAAAAGGCTTCGGCCTACTGGAAAGAGAATGTTAGGTATCTCTTTATTCTTCTAGCTATTTGGTTCGTAGTCTCCTATGGTGCTGGAATCCTATTTAAAGATGCCTTGAACACCATTAGTTTAGGAGGTTTTAAACTTGGTTTTTGGTTCGCACAACAAGGAAGCATTTATGTATTTGTTATCTTAATTTTTGTCTATGTTCGATTAATGAACAAATTGGATAAAAAATATGGCTACGACGAATAACAACCAACCACTAAAACCAAAACTATGAATGATGTTCAGATTTGGACCTACGTCCTTGTCGCTTTAACATTTAGTCTCTATATCGGAATCGCAATTTGGTCCCGTGCAGGTTCTACCAAAGAGTTTTATGTTGCCGGTGGCGGCGTTTCCCCTTTAGCGAATGCCATGGCTACGGCAGCAGATTGGATGTCGGCGGCCTCCTTTATTTCCATGGCAGGTATCATTTCCTTTGCAGGATATGACGGTTCTGTTTATTTAATGGGATGGACCGGTGGGTATGTACTGCTTGCTTTGTTGCTCGCCCCTTACCTACGAAAATTTGGAAAATTTACGGTACCCGATTTTATAGGGGACCGTTATTATTCCAATTCTGCCAGGATGGTGGCTGTTTTTTGTGCGCTTTTAGTCTCCTTTACTTATGTGGCGGGACAAATGCGTGGTGTAGGTGTGGTTTTCTCTAGGTTCTTGGAAGTTGATATTAATACTGGCGTTATTATAGGGATGGTTATCGTTTTGTTTTATGCAGTTTTAGGAGGGATGAAAGGCATTACCTATACCCAAGTTGCCCAGTATTGTGTATTGATATTTGCTTTTATGGTGCCTGCGATTTTTATATCGATACAAATGACGGGTAATCCTATACCACAATTAGGAATGGGTGGTACCGTGAATGATGGTTCTGGAATGTATTTGTTGGAAAAACTCAACGGACTTTCTACAGAACTTGGTTTTTCAGAATATACATCAGGTTCTAAAAGTTTGGTAGATGTATTTGCCATTACCTTGGCCCTTATGGTGGGTACCGCTGGTTTGCCCCATGTGATTGTCCGTTTTTTTACGGTTAAGAAGGTAAAAGATGCGCGTAAATCTGCAGGGATGGCCTTGCTGTTAATAGCTGTGTTATACACTACGGCACCAGCGGTGGCGGTATTTGCTAGAACCAACATGATTGAGACGGTTAGCAATAAAGAATATGATACCATGCCGGATTGGTTTAAAAACTGGGAAGGAACCGGTTTATTAGCTTTTGATGATAAGAACAAAGACGGTAAGATTCAGTATGTTGCTGACGTTAGCAAGAATGAACTTACGGTTGATCCTGATATTATGGTATTGGCAAATCCTGAAATAGCAAATTTACCGGCATGGGTGATAGCACTAGTGGCTGCTGGTAGTTTGGCCGCTGCTTTGTCTACGGCTGCAGGATTGTTATTAGTGATATCGGCATCCGTGTCGCATGATTTAGTGAAGAAAATTTTTGTTCCAAATATCTCCGAAAAAGGAGAGTTATGGGCTGCCCGTGGTGCGGCTACTGTTGGAGTTGTTATCGCAGGCTATTTTGGTATAAACCCTCCTGGTTTCGTAGCTGCCGTGGTGGCGCTCGCCTTTGGTTTGGCGGCAGCATCATTTTTCCCAGCTATTGTTTTGGGAATTTTCTATAAAAAAATGAATAAGGAGGGTGCTGTTTCTGGCATGGTGGTGGGTATTCTATTGATGCTTTTTTATATGTTGAAATTCAAATTTGGTATTTTCGACGGAGGAAAAGAAGCGGTTGCTGGTCTGCAAGAGTCTTGGTGGTTTGGCATTTCGCCAGAAGGATTTGGTTCTATAGCCATGGTAGTCAATTTTATAGTTGCCTTGGTTGTAAACAAATTTACTCCAGAACCACCTTTAGAAGTGCAAGAGATTGTAGAAAATATTAGAATACCTAGTGGTGTTGGCGATGCTTCGTCTCATTAATGTTGTCTGATTGGTAACTGGTCGAAAAGAAGTGTTTTTCGTTAAGAAATTCGATTTTTTTGTAATTATATTTGAAATAATCATTTGACTTCTAATATCAATCTAAAAATCAGTGTATCGTATTGAACGTTAATTAAAAACCGGACTTACATGAGCAATTACCATATCAAACATTTTGAGGAGTACTATCAAGTATATCGTAAATCAGTTAGAAACCCTGAAAGTTTTTGGGATGAGATAGCTGAAGAACATTTTGTATGGCGCAAGAAATGGGACAAGGTATTGGATTGGGATTTTTCTAAGCCCGAAATAAAATGGTTCGAGGGTGCTAAATTAAATATTACGGAAAACTGTATAGACAGGCATTTGAATATACGAGGGGATAAAACGGCCATCCTTTTCGAACCAAATAACCCAAATGAAGACGCTCAACATATTACATACAATGAGCTAAAGGCGCGCGTTTGCAAAATGGCTAATGTACTTAGTGAAAAGGGGATTAAAAAGGGAGACCGAGTTGTGATTTATTTACCCATGATACCTGAATTGGCTATCTCGCTTTTGGCCTGTGCAAGAATCGGTGCCGTGCATTCTGTAGTTTTTGCTGGCTTTTCTTCTACTGCGGTTGCTACTAGAGTCAACGATTGTGGTGCAAAAATGGTTATTACATCCGATGGTTCTTACCGAGGTAAGAAAACAATAGATTTAAAAGGTATTGTAGACGATGCTATGGATGCTTGTCCGGATGTCGAAAACGTGCTCGTAGTTAAGCGGACAAATTCGGATATCTACATGAAAGAAGGTAGGGACGAATGGCTGGCGCCTTTAATGGAAGAAGCTTATGCTGATTACCCTCCAGAGGTTATGGATGCCGAAGACCCTCTTTTTATCTTATATACGTCAGGATCTACTGGTAAACCTAAGGGAATGGTGCATACGACAGCAGGGTATATGGTGTATACTGCTTATACCTTCAAAAATGTTTTTCAGTATCGTGAAAATGATATTTACTGGTGTACTGCGGATATAGGATGGATAACGGGTCATTCCTATATTGTTTACGGCCCCCTAGCAAATGGAGCAACTACCGTCATGTTCGAGGGTGTTCCTTCTTATCCTGATTTTGGTCGTTTTTGGGACGTAGTTCAAAAGCATAAGGTCACCCAGTTTTATACCGCTCCAACTGCTATTAGAGCCTTGGCTAAGGAAAATCTTGATTTTGTAACAAACCATGACCTTTCTAGCCTAAAAGTATTAGGTACTGTTGGGGAACCCATAAACGAAGAGGCCTGGCATTGGTATAATGACCATGTAGGAGATAAAAAATGTCCAATCGTAGATACTTGGTGGCAGACGGAGACGGGCGGAATCTTAATTTCTCCTATACCCTTTTCAACACCAACAAAACCGACCTATGCTACATTGCCTTTACCCGGAATACAGCCTGCGTTAATGGACGAGAATGGTAAAGAAATCACAGGGAATCAGGTAGATGGCAGGTTATGTATCAAGTTCCCATGGCCCTCTATGGCTCGCACCATTTGGGGAAACCATCAGCGCTATAAAGAAACGTATTTCTCAGCTTTTAAGGATATGTATTTTACTGGTGATGGTGCGCTTAGAGATGAGGTGGGTTATTACCGTATTACCGGTCGCGTAGATGATGTTATCATCGTTTCGGGTCATAATTTGGGTACAGCACCTATTGAGGATGCCATTAATGAACACCCTGCGGTGGCAGAATCTGCTATTGTAGGTTTTCCTCATGATATCAAAGGGAATGCGCTATATGGTTATGTGATTTTAAAGGAAACAGGCGAGTCCCGTGACCGAGACAACTTAAAGAAAGAAATTAACCAAGTAATTACAGAGCATATTGGGCCTATTGCCAAGTTGGATAAAATTCAATTTGTTCCTGGACTTCCTAAAACAAGAAGCGGAAAAATTATGCGACGGATTTTAAGAAAAATAGCTTCAAAGGATACCAGTAATCTTGGGGACACTTCAACATTGTTAAATCCAGAAGTAGTACAGCAGATTATGGATGAAGCTTTGTAATGATTTAGTAAAAATTAAAAAGCCCGTCACGCTTCAACAAATTGTTGAGTGTGTCGGGCTTTAGTTTTGCTAAAATATGTAGAAATGCTATTGCAGTTATATAGGCATCGCCTAGCGCTGTGTGGCGGTCCTTTTTTGAAATGTTATAGATTTTAGCCAAATCGTCTAAGGTGATATGGGAGGCTAATTCCTCTTTTTTTAGCTTAGTTACCGTTTTAAAGTATAAGCTAGCCGTATCGAGGGATTTGTTTTTAAGCTTGGGTAGGCCGTTTCGTTTGAGTGCATTATTAATCATGGCAACATCATAACCCGTATGGTGCGCCACTAACACACTGTTTTTTAGAGTTTCAAGAATTATTTTTAAGGCCTGTAGTTCAGTAATTCTGTCTGTGACACTTTGCTTTAGTATTCCATGAATCTTAGCGGTTTCGGCGTTGTAGTGTTCTTGTTCCACAAAAAGCTCAAAAGCCTGTTTGGGTTGTATTGTTTGCTGTTGAAGTACCAAGGCTCCTACACTTAAAATTCGGTCTTCCTTTACATTAAAGCCTGTCGTTTCTGTATCCAAGACCACAAATTTGTTGTCTTGAACCAAATTGGGTAATCCGTTTCCAAACGAATCTGCGTATTCGTTCCAAAAGTCGGGATAGGTCTTTTTTTTAAACATATCAGCGTACAATAGCGGTCATAAAACGTACGGATAGTACTTGCTGAATATCCTTGACAGATGAAAAGGTTCGCTTTAGTTTCATACGTTCTTCCTTATTTAGTTGTTCTAAGGAAATAAAACGACCAGAATCGTTGTGTAATAAACCTTGGCGCGTTCTGAATTTCAATAGTGCTTTACTTGAGTATGAGCAAGCAAGGAATAATTCAGCATTGTTAGGTTCCAAAAGGGCTAGTTTTTCGTAGCGTTGCCATGTGTTGTTTATTCCTTTTACGTGATGGGATAGAATCAGTACTCTAGCAGCGTCTATCAAGGGCATTAAGGCCCGTCGTTTCAAATCAAAAAAGTCTTTATGAACGCCGTCTTGTTCCACTAAAAATTTTCTAAAAAAGCCAGATGGTGAAGGATTTTGTAAGGCTCCACTAGCCAAATGGGTCAAGAAAATGGGATAGCTTTCAACGGTTTTAAATATATGTGATGCCAATTCATCAGTAAGTTCTTTGCTACCATAGGCGAGGTTGTAATCAAAGAAAATGGAGGATAAAAGCACCTCGTCCGGCCCAGGATTAGTAATCCATTTAGTGGTGGTCTCTTTAAATTCATCAACACTCAAACACCATTTAGGATTGGAGGCCATCATATCCGCAGGGCAATAAGCATATCCTATTTCATGCAGGCCATTTGTAATTAATTTTGCTAACCGTAAAAAGTACGCACGAGTTTCTTCTAATTTATTTTCTGCAACGGTTGCAAATACCAAGGCATTGTCTTGATCGGTATGTAAAAGCTGTTCACTTCTTCCTTGACTTCCCATGGCCAACCAAGCGAAGTCGATAGGGGGAGGCGTGTCCATCTGTTTTAAGGAGAGTCGAATAACCTGTTTGGTGCAAGCATCATTGAGCTCAGAAATTATTTTCGAAGTAAGGCTCATGGGGATATTTTGTTCCAGATATCCTTTCAATAAGTTCATGACACCTTTTCTAATGGGCTTTAGCTCATCTATCTGCTTACAGCGTTTTGTTGCCTTGACCAAAACCGCTGGGTTATTACCCAAGGAAAGCATGACATCGTGTTTGGAAAGTATTCCTATGGCATTTGTATTGGGTGTGCCATCCTCGGTGAGTACCAAGTGACTGATACCGCTTTTCATCATCGCCATTTGTGCTTGGGTAATCGTCAAATTACTGGGATAGGTAATTACAGGGCTGGACATAATCGCTTTTGCCTTGGCTGTTATGGGAACGATTCCCGTGACCACTTTATTTCGAAAATCCTTATCGGTTATTATGCCAATGGGAAGCCCTTCCTTTTCTATGAGCATGGCGCCAATACTCTTTTTAGACATCTTTTTGGCAAGGGTCTGTATTCTTGTCCCAGGTTTACAACTTGTTATTTTTGAGCTGTATTCCACTCGCTGCACGTCTAATAATCTAGAACCTGAGTTGTTAGGATTAAATTGAGCTGTATCTCCTAATAATTGTCCTTTATGCGTGTTGGAGTATGGGTTTCTGGTATTAGATGCAAAACTTTCCACCAAAAAACTACCTATCTCAACGTGCTGTTTAATAATAGGTTTAAAAAGTGTTATAGGGATGGCATAGAGAATACTTTCTTCTTGAGCCTTGGCTTCAAGTCTGTAATTCTCGTTTGCCATTAGTGGTCGTAGCCCAAAGATATCACCTTCATCACAAATATCTAGAACAATACCATCCTCTTTGCGAATAAGCCCTATAGCTCCTTTGTGTACCACATAAAAAAAAAGATGTGGGGCGGAATCCCGTTCAAAAACAATAGCATCCTTTTCCTTGTAAACTATGGTGATTTCTGGTGCAAATGTTTGAAGTTCCTCCATTCGTAGATAGGAAAATGGAGGGTATTTCTTAAGGAAATCGGCAATTCTATCCGAAATGGTGTTTTGCATCCCTCAAAATAATCAATTAAGGATTAGCACTAAAATTTTTTCGCTGCTATATTCATGAGCTATTAGGATGATAAATCTATGAAATGAGATTAAGGTTGATGAGGTTTTACCTTCTTTTACCCTTGGTGCTTAAAACGCTATACCGATTTAAAGTAGGAGTGCTTTAAAAAAAAGTAAGCCACGTTCATGGGAACGTGGCTTACTTTTTCTAATACTTAGCGTTTCGATTTTCCATGCCCACTATCTTTTCTATTTTTATGTCTTTTATGCTGCATTTTTTCCCATTTACTAAACTGTACTTCCGTTAATAGTTTTTTCATCTCTGCTTTGTGGGCAATCATATAATCAAGCCGCTCGTTTTGCATGGCAAATCGTTCTTCCTTTGTTGGTCTGGTGTCTTCGTCTCTTTTTGCTTTTCGTTGTTCCTGTTTCGTTTTTTTTAGTTCTGCATGAGCCAATAGCATTGATGCTACTTCTTTTTGTTGGTTTTGGCTCAAATCTAAGGCTAGAGTCATTTTTTTTGTTTCAAGAGTAGCCATTTGCTCCGGATTTAAATCTTTCATCCCGTTTCTTTTACCGTCATGTCTTTGGGCCGATAAGTAAACCCCAGTTAATAATACCACGATAAGTGCTAATTTTTTCATGTCTTTATATTTTAATGATTTGTATCTAGGACTTTTGATTTCCCTAAAGGTTTAAAGCACATTTCTTTTTTAGGAAAGCTTTAACGAATAAGCAATATACATAAAACAAAAAAGCATGGCTTTTGGCCATGCTCTAGTTTTGGATATAAGTAGGTATTAATTGGTAGCGCTACGTTCTAAGCTTTCAGAATGGGTGTTTGCAACTTGATTCGTTTGAGTTAATTCCATTTTGTTGGACAACTCTGGGGTGTTTTCTTCTATGGTTGTGTTATATAGTACAGATGTAAAAATGAAACAACTTAGGTATATTAAACTTTTGATTTTATTAGTCATGATTCGGGGTTTTTAATTACATGACAAAGGTAAATCACACCGAAGCGCAAAAAAGCATGTTGTTGTGAACTAGTCTGTTTTTGATGTGAAGATTGGGGGTTTTGTGGTTATGCACTTACAGTTATCGGAGTAATGTACCCTTGGTCGATACCGTCTAAAAACAGATAGGTTTTACCTCTATTGGGGAACTATATAAAAAACAAAAAAGCGTGGCTATTAGCCACGCTTCAGTTTCGGGGTACAAGTAGGTATTAATTAATAGCATGATGTTGTGAGTCTTCAGAATGAGTGTCTTTAATTTGATTCGTTTGAGTTAATTCCATTTTATTTGACAACTCCGAGGTCTTTTTTTCGTTTTCTTTTTAAAAAGTTGCGCTTCTGTACTTTGGTAACTAACAATAAAAAGCAGCGTTAGCAGGAAGGGTAATAATTTGTTAGTCATTTTTTATTTTAGTTTAGAATTTTTTTAGCTATCAAGAAAAATAAACCAAACGGTACTTAATAAAATCATAAGCCTAAACCTCCTGCGCTTAGCGTTAACACTGCTTGACTATCTGAATGGTTTTCCGTAGCACACAATCCTTAATCGGCTTGGTCACTCAAAATAACACTGGTATTACAAACTGGAATAGTAGAATCAATAAGCCCACTGAGATAAGGTTTAAAATAATACCAGCGCGAGCCATCTCATGTACCTTAATATAGCCACTTGCGAAAACAATGGCATTGGGCGGTGTAGCCATAGGTAGCATAAATGCACAACTACTTGCCATGGTAACAGGTATTAAAAGATAAAGTATAGGGATTTCAAGACCAATGGCAATACCAGCCACTACTGGGGCAAGAACGGCCACCAGCGCTACATTGCTCATTAGTTCTGTCATAAAGAGCATTAGAGTAATTAGCAGGACTGCGGTGATAAATATAGAAATTTCACTTGCAGCAATTGTATTCGCGACAACGTCTACAATACCACTCACGGACATGCCTTTGGCTAGTGCTAGACCACCTCCGAATAGGATAAGGATGCCCCATGCCAGTTTGGAAGTGTCTTTCCATTTAATAATAAAGTCTCCTTTTTTTAGGTTGTAAGGAATAGCGAATAAGGATACTGCGGCAATCATACTGATAATTGTATCCGAAAGCGCTAACTCAGGAAATAATTTATTGATTAAGGTTCTAAATACCCATAAAAAGATAGTGATGCCGAAAATGACTAGCACCATTTTTTCCTTTCCGGTCATAGGCCCTAACTTCGTTAACTCGGACTTGATGATGTCCCTGCTGGCATTAAATTTCAGTTGCTTGTTTGGAAACATCCACTTTACCAATACCAGATAACTGATTGCGATCATGAGTACTGAAAAGGGCACTCCGATGACCATCCATTTTAAAAAAGAAATCTGAATGTTATATTCACTTTCTAACAGGCCAATCATGACCGAGTTAGGGGGTGTGCCAATAACCGTTGCTATGCCTCCGGCGTTTGCTGAAAAAGCAATACCGAGCATAACACACAGCGCGAAATTTTGGTCACTTTTAGTAAATCCGTCTGCATCATTAATCAATAAACCGATAACCGACATCGCAATCGGAAGCATGACCACCGTGCTAGCCGTATTACTGATCCACATACTTAATGTTGCCGTGGCAATCATAAAACCTAAAACTACTTTATTGGGTGTGGTGCCGGTTATTTTAATAATGTTTAGGGCAATGCGTTTGTGTAAATTCACTTTCTCCAGGGCCAAAGCCATTACAAACCCCCCAAAGAATAGGAAAATAATAGGACTCCCATAGTTTGCGCCAACATCTGCAACTGGCATTATTTTAAGTAGGGGAAATAGAATTAGTGGTAAAAGTGCAGTAACAGAAATAGAGACAGCATCGGTAATCCACCAAATTACCATCCAAATCGCTGTGGCAATAACGGCATCACCTTGCGGTGAGAGTAGTTCAAACGGCAGATTAATACCAATTAAAAATAAAATAGGACCTAAAAAGAGTCCCAATTTGCTGCTTATATGCATACGATTCTATTGCTGGCCCTAAGCTATGTTTTTTCTTCTATTTTAGAAAGTTTTTTGGCTTAGTATTTTCTGTGTTTGAGTACTAAAAGAGTTAATAAACAATAGAGTCTGAAGGAATAGGTGGTAATTCGTAATTGCCATAATCGATTTTTATTCGCCCTTCTCTTAGCGATTTCACTCCCTTGGCATTTGCTTTTGTTTTGTATAGAAAGACCTGTTGAAGTTTTGGGAAACTGGCTAGTTTTTCTATATGGATTGTTTCGAATTGCGAACCGGTTAGATTGATGGATTTTAAATATTTCAAGGATGTTAAAGCGCTGATTGTGTTTCCGGTAATTACCGTGTTATCCAATTTTAGAACTGTTAAGTTAGGAAGCTGCGCTAATTTTTCAACAAGAGCATCCGTCACTTGTGTACCACCCAGATCAAGTCTGGCAATATTGTTTTTGAGTGAAAGTAAGCCTTCAAAATCACTATCTTTAAAAGAAGGTTTATTAATAGCGGAAACACTCAAGAAGTTTGATGATTTACTTATAAAATCTACATGAATACCTGTTTTCTCTATGGTTAAAATACTGTCTTTTGCAACGTTGGCTATTTCTATATCTGGATAATCATAATCGTGTTTTGTCGAAAAAAAGGAAATAAAGAGTTGTTTTTCTAGACCAGCTTCCTTGATACTACCCACAAATGGATGACCTGAATCTATCCAAGCACCTACCAATTTTATTTCTTCCTTTGTGGGTTGGGTCTTTCCATCTGGAGGCATGTGTTGGTCGTCCTCTTTCGGGAGCTTTATTCTATGGTATAACTCGCTGTTGTTGGAATTTTTAGCTAGCAGTATTTCCCCGTTCTCCCCTCCTTTCAAAATTCCTTCTTTAGTATGCAAAAGCAATTCACCTTTAGTTTTCTTAGGATTATGGCAACTCACACAGGTATTGTTTAGGATGGGATTGATAAGGTCGTCGTAAATAAGCGCCTCCTCCCAAGTAGCCTCGTTCAGTACAATCTCCCTTTTCTCAAAAGTTTCGAAACCTAAGGCCGATTTGATGTTGTTGGGCAAGGGTTCTATAAGATAATCCTCGCCGTGGGTAATATTACCACCTTGATGGCCGGTATAGGAAAGCAACATAAAAAACACGATGGAAAATACAACTATGGGAATTTTTTTGAAGGTGCCCATAGCCTTTAATCCAGCAACTTTGCCGTACATTAAAAAAGAAAAAAGTGCTGTAGTAATGCCTGCCCATAAGTGCCATTTTATGGTGTCAAAAGCATAACCTTCGCCTAAATATTGTAAATAACCTGTTATACACGCACATACTGCGCTGATGCCACCCCATTTATAGATTAAGGAAATTACATTATTGAATTGCCTTTGTTTGCGGTCGTACCATTGCAGTAGCAGACCAAGGATGATAAACCCAATGGGCAAGTGAACTATGAGCGGGTGTAACCGACCCAAAAGTTGTTTCAGTACCTCCATCTAAACATGGGAGTTTAAACCAATCAATTCAAAAATTAAATTCAATGTCATAAATCTATTAATCCTGTATTAATAATAGGTAGCGTAATACGCAATTGTATTAAATTGTTCAAACGTTCTTTTAAGACCTTCATTATATACACATTCGCTTTCCATTGGTCTACCCCTGGAACACGCGTGTAGAGTAATATCGGCATATAATCCGCTGCTTTAGTTTTTTTGAAAAAGGTATCCCAAGAGCTTTGTTGTCCCCGATCGGTTTGATAGAATTCTAGTTTTTTTTCTTGGGAATAGAAGCTGAGGGTAAAAAGTAAACAGGTTAGGATAAAGCGCGTTTTCATTTTCATTTTCATTTTTTCCTCTATTGCATATTTAAGCTAATATTTCTTTAATAATTTCCCCTTCCACATCTGTTAGCCTAAAAGGTCTTCCTTGGAATTCATGTGTAAATTTTTCATGGTCAAAACCTAGAAGGTGTAAGATGGTGGCATGCACATCATGTACCGATACGCGGCCTTCTATACCGGAAAATCCAATATCGTCTGTTTTTCCATGAGATGATCCTTTTTTGATTCCACCACCAGCCATCCACATGGTAAAGGCATCACCATGATGATCACGCCCTTTATATGCCATTTTAGTATTGCCACGGTTCTCCTGCATGGGTGTTCTTCCGAATTCCCCACCCCAAACAATGAGGGTGTCATCCAATAAGCCACGCTGTTTCAAATCCATGATAAGCGCAGTTATTGGTCTATCTATTTCTCTACATTTATTGCGAAGTCCTAAATCGATGGAACCTTCCCTTACATTTCCGTGTGTATCCCATCCCCAGTCAAAAAGCTGCACGAAACGCACGCCGTCTTCAACTAATTTTCTAGCCAAAAGACAGTTGTTGGCAAAGGATTCCTTCCCAGGCTCAACACCGTACATTTCTTGAATATGTTCAGGTTCGCTATTGATATCCATGACCTCAGGGACTGCAATTTGCATGCGGTACGCCATCTCATATTGATTTATGCGCGCCAAGATTTCCGGATCAGCATATTTGGCGTACTCTTCTTTATTAATTTTATTAATCGCATCAATGGTACTTTTTTTCAGGTCGCGCGAAATACCATTGGGATCTTCGATGTATAAAACGGGATCCCCTTTAGAGCGGCACTGCACTCCTTGATATACAGAGGGTAGAAATCCGCTTCCCCAAACACTTTTGCCAGCATCAGGCGTATTTCCGCCGGAGGTCAAGACCACAAAGCCAGGTAAGTTTTGGTTTTCGGAACCTAGTCCGTAGGTGGCCCAAGACCCTATACTTGGCCTACCCAAACGAGCACTGCCAGTATGCATGAAGAGCTGCGCTGGGCCGTGGTTAAATTGATCGGTATGAACCGCTTTTAAAAAAGCGACATCATCTACCACTTTTTTAAAATGAGGCATAAAATTGGAAACCCAATTCCCCGATTCGCCTTCTTGTTTAAATTCCGCCTGTGGGCCCATTAATTTGGGTGTTCCTTTTATAAAGGCGAATTTCTTGCCTTCCAATAGCGATTGAGGACAATCCTGACCATCGTATTTCTGCAATTCGGGTTTGTAATCGAACATTTCCAATTGGGAGGGTGCACCTGCCATATGCAAATAAATAACAGATTTTACCTTTGGTGCAAAAGGTGGCGCCAAGGTAGATAAGGGATTCAAATCACGCTCCGAGAAAGCTATAGGTCCTTTTTTGGACGAGGTGCTCAAGGGGTCACATCCCATAAAAATAGAGCTCAGCGCCAAACCTCCCATACCTTGGGCACAGCTTTTGATAAAGTGCCTTCGCGTATTTTCCTGCGTTTCACGAGCTAGTTTTTCCTGTATCAGTCTTTCTACGATGTCTTTCATGTTTTCGTCAAAAATTCATCCAAGTTCATAATGGCATTCGCTACCATGGTCAGGGCCGCGAGTTCTGCCGTGGGCTGCTCCTCAAAATGGAGGAACAGTTTTGATGCTTCTTTATTTTCGGTAAACTCGGTAATGGAATTTTCGTATAGTTCTGTTAGTGCTTCTAAGCGGTTAGGGGTAATTTTTTTGAACGTAGCCTGCTCATAACTGTTAATAATGCTTTTCTCTATATCATTGGTAACTCTATTGTTTTTTGCCAAATGGTAGGAAGCCTCCAAGTATACTGGATCGTTTAAAGTGACTAAAGCCTGCAAGGGCGTATTGGTAACCGTTCTTCGAATCATACAAACTTCGCGACTTCCGGCATCAAAGGTTAGGAAGGACGGATACGGACTTGTGCGCTTTAAATAGGTGTATATACCACGGCGGTAGCGGTCCTCGTTTTTACTTTCCACCCAATTGGCACCGTTGTACACGGTTTGCCAAACACCATCTGGTTGTGGTGGCATCACACCAGGGCCATACATTTTTGGACTTAATAACCCTGCCACTGCCAAGGCTTGATCGCGAATTTGTTCTGCACCTAATCGTATTCTTGGGCCTCTAGCATACAACTCATTTTCTGGATCTTGTTGGTGCATTTCGGGCGTGCTTTCTGATTTTTGGCGATAGGTACCCGACAGCACAATTTCTTTGATTAAAGCCTTAATACTCCAGTTGTGTTCGTTCATAAAACGCAGGGCCAGCCAATCTAATAAATCTGGGTGAGTTGGCGCATCCGACTGTGAACCCATGTCCTCTATAGTAGCAACTAGTCCACGACCATAGATTTGATGCCAGACCCTGTTTACCAATGTTCGGGCTGTCAACGGATTTTCTTTACTGACAATCCATTGCGATAGGCCCAAGCGGTCTTTGGTCCAACCATTGTTCCACGCATTTAAACTTTGAGGCGTTGCGGGTGCTACGGTGTCGGTTTTGGTGAGCCAACTTCCACGGTCAAATACCTGTGTAGTGCGTTTCATGTGTTCTGGATTTTCTACCAAAATTGGTACTGTTTCCGTGTTGGTGTTCAGCAATTCTAAAAGAGTCGTATTTATTTCCGCCCATCCTTGTTTTTCTTGCGCTGGGATATCAGGAATAAAACCGACCCAATACACATTTAAAATATTCTTCTCGGGTGCAACAGCATCGTTTTGTGTTTCAATGTAGATGTCCGTTTTCTCATCGATATTTTTCAATGCGAATTGCGAAGTGGTATTGTTTTTACTCTTATTGATAGTAAATTCAGCCAAGATAGGTCCGTCTGCAGCGGTTTCGCGAATGGTCATTTTGGTACCATCATAATGGGAGCGATAATTCAGGTAAACATAACTCGCGTTGTTGGTATAGGCATCGGGTATGATGAGGCTGCCATCGTCCCAAAATACAACAGAAGCGTGATCATCATACACACTATTCTTAAATTCTTTAAAGAAATGTGATTTGTAAACAGGCTCGGTAAACTGTATAAAATCTCGATACGTTTTTAAGGCTTTTTCGTCACCATATTTACTTACCCATTCTAGCACCTTATCCACTTGCTTTTGTTGTGCTGTATCATAAAATTTTAGTACCGGCGATTCATTAGGCGTATCCTCATCACGCGAATTGTTGAAAAATGCCATTAGATTGTAATATTCCTCATGCTTAAAGGGGTCGTAGGTATGGCTATGGCATTGTACGCAACCGATAGTGGTGCTTTGAAACACCTCAAAAGTGGTATTTACCCGATCAATAACCGTCGCTACACGATATTCTTCGTCATCAGTGCCGCCTTCGTCATTGTTCATGGTGTTTCTATGAAAGGCCGTAGCAATCAACTGATCTGCGGTAGGTTCTGGAAGGAGGTCGCCTGCCAGTTGCTCTATGGTAAATTGGTCATAGGGTAAATCTCGATTGAAAGCATTGATGACCCAATCGCGGTACCGCCAAATAGAGCGGCCCATATCTTTTTCATAGCCTTTGGAATCTGCGTAGCGTGCAACATCCAACCACCACGTAGCCCATTTTTCCCCAAAAGTTTCTTGGGCTAATAGGCTATCTACCATGGTTTCGTAGGTGATTTCGTTGTCGGTGAATTTTTGTAGTAGTACTGATGATGGAGGCAATCCTACTAAGTCTAGTGCGACACGTCTGGCAATGCTCTTCTTTCCAGTAGGGGCATTCGGTTGCAGTTGTTTGTCTTCCAAACGGGCTAGAATAAACTTATCAATATCATTTTTTATGAAGTCGGATACTATTTCTGGCGTAAAACTGGCTTCAGAAGGTTGTGCAGGTACGTCCACTTTATTCGGAAGAGAATAGGCCCAATGTTCTCCCCATTCCGCACCTTGGTCCACCCAACGAGTCAGTAAATCGATTTCTTCATCAGAAAGTTTAGATTTTTGGTAGGGCATGCGAAGTTCTAAATCGTCTTCATGCAATCGCTTGATGAATTCGCTATTGGCGGCATCGCCTCGAATTATGGCTGGTTTGCCCAATTCGGTATTGGCAAAGGCTTCTGCCTCGAACAACAGGCTAAAACCTGCGTTTTTCTTTACGCCACCGTGACAGGTAATGCAATTCTTGTTAAGAATAGGCTTTATTTGAGTGCTAAAATCAACACGTTCCTTTGTTTGGCACGATTGTAATGCAACAAGCACCAACGCGAGGAATAGCAGCTTAGTTCCATTAAAAATTTTCTTTTCCATTTTCATTCGTTCGCTCCGCTAGCAACCTATTTAGACCTCATTACTTAGGGTAGGGGTCATGGTTCATTTCTAGCTAGTTCAATACTAAGAACTTATAAACGATATTAAAATAGACAATTCTTTTGAAAATACAGACAAATTTAGCTCGTAGGCTATTTTTTAGCTATGGAAAGTATTGCTTTATGGTTTTAATCAGTGCTTCTCTCCTTCCTAAGTCGTTATATCAACTATAGGAAAGAGGAAGCGTACTGCTTTTTGCGTTCGAAATTAAATGGAATATTTAGAAAGTCACTTCTACAAACAGTCCGTCATCGTTTTTATTGACTTTGGTAAGCCCATGTTTTGTGAGTGCCTTCATGGATTTATCCCATTTTTTACCGCTTAGTCCTGCTTCAGTTTTTAGCGCTCCCAATTCCATTGAACCGCTTGGCTTTAAAATCGCCATGATGGCTTTCTCTTCATCCGTTAATTCAATGGCCTTCTTTTCCGGTCGCATTTGAGGGAAGAACAACACTTCTTGTATAGAAGAATTATTGGTCATTAACATCACCAAACGGTCAATACCAATTCCAATCCCCGAAGTTGGGGGCATTCCATACTCTAGAGCTCTTAAGAAATCCTGGTCTATGAACATAGCCTCATCATCTCCGTTTTCGGAGAGTCGTAATTGTTCTTCAAAACGTTCTCTCTGATCAATAGGGTCGTTTAGCTCAGAGTAGCAATTCGCTAGTTCCTTACCGTTTACCATGAGTTCAAAACGCTCGGTTAAAGCGGGATTGTCCCGGTGTTCTTTCGTTAATGGACTCATTTCCTTGGGGTAGTCGGTTATGAAGGTAGGCTGAACGTAGAAGTGCTCACATTTTTCACCAAATATTTCATCTATCAATTTACCGACGCCCATCGTTTCATCAACCTCTAGGCCTAACTTTTTAGCTGTTTCGCGCAGTTCAACCTCTCCCATGCCAGCAACATCTGCTCCGGTATGTATTTTTATCGCCTCTAAAATAGGAATACGCGGATAAGGCGCTTTGAACTCTATTTGATGTTCCCCGACGGTTACTTTAGAACTTCCCGTGGCATCGATGGCTACTTTTTCCAGTAGTTCTTCCGTAGTATCCATCATCCAATTGTAATCTTTATAGGCTACATAGAGTTCCATAACGGTAAACTCTGGATTATGGGTACGGTCCATGCCTTCGTTTCTAAAATCCTTTGAGAATTCGTAAACGCCATCAAAGCCGCCAACAATCAATCTTTTTAGATATAATTCATTGGCAATACGCAGGTACAAGGGTATATTCAGCGCATTGTGATGTGTTAAAAAAGGACGTGCCGCTGCTCCTCCTGGAATGGGCTGTAGTATAGGAGTCTCCACTTCTAGATAGCCTTTGTCATTATAAAATTTCCGTATACTATTGGTAATCTTGGTACGCTTAACAAAGGTTTCTTTTACATGTGGATTAACTACCAAGTCAACATAGCGCTGGCGGTAACGTAATTCTGGGTCGTTAAATTCATCATAAGTATTACCCGCTGCATCCTGCTTTGGTAAGGGTAATGGTCTTAAGGCTTTACATAAAATAGTATAGTCTTTTACTAGTACCGTAATCTCTCCTACCTGCGTGGTAAACAATTCTCCTTCAACACCTATGATATCTCCTAAATCTAAAAGTTTTTTAAAGACTTCATTGTATTTGCTATGGTCATCTGGCGGACAAATTTCATCTCGGTTAAAATACACCTGAATACGACCTTCGCTATCCTGCAATTCTCCAAAAGAGGCTTTTCCCTGTATCTTCTTTCGCATCAACCTACCTGAAATCACAACCTTCTTTCCTTCTTCGTAATGCTCTTTTATCCTTTTCGAGGTAGCATCTACAGGCCATAAAGCAGCGGGATACGGATCAATTCCCATTTCCCGTAATCGTGTTAATTTCTCTCTTCGTACAACCTCTTGTTCGGTTAATTGCATAGCGCTTATTTTAAAGCCGCAAATATACTTAAGAATGGATTAATCTCTTAACGGGGACGCCATAAAAACATAATACTGTTGTTTTGTCTCAATCGAAGTGCAACGATTTGGCCTTATGGGCAATATACCCTTCCGTTTTTATTATTTTTTGTAGGTCTTCTTCTAGCGTGGTATTTGGGGATTCTATGATTCTATTTACTTCCCTTCCGTTTTTATAAAGAATAAATGTGGGTACTCGTAAAATCTGTAATCCCCACTCTTCGCCTGTTGGGCTTTGTTTGTACTTTCCTTTTCTTCTATCTAAGGCTACCATTTTCAACTGGTCATCAGGAAAGTTCGCAGTCTCTAAAATTTTAAGGAACTTAGGAATTTCCCTTTTGCTATCCCCACACCATGTGCCAAGAAATGCTAAAACCTGATAGCCCTGCAACTCCTCTTTTATGTTTGAAATAATAGTTTCGTTTGGACTATAGTTTTTGAAGTTTGATGAATACCAAGGTGCGTAAACTGGTAGTGACAACCCTTCTTTGGTTATTTCTCCTACCAGGAATTTCTGCCCGTTATCCAGACTGATTTCTTGGTTGGTATTTTGAGAGCTAAGAGTTGTGCATAGGATGATGCTCATTAAAAGCAGAAACATGGTCTTCATAATCTTAATTTTTAGAATTGAAAACCGAAGTTGCTTAAATACTGCGCCTTGATAGTAGTGTTTAGGGTGTAAATAGGGACTAGACCGGGGGTGGATTTTGTTTCTTTATTACTAAAACATATTTTTCACATCGGCTCTAGAGTCCACCTTTAACTTTTTGTAGATATTGTTGATGTGTGTTTTTACAGTGCTAAGACTAATAAACAATTCAGCAGCTATTTCTTTATTAGTCTTATCCTTTCTGATGGCACTTAAAATGGTTAATTCTTGAGGGGTCAAATGTTGTAGCGCTTTCTTTTCAACCTTTCGTTTCTTTAATTGTAGCCCATAATAGCCTGTAAGGCACATAAGAAACAAACCTCCTCCGTACCAAAAGTAGCTCAATTGGAACGTTTTTGATGCTGTTAATGTAGGGGCTTGTATGGATGTTTCGGCGTTGCGTTCCTGTATATATTGTAGGGTAAAATTTCTATTTGGGTAGGTAGTTATTAATCTGTTTTCTAAGGCCAAATAATATTCATTTCTTTTTAGGTCTTCTAAAAAGTAGGTATAGGTTTCGTTCTTTCTTTCGGATAAAAAGTCGTAAACGTAGAGTTCTGCCAATGGTTCATTTACCTCCTCGCCGTACTTTTGTAGTCTTTGAAACCATTTTTTTAAATTTAAGGATATACTAGCGTCACTGTTTTGCCCTATAAAATCCAAAATCATGTCTTCTTTTAACCCGTCAATTTCTAATAAAAGACCAGAAGCTGCGTTATTAGAAGTTATATCACAGAAGGATTGCTTGTTCTGCAATAAAGGAAACAAAATCGTATCCCCTTTTTTTGCAATAAACAAAACGCTTCTACTGCTGCTGCAGTCCCTAAAGAAATGGCTGCCACCTGTAGTATTATCGTTACAATCATCAGTATGAATTCGGTACATGTTGTTTTGTTCCAATAGGTTATCACCCTCGAAAATAAAATATCCGCTATCATCTGCTTGGGTTTCCATTAAGATTTGGTCAGCATACACACGAGACGATTTTCTGTAGTTTTCTATCATCGAGAGGTATACTGTTTTGTTTTGAGTATTTGGCTGTATTTGACCGCTAAAGGAATACTGTCCGTAACAGCCGATTGTGCCAATTAGAAAGATGATGAAGACGCGTAAGGAGACCACTTATTTTGATTTACTTATAAATTTAAACGATTTTGTAACAATACCGCTACTTTTGCGACATATAAGTACATCAATCAAAATCACAAATCAATGAGTTTTTTAAGAGTTTTATTGGCTATTATTTTCCCACCACTTTCCGTTATCGGTAAAGGCTGTGGGTCTATAGTTATCGTTTTTCTTTTAACCTTGTGTGGCTGGGTACCGGGAGTTATAGCTGCTTTGGTCATCTTAAATAATCCTAACTAAAGTTCTCGCCAAAGGAGGGAATAAATCAACCTAGCTGCAGCTGTCAGGTTTTCAAAACCTAAACGTTGTAAATAGACTTTGGTATCTTTGCGCAGATGAACAAGAATATCAATCTACAAGATTTAGGACTAAAGGACTATAAAGAAACTTGGGACTACCAAGAGCTACTTTTTAAACAGACCTTAGATATAAAGATTAAGAACCGTAGGGAGGAAGCTGGATTGGAAACCCCAAACCACTTTTTGTTTGTGGAGCATTCGCACGTATTTACTTTGGGTAAAAGCGGTGATTTGTCTAATCTGCTTGCAGACGAAAAGCAACTTACCGAAAAAGGAGCCAAATTTTATAAGATAAATAGGGGAGGTGATATTACTTATCATGGTCCAGGCCAAATTGTTGGTTATCCGATATTAGATTTGGATAACTTCTTTACGGACATTCATAAATATTTACGCCTTTTAGAAGAAATGGTAATCTTGACCTTGGAAGAATACGGGTTAAAAGCCGAACGCTCTGAAGGTCAAACAGGTGTTTGGTTAGATGTTGGCACTCCCTTTGCCCGTAAAATATGCGCTATGGGTGTACGTGCTTCGCGTTGGGTAACTATGCACGGTTTTGCGCTGAATATAAATTCTGATTTAGGCTATTTTGACTTAATGGTACCCTGTGGCATAAAAGATAAGGCCGTTACATCCTTGAATGTGGAACTCGGAAAAGTAAAAGTGGATATGGATGAGGTAAAGCAAAAGTTGCTGAGACATTTTGAGACCTTGTTCGAAGCTCAGATCATAAAAGAAAACACTTTTGTCTAAGCTTATGCCTTCAGGAAAATAGATATTTTTCTGAACTTGCTTATGACGGTTACTTCTATTTCTGTTTTAGAATATTTTATTGACATCCTATACTACATTCGCACTACTATCCTCACTTCTATATTGGATTAGTAATTCTGAATATGTTTTTTTTCTTAAGGTTTTTTGCCTCCACTTCAATTTGTAAATCCCTATAGGTTAATAATTTAACTACCTCACTTTGGTTTATTTTTTCTCCATTATACCTCACTTTTTAACCGTTTTATTTCTAAAATTATTCCGTTCTATGACAAGAATCATTGGCTGTAATTAGTAGCTGAAGTAATATTGAATGTGATTTTATTTCAAACACTAAACTTAAAACTTAAGATGATGAAAACAATGCTAATAGTCTTGATATCATTGTGCTTTTTCCTGTTTGTGCCACAGGTTTCTAATGATTATTTAATTAAATAATGCTGAACCTGTCTGGTACGAGGTAAGATGACACTCACCTACCGGATAGGTCTGACCTTAAAAAAATATAAAATATAAAAAGATGAAAAATATAGGAAGAGTACTTCTAATGTGTGTTGCGCTAGTAAACTGCAAGGGCAACGAAAATAAACCAGCAGATAGTGCCATGGCAACTACGAATAAGCAAAATCAAGAACTTAAGAGATATGAAACGGAATCTGGCAGTATTAGCTACGAGTCCGTTATTTCTGGTAAAGTAATGGGAAGTACAATTACGGGTAGTGGTACGGAAAGTCTCCATTTTAAAAATTGGGGAGCGATAGAGGTGAAGGAAGAAGAATCTTCCCAGACTACCACGATGTCCGTATTTGGGAACAAGAGCACCGAAACCACGAGCACCCACACCATGCACAAATTGGATAATGGTAAAAGCTATACGGTAGATTTTAAAAGAAAAGAAATTCGCGAAATGGATGATATGGCTATGGGAATGACCAAGATGTTTCAAAAAGATGCTGATGCGGGCAAGGTAGGGAAAGAACTATTTGAGAGTATGGGAGGAAAACTGGTAGGTTCGGAAGAGATTTTGGGCTATGAATGTGAAATTTGGGATCTTATGGGGATAAAGCAATGGTTGTACAAAGGGGTGTTGTTAAAATCGGAAGCTACCGTAATGGGTATAAAAACCCGAATAGTTGCCACAAGTGCCAAATTCAATGGGAGTGTTCCTGAAGCACGTTTTAAGTTACCCGACTTTTCCGTTATAGAAACCGAAAGTTTTATGGGTAACGAGTCTTTTGATGTTGATATGGATGAAATGCAAGAAGATATGGATCGCATGAAAAATATGTCCTACCAAGATTGGAAAAAGTTGGTAACTGCCGATGATGCCGAAATGCATGCCATGAGCGAAGAAGAACTAAAACAGATGTACGATATGATGCAAAAAATGCTTCAAATGAGACAATAGTTTTACTTTCTGTCTAGTCGTTTTGTTATGGTTCTACAAGCTTCACCTTGGGTAACTATGCGGGATTGTGCACTAAAGATAAACTCCGATTTAGGCTATTTTGATGTAATGGTGCCCTGTGGCATTAAAGATAAGGCTGTAACTTCTCTGAATGTGGAACTCGGCATGGCCGAGTTAGCAATGGATGAGGCAAAACAAAAGCTTTTAAGTCATTTTGAGACCTTATTCCAAGCGTCTGTTATAAATGAAAAAACGGTAAACTAGGTCGAGGTTCTATAAAACTACTAAGGGTCATTTACTAAATTTAGTGAGTTCCATACGGCTCATTAAGTTTCCATTCTTTTTATAACTTTCTTGTTTCACCATTCCTACACCTTCGGCCAACCATTGTTTTGTATTCATTTCGATGTTGGCTCCCATGGTTTTGGAGATGTTTGTTTCTGTCACAAGATAGCAGTCAAAAGTGCCGGCGGCTACCGTAATAGTTTCTTTTTTTTCTACTTTTCGATTTGTTTGGTTAACGGTTGTGTTCATTTTAATACCGCTCATGCTCATAGCTATGGAAACATTGGCGTCAGCTAGTTCTTGCCCCACGCTAAGGTCATTTGGAATTTCAATGTCGGTTCCTGTAATATCCATTTCAATACCCATCTCTGTATACTGTTGCATCATCTCTGACGGAAAAAGCGATTTGTAATCGATGCGAATCACCCCATTCTCACAGGTAATGTTATAATCTGAATTGAAAACATCTTTCCCTTTTTTATCTACAAATTTCATATCGAATGTGGCGGTTGTGGAAGAACCATTATCTGTAACCGAAGAAATAGTGTAATTTAAGACTCCTTCGGTCTTTCCTTTTTTATCATAATTAGTATATTGGAACGAGGTGCCTTCTTCCATGGGGTAAAATTTACTACAGCTGTTTTGGGCTATTGTAAAATTAAATACAAGTACAAAGGCTGTGATAAGTGTTACTGACTTTTTCATGAATTAAATTTTATTTAGTGTTTTTTTGTTTAAAGCCTATGTCATTGTTTGATAAATTCTACACGGCGATTTTTTGCTTTTCCGTCAGTAGTGTCATTTTCACCAACAGGTTCAGATTCCCCCTTGCCTTCAGTAGTCAATCTATCCGATGTTACATTGTAGATGTTTACTAAAGCACTTTTTACAGCCTCAGCCCTTTTTTTAGAGAGCTCCTGGTTCGTACTGTCATCGCCATCGGCATCAGTGTGCCCTACGATTTTTAGTTTTATAGTAGCATCTTGTTGCATAACTTGGTATATCTGCTGAATGATACCCATTGACTGTTGCTGAATATTGGCCGACCCGCTATCGAACAAAATCCCGTTTGTAGAAATTTTTCCATCGGCAAGTAATTTTCGTCGAAGGTCAACACCACCTTTAGCAATTTTAAAATTACTGAGATAAATGGCCTCTTTTTCGGTTTTGATACCTCGTAAAGTAAACTTAATACCTTGCATTTGCACATCTTTTGGAAGCAAACGTGGTACGTCAATATATTTTTTCTCATTCATCCAAAGTCTAAACCGTTGTTTGTTTACAGCTATTGAAATATGGTGTTTTTCTTTAACGGTATTCCTAATATCGGCATTTACCTCATTGCGAATAACACGTTTGCCCGCAATATTGTTTTCTACAACAATACCACGACCTATAAATTGACAAAAAGAGTACTCTATTGAACCCCAATTTTTGGCTTTGTCAAAAGTATTGTTGTCGCTGACGGATATACCCAAATACGAGTGCGAAGAAGTCTTATTGTCAAGACCGGTGCCCTGAACATCAAATTCTAGGGTGAATTCTTCGGGCAGATTTGTAACATCGGGTATGTAGGCAGTGTTGTAGCCTGGTAAGATATTCAACCATTTGTTAGGATATCCTTCAATGGTTACCAGTTCACCGCCTCCGTTTGTATTCCAGTGCGCTGGAAAATCCCCAATAAAGTCGTTAGAAAAATCATCAAAAAATAATTGTGTATCACCAGGAACAAAATCAAATTTACTGTAAACTTCTAGGCTTTTAGGTCCAGATGTAGATGCATTTTTATTATCACTACCCGTGTTTGAATTACCTTGCTCTTGATCTTCTGTGTTTATAGAGCCATCCTCTTGGGGTAGCGGGGACTGCTTTCCTTTTTTTGCGCCTGGCTCCAAGATGCTGTCTAGGGCTGCATCAGTTTTCTTTTGAGTCTCTTGCTCTACTCTATTCTCTACTGTGTTTTGCGCGGCTCGTTCAGCAGCTTTTCCTAATTTCTTTAAAAATTGACTATGCACTGGCATTGTACATGCTAATAGTGTAGCAAGCAAAATCATAGTTCTGAACAATTTTTTGAACGTGGTCATTTTCTTGTATTTAGTGTTCCTTTTAATTTGCTTTTTTAAACTGGCCCCTTAATGCAAATAATAATGGGAGCAATATGCGGGGAGTTTTCGTTTTCCTAAATGTATAAACTAAACAGCAGTCTATTCTCCAAATGTTGTATTTGGGGTTTATGATTGTATGTTAGGGGCATATGTATGTATGCTTTGTAAAATTCGATATTTTATTTGCTAAAAATCAGGTGTTTATGAGATTTTGGTTCTGTGGATTGGTAATGGGAGCATGGTTGAGATTAGAAAAAAAGGACTCGTTAATGAGCTAAATGTTATTGCATTTTGAGTGAAGGGATACTCGAATTTGGTGCTACCCTGAAGTTAAAGTATAAGCTAAATTGGATATTGAACGTTAAGGGTTTTGTTCTGCATTTATCCTCTTATAGTACGGCTTATTTCTGCTTTAGGAATAACATATAAAAGTAGCCATGACCAGTGTAAAATTTCAAAAACCAAAGACGCAGGTTTAGCGGAATGTGTTTGGGCTAGTTGTTAGATATGCGTTTAATTCTGGCTATCAATTTATTCTATAGACCGTAAATGAGTTCTCCTGGTCTTTGATGACCAGTTCTGGTTTTCTGTCCTTATTTATATCTGCCATATCAATAGTAGAGGAGCCATAAATAGGGAAATTTGGAATAGCCACTGCTTGACTATCGAACAAATAACATTTTTGGTTTTGGATATCCGTCACCGAGACGTAAATCTTATCGTTTATATAAAAAATTCTAGGTTTGGAGTAAACACCAAGATCTAAGGTTACTTTTTTGCCCCTTATACGTAATACATTATCGTTCATGATTGCCAAAGTTTTGGAAGTCGCATCGAAACCATGGTCTATGTTTAATCCAAGGTCCGTTTTAGTAAGCTTGCCTTTGGTATCTACTTGATACAAGAGCCCTTCGCTAGAGGTGAGGCTAATCGCATTTTGGTACAGTCTTATGGTGTTGTCTGAAAATGGAATTTCTTCTTTTATCTTTATCCTCACGTTGCCTACCCTATTCAATACTTTAAGGGTGTTGTTCGCAAGCTTAAAAACGAGATAGTCCTTTCTGTTGATTTTAAAATGCTGCGGTGCTTCAATAATATTATCAGATGCAGAGGTATATTTAAATCCGGTTACAATCTTACCTTGGTTGTTATACATGAAAACCTTTTTGTTCTGGGTAACCAAAAAACGGTAATCCTTCTTTCCTTCATAGTCAAAAACGGCCAAAGGATTTAAATTTCCACCGGGAAAATCCAAGGAAAATGGGGCTACAGTTTTACCGTTACGATCAAGGATTAAGAACTCATTATTGGTTGTGAATGCAAATTGTAGTTTTCCATTTTTGTATAGGTCTACTTGATGTACCTTCCCTTGTAAAGCCCCTTCTAGCTGCTTTTTCCATAGTATGTTGCCATTATTGGAAATTAGATAAAGCACGTTATCCAAATCTTGTACAATGAGTTCTCCCATTTTTGTGCGATGGTTGATGGTAAATTGGGGAACAGAACGTAGATCTGTATCTAATTGAGAAGTGAATACTGAGGTGATGCTATTTTTAACTTTTTGTTCACCAATCTTTTTTATGAAATAACTGCTATGAAAAAATTCGGTTTCAGAAATGATTTCTGAACCAAAAACATAATCGGATAAATTAGCCGCTTTTAGCTGTTTCGCCGTTTCTGCTAAATTGTAGTTCACTAAGCTGTTTTCAAAACCATTGGCGTTTGCAACGGCTAAAATGGAGGAAGCTTCCGTGGTAAGTTCTTCTAAGTTTTGAAAAAGGCTAGTTTTTGGTATGGTGTTAGCGTTTTTGTAGGCTATGATTACTTTTTCTAAGGATTCCTTCTCTTGTGCAAAAACTAAGGTGTTCTCTATTACACAACTATACTTAGATTCAAAATCAGCTACAAGCGGTTTTAAAGCACTCTCAAGAAGTGCGGTTTCTCCGAGTTCCCATATTTCACTTCCTTGAAATTCAACACTGCTTTTACGTATACTTTTTAAATAATCGGTTATTTCATCTGTCCCAAAGGTTTTTAGAAGTACTAGTGGATGCTCTTCTAGTTGTGCAGTTCCTATTTCCTCAATGGTACTAAAAAGCGAATCTATAGCTGTGTTCTGATTCAAATAAAGCCTTTGATTTGAAGAAAACGATTGATAGTTGCTAAAGGTGTAGGATGCAAAGGAAGATGTATTTGCTGGGAGCATTTCGTATGTAACATTCGCTAAGGGTTTGGCTCCTGAAAATAACTCAAGATAGTTCTTGTTAGCATCTTTAGCGGTACTTATTCCGTTTAAAAAAAGTCCGTCACTCCCTAAGGATACATCCAAAAATAACCAATCTGCAAAATGGGATGGGAGTAGAGCAACTTTTGTGTTGGTAAGGTGTTCTAAGAGTGCGTCGCTATTATTTAGGTCAATCCACAAATGACCCAATTTTGAGGCGTCGGAAAGACGATTAAATTTTACTAGTTGTTGATTTATAACTCGTGTGTCAAACGTAGAGATAAGATGCTCCAGTAGTTTAATAGAAGAACTTAGGATTTCTTTTTTTTCAATACGAGTAGTGTAAAATTCATGATTTTCAACGCTGTATTTTTTAATATTGAAGTTTTTGTATTGTAATGTTTCTATAGTTTTATCCGCTACTTCGGAAAGTTGTAAATAAGGTACGGTGTCCAAAGCTACAAAGGTGAAATCTAGTGTTTGTAGCGAGTCAATTGTAAAACTAATCAGTGCTTCTTGGGAAGGCTGTACATAATTTAATGGAACAAGAACTTCAGAGATTTTTTTACTTAGATCTAATGTAATCAGCTTTTGAATAAGGTCATTTTCATCCAGTTCTGCGGTAAAGGCATTAAAGTCGTTTATTTTAACAATTGCGCTGGTATTTTCAGGTATAAATTGTAACAAGCTGTACTGGTATTCCTTTTCTGGGGAACACTGAATTCCTAATACGATACCTAAAATCAGAAGAATTTTAATTTTCATCCGTTCATGTTTATTTGTTTTCAGTTGGCTTTATTCGCTCGCTCCAGGGCATTGCTCATTCCTAGGGGATAAACGTTCTCCAAACGATATTTTAATCTGTATATAGTATTGTTGTATTTGACTTTTTAAAAAGCTTTAAACAAATTTATACTTTTTATAGTTCTATTGTAAGTGGTCGGGGAAGTAGTTGAAAGCTTTTTCTATGATAGGGTGTTACTCCATATTTTTGTATTGCCGCCCTATGTTCCTTAGTAGGATAGCCTTTGTTTTGTTTCCAGTTATACATAGGGTATTCTTCGTGTATACGCTCCATATATGCATCTCTGCAGGTTTTAGCCAAAACGGATGCCGCCGCAATGCTTAAGTATTTAGAGTCCCCTTTGATAATGCAGGTATGCAGTATGTCTTTGTAAGGATTAAAACGATTACCGTCAACAATTATATGTCTTGGCACTATTTTTAATTGCTCTAGGGATCGGTGCATAGCCAAGAAAGAAGCATTTAAAATATTTATTTTATCTATTTCCAATGGATATACATGAGCCACCGCAAAAGATGTGCTGGCTGCTTCTATGATAGGTTTTAATTCATTTCGCTTGCGTTCCGATAATTGTTTGGAGTCGTTAAGTACCCCATTCTTAAATTTTTTTGGAAGTATAACCGCTGCCGCAGTAACAGGGCCAGCAAGGCATCCTCTGCCTGCTTCGTCTGTGCCTGCTTCACCCTGTTCTTTGTAAAAGTTTAAAAGCATGCTCTTGTTCTAATGACCTTTTGTTGGTAATCCTGTCAAGGAGATATGCTAAGATAAATATTAAAAATAGAGTAGTACTATGCGAAATATAGTATTAACGATGTTCTACATTTTATAGAAAGCCCCAAAGCAGTATCAGTAGGGAATCGTTCAAGAAGCTTTAAAAAGCGTTGATCTTTTCTCTAAGCTAGTAATAATTCCATAAACATCTTTTTTTTTTGGAGTGCTGCTGAGATCAGAAATATAGCTTTTGTATTCTAAGCTAAACTTTCACATTTAGTTAGCAACAAAAAAAGTAACTTTGGCAACGAAGATATGAGAGGTATGAAATGTTTTTTGAACGGACTCTTTTTGTTCGTTGCTTTTACAATTGTTGCACAAGAAACGAAACAAGAACCAGCCGGAAACCTTGGCACGGATTCTATAGCGGACATATCTAAGGCCGCCAAAAAGAAGGCTCCAATAGCTAAAGTAGTTGACACGGTAAGTATTCGTAACTACAAGATAATTTCCCATCAAAGGGATACCACATATTTAGATACCACGCTAACCATCCAAAAGGAATATAAGTACAACTACCTGCGTAGCGATGATTTTGAGCTCATGCCTTTTGGCAATATAGGACAGACCTACAATAAACTGGGTGTTGATTTTGAACGACCTAACCTTTATCCAAGTATAGGAGCTAAGGCTAAACATAACAGATATAGAGAGATAGAGCAGATGCAGTATTACGATGTAATAACACCGATGACGGACCTTATGTTTAAAACCACTATGGAGGAGGGTCAATTATTGGATGCACTACTAACCTTTAATACATCAACACGTCTTAACTTTTCTATTGCCTATACTGGGTTTAGGTCTTTAGGGAAGTACAAGTCAGAACAGATGCAATCGGGTAATTTTATAACAACGGCCAATTATTTAAGTAAAAACAATAGGTATCTTTTGAGAACGCATATTGCAGCCCAAGATGTTACATCTCAGGAAAACGGAGGTTTAACGGAAAAGGAATTGCAATTTGAGAGTGGTGATGAAGATTTTATTGATAGACCTAAGGTAGATGTTCGTTTTACTGATGTTGACAATAAAGTGTTGGGCAAACGGTATTATTTAGATCATCAATACAAACTGTTAAGAAGTCAGCAGGATTCTAGTCTAGTTGAGAAGACTTCTTTGGCAATTACGCACTCATTTAATTACGAGACTAAATTCTATCAATACAAACAAGGAGCTAGCGACGATTATTTCGGCGAATCTATTCTCAGTACTATCAGCGATAAGGCTTCCTTAAAGGTATTTAATAATGATATAGGTGCTTCTTTTTATAATAAGACTCTAGGTGAGCTTAAAGGAGTAGTAAGTGTTTATAATTATAATTACTTTTTTAATAGCATTCTAACCACATCGGAGGGGGAGACCATAACGAACCAACTCAAGGGAACTGAAGTTGCTGTCGGGGGTGATTACAAAAAACAAATAGGGGCATTTACTGTTGATGGTTCTGTTCGATATAACGTGTCAGGTGAGCTAACTGGAAATATTGTTGATGGGGCTGTATCTTATATGTTTAATGAGAAACACAGATTGAAATTTGCCGTTCACTCTTCTAGTAGGATGCCGGATTTTAATTTTTTGTTGTATCAAAGTGATTATTTAAACTACAATTGGCAGAATACCACAAATTTTGAGAAAGAGCGTGTGAACACCTTACAATTAGGATTAGATTCTCCACTCTGGGGTAGCCTTTCGATGAAGTATAGCATCTTGGATAACTATACGTATTTCGCTGCAGACCCAAGTGCTGCGATTGAGGAGGGTTTTGAAAATGCAAATATCAAACCGCTTCAAGAGAGCGAAAGTGTAACGCATTTAAAAATCAAATACGCTAAGGAGTTTAGACTAGGTAAATTTGCATTGAACAACACCGTAATGTATCAATCCATAGCGCAAGATCAAAATGTGCTGAATGTACCGCAATTGGTTACTAGGAATACCTTATATTTTTCATCCGATGTATTTAAAAAGGCAATGTTCCTGCAGACGGGGGTTACCTTAAAATATTTCACAAGCTATAATATGGATGCTTATAACCCCGTATTGGGTGAGTTCTTTGTCCAGAATAGGGAAGAACTGGGAGGTTTTCCTTTATTAGACTTTTTTATCAATGCAAAGGTGAAGCAAACCAGGATATATTTAAAAGCAGAACATTTTAATTCGTCCTTTACGGGCTATAACTTCTATTCAGCTCCCAATTATCCATACCGCGATTTCGTTGTGCGCTTTGGATTGGTTTGGAATTTCTTCTCTTAACCTTTATTTTTTATCCAGAAGCAGTTTTTTTTCACATCATTTTTGTTTCCAAAAGGCTATAATATAGGGGGTTGCAGCGATGTGCTAAAAAACCTTTAAAAAAGTTTAATTTTTATTGTTGTTGGTATGAAAAAGGATGTTACATTTGCACCCCGCAAACGCGTTATGTTAATAG
>RCND010000061.1_pt1 | contig 53935 bp, 42 predicted proteins | sample 2041351 | NCBI WGS metagenome assembly RCND01 (sample SAMN09708230, study PRJNA481090) | Marine sediment metagenome, whole genome shotgun sequencing project. | biome: marine sediment; feature: ocean; material: sediment; isolation source: Sewage treatment plant 12B marine sediment (STP12B) ... | reverse complement strand
TGATTGTCATTCGGCGAACAACGCATATTACTCGGTATCTGGTATAAGTTCGGATAAAGTGCGAAAATCGCTCGATAAACGGTGCGCACACCAAAAACACCTTATCGAAAAAAGAAGTCGTTAATCGGTGATTTAAGGTCCTAGCTTCAATAGAAGGTTTGGATTTGGGCAATTTTTCTTATAAAAATCTACCTGTGTAGCCGCACAAACTCCGGGATAATCCCCTAAATAAGTTTCTATGTCCAGAATTATTTGAAAATGCAGGTGGGGCGCGTAATTCACATTCATATCTGGTGTTCCTAGTTTACCAAGTACTGTACCCGTAATAAATTCCTTTCCTATATAAAGAGCTTCCAAGGAATCTAGTGATAAGTGACCATAAAGCGTATAAAAGACATGAACACCTAATGTATGCTCAAGGATAATGGTGGGGCCATAGTCTCCAATAGTATTATTATTTTTAAAGCTATGCACTGTACCATTTAAAGGAACAACCACTTGAGTGCCTGCTTTACACCAATAATCGATACCTAAATGAATATTACGTTGAGCAGAACGGTTAGCACTAAAGTTGGCCTTATTGGCATATAAGTTTCGTTCTTCCAAATATCCACCGCAAGCTATTTGTCCATCCAAGCGTTGTAAAACAGTATCTATATAGGCTTGACATATGAGTGGATCCGTAATATCTATTGATATTAATTCAGTATTTGTGTTGGAAAGGTCCAAGGGTCTGTACCCGTTCAATGGAATACCTGAATCCAATATGCTTATGGGACTTTCAGAATAGGACGATAATACCTTAACAAATGAATCCATCTATCAAAAATAATGCTTCACACCATTACCTTAACATTTTTTAACCCTTTCTGGCGTAAGGACTTTGTAAATTGCCTACAAATTGTAGAAATAAAAAATATGAAATTTACACAGCTAACCATCTTGGCATTTACCCTTCTTATGGTAACCAGTTGCAAGTCCAACACAAAACAAAACAACGAAACTGAGTCCGCCGAAGTAGCGCAGGAAACAACCCCCGTATATGAGAAACTGAGTCCACAACAACTTAGCAATTATGAAACTGCCTACTTTGCAAGTGGTTGCTTTTGGTGTGTTGAAGCTGTTTTTGAAAGCGTAAGAGGTGTCAAGGAAGCTGTATCTGGATACGCGGGCGGAAAAGAGGACAATCCAACGTATGAAATGATAGGAAATGGCACAACTAGCCATGCAGAAGCAGTGGAAGTCTACTATGACCCTAAAATCATTTCATTCACAGAATTGGTGCAAGTATTTTTTGGCTCGCATGACCCTACTAGTTTAAACCGGCAAGGGCCTGACCGTGGAACACAATACCGGTCCATTGCTTTTTATAAAACTGAAAAGGAAAAGAATATCATTGAAGGCTATATAGAAGCGGCGAGGGATATGAACATCTACGAAGGAGAACCGATTACGACAGAAGTAACAAAATTGGAAAAATTCTGGAAAGCTGAGGAATACCACCAAGACTACGAGCGTAAACATCCAAACAACTCTTATATCCAGAATGTTTCTATCCCAAGGTTAAACCGATTTAAGCAGAATTTTGGGGATTTTTTAAAGAAGGATGCTCATTAAAAAAAGTGACTTTGTTATCTTAGATAATTAGTTGGCCTAAGCTATTTTTTTTTCTAGGGCTAGGGTATTAATTCTGTAATACTACATCACTATATGCAGAGGTGATAACAATGGAAGCAGTCCCATTGCCCCCTATATGATTTCCTTTATGTAGGGTAGTGTTTCCATTTTTCGTTGCTTTAAGTTGCAAAACTCGGGGGATGGTTAACTCAGACCCAGTACCTTTAATATAAATGGTAGTGGGTTTGCTAGGCAGTCCCAACGTAAGTTCTGCATTTTTTAGGGAGATATCTAGTTCTTCAAAAGTCTCCCCTAATGATGTGATAACCAAAGGACCAAAATCGTTTTTAACAAAGGCCTTGCCCATAAGATGATCAATGGTGACATCAGAAGAGGTAGCTCTCAGCTGTAGGTTGATAACTTTAGCTAACGACACACTTCTGGAGTAATTGGTCTGTAACTGGCCACGGTTCCACCTTTGTACACTAATGGGCGAATAGGATACGGATATATTGGTTTCCTTACCATCAATATTGCTTGCCCATAAACTGGAATGTGAAAGCGTGGCATTCAAGTTCTTGGCATTCTCCGCCAGTTTAACCTCTCCATGGCGCACATTCATTTGAATACGTGTTGACTTTGGAAGTTTAATTTTAATAGTCTTTTTTATTTTATAATTCTTGTTTCGACCTTCAGATAAAAAGTAAAAAGTATTTGGAGAGGTCCTAATGCTGTCTGTTCTAAAAAAACGGATGGAATCTCTTCCTCTCAAACGTTGCACCATAACTTTTTCTCTTTTTTCCGAAATCTTGGCTAATGCTTCCGTCCTTTTTTCCAAACGCTCTATGTTCATTTCTTCACGCTCCTCCATACGCTCTTCAAATTCCTCACTTCGTTTATCCATTTTCTCTCCCCATTCCTCCAATCGTTTTTGATGTTCCTTATCAAAACTTTTTTCAAAATTCTTTTGCCATTTTTTCATGTAGACCTCTCCATCTTTTTTATACTCCTTATAATCAAACTTGAAGGATTTGGTCATTGGCAAGGGAGGCATTTCCATCATTTCTGGGAAAGAACCTATTTCTGACATATCCATTGCAAAAGACGTGATCTCGGGAATATCGATATCAAAATCCTCAAAATCAAAATCTACTTCACGCCTTGGAAATAGTCCAGATTTTTGGGAATTTGTAGCTATTGTAACTTTTTTACTATTACCCATAATTTCAATGGGCTCCTGCTCAAAATATGTTTCAGCTTCCTTATCAGTGGCACCTTCTAATTCAATTAGTACAACAACGGCTACGATATCTTTATTCCATGTTTCAAATTCAATATCCGCATAACTGGTATTGATATCTAAAACGGCATCCTTAGATACCGTAAACTTTTCCGTAAAAGTCTTGCTCTTTTTTTGGGCACTAAGTCCAAAAGTAAGTGCACACGCGCCTAATACAATGATGAGTTGTCTAGATGCTATTTTAAATAATTTGTTCATTTTTTGATATATTTAATTGATTTAACTTCTTTTTTAATTTTTGTAATAACTGCAGACGCAATTGTAAATTCTCTATCAAAGCTGTAATCGTCTGGTCGTTAGGCCCCATTTGATTCAGTTCCACTGTTAACTCTTCATAATCCTCGTTTAGTTCTGACAACCGCTCCATAAAACTATCTACCATGCCCTTATTTTCATCAGAGACCTCTAATTTGGCTAGTTCCAAATTGATATTAGCCATGTAATAATTCTCAACTTTCCTCAAATCTGGAGAAAGGTCCCCAAAGGAAAAGCTATCATCATCATTGTTCTGATCGTTATTATCAACCACGGTAACCGGTATAACAATTTTTCTATTCACTTGTAAATATGCCATAACTCCTAGACCAAAAAGTACAATTACAGATGCAGCAATCTTTACTACACCAAAAGACATTCTCTTTTTTGGTAGTATTGCATCCATTTTTTCAGAAAAACGTGCCTCATGACCAACTTTCAGCTTAAATTGAGCTTTATCGCGCTGCTTTTTGAACATTTCCTTAAGATCCTGTCCCATACCCTTTTTTTATTAGTATTGATTTTAAATATCCTTTCCCTCTTGATAAACGCGTCCTGCACGCAGTCTCTGTTAACTCTAAGACTTGTGAGATTTCTTTATGGTCAAAACCTTCTACCAAATACATTAATACCACATATTTATACTTCTCTGGTAAGGTATCAATAGCCTCCTTTACCTCATCTATGCAAATACCTTCGCCAACACTCCAATCGTCATTTTCAACAGCTTGCATATAATACTCTTCTAAAGGAACCAAATTTTGCTTTTTAGACTTTAGAAAATCAATACACTTATTTACCACAATACGTTTTAACCAAGCACCAAAAGTAACCTCACCCTTATACTGATGAATTTTCTGAAAAGCACTTATAAACGAATCCTGCAAGACATCTTCCGAGTCATCCGAATTCTGCAAAAATCTCATGGTTACCGCATACATACCATCACAGTATTGACCATATAATTTTAGCTGCGCTTTCCGGTCGTTCGCCTTACATTTTTCTACGACATCAATTTGAAACATTAGCCGATATGGTGTTGGTTTTACGTTGTTGTTGTCTAAAGGACGAAAGAAAAAAATAGATGTGGCAAAATTCCTTTATTTTTACATCGACTTTTAACCTTATGCCTTGAAACAAGTTACAATTTCCAACGAGTTTATTACCCTTATGGTTCTAGATTATGGCGCTATAATTCAAAAATTATTGGTTAAAGGAAAAGATGGTAAGTACACGAATACTGTAGTAGGCTACAATCATCCAAGTAGATATCGTTTGGACGAAAATTATTTGGGTGCCTGTTTAGGCCGCTACGCCGGACGTATTTCTAATGGAGGATTTGAACTGGATAGGGAAAAAATATTTCTATACCATGAAGATGGGGTACATCTTCATGGAGGCAAAGAGGGTTTTAATCAGAAATTCTGGACCATTGAAGAAGTATCCAACTCGGACGACCCTTATGTAAAGCTATCCTATAGCAGTAAACATCTTGAGGAAGGTTACCCAGGAAACCTAACTGTAAGTATAACCTATAAGTTAGTAAATAACGCTTTGCAAATTATTCATGAAGCCGTTACAGACCGCAGTACGGTAGTAAATTTAACAAATCATTCCTATTTTAAAATAGATGAAAGTCCGTATGTAGACGATTATGAGCTTCAGCTCAACTGTCCTAGTTATTTAGAATTAAAGGAAAACCTATTGCCAACAGGCAAATTACTTCCAGTAAGGGGTACGGATAATGATTTTCTTTTACCAAAGCCAATAGGTATTAAACGATTAGACACAGTTTTTGTTAAGAGCCTTGCGGGTGAGAACGTTGCGGAACTAAATTCTAAACGGTCGGGTATTTCCATGAAGGTGTATTCCAACCAACCTGCCTTAGTAGTATACACGCCTTTGGACTTTCCTGGAGTTTGTTTTGAAACCCAAAATTATCCTGATGCACCCAACCAACCAGATTTTCCCAATAGTGTGCTTAGACCCGAGGAAACATACAACAACATCACTATCTTTAAGTTTGATTTAGTACCTTAGAATAGGAATCTGATTGTACCGATGCAAAACAACAACTATGAAGTTTTTAAAAAGATTGATTATTTCTGTAGTGGTCCTTGGAGCCCTATTCTTCTTTGTAGGTTTACCTTTTTTACGAACACAGACTAAAAAACTCAGTCCTGAAAAAACTACAACTTATGTTTTAAAAGGTGCCGAACTGCAGGTAAAATACTCTAGTCCATCAAGAAAAGATAGGGTTATATTTGGTGAATTGGAGCCTTATGGCGAGGTTTGGCGCACAGGTGCCAACGAACCTACCACCTTTACAAATTCGGAAACCGTAAAAATCATAGATAAGGACCTACCGCCGGGAACTTATTCCATATGGACCATACCGGATAAAAACAGCTGGAAGGTAATCTTTAATAAAGAAGTTCCCGAATGGGGCGTTACCCTTCTAAGCCGCGGACGAGAAACTACGAGAGATGCTGAAAAGGATGTACTGCAAGTAGAAATACCCGTGCGAGAACTCATCATACCTGTAGAAAATTTTACGATGTTATTTGAAGACGACAATCAATTGTACCTAAACCTATCTTGGGATACGGTGAAAATTCGAATTCCTATCAATAAATACCCTTGAACGATAACCAAAACGAGATGACTACTTCCCACAAACGCAAAACAAAAGGGACTGGAAAGAACGTTGTTCCGGAAGAGCTCGTAAAGGGTATCCTAAGTAATGATATTGCTGCCCTGAGCAAAGCAATTACCTTGATAGAAAGCACAAAACCGGAACATCAAAAAATAGCAAATACCATAATTGAGTCCTGCTTAGTCAAAAAAAACCAAACACTCCGAATTGGAATTACGGGAGTACCTGGCGTAGGAAAGAGCACGTTTATAGAAGGTTTTGGAAAGATGCTTACCCAAATAGGAAAAAAGGTTGCGGTACTTACTGTGGATCCTAGTAGTAGTAAAACCAAGGGAAGTATTCTTGGGGACAAAACCCGTATGCAAGAATTGGTTCAGGATCCTAATGCCTTTATAAGACCTTCTCCTTCTGGAGATTCTCTTGGTGGCGTTACACGAAAAACAAGAGAAAGTATCATCCTTTTGGAAGCCGCCGGATATGACACAATCATAATAGAAACCGTTGGCGTGGGGCAAAGTGAAACTGCTGTGCATAGTATGGTGGACTTCTTTTTACTTTTAAAACTATCTGGTGCGGGCGATTCTCTACAAGGAATAAAAAGAGGGATTATGGAAATGGCCGATGCGGTAGCTATCAACAAAGCGGACGGAGAAAATCTAAAGTCTGCTAAATTGGCCGAAGTGGAGTTCAGAAGAGCCTTACAACTATTTCCTCCAAAGGAAAATGGATGGATTCCAAAAGTTATGCGCTGTTCAGCTATAAAAAATACAGGATTGGAAACTATTTGGGATGTTATCCAAAACTTTATAGAAATTAGTAAAAAAAATGGCTTCTTTGAGCGCAACCGCCAAGAACAGAATAAAAGCTGGCTGTTGCAACATATAGAACAAAGTCTTAAAAATGATTTTAATCAAGATTCGAAAATTAAAAAAATGCTCCCCAATCTTGAACAAAAAGTAATGCACGGAACACTTTCGCCTTTTACAGCTGCCCAAAAGTTGCTGGATGTTTATAGAAGTAAATAACTGGGGAAGTTTTATCTAGAATGTGGCTTCATCTAGTTTTTCAAAACTGGGTCTACTTAGTAATAAAAAACATAACTTTACCTCGAATCCAAATACAACTTAATGGATATTGTTACCCCTTCCTTGCTATCCGTCGTTATCCCTTTATTTAACGAAGAAGAAAATGCGGTGTTATTGACCCAAAAAATTCATGAAAGTTTAACAGGTTACGATTATCAAATTATCTATATCGATGATTTTTCTACCGATAGAACAAAACAGGTGGTAAAGGAGATGAAAGATGAAAAAGTGCATCTTATTGAACTCAAAAAGAATTATGGGCAGAGTTTGGCTTTAGCCGCGGGTATAGATTATGCAGAAGGAGAATACATCATTACTATGGATGGCGACCTGCAAAACGACCCTAGTGATATTCCACAAATGCTATCCTATGCTATAAACGAGGAGTATGATGTAGTAACGGGAATACGTCAGAAAAGAAAGGACTCCTTAGTAAAAAAGATTCCATCAAAAATTGCTAATTTCTTGGTACGCAGGGTTACCAAATTGGATATTAAAGACAACGGTTGTGCTTTAAAAGTATTTACTAAGGACATCGCAAAAGACTTGAATCTGTATGGGGAAATGCATCGTTTTATTACCTTGCTTGCACATTTAGAAGGTGCACAGATTAAACAAGTTCCTGTTAAACACCATGCAAGGCATGCCGGCGTTTCTAAATACGGTTTGGAACGGGTTTTCAAGGTTGTAGCTGATATGATGCTACTTCTATTCATACGAAAGTACTTTCAGCGGCCCATTCATCTTTTTGGAATCTTTGGTTTTTTGATGATTCTTCTAGGGGTCCTCATCAATTTTTATTTACTCTTTGTTAAAATTGGCTTTGGAGAAGATATTGGAACACGCCCTTTGCTTATGTTTGGTATGATGTTCATCTTGGCCGGAATACAATTATTCACCATTGGTATTGTAATGGAACTTTTGATTCGCACCTATTACGAGTCGCAAAACAAGAGACCTTATAGAATTAAAAAAGTTAGTATAGGTGGCACGGCCCAGTAAGTTTATCGCTACACTACTAAAGGTAGTCGTGAGCGGACTGCTTGTCTATTTTATCTTTTCGAAGATAGACGTACAAGAAATTGGGAATACCTTGCATAGAAGTAATCCCTTATACTTGGTTCTGGCCTTGGCTTTCTTTTTCACCTCAAAAGTCATAGCAGCCTTCAGGCTTAATCTCTACTTTCATCAATTGGAAGTATACTTGACCCATAAAAGTAATTTAAAACTCTATTTTTTAGGGATGTTTTATAACCTCTTTTTACCGGGAGGTATTGGTGGAGATGCCTATAAAGGGTACGCCATTAAAAAAAAGTTTGAGGTTGCCACTAAAAAAGTAGTCAGTGTATTGGTGTTAGATCGTCTAAGCGGTTTACTACTCTTGTTCATATATGCATGCTCCTTATTACTCCTTGTAGAGCAAGAAACTCTTGCTGACTTAAAACCCTTATTTATCCTTGGGATTCCGTTATCCACCCTAGTTTTTTGGGTATTGAACCGACAATTTTTTCGTTATGTACTTCCCATATTTTGGAAATCCATATCCTATTCCGCTTTGGTACAGTTGGCACAACTAATTTCCGTTTGGTTTATTATGAAAGCTTTGGGCATTGAGCTACATCAAATTGCCTACTTGGTCATTTTCCTTATCTCTTCCATAGTATCTGTAATTCCGCTAACCATTGGCGGAATCGGAAGCCGAGAGGCGACCTTCTTTTATGGTGCTTCCCTCTTAGGGCTTAACGAGAACACATCCGTAGGTATAAGCGTTATTTTTTTCCTGATTACCGCTTTGGTATCCCTATTAGGCAGCTGGTATCACTTTAAAAAAATTGACTTAGAAACTAGCTTAAAAATATGAGTCAAGTGAACAAGTTTGTGTTTAAAACTCATACCTAATATACATGTATCAAATGCATTTTACGCAAGACCTTATGTCGTGTGTTCGGATTTAAAAATTTGCCTTGTAAACGGGTAATACGAAAGTGGTCCACTGAATACTGCTCATTCCAATCGGCCCCAGACTTTCTTAGCAACTCCAATTCCTTATCGTCAGCATATATCCAAACATCATGTTTATGTTCAATCTCTTCCAAGGTGCTGATTTTAACGGGATGTCTATTGTAGAAGTCCAAAGCCCAAGAATAATTATCACCGATTTTATAGATATTATCTACTGGAATATTATTTTTCTTTACTACGTTGGCCATGGAAGAACCGCCCTGGTAATTCAATAAATTAGGATAAAAATGAAGATTAAGGACGGTATTCAACAACAAAGAGGCGCAAACGGAAACTGTTATTAAACGCACATAACTACCTTCACTTTTTAAGCAATAGTATACCCCAATACTACCAATTATGCTCAAAGCAACATATACTGGCACATTAGTTATCTTGAAAACAAAGAAGCAGATGAGTGCCGAGGCAATGAATACAATCGTTAGAATAAAATACTGACCAGCCAATAAAAACTTGATGGTTTTGGTTTTCTTATTATGATATAGTTCATATAAATAAGAAGCTGTAAGTACTGAAAACAAAGGGATAGTCACATTTAAGTAGTGCGGCAATTTGAATTGGGCAAAACTGATTAGGATAAAAATAAGGACAATACCACCTGTAGTTAAAAATTCATAAGTAGGGTTGTAAGAAAACTTCATTTTTATGAAGTTTCGAATTCTATTCCCCAAGGCTGCAATAGCTAAAATCGTCCATGGCAGAAAAACCCACAAAAAAGTATGCAAAAAGAATAGATAATCACTGCTATTTTTACCCATTCCCTTTCCACTCAAGCGTTCGAAGCTTTGTTCCCAAAAAATAAAGAAAATACCGCTGCGATCAGATTTTCCTCGAATAACCTTCTCTGGATGCAAATCAAACTGATGATAATAAGCATATAACATGGGTGCTATAGCAATACCAAAAAAGACTAAGGCGACAAGAACTTTCCAATTAAGGAACACCTTCCAGTTCCTTTTATAGGTTATATGACACAAAATAGGAAAACCTATAACCAAAAGGGCTATCTGACCTTTAGTAGAAAAAGCAATACCAGCTCCTACTGCTCCTAAGATTATGGCATTCAGATTTCCTTTTTCTATATAAGTGACCAATTGCCAAATTGCGAAAATAGTAAAGCCGGTCAAGACCGCATCGGTACGTACATCTATAACTCCAAGCACCATGGTTTGTGCCGTCATAAAAATAAGTGCGGCGAGCTTTCCAGTATGCTTGTTATACAAGAGATTCCCAAGTCCATAACAACTTAAAGCACCCAATAGCGTAGCCAATAAGCCAGGAATCCTATAGGCCCAGTCGTGAATTCCGAACACTTTATAAGACAATGCCGCTAGCCAATAATGCATGTGGGGCTTGTCCAAATATTCGTTAGGCCCTTTAAAAAGGTTTAAAAAATCATTTTCTTGAACCATCCTCATAGCCATTACTGCAAACTGAGCAGAATCGTTCTCGAAAAGGGTTGCAAACATCCCTCCAATGTAGACAAGGACAATCAATAGGATTAAAAACCAATACCTTAGGTTGGATATCATAGGGAGAATTTCCGAAGTGTAAATATAAATAACTTTGAAAACAACCAACCGAAAAGACTACCTAAGACGGCACCGGTAAGAATATCCAACGGGAAATGAACGCCAATATAAACCCTGCTATAAGCCACAAAACATGCCCATAGCAACAATATTGGTCCTATAGCCTTAAATTGAGATCTTAATACGTTTCCAAAAAATACCGCAAGGGCAAAAGAATTGGCTGCATGTGCGGAATAGTAACCGAATTTACCACCACAGCGACTTTTTACCAATCGCATTACATCTGATAGTTCGGGGTCATGGCAAGGTCGTAAACGTCCCACTCCATACTTGAAAAAATTACTAAGTTGATCACTGACGGTTATCAAAAGGGCAATAGAAATGACTAAAACCACTGTTTTTTTTAATCCAAACTTCTCATAGGATAACAGCAATAAGAACACATATAAAGGAACTGCACTGAGCTTATGGGATATAAACTGCCAAAATGTATCCCATGAAGGATTCCCCAACCCATTAAGATAAAGGAAGAGTTCATGATCCCATTGCAGCAAACTTTCTAGCATAGTACCTTATTATTCGTATCGGGAAACTTCTCTATCATAAAACTCCGTCGCAGCGGCAATTAGGCTTTCTGCCTCATCTTCCAATTCTTTCTCATCATCTTTAGAAAACTCTTCAAACCATTCTACTTCATCATCTTCTAAATTGATGATGAACCGCGGGTAATCGGTATGTACCACAAAAATGGCGTTGGGATAATCGGTATTATCACCGAGAATAAATTTTGGTAATTCCATAGGAAAATAAATAGTTTAGGTTAATCCGCTAAATTTAGGCCCTAAGACTCTGCAACCGCTTCTTGGAATATGAGTCTTTTAGTTAAATAATTAAATCGAATATACAACATAATCGCTGATGCGGTAAGGCCTATAAGGAGCCCCATCCAAATACCTACACTGCCCAAGGAGGTGTGTAAACCAAAATAATATGAAACTGGAAAACCTATAAGCCAGTAGGCTATAAAAGTAATCAAAGTAGGAATTTTTACATCCTGCAATCCCCTTAAAGCACCCAAGACTACCACTTGCACTCCGTCCGAAATCTGAAAGAAAGCGGCGACAAAGAGTAGTTGGGCCGCTAATGAAATTACCTCTGTATTATCTGCCAAATTAATAGCATCGTCCAAATCTAAGTATATCGTAGGAAACCAATTTCTTCCTACAAGGAAGAGAATAGCAAACACGATTTCCAGCAAAAAAGTAAGAAAAAAAATGGATTGTGCAATTCTTCTGAGTTCCTTAAAACGTTTTAGACCCTTTTGGTTTCCTACACGTATCATAGCAGCAACGCCCAGACCCATCCCAAACATAAAAGTCATACTACTAAGATTCAGCGCAATTTGGTTGGCCGCTTGCGGGTTTTTACCCAATACACCACTCAACCAGATGGCTGCAGTAAAAATCGCAACTTCAAAAAACATTTGTAACGCCGAAGGAAAACCAAGGGCTATGATTTTGTTCACAATCCGTTTCTCGATTGTTCTAAAATTAAAGCCCGTTACGTATGGCTGAAATTTATCCTTACTTTTAAGCAAGACCCAAATATAGATGACCATGATAATCCTGGCCACCAAAGTCCCTATAGCAGCGCCGATGATTCCTAGTTCAGGAAAACCAAAAGAACCGAATATCAATAAGTAATTTAAAACAATATTAACCACGTTAGCTATGATAGTGGCATACATTGGGTATTTCGTCTGAGACAATCCTTCGGAAAATTGTTTAAAGGCCTGAAAAATAATCAAGGGTACCAATGAAAAAGCTACCAAGTCTAAATATGGCATAGCCAATTCAACAACCTCTGCGGGTTGCTTCATCATATACATTACAGGTTTGGCCAGGAGCATAAGACCAAAGAGGGATAAACCTAAAATAGTACAAAGGACCAAACCGTGTTTCAAAGCGCTTTTAGCATCCTTTTTATTACCAGCACCGTCGGCCTCTGCTACCAAGGGTGTAATTGCGGTAGAAAAACCGATGCCTAAGGACATCGCTATAAAAACAAAACTATTACCAAGAGAGACCGCCGCCAATTCAGCTGTACCCAATTGGCCTACCATAATATTGTCAGCAAACTGCACAAAGGTGTGGCCCAGCATCCCTAAAATAACAGGAACGGACAGCTTTATATTATATCTAAATTCCTTGGTATACTTAGTAAGCAAAAGGCATAGTTTTTTGGAGGTGCAAATATACTTTTAAAAAGTAGGATATATTTCTATACATCTTAAATTCATCTTGTTCCTGCATGTACAATTATAACCATGAGACTCTTTTAGCCCATCTTTTTAGCTTCGTTCCAGTGCACGTCCATTTCCTCCAAACTCATATCGCTTAACGATTTTCCTATTTTTGCAGCCTCGGTTTCCAAATATTGAAAGCGATTTGTAAATTTTTTATTCGTCCTTTCTAAGGCATTTTCTGGATTGATACCCAGAAAACGGGCATAATTAATCATTGAAAATAGTACATCGCCAAACTCAGATTCCATCTTATCGGTATTACCATCCCGCACCTCTTCTTGCAACTCTCCCAGCTCCTCCTGTACTTTTTCAAAAACTTGTTCAGGTTTTTCCCAATCGAACCCTACGCCGGCTACTTTTTCCTGAATACGACTTGCTTTTACTAAAGAGGGCAAACTTTTTGGAACCCCTTCTAAGACACTTTTCTTGCCTTCTTTAAGTTTAAGCATCTCCCAGTTACGTTTTACGTCCTCCTCATTTGAAACTTTCACATCTCCATAAATATGTGGATGTCTATGAATCAATTTTTCACAAATGGCATTGGTAACATCGGCAATATCAAAATCCTTAGTTTCCGATCCTATCTTGGAATAAAAAACAATATGTAGCAGCATATCCCCCAGTTCATTCTTAACTTCTTCCAAATCATTGTCCAAGATTGCATCGCCCAACTCATAAACCTCCTCTATGGTAAGATGCCTTAAACTTTCCATAGTTTGTTTTTTATCCCATGGACATTGAGCTCGCAACTCTTCCATTATGGTCAACAACCGGTCAAAGGACTTTAATTGCTCTTGTCTTGAATGCATCTTTTTATTTTTACTAAAATTACAAATTACCTAAGTTTTAACCCGTTGTTATAAAGGTTAATTAATTCCTGATTTATTGGTTTACCCACCCCTACCTAACAAAGACGGTATAAGGAACGACAGGAACTTGAATTAGAGGAGTATATGATCTATTACATAGCTCCCGGTATGGAAACATCAAAAGTGACTAACAAAAATTTTATTCGTACTAAAGGCATCATAGGAACACCGAATGGAAAACGTTTTACATTGCAGATACAGACGACAAAAAAACCTATAACTAAACGGTTGATGAAATAGGCAATTTAAGCAACAGGCACCCTGTACCGGAATGGGGTCCGATGGAATGAGCATAAACAACCAAGGTAATGTATACCTCACAAGAGATGGTATGTTTGTTTTTAACCCACAAGGAAATCAAATAGAACCTATTGTTACAGACGTAGATTGGACAACTAAAATTAGTTTTGTCGGAGTCCAACAAAATATATTGTTATTTACAGCCTCCAAAGCTGTTTATTCGCTAAAAATAGAGGTAAAAAGGTTCGTTGCTTATAGAAATTAGCGATACAAATACTGAAATCTATTGCTTTTCATACCTGTTACTAAGCACCCCTGGAAGTTCTTGGCCTACATTCTCAGTCAACGTAGTACCGCTTAAAGTAAAACTAGAAAAACTACTACTATCCAAATTTAACTGACTGTTTTGATAGACATACCTACCTGAGTAGTTTAGAGTCTCCGCGCAGCTGACTACATAAAAGTCGCCAGTTACGAAAGAAATGTTCACGTCGGTTACTGTAGCGCTCCATACACCGCTAGCATCAATAGTTAACACCCCGGTTAGACACGGAAGTTCACTTACCATATTGGTAGAAGCGGTACCGTCCTCATTTGGGTCCTGGGCAATGCTTATATTTACTTCTGTTAGGTTCCAAACTCCCACTACAGCAGAGACTTCTGTTTCAGGTTCGCTATCATCCGATGAGCAGGAAATTAGTGCAAATGATAAAAACAAAAAGGAAAGAATCGACTTGAAGTACTTCATATAATTTTTTAAATTTAAGATTATAAAGATACTGAATTTAAAAAAACAAAGTAGCACAATTAAATGCTGGACCAAATGAATTCACTTGGACCTATTGATGAAAGAACTTTGATAACAAACTAAATGTGCTTATTTTCTAGTGTTAGTAAACATGTATTCTAAAAACCGGTACAGTAAGCTGTTCCCGACTCACCTATTTTATTTATCTTGAAAGATCTAAAGCGCAATAAATGACTATTTTTATTTTTGAATTTATAGGAACGGCGATGCTTATTCTTATTGGAAATGGTGTTGTAGCCAACTTAGTTCTGAAAGGGACAAAAGGTTCTGATCTAGGTTGGGTTGGTATTGCACTTGCATGGGGTATCGCTGTATTTATTGGTGTATTTATTTCAGCAGATGCCAGTGGAGCACATTTGAATCCGGCTGTTACTATAGGATTGGCTACAGCCGGAAAATTCTCTTGGGGCCTAGTTCCTGGTTATATTGTTGCACAGGTTTTAGGCGCTATGATGGGTAACTTTCTGGTTTGGTTGAACTATAAAAAACAATATGAGGAAACAGAAGATAGCTCCGCCATATTGGCAACTTTCTGCACAGCTCCCGCAATTAGAAATCCGTTTTGGAATTTAGTGACCGAAATTATTGGCACCTTTGCCCTCGTTTTTGGAATTTTCTTCATAGCGGGTGGAACATTTGGAGAAGAATCCATTTCATTGGGTTCTTTGGATGCTTTACCAGTAGCTTTATTAGTTATCGGCATTGGTTTTGGTCTAGGTGGTCCCACTGGTTATGCCATAAATCCTGCAAGGGATTTTGGCCCTCGCCTCTTGCACGCAATACTTCCCATAAAAAATAAAGGTACGAGCGATTGGAATTATTCTTGGATTCCTATAATCGGGCCAATTATTGGAGCAATAATAGCAGCACTTCTTTTTGTTTTGTTACCCTAAAAAATACTGATTTTAAAAGCACTTATAGACGTAATTTAATCGACATCTGATAAAATTATTTCCAAATACTTATTCTGCTTATACTAATAGCAACACCATCCTTTCCCTAGTACATTATCAAAGTTTCATGTAAACATTAAATCAAGTGTTTACATGTATACCAAAAGGGTACTGTTTTTGGCATAAAATAACAAGGGCTCCCTTCTTACAACTAGATTCTATCTTTTTATGATTGTGTAAAATCAGACAACTTGGTTCCAATCGATTAAAACCTACACCAATAGTAGCTAAACCCCCTTTATGACTTCAAAAGTAACGTATGTCGAAAATGGTTTGATAATAGCACTAAGCTATGTTCTTTTGAGCGCAGTTATCCGCAGTGTATGAAATATCTATATTACATCTTTTTACTTTTAGGATTTTCAGGCTATGGGCAAAACGCGATTCCCTTTTCAGATGAAGTAATGGCTATTTCCAAAAAATATGATTCCATTTGGGACAACAGCATAGAAAATATTGTTTTTACGGGTAGCTCTAGCGTTCGTATGTGGAAAACACTTGAGCAGCTTTTTCCAGATCATCAAATACTTAATACAGGATTTGGAGGTTCACAAGCATCAGACTTATTGTACCATTTAGAACCTTTGGTTTTACGCTACAGTCCAAAAAAGGTTTTTATTTATGAGGGCGATAATGACCTATTTGCAAAAAAAAGAACAAAAGAAATCATAGCCACAACTCATCAAATCATTCAACGGATACAGGCTGCGGAATCTTCCGTTAAAATTGTATTGATAGCTGCCAAACCAAGTATTAGCCGATGGAAATTGAGAGGTAAGTACAAAAAACTGAATAGAAAATTTAAAAAAATTAGTGAAAAGAATTCCCTTGTAGACTACGCAGACGTATGGTCACCAATGCTGAACGGTAGAAAACTCAAAAAGGATATTTTTATAGAAGACGGTTTACACATGAACCAAAAAGGATACAACCTATGGTACGAAGCCATAAAAGATTTAGTTACTAACCAATAAACAAGAATAATGATTAAGAACATCCTAGTTAGAGGAATATTTTTTTTCTCAATTGGAGGCATATTTTTAGCCTGCACGGAAGAACGTAAAGAAAGAATTCCTATGCCGAAGACGGACCTTTCAATGGAAAATTTGATTCCAAAACCTTTAAAGGTCATTCCTACAAACTCCGCTTTTGCACTGGATGAGTTTACGGCAATATACACTTCTAAAAGTGCTAGTGGTTTCCAAGAAGTAGGCGAATTTTTAGCCGATAAGTTGTCAAAAAAAATAAAACTACAGATTCCTGTAAACGATGAATCCCTGAAAATGGTAGAACGTGTAATCTTCATTAATCAGTCGGACAGCACAGAACTAAATAAACCAGAGGCCTACCAATTATATATCAATCAAGATTCCATTATCATAAACGCAAATACAGTCGAAGGTGCCTTTAGGGGTATACAGACATTGCGCCAACTGGTACCCGAAACCAGTAATGACACCTTGGCGATACAAAAAATATGGCCTGTACCCTCTGGGAAAATTACAGATAACCCAGCTTTTGCCTATAGAGGTTCTATGTTGGATGTTGCCAGACATTTCTTTAGTGTGGAAGACGTTAAAAAATATATCGACATTTTAGCGTATTACAAAATAAACGTGCTACATCTTCACTTATCAGATGATCAAGGTTGGAGAATTGAGATTAAATCATGGCCAAAACTAACTACCGTTGGTGGTGGTACTGAGGTAGGTGGCGAAGCTGGTGGTTTCTACACCCAAGATGACTATAAAGAAATAGTACGTTACGCAGCCGAGCGCTATATGACAATAGTACCTGAGATTGATATGCCAGGCCATACAAACGCTGCATCAGTTTCTTATCCGTTCTTAAACGGAAATGGTAAGACACCAAAATTGTACGAAGGAACTCATGTTGGTTTTAGCACTTTTGATACCCGCAAAGACACCGTCTATGCTTTTATCGATGATGTTGTACGGGAAATATCCGCAATCACTCCTGGCCCATATTTTCACATAGGTGGTGATGAAAGTCATGTGACCAAAAAAAAGGATTACATCTACTTTGTAAACAAAGTAGAAAAAATTGTCCAAAAATACGGTAAGCGCATGATAGGTTGGGACGAAGTTGCTATCGCCGATATAGATTCAACCTCAATATCTCAATGGTGGGCCAGTGAGAAGAACGCCAAAAAAGCGGTCGAGAAAGGTATGCAGGTTATTGTATCACCAGCAAAAAAAGCTTATTTGGATATGAAATACGATACGCTTTCCAAACACGGCCTTAACTGGGCAGCCTTAATTCCTGTAGATACCGCATATATCTGGACCCCCGAAGGCTATGGAGGTATACCAAAAGAAAACATATTAGGTATAGAGGCTCCTTTGTGGTCCGAAACGATAAGTAATATCGATGAATTGGAGTATTTGGCATTCCCAAGAATCATTGGCTATTCAGAACTGAGCTGGAGTACTCCAGAAAATAGGAACTGGGAGAATTACAAAGTTCGTTTGGCTAATCAGGCGCCCTTCTTAGATAGAATGAACGTGAAATACTATCCTTCCCCTTTGATCGACTGGAAAAAAAGTAAGTTTAGTTATGAAACTATTGAGAAGGATTAAAACATAATTATGTTCATCAAAAAAGCCCCGATAGTTATGAATACTATCGGGGCTTTTTTGATGAAAATTTATCCTGACCTATTCTTCCTCTGTAGAAGTACTATTATCTTTTTCTGAGAAGTCCGCCATATTTTTATCTACAAGAATATTATACCATTGGATAATCTTTTTTATATCACTGGCATACACCCTATCCTCATCATAATTAGGAAGTACTTCAAAAAAGTACTCTTCCAATTTAATTTTTTCATCCTTATGGCTAACAGATGTTTTTCCTGCCTTTTCTTTTACTTGAATCTTTAACAACACCTCTCGTAAAGGAAGTTCTTCATCCAAAGTATAGATAGCAATTTCGGAAAGTACGCTTACGTTACTTCTCAACCCAACGCTAATTTTTTTTCCATCCATTAGAGATTCAGCCACGAAACCTGTTCTTGTTTGTGTGATTAACTTGTATAATCCCGGTTTACCTGCAACCGATAGTATTTTTTCCAACCCCATATCCTAGTTTGAATTTTAATGGACAAATATTATATTTTTCTAGCGATAATAGGAAGTATTACCGAGCTTTTTTTTGATTTGGAAAACGCATCCTGTAATCCACATTAATATTTCCTTTGGAAATATTAGACAGTCTTCCCTTTATCATTCGTTTTTTTAAAGAGGATAATTTATCAGTAAACAATATCCCTTCTATGTGATCATACTCATGCTGTATAACACGTGCAAGAAGTCCGTCGAATGTTTTGCTATGCTTTTTAAAATTTTCATCCATATAGGTAATATTGATGATTCCCTTACGGCTCACATCTTCACGTACATCTGGAATACTTAAACATCCTTCGTTAAAGGCCCACGCTTCTCCTGTCTCCTCCTCAATATGCGCATTAATAAATACCTGTTTAAAACCCTCTAGTTGTTTTCGTTCGGCATCGGTCAAATCCTCATCGTCCCCAAAAGGTGATGTATCCACTAAGAACAAACGAATAGGTAAGCCTATTTGCGGAGCGGCAAGACCTACGCCGCTCGCATTATACATGGTCTCCCACATATTAGCAATCAATTCCTCTATATTCGGATATTCTTTATCTATCTCCGCACCTATTTTTCTTAAAACTGTATCCCCGTAGGCTATTATTGGTAAAATCATTGGTATCGTTTAAATCGTGTTCTGAAAATTTCTCCACTTTTTAGCCAGTGGACTACATCAAAATAAAAAAAGTCAGTTTAACTATTACTTTTAGGTGTTCTATTCTTTATTGTGTCTCTTATTAAAAAACCTATTATAATTAATACTCTTAGTCGTTTTAAAATTTAAAAATGCAAAGGAAACATTATTTTTAAAAGAAAGTTCATGAAAATTTGTTAAATCCTCAGAATTGATAACCCCAAGATTATAGAACATAAAAAAACAGCTATCCTTTTTCTTGTTTTGAGACATCCTATCCTTTCTACTATTCTATATTGTGACGCTTCCTCCTCTATTTCATGATTCAAAAAATGGATTTCAACATCCTTTAAAATAGTTAATCTTAGACCTCTGAATACTTAGAAAAAGACAAGAATCTTATTGTCCTTTTAAATAAAATAGACAAGGTTCAGTAGCAATTTCATGTAACAAGGGCCAAACAAGAACACTCCTATTAAAGAGGTGCTAGTTGTTTTTTGACACCCTTGTCTGTATAAAAAGATATCAAATACTGTCCTATTTTTCTTTTAAGCACTATTCAAAAGTCAACTTTGGCTTCCATACTATTTCCTTTCTAAATAGGACTGTAATATCAATGTTGCGCTAATCTCGTCTATTAACGCCTTATTTCTGCGTTGTTTCTTCTTTAAACCACTATCCAACATACTCTGAAACGCCATTTTAGAGGTAAAACGCTCATCTTGTCTTTCTATCAAAACATCTGGAAAACTGTTAGAAAGCTCAATAATAAAAGGTTTTATGTACTGCTCAGATTCAGAAGCGGTATTGTTCATCTGTTTGGGTTCGCCAACTACGAATATATCTACTTTTTCCTTATCCAAATAATCTTTGAGGAAAGGTATAAGCTCTTTAGTGGCTACAGTAGTAAGTCCGGAAGCAATCAAACGCAATTCATCGGTCACAGCTATTCCAGTACGTTTTTCTCCAAAATCCAGTGCCAATATCCTTCCCAAAATAAAATTTTATCAAAAGTAACGGATAATTTGTTATATGTGGTTTTAGCAGTAGCGAAATCTTATAGTTCGGCCTATATTTGAGAAAATTTTTGGATAAAATGACAGATTTAAAAAACGCCATTGAACAGGCTTGGGAAAACAGGGAACTTTTAAAAGAAGATACAACGCAAGATGTCATTAGAGAGGTAATCAACCTTTTAGATTTGGGCAAACTTCGTTGCGCCCAACCTTCTGAATCCGGTTGGAAAATAAACGAGTGGGTAAAAAAAGCAGTTGTACTTTATTTCCCCATTCAAAAAATGGAAACTTTAGAAGCAGGTATTTTTGAATACCATGATAAAATGCCCTTAAAAAGAGGATATAAAGAAAAAGGCATACGCGTGGTTCCTAACGCAGTAGCCAGACACGGTGCCTACATTTCTCGTGGCACTATACTAATGCCTAGTTATGTAAACATAGGCGCCTATATAGACGAAGGTACCATGGTAGATACTTGGGCCACGGTTGGGAGCTGTGCCCAGATTGGTAAAAACGTACATCTTAGCGGTGGTGTAGGAATAGGTGGAGTTCTAGAACCTTTACAAGCATCTCCAGTAATTATAGAGGACAACGCCTTTATAGGTTCTAGATGTATTGTGGTAGAAGGAGTACGTGTAGAAAAAGAAGCTGTTTTAGGTGCAAATGTAGTATTGACCGCATCCACCAAAATAATAGACGTTACCCAGTCTAATCCAGTTGAATTAAAAGGTAGGGTTCCGGCCCGCTCGGTTGTTATACCAGGGAGTTACACCAAACAATTTCCAGCCGGAGAGTTCCAAGTGCCTTGCGCTCTTATCATAGGAACAAGAAAGGAAAGTACCAACAAAAAGACATCGCTTAACGATGCGTTGCGGGAGCATGATGTAGCTGTTTAGCATGGAGAAAAATATTAGTGTATATAATTTTTTGCTTTTTTTTTAGTTATAACTTTGTTAAAGTAATACGGGCAACTACTCAATTCGCACAGCATGGGAAAAAAATCTGAAAAAATTACAGCGTTAATTATAACTTATAATGAAATAGGATACATAGAGAATTGCATTCGCTCTGTGGCTTTTGCAGATGAAATAATAGTAGTTGACTCCTATAGTACAGATGGAACTTATGAGTATTTGACCTCTCATCCCAAAGTAAAGGTAATTCAACATCCGTTTGAAAACTTTACTGTGCAAAAATCTTTCGCCTTAAAACATGCCTCAAACGATTGGATTTTGTTTTTAGATGCTGATGAAGTTGTCTCTAATCCTCTTAAAAATGAAGTTTTAGAAACCATCAACGATGAGAATTCATTGGCGGCTTACTGGTTTTATCGTTCTTTCATGTACAAAAATGAAAAATTAAAGTTTAGTGGTTGGCAAACGGACAAAAACCATAGATTATTCAGGAAAAGTAAGGTAAAGTTCACAGACACTAAATTAGTTCATGAAACATTGGAAGTTGATGGATTATCTGGTATTCTCAAAGAAAAACTAACACATTATTGCTACAAAAACTTTGAGGATTACAAAGCTAAAATGTTACATTATGGACGCTTGAAGGCCCAAGAATGTTTTTACAAAGAAAAAAAATTCAATTATTTCCTAATGGCAGTAAAGCCAATATGGAAATTTGTTTACCATTATTTTTTAAGACTGGGTTTTTTAGATGGAAAGAAAGGCCTGCATGTATGTTATCTTAACTCACTTAGTGTTTATGAAAGGTTCAGGAAACTTAAAAAACTTGAGGAAAAGAACGAAATAGCCTATTATTTAGTAATGCCATAATAAGTCCAAACACTTTTTTCTTTTTTAGTGCCCCTTCTGATGTTTTTATTTTTTGCTATTGACTCAGGGGTTTTATATCCACGTTTGTGCTCTAAATGAACACATACAGCACTATATCGTAATTGCTTTGACTTTAGTCCAAAATTCATTAACCGCTCACCCAGTTCTCGGTCTTGTCCTCCATATTGCATTCTTTCGTCAAATCCGTTTACATTTAAAATATCCTTTTTCCAACCAGAAGAATTGTGACCGTTCCAACTTGCATTCGTAGGTGTAACGCTATTAAGGAATTTGGATATTAAGCCCTTAGACGTTAATTTATTGTTCTTGAATGTTTTGGGTATTCCTTTATCCTTTAACCAATTTAAATTGAAGCAATATTGCTTTTCAATATCTTCTAAAGTAATGATTTTGGAAATATTCATAGGCAACATGTAATATCCGCCTGAAATAAAATAACCTTTCTTTTTGTTCAAGTAATGAACCAAAACAAAATCCTCCCGTGGAATGCAGTCTCCATCGGTCATAATAATATAATTAGCACTACACGCTACTATAGATTTGTTAAGAATCCTAGATTTTTGAAATCCATCATCCTCTTGCCAGACATGAACAATTTTGTAAAAAACCTTCGCGGCCATAGTCTGAATTAAGGCTTTGGTTTTAGGCCCTGAACCATCATCCGCAATAACAACCTCGAAGTTCCTAAAAGTCTGAAAATTAAAACCAGAAAGAACCTTCTCCAACCAAGCTTCAGCATTGTAAGTACTTACAATTATAGATATTTTTGGTATTTCGTTTTCTAAAAAACTCATTCCACCAAAAATATAAAAGTCTTATCATATATCTTTGCTTTTATTCAATTCTTTAATATATGGTTAGAAAGATAGTTCTGGGAATTCTCAAAAAATTTAAGTTCTTATCGCCGAGTCTTTATGTGGGTATCTATTATGAATACTACACAGGCAAGAAGCTAAATCTAAACAACCCTTTAGAATTTAACCAAAAGATTCAATGGCTGAAAGTTTTCTACAAGCCTGATATACTAACAAAGTTGGTAGACAAATATGCTGTTAGAGATTACGTTGAAAAAACCATAGGGAAACAATATTTGAATAACTTACTACAAGTAGCTTCAAAAGCTTCTGAAATAGATTTTGACGCACTTCCAAATAGGTTTGTTGTTAAAAGCACACATGCCTGTAATTTTAACCTTATCGTAACTGACAAAAAAGATTTTAACAGAATTAAAGCTCGGTTGCGTTTTACAAAATGGTTAGCTAGAAATCAATATTATCGTGGCGGTTTGGAATGGGCTTATAAAAACGTACCTCCAAAGCTTATTGTTGAAGAATTTATGGAGGAGAAAGGAAAAAGTACTTTGGACGACTATAAATTTTATTGTTTCAATGGAAAACCACATATGGTCCAAATAGATATTGGACGTAATAACGACCATAAAAGAATCTTTATGGACATGGAGTGGAAAAAACTTGCTATAAAAAAAGGTTCTCTTCCCCTTTTTGAAGGCTATCCAAAGCAACCTGAACAATTTGACAAAATGATAAACCTTGCTAAAAAACTAGCAAATAACTTTCCATTTGTCCGTGTAGACCTGTATAACATTAATGCACAGATAATCTTTGGTGAGATGACATTTTATCCCGGAGATGGAAGACAGGAATTCTATCCAGATGAGTATAATCGCATTTATGGTGACATGCTTGTTCTTCCAAAAATACCAGAAGGTAAAAACCATATTAACACAGTTTAGTTTTGACAGAAGAAATCAATAAGGCTATTGCCATTTTAGAAAAAAGCGGACTCATTCTTTATCCAACCGATACGTTATGGGCAATAGGCTGTGATGCCACAAACGAAGTAGCATTGCAGAAAATCTACGAATTAAAAAAACAAAAGCCTGGCAACCCTATGGTCTGTTTGGTAGCACATGATGCAATGTTAGAAAAGCATGTAGAAAAAGTGCCAGACTTGGCCTATGACCTTATGGACCTGGCTACTAAACCCACTAGCATTGTCTACGATAATCCAAAAGGTATTTCAAAAAATCTCACCGCATCGGATGGCTCGTTGGCCATAAGGGTTGCTTCCGATAAATTCTGCCAATACCTCATCAATAAGTTCAAAAAACCGATAGTGTCAACAACCGCAAATACTAGTGGCAATGCCATTCCAAAAAGTTTTAAAGAAATAGATCAGGCCATTTTAAAAGGTGTAGACTATGTGGTAAATTTGCAACAAGAAAACGAACGTTCCCAAATCTCTACCATCATTAAATTAAGCAGTGACCATAGGGTAAAGGTGATAAGGAAATAATGCAGGCGAAAGACCCATGAACTACAAACAGGCATTAACAGAAGCTATTTTTGAAATCATTGGTAAAAGTGCCGATGAAATGGGATTAGAGGCCTATGTCATTGGTGGTTTTGTAAGGGATTTTTTTCTAAAAAGAGGAACTCCTAAGGATATAGATATCGTTGCTGTTGGAAGCGGTATTGCCCTTGCAGAGAGCGTAGCATCAAAGCTTGAAGGAAAACCAAAAATATCTATCTTTAAAAATTTTGGCACTGCAATGATCAATCACGAAGGTGTTGAACTAGAATTTGTTGGGGCAAGAAAGGAAAGTTACAGCAGAGATAGCAGAAAACCGGCGGTGGAAAACGGCTCTCTAAAAGAGGACCAGATGCGGCGCGATTTTACCATCAACGCACTGGCGCTCTCTATCAACAAAACTACTTTTGGAGATTTATTGGACCCGTTTGAAGGCATCCAAGATCTTGATAGGCAGGTGTTAAAAACACCGTTAGATCCAGACACTACCTACTCAGACGACCCGCTTAGAATGATGCGAGCAATACGCTTTGCAACCCAATTAGGTTTTACCATAGAATTATCTTCGTTACAAGCCATTACGAACAATAAAGAGCGCATAAACATCATTTCTAAAGAACGTATTGTTGACGAGCTAAATAAAATAATGTTATCCCAAAAACCGTCTGTTGGTTTCACACTATTGCATAAAACGGGTCTATTGGATATTATTTTACCAGAACTCACAGCGCTACAAGGCGTAGAAGAGATAGAAGGACAAAAACACAAAGATAATTTTTGGCATACACTAGAGGTTGTAGACAATATCTGTCCCTACACCGATGATCTTTGGTTGCGCTGGGCAGCCTTACTGCATGATATTGGAAAGGCACCCACTAAAAAGTTTGACAAGAAGATTGGATGGACTTTTCATGGACATGAGTTTGTAGGTTCTAAAATGGTCAACAGAATTTTTAGGCGCTTGCGAATGCCCCTTAACGACAAACTGAAGTTCGTTCAAAAAATAGTACTTATGAGCTCCAGACCCATCATCCTATCCGAAGAGCATGTGAGCGATTCGGCTGTTCGGCGATTGGTTTTTGAAGCTGGTGAAAACGTAGAAGACTTAATGACTTTGTGCGAAGCAGATATTACTACAAAAAACCAAAAAAAGCAACGCAAATACAAGAACAACTTTAAAATCGTTCGTGAAAAAATTATAGAGGTAGAGGAACGAGACCGGGTACGAAATTTTCAACCACCTATTAGTGGCGAAGAAATTATGCTAGCTTTCAACCTAAAACCTTCCAAAGAAATTGGTATTATTAAGGACTACATTAAAGAAGCTATTCTTGATGGCGAAATACCCAACGAGTTCGAAGCTGCAAAAGCATTAATGCTGAAGAAGGGCAAGCTATTGGGACTAAAAATAAAGCAAATATGATATCTTTTAGAAAACTAGCTAAAACAGCTCTCATATTAGTTTATTTGGTTATTGTAGCTGGTGCTGTTGTGCGCATGACAGGCAGCGGTATGGGCTGTCCAGATTGGCCTAAATGCTTCGGATATTACATTCCTCCAACAGAAGCTTCCGAATTAGTCTGGGAACCCAACAAGGAATATAAAAAAGGCCAAGTAATTATTCTTGATGAAACTTTACAAGTTGCTAGAGAAACCCTCACTACGGCAGCAGACTATCATCAAGAAAACTGGGAACCCTATACCAAACACGACTATGCCGTTTTTAATCCATGGCACACTTGGGTAGAATTCATTAACAGATTATTAGGGGCTCTCGCAGGCTTGGCTACATTTATTTTGGCAATTGCTGCCTTACGTTATTGGAAAAAGAAAAAAAGCGTTACAGTACTTTCGTGGCTTGTGGTATTAGGTATGGGTTTTCAGGCTTGGCTTGGAGCTACCGTGGTCTACTCGGTCCTAGAACCTTTCAAGATTACGTTACACATGCTCATGGCATTAGTTATCGTAGCATTGTTGCTCTATATTATCTTTGCGGTCAACAAGGAGGATAAGCATATTCATTTTGACAGGCCAACTTTGCAAATTGCTATAGCCGCTTTGGCAATAACCGTAGTTCAAGTTATCCTTGGCACACAGGTACGGGAGTTTATTGACCATCAAATAGACCTGGTAGGAGAAAACGCAAAACACCTTTGGCTGCAAGACCCAACGTTACAATTTTATATACATAGATCGCTTTCAATAGGTATTGTAGTCATTAATTCACTTTTGGCATACAGAATCATAAAAAATAACTTGGGACATATAAAGATGTATTGGGTACTCTTTATCTTGGTCATTGAAATTTTCTCTGGAATTGCCATGTACTACATAAACTTTCCTTTTGGCAGCCAACCACTTCATTTAGTACTTGCATCAATTCTATTTGGGGTTCAGTTCTATTTGGTTTTAGATGCAATAAAGCCTAAAACAAATCTTAAAACTTCGTAACTTTGCCTTCCCACAAAAAAAAGGCATGGTCTATAAAATTAGGATAATACTGGATGCGGATGAAGACATTTTCCGTGACTTAGAGATTGAAGCTCATAATTCGTTAGAAGAGTTTCATAATGCTATAACACAGGCTTTTGGCTTTTTAGGAAACGAAATGGCCTCTTTCTACACCTGTGATGAAGAATGGAAACAAGATGAGGAAATTGCCTTGTTTGACATGAGTGAAACAGGATCAGATGTTAGACTGATGAACGAATCATTTTTGGAGGATCTACTTACGGAACGGACATCAAAACTTATATATGTCTACGACTTCCTAAGTATGTGGACTTTCTTTGTAGAACTAGCGGATATTGTAGATAAAGAAGATGGCCGCGCCTACCCTAACGTGTTATTTAGCTTTGGCGAACTACCTGAAACTCCTCCTGAGAAGAATTTTAAATCTGAGAATAGCGCTATTGATTTTGATGATACCTTTGATAATTATGACGACCTCGACTTTGACGAAAACTGGAATTAAGATTCTCTAACAATCCTCAGGACTAAATTACTAGTCTGCAAATTTCTGTAAACACTCAGTACTTTTACATTAAACACTTTACGCAATATGATCAACTTATACGCCACACAAATAGAGCACATATCCATTCATAAGGTAGGAAACAAGAACAAGAATGAGAATGTTTTTTTGTCGGCGGAACCCTTCTCGTTGAATGATGAAACCACAGGACTTTTAAAGGAGTATTTTTTTAAACCCTTTAGAGAAAAAGAAGAGAATTATTACAAACTTACTAATGAAGTGGATGTAGAATTCAACGAACTCTATAAAATTGCTAGTGAAATTTTTGCAGATAATTCCACAAGTCATCACAATTCAAAAAAAATTGCCACACACCTATTTGAACAGTCCAACCATCCACATATAAAAAGCGGCGAGGTATATGTTACCTATTTAACAGGTATTCTTTTGGACAACCAAAAAGTAGATGCCATCGGTATTTTTAAAAGTGAGCTTAAACACGATTTTCTTCAGTTTCAAGAGAATAGTTCCAGTTTAGACATTATAGTCCAGCAAGGGATAAACATTAATAAACTAGATAAAGGATGTCTTATATTCAATGTAAACAAGGAAGAAGGCTATAAAGTACTTTCTGTAGATGGAAATAAGTATGACACTAAATATTGGTTGGAACATTTTTTAGGTGTAGATGCTCTTTCTGATGATAATTTTAAGACCAAAAACTACCTTAAATTTTGTCAGAACTTTGCAAAAGACGTGGTACTCCCTGCTGAGGATAAGCAACAAGAGGTATTGTTCATGAACAGAGCGGTTAATCATTTTGCTAAAAACGATGCTTTTGAGGAATCCAATTTCTTAAACGAAGTGATGGAAAACCCTGAGCTTATTCCCGAGTTTAAACATTACAAAACAGAAAAGGGTCCAAAATATAGTATTGAAGACGTTTCTAATTTTGATATCGCAAACAAAGCCGTATCCGACGCCAGAAAGAAAATTAAAAACGTGATCAATTTGGATACTAACATTCAAATTAAATTGGATTTTATAAATCCTGAATCTGCAGAAAAATTTGTAGAAAAAGGGTGGGACGAAGAACGCCAGATGTACTATTATTTAGTCTATTTCAATAAGGAAGAGAAAAGCTAGTTCACCGCTATTTTTTTTCTATCTGGAAGCTTAATACAATATCGTAGGATGACACTCCAATTCTGTTAAGAACCCAAAAGCCTTTATTTTTTAGATAGGGGTTTTTTTTGGTTACACCGGTAACAAGTCCCTAACCAAGAACTTACAAAAGTCATTTGTTTACTGCTGCTAACTAAATCTTAATGTTCTGCTCCATAATTTGTTTCATACTCACATCTTCATAATTTCTTTTAACAAAATCAAGTGCCAAATCCAATACTTGGCCCATAGTTTTGCATTTTTTAAAATCCATATCTAAGGTAAGTTCATAAATCTGTTCCTTAAGCAATAGTATATTTTCTTTAGTAGAAATTTTATCGGTCTTGACTATAGCTCTTAATTTCTTTATTCGGTTTCCAGAGCTAAGAATTCTCTTGGCAACGATAGAACGTTCCTCCAGTTTATACTGGTCAACCGAATCTGATAATAGTTTTTTCCGAACTAGTTCTACCATCTGATAGTTTTCCTTAAAGAACTGTGGTCTGTATACCTTTAGTTTCCCTTCAAAGCACTGCTGATCAAAATCTATGGCGCGTATTCTATAGACTACGTGATCAAAATCATGTACAGGAACGATAACATAATTATATGAACGCATATCACCTAAAAGCCTTATCATACACCGTTCGTTGAACTTTACAAACTCCTTGGCTAGTTGTGCTTTTTCAGATTCAGAACATTTTGGTAATAAATTTTTTATAAATTCATCTCCTGGTATCCCCGCAATATGTTCCTCTATCAACGTATCCTTGTACACTAAAAAATTGAGGTTATATGGAGATAACATGTGCTCCAGTTCCAGACCGTAAATACGCGAAGCATCGGTCTTTTTTATATAGAAATAGGTGAAATTATCGTTTAAAATATTCCTTATTTTAATACGAAAAGGCTTAGAATTCCCAAAGGTGCAAAAATCAACTGCATCTACATTTAAATATTGGTGGATATTACTACTTCCATCAGAGTGTAAAATAGAATATACCTTCTTCAAGCTATCATCAATTTCCTTTCGATCATATTCCGAATAATACACCCTGATCCAAAGGGTATCTTCATCATTGGCATCATACACCACAACGGACCCCGAAAAACGAAGCAAATCTTCGTAAAAAATAGGAATTTCGATTTTCCTATTGTAGTTAGATAGGTAGTCGTCCAGTCTTTTATTTACCGGGTAGGCAGGTTTTTTCTTAGACATTAAACGTTCTTCCATAGCAGTGATTTTTCCTTCTAAAGGTACAAATTAACCACCAAGTAAAACACCGATATAATTCAGCGATAGAACACATATTTATAGATGCTTCCAAAAAATTTACTATCAAATAATAAGCGTTTACAACAGCTAGAGGTAGGTTGACAACAAATCATTGCCCACACTAACAAAATTTGGTTTTTTAGTGGATTATAATTCAAAGGAATAGCATTTAATGAGAAAGTTACTTTTACTATTGGCAGTTTTTTATGTATTTGTTGGGCATGCACAGCTTAGTGACCTTCACTATTTGCCACCTTTGAAGCAAGGTCAAAATAACCAAGCTATACAACAACAGGCTATCTATTTATCTACACCGGAACCTGTAATATTTACGGTAAATGCATATCGTGGTACCAATGCTACTCCAATTGCAACCTTCAACATTTCAAATGTTACTCCTGCGGTGTATACTTTAGGCAACGGTGACAACAATATTACTTTGGTGAATAATGGCAATACAGGCATTGTTTTAAGCAATAGCGGTCTGCGCTTTGAATCCCCAAGTGGCAATAAGTTCTACGTGAATTATAGAGGTAGTAGTAATGCCCAATCGGCGTCATTGACTTCCAAAGGTAGAGTAGCCATGGGAACCCATTTTAAATGGGGCGGTGTACCCAATTTAGGAGCGCATCCCTCAAAATCGAATACTTTAGGGATAATGGCAACCGAGAATAACACTACAATAACCCTTTCTGGTTATGACCCTGACTGTGAATTTAGATTAGGGAATGATGTAGCAGGAATTACAGCCGATACTTATACTGTAACGCTAAACGCTAACCAATCCTTTGTTTTTGAAAACTATGTAGGTAATTCACCAACAATAGCAAATAGCCAAGGTTGGATCGGAGCATCAATTGTTTCGGATAAAGATATTGTGATTAGTAATGGTTCCATGAACTTTGGTAGACAAGCAGGTGCAAGTAACCGTGATGCCGGAATTGACCAACCCGTACCAGAAAACAGATTAGGAAAAGAATATGTATTCGTTAGAGGAAATGGCAATACGAATGGTTGGACGGAATTTCCGCTATTAATAGCTATTGCAGATAACACCCAGATTTTTATAAATGGTTCTGCAACAGCGATTGCGACGCTAGACAATGGCGACTATTTTGAGGTTCCAAGTAGCTTCTATTCTTCGAATACTGTAGGGGCAAACATGCTAATTCAAACGTCTAAAGATGTTTATGCCTACCAATGTATGGCTGGAGCAAGTACAGCCTATACACAAGGTTTAAACTTTGTTGCACCGGTCAACTGTTTGTTACCGGATGTAATGGACAATATTCCAGATATAAGAAATATGGCGGGCACTAATGTAACCGGTGGCCTAACCATTATTGCCGCGGTAAATACCCCAGATGCAAATATTGTGATAAGCAATGGAGCTACCACCATACCGTTACCAGCTTCGGTTCCTGTGGTTGGATCTACGGACTGGAAAACATTTTTTATACCAAACCTTAATGGAAATATTAGTGTACAATCAACAGGTCCTATGGCTGTTGGATTTTTTGGCTATAGCGGAGCGAGAGGTGTAGCAGGATATTTTTCTGGTTTTGACACCGTACCTGTGGTTAACTTAGAGATTGTAGGTGGTGGCGGTTGCTTACCGAATACCGATATTCTGGAAGTTACAGGTAATTTTGATGCCTATGAATGGTATGAGGATGGGGTATTGATTCCAGGAGAGAACAGCCCAAGTTTTCAGCCAACAGAAGCTGGAGATTTCTATTGTAGAGGAACAAAAGGTCCATGTACCTACGATTCCCAAACAATTTCTGCATATTATTGCGACCCAGATGTGGTAATCAATAAATCAGTAGACAAGCCAGAAATTTTAGAAGGCGAAACTGCAACTTTTTTATTGGAGGTGAAAAATTTTGCTGTTGTTCCTATAACCAATCTTCAAATTACTGATAATCTACCTGCAGGGCTATCCTTTGTATCTGCCTCAACCACTACAGGAAGTTGGAGTGGTAGTACATGGAATATTGGCACTTTAGATGGCGGAGAAACAGCCGTTTTGCGACTTACCGTAATAGGAGATGAAATTGACACCCTACCTCTTGTAGGTTTAATTAACACGATCACCCATACACAAGACCAAGTCGATTTAAACATAACAGAGGATACCCCTTCTACCAGAATAACTGTTCATAACGATTATGACAATGATGGTGTTATTGATATTACAGATGTAGATGATGATAACGATGGTATTTATGATGAAGATGAGTGTTTAGTAGATATCTGCTTTGAACCTATAGTAAACGAAAGTTTTGAAAACCCAGTAATTCCTAATAATACATGGCGCCCATTACTTGAAAGTGCTGTAGAAGGTTGGTTAACGACAGCTACCGATAGCAGAATTGAATATTGGTCAGACCGTTTTTTAGGCGTTCCAGCTTTTGATGGTAATCAATTTGCAGAACTTAATGCCAACCAAAGTTCCGCACTTTACCAAAACTTGTGTTTGACTCCTGGAACAGTTATGGCTTGGTCATTAAGGCATAGAGGTAGAGCTGGTGTAGACGTTATGCAAGTTAGAATAGGTGCAGATTTGACATCAGCCACCATACAAGGTACTATGAGTGATGATAATGATTCATGGGGCTATTATTCCGGATTTTACACCGTGCCTGCTGGTCAGACAAATACTGCTTTTATTTTTGAGGCGGTTTCAACAGCAACTGGAAACTTATCCGTTGGAAACTTAATAGACGATGTTCAAATAACAATTGCTGATGTTCCAGTCTGCAGTGATACAGACAATGATGGTATTCCAGATAACTTAGACCTTGATAGCGATGGTGATGGTTGTAGTGATGCAAACGAATATTATAAAAATCTTAATGCCGATGGCGGTGACGGAGGTGAATATGGTTCAGGCACTCCAGCTGTTAATCCAGATGGCAGTGTTATAGCTGCATCTTATACTAAAGTGTTGGCTCCGGAAATTCTTCTAGGTAATACGTCTGAAGATTTAGGAGGTGTAGATATCAATGGGCAAGATGTAAGTCTTGGACAAACTTTTGAATACGTGCTTCGTTTTCAAAATACAGGGGATGATAATGCAGTAAATTATAGTATACGTAACGTTTTACCTGATAACGTCACCTTTAATGATGTAGATATATCCAATGCACCCGGTACTACGTTTTCATTTGATTTGCCTAGCCAAACACTAACAATTAATGTTCCAAATGCGTTAGTAGAGGTTGGCGACCCTGAGTACAGCGTAAGAATAGAAGTTACTATTGCTTTAAACTGCTCTGATTTTGTAGCGGCATGCTCTTCAACTTTGGAAAATAATGCCTTTTCTACCTACCAAGGGGTTCTAAACAATAGCACTTTTACAGATGAAAACGGCTCTAATTCAATATCAGGGTGCCCTCAAACGCCAAACATAGCGAGTAATTCTATTTTTAACGACCTATCTAATTGTAATCAGGCAAGAACAGTACAGTTATGTGGTGACAATGTTATCTTGGCAGCAGGTTCCGGGTTTACGACCTACAACTGGGTATTGGACGCTAATGGTAACGGTCAAGTTGACGGGAGTGAGACCACGGTAAATGATGGTGATCCGGATAATGACCCAAGCACCCTTTTAGTAACGACTGTTGGGGATTACATTGTTGAAAAATCTAGCAACGGTAGCTGTCCAGATTTGGTAGAACGTATAAAAGTAGAACGTTTTGGAACGACACAAACCAACCCAATAGTAGACTACTTCAATCAAGTAAATACAGATAATAATCCAGACAACGATTTGCAAGGTGAAATTGTAACCTGTTCCATAGATGGTGATAACCTAGCTAAAATATTCTTGTGTGGCGTTGATGATGAAGCTACTATTCAATTAGGAATAACAGATGCCCAAAGTATAGTTTGGCAAAAATTAGATGAGAATAGCTGCAGTAGTACTGGTGATGATTGTGCCAACAAAAATGGCACTTGTACCTGGAGCACTGGAGTAACTCAGGATAATTTTACCGTAGCTGAAAGTGGTGAATATAGGGTAGTAATCAATTACCAAAATGGTTGTTTTAGTCGTTTCTATTTTAATGTGTTCAAGAATGAATTGGATGTTACTTATACAGCAGAAGACATTATTTGTGCTACCGATGGTTCTATTCGTATTACCAATGTAGGTTCTGGGTATGGTTTTCAATTGATAGATGCCACTAATGACACTATTATTATTCCTTTCTCCGCTAACAACGGCCCTAACTTTAACATAGCTAGTAATGGAACATATAAGGTACAGGTTACCCAATTGAATCCTACCACTGGTGTACCTATTTCTGGTAGTTGTTTGTTCGAAACAGCGGATATTGGAATACAAGAACGTGATTTTCAAGTAAGATTAACCTCTACTCCAGCAGATTGTAATCAACTTGGAACCGTCACCGTACAGGCCTTAAATGTATTACCTAACTACAGCTATGAACTTCGTTTGGATGACGGAAGCAATGGTGGTCTTGGGTCATTAGTAAGCAGTCAACCTGCCCTAAATGATGACACCCATGTATTCTCCAATGTGAATCCAAATAACTATATTGTTGTAACTCGTACGGATGATGGCTGTTTGGATTCACAACAAATAGTCGTTAACGATACCCCTGAGGTACGATTAATAGCAACTAACTCACAAAATATAACTTGTGCGTCTGGTATTGCTACCTTAACACCAAGTGGTGGTGCACCAAACGCTACATACCAAATGGCTATTTGGAGTAAAGATGGGGTTGACTTATATGCGAATCCATCAGCTATACCGGCAGCAAATTTACAAAGCACACCTAATATTTTATTTCGTGATAGTGCCGATGCGGGGGATTATGAATTCATTGTAATTGACAGTAACGGATGTTTTGCTGAGTCAAATATTATAACCATTGAAGATTTAGGTAGCCCAATTTTATCAGCATCAAACACAACAATTACGTGCGCAGATTCTGGCACTGCTGATCTTACAGTGAGTGTTACTGGCGGGACAGCTCCTTACCGATATAGTTTAGATGGAGGAGTCACTTACCAAACTACTGATACTTTTTACAATCTAGCAGCTGGGTTCTTTACAATTACAGTGATGGACAGCAGCGATAATGGAGGTATTGGTTGCGTTGAAACTTTAGCATATGAAGTCACCCAACCATTCCGCTTAACAGCTTCACCTTCCATAATAGAAGATGCCTTTTGCGACCCTAGCGGCGCATTAGTGAAAATATTAAATCCAAACGGAGGTCAGGCACCTTATGAATTTAGTTTTGACGGAGGTAGCACTTTTGTACCTACAGACGAACAACGATTATTGTCCGGTTCCTATCAATTGGTATTAAGAGATGACTTAGGATGTACTTATGACATGGACATTATCGTTCCAAATCCTGTTGCAGAGCCTAACTTTAGTCAAGCGGTAGACTATGATTGCACTGGGTCGGGTACCATAACCATGACTCCATCCAATACCTCAGATTTTACTTACACCTATTCCTTAAACGGTACGTTAAACGCACCAGTAGATAATAATATATTTGCTAATGTGGCTGCAGGAACCCAAACCATAACCGTTGGTTATACTGGGAACATTGCGCCTAACCAAAGTACCTTATTCTTTGAGAATTTTGGAGCAGGACCAAATACCCAAATTGGGGAAGTTGGCCCAGGTTATTGTTACGAGCCACAAGATGGTAGTGCAACAAACTGTAATCTAGGTCCAGCTGGTATCTTAGTAGACGGCGAATACTCGGTAACTAGCAACGTTACCAATCCAATTCCCGCCTACCGAAATCCAAATGACCATTCTGCACTAGCAGACGGACGTTTCCTCGCTATAAACCCAAGTAACATTCTAGTTGGCACGAACAGTATCGTTTGGAACAGAACTAATATAGAAGTACTTCCAAATAGAGATATTGACATATCATTCTGGGCTTATAATTTACGACAGACAGGTTCTGTTGGTAACAATCCAGAAATATTAATAGAATTAGTAGATGCCTCTGGTAATGTACTAAGCAGTTTTGCAACGAATGAAATACCAAAAAACAATAATGCAAATGATTGGCATGCTAGAGCAATAACACTGAATCCTGGCGCGAATACGAATATTGGTATCGTCTTACGAAGTAGTCAACTCAGTGAAGATGGTAATGAATTAATCTTAGACGATATACAAGCTTCGCAAGCACCTGAAATTTGTGAAAAAACTACGGACATTACTGTAGTGGTCGAAACAGGTCAGGCTTTTGTTGCTACTTTACTTAGCACAATAGACCCAAGTTGTAGCACGAGCACGGATGGGGCTATACGATTTGAAGTTGCCAATTTTGATGCTACAACAGGTTTTGAATACTCTACGGATAGTGGTGCTACTTGGACGACTTCTTTAGTATCTCCAGTTACCACTGCGGCCAACTTTATTGCGGGCGTATATACGATTGAAGTACGTAAAGTAGCTGATAATTCTTGTATTACAGACTTCCCAGCCACAATTGCCTCCCCCGCTCCTATTGTACCTCAATTAACCCAAATAGCAGACTACACTTGTTTTAATACGGGTGGTACTTTAGAAGCGTCAGCAACAGGAGGTAGTCCTATTTACGAATATCGCTTGGAAGACTTAGGAGGCACTGAAATAGCCGCATATCAAACCAATGCAAGGTTTCCTAATATCCCAGATGGCACCTATGTAGTGCGCGTTAGGGATACTAACGGATGTGAAGTCGTCTCTACGACACAAGTAACAATTGACCCACCCACTACCATCGCTTTTGATGTAGTGCCTATTGCTTGTTATGACGGACTAAACAATGCTTCTTTAGCTATTTCTGTAACAACCGGAAACGGTAGTTATACCTTTAGAATAAATGGAGGTGCATGGATGACACCTACTCCAGTTACAGGGGTGAACTACACGTTTGCAGGCTTATCAAATGGTTCTTATGATATTGAAGTAAGCGATAGCTACGGATGTGTTTCTCCAGTAGAAAACATTGTAATAGCCCCTACGCTTTTAGCTCAAATAGACGTCGTTGATGTAAGTGCATGTGCCAATGGTAGTATCACAGTAACACCTTCTGGCGGATTGGGTTCCTATGTATATGCCTTTTTACCAAACGGAACTGGGATTCAGGATAGTGATTTTGGAACTATACCCAACATTACAGTAATCAATGCAATGATTGGCGACTATGATGTATATGTTAGGGACAACAGCTCAACTAACCCTTTTTGTCAATTCTTGGAAACAGTAACTGTAGGCAGTGCACCTGTGCTTGCATTTACTGCACCACCGACAGACGCCGTTTGTTATGGAGATGATGGAAGCATTGCTGTGAACATCACTTCGGGACTTGCTCCATATACCTATCAATTAGTAGATATAAATCATAGTACTTCTGATGCTACACAAACCGGTGTCATGGCTACTTCGAAAACCTATTTTAACCTTACTCCTGGCGACTATGATGTAATTATTACGGATGCCGCGGGTTGTTCTATACCCGTGAATGGTATTACTATTGCACAGCCAGATGAATTAACGGCAGATGTTGAAGGAGAAACTCCAGCAACGTGTACAGGAGATGTAAATGATTTTGGATTTAAATTCCTTAATTACCCTACAACCTTAGGTACTATTCAATTTAGTGCTGATGGAGGCAATGACTGGACAATAGGTGACAATAGTGTTCCGGGAACTTCAGACGTTCTTACAGGCTACTTATCCGGTAGCACTGTGAATCCTTCTATGCGAACCATAGATGGCTTGGGCAATACAATCTGTCAAGTTGATTTTCCTCCATTTGTAATCCCTTTTCCTTTGGATGATTTGGATATTACCATTTTACCTATTATCGTAGATTGTGATGAACTTCAGGTAACTGTAAGAGGACAAAATGGTACCGGACCTTATCAATACACCTATTCTGAAGATTCTGCGAACTTTAATCAAGTTACACCGGTAAATGGTTGGACAACATCTTACATAGCTGGCGCAACGCACACCTTTATAGGACTAACACCTGGTAGAACCTACTCTTTTTATGTGAGGGATGCCGCAGGATGTGTACGACAAAGTAGCGTAAACGTAAACGATGTTCCTACCGTTGATAACCCAATGGATATCACAGCGAGTTTTGAACCTTCTTGTTCGGGAGCAAATAATGGAGAAATAACCTATTCCATTGTAGATTTTGACGGTGCTATTGAACCTGATATGACATGGACTTTATTTGATATCGATGGAAACACAATAGACTCTAGCGGAGCCATTCCCGTTACCTATTCCAATACCGTAACTATAAACAACCTCCCACCTGACGCATACTATATTGTAGTGCAACAGGTAGATGCAGGAGGTACACCTCAGTGTATTAGCGGTAGCGAAAACTTACTTTTACAGGAACTAGACCCCATAACGGCAACACTTAACCCTTTTCAACATATCAGCTGTGAGAATCCAGGACTAATCCTAGTAGAAAATATACAAGGCGGCGGCGGCTCGTACAATTACACCGTTAGTGGCCCAGGAGGTTTTACACTTACTGGCACTACAGACAATCCAATAGAAATTCCTGCCAATTCCTTAGCAGGTCCTTATAATGTTCATGTTAGGGACCAGTATGGTTGTTCATATGACTTAGGGGATGTAACAATGACCTTGACTGCCAATCCAACAATAAATACAGTTGTGGTAGATAATTGTAGCGCAGCGGCATCAGTGACTATTTCGGCAACTACCGGTACGGCATCTATGGTCTATTCCTTAGATAATGGAAGTACGTATGTTAATAATGGTGGTATTTTCAATAATGTTACCCCAGGAAGTTATACGGTCTTTGTAAAAGATGGTAACGGTTGTACAGATTCGCGTGCGATTACTATCAACCCAAATCTTCAAGCTACCGCATCACTTACTCAAAATCTGGGCTGTGGTATCGGACAAGAGGCGGAAATCAGTATGGAGGTAAATAGTGGTTCCGGCAGCTATATGTATGAAATTTTGGATGCGACCAGCACATCGGTTTTCACGAGTCCAACCACATCAACTACCTTAATCACCGAACAAATAACCATAGCTGGCATATACACGGTAAATGTATATGATATGGGTACGAATAACCCCAGATGTAATAGAACATTTACAATTGACGTTTCTCCTACGGTGCTACCCGATTTCACTCCTAACCCAGCAGATGTAACCTGTAACGGCGGCAGTGATGGCATTATAGCAATCACGGAAAATAACAATGGCAACAATCCGTTGACCTACAGCCTAGTTCCAAATAATGGAAGCTTCAATGCTGCAACTAACATTTATGAAGATCTTCCGATGGGTACGTATAGTATAACGGCAACAGCTCCTAACGGCTGTACAACGACAATAAATAATATTGCGGTAAATGAACCCAATCCTATTACTTTTAATCTACCAACGGTAACTTCATTTGTTTGTAGCGCAGGCAACACCCAAGACAACGCAACAATTGCTATTGACTTGGCCAGTATTTCGGGCGGCTCCGGAGTCTATACCCGATATGAATTTGTAGCAAATGGTAGTGGCACCGTATTACAAAACGGAACCGACAGCAGTTATGTATTTACAGATAGCGCTGGTGGCGATGTAATGGTTCGTGTATACGACGAAAACGGATGTCCAGCAGAACTGTTGGTCAATGTACCCGCATATGATGCTTTAGGAACTGCGACCATAAGCGTAGATGATACCATCTCTTGTAGCAATTTAGGAGAAGATATTTCTATCAATATTACAAGTACCATCACCAACTATATTAGTCATCCTGGAAACTACGAGTTTAGGATGTTGCCAACTGGTACATTCCAAGCCTCCAATGAATTTACAGATCTGCAACCTGGTAATTATACCTTTACCATAAGGAATATCGCAACCGGTTGTGAGGTTACGACAACCCACTCCGTAGCAGACCCAAATACATTTGATGTCACAGTAACAAAAGTTTCCGATGTTGTCTGCTTTGGCGATGATGGTAGTATCACTCTGAGTATTACTGACGCAGCTTATTTAGGTGGATTCTCATGGGAAATATTCAACAGCAATGGGACACCAGCCGATCGTTCCGATGATGGAGTAGCTGTATTAACTGGAAATTCTTTGAATATGGGGCCAACAGCTACTATAGCTGTTCCAGCAGGAAATTATGTGGTCGAAGTGGTTCAAAACGCTTTCCCAGATTGTTCACAAGTACGGTCCTTTAACATTACTAGTCCTAGCGCGCCTGTTACACTAGATACGATTATACGCACGGATGTAGGTTGTGCAAACGACCAAGGAACAGCGTCGATTAGACCTTTAGGCGGATTGGCACCTTATAACATAGAATTAACAAGAATAACAACCGGCCCGGTAAGCAATACTAACGGAGTAAACGCAAATTTGTTCCAAAACCTAACAGCTGGTCAATATAGCATTAGCGTAACAGATGCCTTGGGATGTACCCAGACATTTGCCAATGCTTTTGAACTCTTATTACCAGAAGCTATCACCGGAACCGTTTCCCCAACGACTTTGGATTGTCAAGGAGATACGGATGCTTCTCTTTCTATAGTCTTGAGCCCAAGAAATGTAAGCAGTACCTATAGGTATATTTTAAATAGCTACAGTGATGCTACGGGAAGTACTTTAGTACGAAGTACAGCAAGTCAAGTTGGTGATACCTTCACTAATTTGGGTGCAGGATTCTATACTATTGAAGTATTGGATACGATGGGATGTACTTTTGAATCAGCAATAACAGAAATTGTAGAGCCAATCGATGTCAACGCGCAGCTATTGACTACACAATCAATCGGCTGCCAACAAGGAGCTTCATTGGTCTTAACTGCCTTAGGAGGCACAGCACCTTATAGCTGGAGTGTGGATGGTACCACATATAATCCTATGAACGGATCAAACGGACCCGATACGCACGAATTCCTAAATGTAGTGGCAGGGACCTATCAGTATTATGTTCAAGATAGTTTCAACTGTGTATCTACTATCTCTAATGAAGTGGATATAAATGCTATTGAAAATCTTAGTGTAGCACTTAATACCTCCGCTGCGGTTATTAATTGTAACGGTGAAAGCTCTGCATCTATTGATGCAGTGGCCGATGGTGGATTAGGAAATTACCAATATGGATTATTCGCTGACGCTAGCTTAACGAATGAACTTAGACCATACCAGACAAACAGTCTTTTTGATAATCTGACCGAAGGAACCTATTATGTACGTGTATTGAGCGAAGACTGTCAAGTTACATCAGAGGTAGTTACTATTACAGAACCAGAAGTTTTAGTAGCCACCCCAACTATCACAGATGTTCTTTGTAATGGTGAAGACAACGGTAGTATCGCAATAACTTTGGAAGGTGGCACGGCACCTTACCAATATGCCATATCCCCAAATCTGAATCAGTTCGATGATGTCAATAGCTTTCAAGACCTTGCACCGGGAGACTATTCGGTTATCGTACAAGATAGTAAAGGTTGTTTTGAGCTGATAGAATTCACGATTACAGAGCCGGACATTTTAGAAATGGAAGTGACCGTTACTCCAGAGTATTGTGTTGGAGAAGAAGATGGAACCATTACTATTACTCCAACAGGAGGAACAGCTCCATACAGTACAAGTCTCAACTCAAATGGTCCAGCAGATTTTGCTGAAGGACGATTATTATATTCGAATTTGACGAGCGGAGATTACATCGTATTTATAAAAGATGCGAACGGCTGTGAGACCAATCAAACTGTAAATGTTACAGAGGGGGTCAATATTAATGCTACCGTAGAAGTAATCTACGATTGCCCAGATGGCACCCTAGGTAACAGCATCGAAGTCATTTTAGAAGATAGTACAGAAAGATCGTATCTGCTATACGCATTAGATAGTACTGATCCAAATGACCTACAACTAGAACCAGATTTTATAAATATTGCTCCAGGTTCTCATACGCTTACCATAGCGCATGACAATGGATGTACAAGAACCTTCCCTTTTGAAGTGGAGGCGTTTGAACCGCTAGAAATTTCTTTGGAGCAGCAAAGCTTAAATGAGATTACTGCCATAGCAACTGGTGGAAGAGAAGGATACACCTTCTATTTCAACAGTATTGATAATGGTGATGATACCACCTTCTATATTAGGGAAACAGGAACCTATGCTGTAACCGTGGTAGATGAGAATGGTTGTGAAGCTACAGCAAATATATTTATGGAATTCATAGATATTGAAATCCCTAATTTCTTTACCCCAGATGGTGACGGCCAAAATGATATTTGGATTCCAAGAAATATAGACCAATTCCCAGATCTTTTTCTGAATATTTATGACCGCTATGGTCGTGCTGTTTTTAGGCTAGCAGACAGTCCAGAGGGTTGGGACGGTTTCTATCAGGATAATACACTGCCAACAGGAGATTATTGGTACGTAATTAAGTTAAATGGTCCAGAGGATAGCAGAGAGTTCGTTGGGCACTTTACCCTATATCGTTAAAACAAGCTAAGAACCAACTAAACGATAACTCCGGTGTTTCCATTAAAATGGATATACCGGAGTTTTTTAAATACAAATGAATCCCAAATAAAACACGAAAAAATTGCTTTACAAAACTGTCAATAAATTAAACAACCAATAATTACTTTACACAAAACCAGAAATATCTTATTAATAAAAGAAAATAATTACCTAATTAAAACGCTTTCGGTTTAACATAAAATAATACGGTTGATTATCGATGTTAGGTTATCAATGATGAGGGAGGTACTAGTTCTAATTATAGTAATAATGGCGCAGAATATTCAAGCGTATATGGTCACCATAATTTCTTAAATCAAAAATAAGCATGTGTGTATCTAAAGAATAATTCTTTCAAATAACACATATATGTGGACAATCAATTTAAAATATAGTTCTTTTGAATGTAGTCTTTAGCACCGTAATCATCAGCTGAAAAATTACAATTAGCGTAAACAAGAGCCAACAGCCACCCCATCTCTTTAATCTTTTACAGAAAATCTGTAACAAATTAGTCGATCTTTCGTCAAGTTAGTATAGCAATTAAAACCAAGCCAACTTTGGAGCATATACTAACGGTAAAAAATCTTACCAAGAAATTCGGTTATTTAACTGCCGTTAAAGACCTTTCGTTTTCGATAGAAAAAGGTAATGTTTACGGTATTTTAGGGCCTAACGGAAGCGGAAAATCCACTACTTTAGGGATTGTCCTAAATGTAGTCAACAAAACGCAAGGGGAATTTTCTTGGTTCGATGGTGCTATATCTACCCATGAAGCCCTTAAAAAGGTTGGAGCCATAATCGAACGACCAAATTTCTATCCGTACATGACTGCCGTACAAAACCTGAAGTTAGTCTGTAAAATTAAGGAAGTAGCTACGGATAAAATAAACGAGAAATTGGAATTGGTAGGGCTTTTGGACCGAAAGGATAGTAAGTTTAGAACGTATTCTCTAGGAATGAAACAGCGCCTAGCCATTGCTTCTGCCCTACTCAACGATCCTGAGATTTTAATTTTAGATGAACCTACAAATGGATTGGATCCACAAGGAATTCATCAAATTAGGCAAATCATTAAAAAAATTGCCTCACAAGGTACTACCATTTTATTGGCGTCGCACCTATTGGACGAGGTCGAAAAAGTATGCTCGCATGTTGTCATTTTAAGAAAGGGTGAGAAATTATATTCTGGTAGAGTTTCAGACATGTTGGCCACTCATGGTTTTTTTGAACTGAGGTCCACCCAAAATGATGCGCTCATTGATCACTTAAAAGGCAACATAAATTTTGGTGAAATCAAATCCGAAGATGGACTCATCACCGCTTTCTTAAAAGAGGATATTAGTGCGGAAGATTTCAATAAATCTTTAATTGATAAAGGAATTATACTCTCCCACTTGGTGAAACGAAAAGAAAGCTTGGAAGAACAGTTCTTGGAACTAACCAAAAATCAATCAAACTAAGCCATCCAACCAATGATACGATTACTACAAATAGAATTCATAAAACTATGGAACAATAGGGCCAGTAAGGTCCTAATTATTTCCTATTTTATTTTGCTTACGTCCATTGCCTTAGTAGCCGCAATAAAGTTTGACATAGGACCAATTAAATTTCATTTGGCCGAAATTGGGATATTCAATTTCCCTTACATCTGGCATTTTAATACTTTTGTAACCGCATTTTTTAAGCTCTTCCTTGCTATAGTCATTGTCTCTATGATGGCCAATGAATACAGTAATAAGACCATAAAGCAGAATTTGATAGACGGCTTATCCAAGAAAGAATTTATCCTTTCTAAATTTTTAACGGTAGTCTCATTTTCCTTAATATCTACCATATTCGTCTTTATCGTTTCTTTAATTTTAGGCTTGGTATATTCAGATTTTGATGAACTCTCCATTATATTTTCAGATCTTGAATTTATTCTTGCTTTTTTCGTAAAATTGATGGGATTTTTCTCCTTCTGTTTGTTCCTTGGTATTCTCGTAAAACGTTCAGCTTTTGCCTTAGGTTTTTTGATTATATGGCAAATATTAGAAGGTATCATAAGAGGTCTGATGAGATGGAAATTATTTGACGGGGATACCACGGATACTATTATGGGGTTTTTTCCACTACAATCCATGTTCAATTTAATAAAAGAACCTTTTACCAGATTAGATGCCGTACAAACAGTTGCTAACCAAGTAGGGGAACAAATAAATTTAAACTACCATGTACACTGGTATGAGATATTGATTGTCTTAGCTTGGACAGCAATTTTCGTCTATTTATCATACGCTCTACTTAAAAAACGTGACCTATAAACCTCATTGTATTACTCTTTCTTTTCACAACCGTTTATCATATACATCGTGTGTTTTGCCCATTTAACAGTTATAGATAGTGTCTAAAAGCCTATTTTAATTATATTGTGGGGCTATCAAGTGCGCTATGAAAAAAATAAGGCCCTTAGTTTTCCTAATCGGTTTACTTGTACCCTATGTATTTTGGGGACAAGGAGAGACCGCGAACTGGTACTTTGGTGAAGAAGCGGGTCTTAAATTCAATAATGACGGTAGTATAAATGCCTTGACCGATGGAAGGTTGAATACTTTTGAAGGATGCGCCACCATATCAAATACCTTTGGAGATTTACTTTTCTATACCGATGGTATTTTCGTTTATGACAGAAACCATAATATTATGGAAAACGGCACAGGGCTGTATGGCGACCCTTCCAGCACACAATCTGCTATCATAGTCCCTAAACCTGAAGATCCCTATATCTATTACATATTTACTGTAGATACTTCCGTTTTTGATGGAGACCCCGATAGGGGACTGAATTACTCCACAGTAGATATTTCGCTTAATAACGGTAACGGAACCGTAATTGAAAAGAATATTAGATTACTACAGGATTGCTCTGAAAAAATAGCAGCCGTTAGAAAAAATTGTTTCGATAAATCTATTTGGGTAATAACCTTGGCGTCCGAAAACGGTACAGAATCCATATTCAATACCTATCATGCCTTTGAAGTAAATACAACTGGCGTCATAGGCACTTCAGTACAAACTACTTTTCCAGATTTACAAATAGACGACCCTAGAGGAGCCTTAAAATTTTCACCCAATGGAACCATGATGGCAAGTGCCAACATGTTCTTTGGACTTCAGTTATACGATTTTAATTCTGATACCGGAATATTATCTAATGAGAGACAACTTCCTGTTAATGCAACGGATCAGTTGCCATACGGCATTGAATTTTCCTCTAAAGGGCAATACTTATACACGCATTCATTACAGTATTTAGAGAATGAAACCTATGTCTCTTTACTCGTTCAGTTCGATGTCTTAGCAGCCAATATTCCTGACTCTCAAATAGAGTTGGATCGCAGATCTATTTTTAGAGGGGCCCTTCAAATAGGGAGTAACGGTAAAATATACCGAACTTTAGCAGACGATTATTTTAACGGAACACCTTATTTAAGCGTTATCAATAATCCTGATACGAAAGGAACCGGAGCCAATTATGTTCATAGGGCTATATCCTTAAATGGTAAAATAGGAACTCAAGGCCTCCCTCCTTTCATTCAGTCCTTTTTTGATAAGACCGACCTTATTGTAGACGAAAATGGAAATACAAGTAACACTTTGGTATTGTGCGAAGGTGAACCTTTTATCCTCCAAACCGAAGCTTTTTCCGGAGCTACCTATAACTGGTCTAAAGATGGAACGCCCTTTAATAATCCGGAAGAGCATATATTAGAAGTTATTGATTCCCAGCAAATTGATGCCGGGAGATACCAATTGGAAATCGTGTTTTCAGATCCGCAAAAATGCCCTATACTAGGGGAAGCATTGATACAACTAGTAGCAATTCCTTTAGGTGGGGTACTCACCCTAAAACAATGCGATGTAGATTCAGACAGCACAGATGGTATTACCACCATTAACTTAGATCAAACCACAAAGAATACAGCGGAAACCTTCACTTTTTATGCATCGCTAGCAGATAGGGAGAACAATATGCCACTAGAAAATGCTGGTAATTATACCAACACAACAGCTTTTAATCAAACCCTATATTATGAGGTTAGTAACGAGGAAGGGTGCACGAATACGGGTACACTAGAAATAGAGATAGTACCTATCCCCTTTTTAGAACAAAATGCCATATCCCTTTTTCAATGTGATATAAATCCAAATGATACGCAACTTCTGGCACTATTTGACCTTACCTCTTTAACAACCAACGAATTTTCAGGTTTTGAGGTTTCTTTTTATGCTAATTTAAGTAATGCATCGCTAGAAGAGAATAGGTTGCCAAATACATTTGAAGCCACTACGTCTGTCATATTTGCCCGTTTAGAAAATAGTAATAGTTGTGAAAATGTTATAGCTATTAACTTGATTGTGAATCCCACTCCAACCGTTGGGTTACTGGAGAAATATTTACTTTGCACCAACGATCCTAGGCTAATGATAGCAGCACCGGAAGGATTTGACTTATACCGGTGGTCCAAAGTCACCGGTTCAAACGAAGAAATAATTGCAACTACATCAGAGGTTTCCATGCAGGAAATTGGCACCTATAGCCTCACTGTAGGCTATAGGTATCCCACTACCAGCGACGAACAAGTCTGTGAATACAGTTTTCTGTTTACGGTAGCACCCTCCAACCCCGCAACAATAAACCGAATAGATGTCAAAGACTTGGCAGAAAACAATACAATTCAAGTATTAGCTGAAGGGGATGGAGTTTATGAATATTCCATTGATGGAATGAATTTCCAAGAGGAAAGTATATTTGAAGCCATTGCTCCAGGACGCTATGAAATCATAGTACGAGACAAGAACGGTTGTGGTGACACCTTGGCCAAAACATCGGTGGTTGGCTATCCAAAGTTTTTTACCCCCAATGGAGATGGCATTAACGACTACTGGCAACTCATAGGGGTTGATGAAAATTTAAGATCAAACAATACGATAGCTATCTTTGATAGATATGGCAAACTGGTAATGAACTTAAACGATAACAACCCAAAATGGAATGGAACCTTTAATTCAGGACCCTTACCAGAAGACGACTATTGGTTTAGTGCCAACTTGGAAGACGGAAGGGAATTTAAGGGCCATTTTTCTTTAAAACGGTAATCGATGATAAAGCAGATAAGTACATATCGATTCATTTTTGTTTTAGCCATTATACTACTCACGCAAAGTATGAGGGCGCAAGACTGTCCAGTACTTAGTCTTCCTACTAACGGAAGTACCGATGTACAAATAACTTCTTCTATTAGCTGGAATAACGTTACAGGCGTTACAGCATATATCGTTTCCTTAGGCACAACGCCTGGTGGTACCGATATAGTTAACCGACTAAATGTGGGTAGCTCAACCACATATACGCCTCCTTTAGGATTGCCAGAGAACACGCAAGTGTATGTAACAATCACCTTGTTTCTTTTAGGAAATCTACCAGAAATTACCTGCCCTAGCGAGACTTTCCGTACGGCAGCTGTAACGGTTCCACCTGCCTGCACCACCTTCAGAAGTCCCTTGGATGGTGCGACTAACGTTAACGTGGGTACGAATATCAACTGGAACTATGCCCCTTTTGCGACAGGTTATACTATTTCGATAGGCACTACACCTAATGGCACGGAGATACTACCCATTACAGATATATTTAACAATTTAAGTTATAATCCGCCTGCAGATTTTCCCCCAAATACTACCATTTATGTTCGTGTTACACCTTATAACAATATTAATCCCACCCCAACGTGCGCAGAAATCTCTTTTACTACGGCAGACTTAGCTCCATTACCCGCCTGTACCTCTCTTATTACACCCGCCAACGGAGCCATTAATGTGCCGTTAACGCCATTTATAGAGTGGAATGCTGTTCCTGGAGCAACGGGTTATTTCCTATCTATTGGAAGCTCTCCCTTTGAGAAGGATATCTTAGATAACGCTACTTTTTTAACAAATTCTACCTTTGTTATCGACTTTGAGGCCAATAGGACCTTTTTTGTAACTATTGTTCCTTTCAATGCTACCGGAGAGGCCATAGGATGTACTCAAGAAACGTTTTCCACCATTTTAGGGTGCGGACCTTTTTTTGACAGCGTTACAGGAGAACTTACATTTCTTAATCCAGAAATTAATATTCCTGATGAAATTGGTATTTGCTTAAATACAGACCCCACAAGCTATACTACAACCGATATAGCCGAAGGGTACCGGTGGTACAAGATTGTGAGCAACACTCTTGAAACGCTAGTATCATCTACGGCAATTGTAGACCTTACCGAGCCCGGATTATATAGATACGAGGCGTATAATACGGTCTCTCAAGATGGTAATACAATAGAGTGCCCCACTTCCAAAATTTTTAATGTAGTATCGTCAGAAGCGGCTACATTTAATCAAATTAGAATCTCTGAAACTGCCTTAGGTCTAACTTTAGAAGCAGAAGTCACAGGCATTGGTTCGTATGAGTATGCTATAGATGATATTAACGGACCCTACCAAGACAGCAATACATTTAGGGGTGTAACTCCTGGGAATCACACGGTTTACGTAAGGGATAAAAACGGATGTGGAATAACTGAAGAAACCATAGAACAAGATCTCACCTTAGAAGGTTTTCCCAAATTCTTTACACCCAATGGTGATGGAATAAACGATTTTTGGCAATTTATTCCTTTATTGGATTCAGGTGAAATAAATGTAGGAACGATTTTTATATTTAACAGATTTGGTGCATTAATGGCACAAATAGATCCAACATCCAGTGGTTGGAACGGTCTATTTGATGGCAGACCCGCACCGGCATCCGATTATTGGTTTAAAACCACGTCCAATGAGAACAAAGGAATTAACGGGAATTTTTCCTTAAAACGTTAAGTGGACTTGTCTTATTAGTATCACTAAAGCTATTTCAAGATAGGCCATAATTAAACGTTACCGCATCCATTTATGAAAGGCCATTTTGTATTTTTACAACATGAAATTCAACCTAGTCTCAGAATTTAAACCCACTGGTGACCAGCCCAACGCCATTAAGGAACTTACCCAAGGTTTGGACCAAGGAGAAAAATATCAAACACTTCTTGGCGTAACCGGATCCGGGAAGACATTTACCGTTGCCAACGTTATAAAAGAGGTGCAAAAACCAACTTTGGTCCTTGCACATAACAAAACCTTAGCCGCGCAGCTTTATTCTGAATTCAAACAGTTCTTTCCTGAAAACGCTGTTGAGTATTTTGTATCCTATTACGATTATTATCAGCCCGAAGCCTATATTCCAACCAGTGGCGTTTATATAGAAAAAGATTTATCGATTAATGAGGATATAGAAAAGCTCCGTTTGAGTGCTACATCATCTCTGCTGTCTGGTAGAAGAGATGTGCTTGTGGTAGCCTCAGTGTCATGCCTATACGGTATCGGAAACCCCGTGGAGTTTCAAAAAAATGTTATTACAGTAGAAAAAGATCAAGTCATAGCGAGAACCAAATTTCTACACCAACTAGTTCAAAGTTTATATTCAAGAACAACGGCAGATTTCAGAAACGGGAATTTTAGGGTAAAAGGCGACGTAGTAGATGTTTTTCCTAGTTATGCCGATCATGCTTTCCGTATCCACTTCTTTGGAGATGAAATAGAAGAAATAGAGGCCTTTGACCCCTTCAACAACAATGTGATTGAAGTATATAAAACCCTAAACATTTATCCGGCGAACATGTTCGTTACCTCTCCAGATGTACTCCAAGGTGCCATTCATAACATTCAGGATGATCTTGTTAAGCAAATCGACTACTTTAAGGAAATAGGAAAACCTTTGGAAGCAAAACGATTAGAAGAACGTACTAATTTTGATTTGGAGATGATTCGGGAATTAGGGTATTGCTCCGGAATTGAAAACTATTCAAGATATTTGGACGGTAGAGAGCCGGGCACGCGTCCCTTTTGCCTTATAGATTATTTTCCAAACGATTATTTAATGGTAATCGATGAAAGTCATGTTACCATTCCACAGGTTCACGCCATGTACGGTGGTGACCGTTCTCGAAAAGTTAATCTAGTGGATTATGGCTTTCGTTTACCAGCAGCTATGGATAACCGTCCTTTAAAATTTGAAGAGTTTGAAGCTGTCCAAAATCAGGTTCTTTATGTCAGCGCCACCCCGGCTGATTATGAACTACAACTGAGTCAAGGGGTATTCGTTGAACAGGTGATTAGACCAACAGGACTTTTGGATCCCATTATAGAGGTGAGGCCAAGCCTGAATCAAATAGACGACTTGGTGGAAGAAATACACCAACGCATAGAAAAAGATGAACGTACCCTTATCACGACACTTACCAAACGTATGGCTGAAGAGCTTGCAAAATATTTGGATAGAATAAGCGTGCGTTGCAGATACATTCATAGCGATGTAGATACCTTGGAACGTGTAGAAATTATGCAAGATCTAAGAAAGGGAATTTTTGACGTACTTATAGGAGTGAATCTTTTAAGGGAAGGATTGGATTTGCCAGAGGTATCCTTGGTCGCAATTTTAGATGCTGACAAGGAAGGCTTTTTACGCAGTAATAGATCACTAACCCAGACGGTAGGGCGCGCTGCAAGAAATCTAAACGGAAGAGCAATTATGTATGCCGACAAGATTACCGCCAGCATGCAAAAGACGATTGACGATACAAATTATAGAAGAGAAAAACAGATTGCCTACAATGTTAAAAACAATGTTACCCCTACGGCTTTGAACAAAAATCTGGATAGTGTTCTCTCCAAGAATTCGGTCTCTACGTACCACTTTAAAAAAGAAGAATTAAGAGCAGCGGAACCTGATTTAGACTACCTCACAAAAGGGCAAATTGAGAAGATGATTCGTGAGAAAAGGAAGGCCATGGAAAAAGCTGCAAAAGAATTGGATTTTATGCAAGCAGCAAAACTGCGGGACGAAATAAAAGCACTTCAAGCGCAAGAAGCATAACCAAAAGTGTTAAAAAATTAAATTTTACTAGTACTTAATCTTTTAAATTAAATAGTAAAAATTAACAAACTGATTTACAATAATTTATACTTATTTTTAGATTTGTCTAAATTTCGATTTTTAGTACTTTTTCAATAAAATTAGTGAGGCTTGTTGTCTTTAAAATGAACTTAGTATTGAAACAGAACAATCATTCATTTGTAACCGAGAGGGAATGCAAATTCACCTCAAAACAAGTTGGATTTTTATTAAATTTACGATATTTTTCTGACTTCTAAACAGCCATTAAAATCGCTCAATATAGGGTCATAAAACTCTAACCTATTAATAGCTTATACTGCTTTTTTTTTAACGTAAATAAACCTTTAAAAAGTCAACCAGCACTACCCTATTTCTCAAAATTGCATTACAAAACATTTGATAGATTACTGTTTTTTTTAAATTTAATTTTTACTTCTTAAGCTAAGAAACAAACTCCGAGTATTTTTTAAAAAGTAGAAATCAATAAAACCCAGATACCTAAAAATTAAAAAAAGCGCCTTAATTTCTCAAGACACTTTTCTTAACTAACCAACCAACCTAAAATCTAACAAACACTTCTCGTCACACTTTAAAATTTATTCTTCTTTGACACTTAACTTAAATCAATCATTCTTTTTGGTTTGGGTAGTGCTTCCTCTTTTTTAGGTAAATTGAACTTTAAAATTCCGTTTTCATAGTCCGCTTCAATCTCATTAGCGTTAATAGAATCTGGAAGTGTAAAAGCTCTTTTAAAGGATTTAAAAGCAAACTCCCTGCGTGTATAATTTATTTCTTCAGCTTCTTTGTTCTTCTTTATTTCGGAGGAAACGGTGAGCACATTATTATCCACCTCTATTGTGAAATCTTCTTTTGACCTTCCGGGAACAGAAAGCTCCAATTCAAAACCTGTTTCATTTTCGATAATATTTACTCCTGGGACGGAAACCCTTGAATCATCCATACCTCCAAACCAATCTGGTTTAAAAATTTCATTCATTAATGAAGGGAATAACATATCGTTTCTTTTAACTAAACTCATAATTATATTTTTTAATATGGTTAAACATGTAACACACTCAATTAATGACAAATGTTATACCAATTCAAAAAACATGACTTTATGTCATTTAATACTATTTAAATAGTGACAAAATGACATTAAATAGATGATGTGCTGACTTTTTTTAGAGCATATCCTTCTAAATGTCAGGTTAGATTGTTGTGAAAACGGTAATTTAACTTACGAAAATCTTTTATAAAGAATATTTGTGTCTCAAAATATCGGAAAAAAACTGTCCGGAATTTTGGTATAAATAACCAAACCGGAAGAAATTAAAATCGTTGGGTTTAATTCGAAGAAAACTAATTAGTTGTAATGTGCCTTAAATATAGAAATAATGACCTCTGGAGGAACCACCTTATTTGGATAGTTATGCATAATGGATAACACTTGTTGTATTGCAGATGGTGGAAGCCCCATGGCAAGGCCTATATCATGAAGACGGCTTATTTCGTTTAGTTCTTGGGTATCATCTACATTCATAAGTAAAATTAGACGGTTGAACTGAACTAGGCGGTCGGCCTGAGACTTCGGTATCACATGTTCCGCACCTGTATGAAAAAGTTCGTCAAACACAGTTTTACGCACCCCTAGCTGTTGGGCAACGTTAAAAAGAAAATCATACTCCGCTTGTTTGAGGGTATTATGCACCTTAGCGAAAGAAATCATTTCAGAAAGGATACTTAGTTTTTCTTTTTCGCTCCTCATCAAATGTTAGATTCTTGTTTACAAGTACTTAAATAACTATTAAAAACCAGTTATCGTATGCCCTACTACTAATTATTTCTACAGTCATACTCCTTTGTGCAAATTATAATACCTTGCAGAAAATTTGAGGACGATGACAAATAATGACGTATTTAAAAAACTAAGGGTGGCTTTAAAGTTCCGGGATGAAGACATCATAGACATTCTAACCTTGGTAGACTTTAAAATATCTAAAAGCGAGTTGAGTGCATTCTTCAGAAAAGAGGACCATCCCAACTATATGGAATGTGGTGATCAAGTATTAAGAAATTTTCTGAACGGTTTGGTTCTTCACTTAAGAGGTACTAAAGAAAATCCAAAAAATCCCGGAGAAGTACTGCTAGGAGAAATAACAGGAGACAAAAAATACGAAAGTGACAAGAGCTTTAAAGCACGTCAAATAAAAAAAATAGATAGGGCTATACCAAATGTAAAATACAAGAATAAAAAAAAATCCTAAGATCATTAAAATCTTAGGATTTTTCAGCTAATTCAAATGTATTTAAGATGCTATTCTAACAGGAACAGTATACAGTTTCCCCTCCTTAAGATTAGCAATATTTACTTTTTTGTAGTTTAATCTGTT
>RCND010000060.1_pt1 | contig 54189 bp, 52 predicted proteins | sample 2041351 | NCBI WGS metagenome assembly RCND01 (sample SAMN09708230, study PRJNA481090) | Marine sediment metagenome, whole genome shotgun sequencing project. | biome: marine sediment; feature: ocean; material: sediment; isolation source: Sewage treatment plant 12B marine sediment (STP12B) ... | reverse complement strand
ATGCGCGTGAGAGTATTTATGAAATCCCGTTGCTATTGCATGAACAAGGACTGGATGACATCGTCATTGACCGTCTGGGTCTTGAGGCCGGCGAAGCCGATCTATCACGCTGGGAGCAGGTGGTCGACAGGTTAAGCAACCCCAAGCATGAAGTCACGGTCGCCCTGGTTGGGAAATACGTTGAGCACTCCGATGCATACAAATCATTGACCGAAGCATTGACACATGGTGGTTTGCAGCAACGTATCCACGTCAACCTGCTTAGGGTTGATTCTGAACACCTGGAAGAAGAGGGTATTGGAATCCTCGATGGCGCAGATGCCATCCTGGTACCGGGTGGTTTTGGTGAGCGTGGCTTCGAGGGCAAGGTGATGGCCATACGCCATGCCCGCGAAAACAAAATCCCCTATCTTGGCATCTGTTTTGGTATGCAGGCGGCCGTGGTCGAGTTTGCACGTAATGTATGCGGTCTTGAAGGCGCCAACAGTACCGAGATCGTCGGGGACACCAGCGCACCTGTGATCGGCCTGATCACCGAATGGCTGGATGCTTCAGGATCGGTTGAAAAACGATCTGAAGAGTCGGACCTGGGTGGAACCATGCGTCTTGGTGGTCAACGTTGTCGTTTACGGCCCGGTTCGCTGGCGCGCGAATTATATGGCGAAGACATTATCACCGAGCGTCATCGTCATCGCTATGAATTCAATAATCATTATCGTGACATCTTGCAAAAAAACGGGATATTGCTATCCGGTCATTCTATGGATGAGACCCTTGTGGAAATCGTTGAGATTCCCGAGCATCCGTGGTTTTTGGGCTGTCAGTTTCACCCTGAATTTACCTCTACACCACTTGACGGACACCCTCTGTTTACCGGCTTTATCGAGGCTGCATTGAAATCACAGCAAGGTGAATTACCGGCAGAAGTAGCCAGCCTGTGAAACTGTGTGGGTTTGAAGCAGGTCTGGACAGACCCTTTTTTCTGATTGCCGGGCCCTGCGCCATTGAGTCTGAAAAATTGGCGCTGGATACAGCTATTGAATTGAAAGATATTACCAGCCGTTTGGGTATCCCGTTCATTTACAAATCTTCTTTTGACAAGGCCAACCGTTCATCCATCAATAGTTACCGTGGCCCGGGAATGGATGAAGGCTTGCGCATATTGCAGAAAGTCAAAGACGAGGTCGATGTGCCGGTCTTGACAGACGTACACGAAGACACGGATATCAAGGCAGTTGCAGAAGTCGTTGATGTATTGCAGACCCCGGCTTTTTTGTGTCGTCAGACCAATTACATCACCCGGGTCGCCAGCGCCGGTTTACCGGTCAATATCAAGAAAGGGCAGTTTCTGTCACCCTGGGAAATGAAGAACGTGTCCGACAAGGCGCGCAGCACCGGCAATCAACAGATCATGGTCTGTGAGCGTGGCGCTTCATTCGGGTACAACAACCTGGTCTCGGATATGCGTTCATTGGCTGTCATGCGGGATACCGGTTGCCCGGTTGTGTTCGACGGCACTCATTCGGTACAGTTACCGGGTGGACACGGAGATTCGTCAGGTGGTCAACGTGAGTTTATTCCAGTACTGGCACGCGCTGCACTTGCTGTCGGGGTTTCCGGCTTGTTCATGGAAACCCATCCGGATCCAGCCAATGCAAAAAGTGATGGTCCAAACGCCTGGCCGCTGGATCGCATGGAAACCTTATTAGTAACGCTCAAGCGTCTGGACGAGGCCACCAAGGCCGGCGGATTCCTTGAGCATGATATTTGATTTTTTTTAACTTTAATCCTAGAGAGAGTTTTTTAAATGACACGTATTAAAACAATACACGCCCGCCAGATTCTCGATTCACGCGGCAACCCAACACTTGAGGCAGAAATCGAACTCGATTCTGGTGCTTTTGGTCGGGCAGCTGTTCCATCGGGTGCCTCCACGGGTGCACGCGAAGCCATTGAGCTTCGTGACAAGAACCCTTCCGTTTATGGCGGAAAGGGTGTTTTACAGGCTGTTTCCAATGTTAATGGTGAGATTTCATCAAAATTGCTCGGGTTTGATGCCAGCGATCAGGAAGCACTTGACCAGTTATTGATTGATCTGGATGGCACACATAACAAATCCAGGCTGGGTGCCAACGCCTTATTGGGTGTTTCTCTGGCCAACGCTCACGCCATGGCCAACCATCACAAGGTGCCTCTGTGGTCGTGGTTGAGCGGTGGAGAAGCAACTGATTTGCCCGTTCCCATGATGAACATTGTTAATGGTGGCGCACATGCTGATAACAGTGTTGATATACAGGAATTCATGATTTTACCGGTAGGTGTAGGTTCTTTTTCAGAGGCTTTACGTTGTGGTACCGAAGTATTTCATGCGTTGAAAAGTGTTCTCGGCGGACGCGGACTGTCGACTGCCGTTGGTGATGAAGGTGGTTTTGCACCTGATCTCCCATCCAATGAAGCCGCGATAGAAGCCATACTTGAAGCCATTGACATGGCCGGTTACGCCGTTGGCAAAGATGTTTTCCTGGGTCTGGATGCGGCTGCATCCGAGTTCTATCGTGATGGCCGGTATCATTTCGAGTCAGAAAATCGTTCGTTTTCATCGGCCGAGTTCGCCGAATACCTGGATGGCTGGTTGCAGCAATATCCGATTATCAGTATTGAAGACGGTCTGTCGGAAGATGATTGGGATGGTTGGGCCATCCATTCACAGCTTTCGGCAGATAAATGCCAGTTGGTAGGTGATGATCTGTTTGTTACCAACACAGAGATTTTCTCAGAGGGCATCGAGAAGAATATCGCCAATTCGATCCTGATTAAATTTAACCAGATAGGAACATTGACTGAAACCCTGGGCGCGATCAATATGGCAGCTGATGCTGGATACTCTGCTGTTGTGTCTCACAGGTCCGGCGAAACTGAAGACACCACCATTGCCGATCTGGCCGTTGCCAGTTCAGCTACCCAGATCAAGACGGGCTCCTTGTGCCGCTCTGACCGGGTTGCCAAGTACAACCAGTTATTGCGTATCGAAGAAGCCCTGGGTAGCAAAGCCCGTTATGCCGGACCTGGTGCTTTCAAGAACCTGAGATCATAAATCAAGAATGCGCATAGTCACCCTGATACTATTTGTCCTGTTGATATTGCTACAATTTAAATTGTGGTTGGGGGAAGGTGGTTTCACGGAAGTGGCGCGTCTTGAAACACGGGTTGAAAGCCAGCGCCAGCAGAATGATGATCTGCTGCAGCGAAATGCCGAATTGCAGGCCGAAGTAGAGGATTTGCGTGAGCGTCTGGATGCGGTAGAAGAACGGGCGCGTAACGAATTGGGTCTGATCAAACCGGCAGAGCAGTTTTATCAGGTGGTGCCACCGCCACCTGATAATCATCAAGCAGGCCTTTCTGAAGGGGAAGGCTAGCCCTTTTAGCGCAGGATCAGTGAGGGTAGATATATGATCACAGAAAAGGTTCATGCTTTGATTCCCGCTGCCGGCACGGGCACACGATATGGTGGTGCCGTGCTGAAACAGTACCTGCCGATCCGTGGCAAGTCTGTATTGGCACATTCCATCAGCCTGTTTCAGTTTCATCCCATGATCACCGGTATCACAGTTGTATTGGCCGAAAATGACCAATGGTTTGAGTCTGCAGTCGGCCCAACCGCTGCTGCCGTCGAGACAGTTACAGGTGGTGCCACGCGTTCGCAATCGGTTCGCAATGGTTTACGCTCCATTGTCGAAAATCACCCGGACGTTGAATGGGTGCTCGTGCATGATGCAGCGCGCCCATGTTTGTCGCAGCGGAGGCTGGACATATTGCTTGAGCAGGGTTTGCAATCTCCCGATGGAGCAATCCTGGCGATGCCGGTAGGTGATACGCTGAAGCGCTCGGGTGAAACACAGAATATCGCCAGAACGGTGGACAGACGGGATCTATGGGCCGCTCAGACCCCACAGTTATTCCGGGTAGGGGCGCTGGCAGAGGCCATCGATGCTGCACATCGGCAAGGCGTGGAACTTACGGACGAGGCATCGGCGATGGAATTTGTCGGGGCCGGTCCAAAACTCGTGATGGGATCTGTTGCGAATATCAAGATTACCCACTCGAGTGATCTGGCAATAGCTGAAGCATTATTGAAGCGAAAAGAGCAATCTTCCTGAATATAATGCCATTAATTCAGAACATAAAATGAAAACGCGTATCGGACAAGGTATTGATGTGCACGCCTTCGGTGAAGGTGATCACGTGATGCTGGGCGGAGTGCGGATACCACATGACAGGGCTCTGGTGGCCCATTCCGATGGTGACGTGGCTCTGCATGCCCTTTGTGATGCGATGCTAGGTGCGGCGGCGCTTGGCGATATTGGCAGACACTTCCCACCCTCTGATCCCCAATGGGCGGATGCGGACAGCCGGGAGTTACTCCGCAAGGTAGATTTGTTGTTAAAACAAGACGGCTGGGCAGTTACAAATGCAGATATAACCCTGGTATGCGAGCAGCCAAAAATCACCCCACATGCAAAACAGATGCAGGCCAATATCGCTGCAGATACGGGTCTGGATGTGACTGACATCTCCATCAAGGCTACGACCACGGAAGGCCTGGGTTTTTGTGGTCGTGGTGAGGGTATTACTGCGCTTGCCATTGTGCAGATAAAGAGTTGTTAAGTGTTTGAAATTCCCGAGTGGCCGTATTTTCTTGGCACGCCTGCCGCTGAGGGCGTCATTCGCAGTTGCCCGCAAGATTTTTTCGTCGAGGAAATCCCACGTATTCACCCTGAAGGTGAAGGAGGTCATCTGTGGTTATGGGTGGAAAAATGTGCTGCCAACACGGACTGGGTTGCGGGCGAATTTGCCAAAGTGACGGGATGCGCTCGCCGTGATGTCGGTTATGCCGGTCTTAAGGACCGTCACGCAATTACCCGCCAGTGGTTTTCTGTACCATCAACCGGGAAAGCAACGGAAAGGCTTGAAAATGCCGAAATTGAAGGTGTGCTCGTACTTGAAAGCAGGCTACATACACGCAAGCTCAAGCGGGGCACGCTGAATGGCAACCGCTTTCGCCTGAAGATTCGTGAATTCAAAGGCGACGTTACAGAAACAGGGCAGCGTCTGGAGAAAATCCGTACCACCGGTGTACCCAATTACTTCGGACCACAACGATTTGGTTACCAGGGACAAAATGTGGTGAAAGCTTACCGTTTGCTGAGTAAACAGGTGCGGCTTCAACGCAACAAGAAGAGCATTTATCTGTCCGCCATACGCAGTTTCCTGTTCAACCAGGTGTTGGCAGAGCGGGTGCGTAAGGGAACCTGGAATAAGATGATAGATGGCGAACTGGCCATGCTTGATGGTACCCAGTCCATCTTTCCGTGCGAAATGACCGATACTGACATTGAAGATCGCTGCAGACGCCTTGATATACATCCTACGGGACCGATGCCGGGTGAGAAGGGTACACAGCCAACAGGGGATGCTGCGGACCTGGAGCATGCGGTGCTGCAGCAATGGCCGGATTTGACAGGAGTCTTGAGCTCCCAGCGTGTACAGGCCAGTCGCAGGGCATTGCGTTTGTACCCTGCCGAGTTGGAGTGGGGCTTTGATGGCAACGACATGAAGCTGGCCTTTGTATTGCCACCCGGAACCTACGCCACCACGGCCCTAAGGGAGATACTCGTTACAGTTCGCGCGAAACAAATGTCTGTTAAGGAACAGGAATAAACTACAAAGATGAGTCTTTACAAGCTGAAAGGTACTTCAGGCAGCGTGATCAACCGGTCTTTTCCGTTCGACGAATCGATCGTGCTGGGATCATCATCAGACTGTGATGTGCAACTGGATGAAGCCGGTGTATCCCCGCAGCATGCGGAAATATGTCAGACCGGTGACAAGTTATTGCTGCTGAAAGATCTGGGTTCTGAGGCTGGTACATTGCTCAATGGTGAGCGTGTGATTGAATCCCAACTGGGCTCCGGTGATGAGATACGCATTGGCACATGCCGAATGATGTTACAGGCGCCAGGTCTGAGGCCCGAGCGGATTCTGACCGCCGATGTGGTTAAACAATCAACCCGTCGCTGGCCAAGGGTATTGGCCTGGAGCATCGTGGCCGCCTCGGCTGCCGCAGTGGCAGTGCTCAAATGGAAACCGGAGTGGATAGACCTGCTCAGGTCTCTTTACTGAAAAATTGTTGGTTCAGTATCGTGTTACGCACCCTACAAGATGCCTGGCAGCAACCATTTACTACGTTTTTTGTATTCTTCCCACTCCGGATAACGTGAAAGACTGGCTTCTTTCATCATCATGTTGACGGCAAACAGACCAATCCAGACCCAGGTCAGCACCAAAACAGGCAGCCAGTGCCAGACCATCAATGCAAAACTGGCGTAAATTAGCATTTCGCCCAGGTAGTTGGGGTGCCGGATGTAGCGATGCATACCGTTGTCAATCAAGCCGGACCGGTATTTCAGGGTGAAAAACTTCTGTGCATCCGCTGCAATCATGATGACACTGCCAATCATGCACATGCTGATACACAGGGCATACCAGGCACCGTCAGGCAGGGGGTAATCCGGCACAGACACTCCGGAAATCAATAACCAGCCGAATACCCAGTACCAGCCCAACACGGCGAGAAATGCATTGATGCCGCCCCCGATGGTGATTCTTTTTTGCCATGAAGGGTCCGGAAAGGAAACATCCTTGATGAACCAGATAATCCCATAACTTCCCTGCATGGCGAGATATATCCACGCCGTGATGGAGAAATTCTGGTAGTACCACATCAGGAAGCCAAGGAAAAAGAAGGTGCCGCATTTCTGAAAGTTGATTACCCAGGAAAATTTCCACGGCCGGGGGCCGCCACCAAAGTCATTGACCGCGTAATTTGTAAAGCGATTCAGGCTTGATGCCCATGCCGGAACTTTCTGCCTGGTCAAAGTCTTCTCTGTTTGTTTTTTAGTCACGCAGATCAGGGTACTTTAAATCCACGGGCGATGAAAACCTTTCAGATTGGTTAAAACTCCCGTAACCTGAAGCTGGGTTGACCCTGCTGGTTGATTAGACTCAGGTTCAAAAGGTAAACACGTGCTTCATCAGCATCTTCTTCAAACCACGCCCTTGCAGAGCCAAGTCTGAAAGTATATCCCCAACGATCCATATCCCTGAACATCCGCAAGCGGCCAAAATGTTCAATATGAGCACTTAAAAGTATCTGCAGGTAACAAACAGCATTCTCCTCGTCATAATCACCACCGGCATCGGTATGCACACCCTCTCGCCGGGATTTATCCATACATATATAGTGACAGGTCTCATGCAGTACGGAATGCAGTGGTGTATCGGTTCTCACCAGTAATTCATCGCCGATGAGGCCGGCCTCTTCGTCACCCCAGTAACTACCGGGTATTTCGTGGTCTTTCGCGATGACCTTCAGTGACAAGCCGTATCGTGAAAGCAGGCTTGAAACCGATACCCGCTCAACATCGGCCAATCTCACCACGTCTTTAGCCTCGTCATGCTTTTGTTGAGATTGTAAAATCGTTTCGTTCATTGGTTTTCTTTATAAATATGACTATCAGAACATGGGAATATAACCTGCCTGCGTTATGATGCGTAGGCGAATTATCTGGAATTGTGCATGGACATACTTCAGGGCAAACACCGACCGATAGAATTGTTCCGTTACGCGGGTATGTTTTTATGGTTTTGCGCTGGCATCCCGTTGTTATTGATACGGGTTATCTACCCTCAACCATTGCCACTGGAATTGTACATTGCCTGGGTCATGTTGCACGGTTTGTTCGGTTTGTTGTACTGGAACCTGACGCGCTACCTGCCGGAACGCACCACCATCAGTTCCCGCATGTTGTACCTTTCCCTGTTAACCGGAAGTGCATTGGGAATCAGCATTGTCTCCCAATCTTCCCTGGGCGGGATACTGCTGTTAATCGTTTCAATTTTGTTACCCTGGATGCTGACGATAGTTCCTGCGGTTGCCTGGCTGATTGCGCAAAATGTACTGCTCGCGGTCACCGTAAGCCAGATTCCGGAGATAAGTCTGAGTGAGGTTTCGACCAATGCCGGTTTCTTTCTCGGCATATCCCTCTTTGCATTCATGAGTTCGGTTGTCGTTTTGCGTCAGAATGCTGCCCGTGACGAATTGCGCCGGGTTAACTCGGAGTTGCGTGCCACCCAATCACTGCTGGCCGAAAACACCCGCATTGCAGAACGTGTGCGTATTGCCCGTGAACTGCATGATCTGGTTGGTCATCATCTGACCGCTCTGACACTGAATCTCGAAGTAGTGACACACCTCGTGGATGGCAAAGTGCTGGAGCACGTACAACAGGCACATTCCCTGGCCAGGCTGCTATTGGCTGATGTACGTGAGGTCGTCAGTGATATGCGTCAGGATGACATGGTCAACCTGGCCGATGCGCTCCACACACTGATTGAAGGTGTTCCCAAACCACGGATACATCTCGATTTGCCTTCACAGGATGTCATGACTGAACCACAACGGGCGCAGGTTCTGCTACGCTGCGTGCAGGAGATGATTACCAACAGTGTGCGTCATGCACAGGCAGGTAATTTGTGGATTCGTTTGTCGATGACCCGTGACGGACTTGCCATGAGCGCACGTGATGATGGTGTCGGCGCTGATAAGGTTGCCGTTGGAAACGGTCTGATGGGAATGGCCGAGCGACTTAAGCAATTGGGTGGTAAGCTTGAAATTGAATCAGAGCCAGGCGCGGGGTTCGCGCTGCATGCCTGGCTGCCAACTAAGTTTTGATAGTTGGAAAATCATCTTGAAGGAGTACTGAAAGTGATAAGAGTGATGCTTGTAGACGATCAGAATCTGGTGCGTAAAGGTGTTCGCAGCCTGCTGGAACTGTCCGAGGAAATTGAAGTCATCGCCGAGGCCTCAGACGGAATCGAGGCCATTCAAACGGTCCCGGAAATCGGTCCTGACGTGGTTTTGCTGGACATGCGTATGCCGGGTAAAAACGGTCTTGATGTCCTGCAGCAACTGTCAGCCGACGGTACCCTGCCACCGACCATTATTTTGACGACATTTGATGATGACGAGATGGTGCTGGCCGGTATCAAGGCCGGGGCAAAAGGCTTTCTGCTAAAGGATGTCAGTCTGGAGGAACTGGTTGGTGCGATTCGAACGGTGTCCCAGGGTGGATCAATGGTCAAGCCGGCCGTTACAGAACGTCTGCTGAAAGGTTTGGAAAATTTACACACCGAATTTTCCAGCCTGGACAGGCCGGACCCGTTGACAGAACGCGAAACCGAGATTCTCAGGCTGATGGCAGGTGGTTACAGCAACAAGGAAATAGCAAACTCACTGGGTGTTGCCGAAGGCACGGTTAAAAATCACGTCTCCAATATTCTTTCGAAAATGGGTGTGCGGGATCGTACCCGTGCCGTGCTCAAAGCCTTCGAGTTGGGGCTGCTATAGTGTATGTCTACTCTAAATTATAATATTGACACTGCGCTCAAGAAAGGTTCATCGCGTATTTGAGGGTGGACGTAGGGTGGGTAACTTGTTACCCACGATTTACAAGTCGGTTTGGATTTATACCCGTGGGTAACAAGTTACCCACCCTACAGATAAAAAACGACAGTTTTTATGACGCCTTGTCGAGATGATCGAACTGGCGTTTTAAGTCTTCTTTAGGGCTGGTAACAATGCGTTCCAATGTTTCCACGCGCTCACGTAAATCATTTTCCAGGTCATCCAGCCTGGTATGAACTACCTTGAGCTCTTTTTCAATTTTTGCACTGCTTTGTTTCTTATCTTTGTCCTGAAAGATTCCGGCTACAATGCTGGCTACCACTATCAGGGCGATTGCTGTCCACATGCTCATTGTTTTTCCTCCATTGACCTGTAACTAATATAAACAATGCACGACGCTACGAACAGTGAGAAAAGTCATAGATCAGGTCTTCCGGGTCGGTCACTACGACGTATGCCTTCGGGCAATGGGTCATGATCAGTGACCTCGATGTGGTCTTCGAAATGAATACGTTCCATCAGGTAACAGAGGCAGTCCTGCTGTATGACCCTGCGATCCAGGGTCAGCATGGACGGCATGATTTCACAGTTGGTTTCAATTTGGCGACGGTCAAACCTGAAATACTTCCTTGTGACGTCGGTACCATCGATATCTGTTGCCAATAATGGCCATTCAGGACCGCCGTTCACATCACCGAGGGAGATCCCTTTAGGCAGCTCCTGGAAGTTCAAAACATCCAGATTTTCTCTGAATGCAATCTCGGTGGGTACGTGGCCAAAGCCAAACAGTACATCATCATGAACACGAACCGTGGCAACCATGTGAAATAAATGCACATCATCCGCATCCAGTAGTGTGGTCGGAATTTCGTTCAGGTGCATACAGGTTTCCAGAAATCCGATGCAATGGTCGGTGCCGTGCACATCACCGGCCTGGCCGCATTCCAGTGTCGTGGATGGAAAGAATTTGGAGAGTGCCAGCGATTGTGCTCCCCGGGGCATTTTGAAATAAACCACCTTGGAAGAAAAATAAGAGGCCAGATGTAAAAATTCGGGACGGATGCGGTTTATGGCTGCATAATGAGGATTCAGACCGGTATTGTTATGAAAATCGATGGCGGCTATCGGCGAAAGCGAACGCATACGCTCGGTAACCTGCTGGAACATTTTTCCGATATCGCTGTCATCATGACTGCCACCCGGCCAGCAACGGTTGTAATCGAGTTGGTCGTCAAGGCGGCGCAGGCGATATTTTGCAGCATGTGTATTGCCAATCAGAATGGATAACGAACGGGGTAGCTGATCATACTCATAATGGCTTTTTAACAGGCGCCGGATAGCTTCCCAGCCGGTGACTTCATTGCCATGTTGTAAAACGGTAACGAACAGGGGTTGTGGGTTTTTACCTTGCAGGTGAATCAATGTAGGGCCATTGAGTGCACTATGTAATGCTGATGCCGGACGCTCCAATAGTCCAGCAGGTAAATGGTCAAGTTCGATGAGATTCACAATTAAAGAATACCGCCATTAAAAACGGATAACAATACAGGCAATAATTGGATAAATCCATGATCGAAGCTAAATCGTTGAGTAAATCTTACGGCTCTTTTAAAGCTGTTGATGATTTGAGTTTTACAGTTGAGGACGGGCAGGTGCTGGGCTTCCTGGGTCCCAATGGGGCCGGTAAATCCACCACCATGAAAATGTTAACGGGTTTTCTCACGCCGACATCGGGAACCGCATTGATCAATGGTGTCGATGTAGTGGATAGTTCGGTGGCAGCACGCAAGAATATAGGATATTTGCCCGAAGGTGCGCCGAGCTACGGTGAAATGACGGTACTGCAGTTTATGCTGTTTGTGGCCCGTGCCAGGCTGATTGATAAGCGTGACATAGCAAGTAGTACAGAAAAAGTGATAGAAAAGCTGAATCTGAGCGAAGTAAAACACCAGCCGATCGAAACCCTGTCGAAAGGTTTCAAGCGTCGTGTAGGACTGGCACAGGCGATCATTCATGATCCGCAAATACTGATACTGGATGAGCCAACAGATGGCCTGGACCCCAACCAGAAGCGTGAAGTCCGCCGCCTGATCAGGGCAATGGCGAAGGATAAAATTATTATAATTTCGACGCATATCCTGGAGGAAGTTGCCGCACTCTGCAATCGCGTGATGATCATCGCCAACGGCAAGTTATTGGCGGATGACAGCCCACAAGGGTTGATCGGACGTTCGCGTTATCACAATGCTGTCACACTGGTGGTGGAATCGGCAGAGAAAGTGGCCAGTTCCCTGAGTGAGTTACCACAGGTCGCCAGGGCGGAACTCAGGGAAGGTGAATTGACCCTGTTCCCGAGTGGAGAAGGCGGGTTGTTCGAGGCGGTAACCTCTGCCGTGAGTGAAAATCAGTGGCAGGTTTCCGCATTGCGACTCGAAGCCGGACGACTTGATGAGGTTTTCCACAGCATCACTCGCGGGGAGGGCTCGGTATGAATGGCACGATCAATATAATGCGCAGGGAATTGACCGGTTATTTTGCTACGCCGGTTGCCTACGTTTTTCTGATTATATTCCTGGTGATGACCGGCATATTTGCTTTTTACCTGGGCAATTTCTATGAACGAGGGTTCGCGGACCTTGATCCGTTTTTTCGATTCCACCCATGGCTCTATCTATTCCTCGTACCGGCGATTTCCATGCGTTTGTGGGCTGAAGAGCGGCGTTCGGGAACCATCGAACTGCTATTTACACTGCCGCTGACGACCTACCAGGCAGTAATGGGTAAGTTTTTGGCAGCCTGGTTTTTTATCGGGCTGGCACTGGTATTGACATTGCCGATGTGGATTACCGTGAATTACCTCGGTGCACCAGACAATGGCGTCATACTGGCTGCATATCTCGGCAGCTGGCTGATGGCTGGCGGGTTCCTGGCGATTGGCTCGTGTATGTCAGCACTGACCCGAAACCAGGTGGTTGCGTTCATTCTCAGTATCGTCGTGTGTTTTCTGTTTTTGTTGAGTGGGTTGCCTATGGTGATGAATCTGTTCACCGGATGGGCACCGCAAATATTCCTTGATGGCATTGCCAGTCTTAGCTTCCTGAAGCACTTTGCAGATATTTCAAAAGGCGTCATCGATTTACGTGATCTTGTTTATTTTGTGCTGGTGATTGGTTTCTGGCTACTTGCCAATGTATTGATACTTGATATGAAAAAGGCCGACTGATGGAAAAAACGAATCGCTCCATTTTTTCAGCAGGCATTTTAGTTCTGCTGGTCATCCTGTTTGTGACCTTGACCATACTGTCATCCGCTTTTCTGAAAGGTATGCGTTTTGATCTGACCGAAAATAAGCTGTACACGCTCAGTGATGGTACCCGGAATATCCTCAAAAATATGGATGAACCGGTCAATCTCTACCTCTACTTTTCTGAAGATGTCAGCCGTGAGTTACCCCAGTTCCGAAGCTATGCGCGCTGGGCCGGCGAAATGTTGGAAGAGTTCGCAAATTACAGTGGTGGAAAATTGCTACTGCATCATGTGAACCCGGTACCTTTCTCACCAGAGGAAGACCAGGCCGCACAGTATGGTCTGCAGGGTGTTCCGGTGGGTACGGCCGGGGACATGCTTTATTTTGGCCTGGTGGGTACTAATTCGCTTGATGGTCTCCAGGTCATGCCTTTTCTGCAACCCGAAAAGGAGAAGTTTCTGGAATATGATCTTGCCAAGATAGTCTCTTCCCTGTCACACCCAACACACAGAAAAGTTGGCCTGATATCCGCACTGAATATGAAACCGGGGTTTGATCCGGCGACACAAAGCATGCGTGAGGCCTGGGTTATCTATCAGCAGTTCAGCCAACTATTTGAACTGGAGGATATATCGATCGATGCAGATGCTCTGCCCGATGACCTGGAGTTACTGGTACTGGTACATCCAAAAGGTTTGAGCGAAAACATGTTGTATCAGATAGACCAATACGTTCTGAGTGGTGGAAAGGCTTTGGTATTTATAGACCCGATGGCAGAGGCCGACCTGGGTGGTGATCCCAATGACCCCATGGCGAGGATGAATGCGGGCGGCAGTTCTACCCTGGGTTCACTGCTGGATGCCTGGGGTGTCGGTTTTGATACCGACCTGGTCATTGGTGATTATGTTTACGCCTTGCAGGTCACGATCGCACAGGGCCAGCCGCCAGTGCGGCACCTGGGCATTTTGTCGGTCAAAACTGATGGTATCAACAATACAGATGCCGCCACTGCAGACCTTAATTCGGTGAATTTTTCATCAACCGGATGGTTGGCTCCGATTGAGGGTGCTTTAACGGTATTTGAATCACTGGTGGAGAGTAGCGAGAACGCGGCGCCCATTGAAGCCGCGCGTCTCAGGTTCCTGTCCAATCCCGAGGATCTTTCCAGAAATTTCCAACCCACCGGTGATCGATTCACACTGGCCGCCCGTATTACCGGCCAGGCTAAAACAGCCTTTGTACAACCGCCGGAAGGTTTACCGATACCAGGGCATCTGGCAGAATCGGATGCAGCGGGAATCAGTGTGGTCATGTTTGCTGACACCGATGTGCTGACAGATCGCCTGTGGGTGCAAAAACAAAATTTTCTTGGTGAGACGGTCACCAATTCATTTGCGGATAATGGTACGCTGGTGGTCAACCTGGCCGACCAGTTACTGGGCAGTACCGATTTGATCGGGATACGTGCGCGTGCCAGTACCAATCGTCAATTTGACCGTGTGCAAGCCCTCAAACTGTCAGCAGAAGCGCGTTTCCGCGATACGGAAGAACGATTGCAGGTCGAACTGGAAGAAACCGAGCGCACCTTAACGGAAATGCAATCGGTAAGACAGGATGGTGAACTCACGGTGTTGACTTCCCAACAGCAGGAAGAAGTACAGCGCTTCGTCGATCGGAAGCTACAGATCCGTGCCGAACTGCGCCAGGTACAGCATGACCTGTCCAGGGATATTGAGGCACTGGGTATGCGGCTTAAATTTTTCAATATTGTGTTGGTACCGGTGCTGATTGTCATAGTTGCACTGGTCTTTGGGCAAATGCGACGAAGGCGGCGAGAGAGAGGTGCACAATGAAACGGAGTTTTCTCTACCTGGTTGTTCTGACCTCGCTTGCCCTGCTGGCACTCTGGGTGTTCACGCTTAAGGATGAGTCGTTGGATAAACCCATGTCAGATACTCTGTTGTTGCCGGAAATATCAGGACAGATCAACGTCGTTGACCGGGTTGAAATAGTAACTGCCGGCAATCATGTGGTTGCAACATTGCTTAAGAGCGACATTGGTTGGCAGCTTGAGCAGATGGGTGGATACCGCGCGGATTGGCCAGATTTGCAGACACTGCTTTCCGCACTGGCCCAGGCCAGGGTGGTCGAAACTAAAACTGATAAACCGGAATACTACAACCGACTCGGTGTTGAAGACATTGCTGTCACAGATGCCGGCGGTGTGCTGGTCAAGCTCGGTATCGGTGATCAAATCACCGGTATAGTGATTGGTCACCAGGCACAGGTAAGGCAAGGTCAGTACGTGCGTGTGCAAAATTCTGCAGCCAGTGCCCTGATCGACCGCAGGCTTGACGTTTCCACCAGGCTATTGGACTGGGTGGATTCAACGATTGTTGACATCAACGCCGCCGAGGTTGCCGAGGTTGAGATTATTCATCCGACGGGAGAAAGGCTGCTGGTAATGAGGATTTCAGCAGACCAGACCGATTTTGACCTCGCGGGTCTGCCACCAGGCCAGGAAGTTAAAAGTAGCTGGGCGGTGAATTCGCTGGGTTCAGTTTTTTCAATGCTGGAATTGGATACAGTCCATGCCGAGGTCCGTGTTGACTGGAACAACGCTGTAAGGATGCGTCTGCTGTTGTTTTCAGGTGTAGAGATCATGGCTGAAATGCTTGAAGCGGGAGATGAATACCTGTTGCGGATGAGTGCCAGTCATCCTGCCGCCAATGTGATTGATAAAAAGAAGAACGGTGTTGAAACCAGCGAAGTGCAGAAAGAGATTGAGAGTCAGGCAGCGATTGATGTGGCGAAAGTGGTAGAGGACATTAATCAAAAAACGGCTGGCTGGATTTATGGTATTCCAAAAGACAAATATGATGTGATGGTTAAAAAACCGGAAGACCTGTTGAAGCCCCGGGAGTCGGTATGAACGGTTCCGCGCGCGCGGTTGCACTCCTCGCGTAAATGATGAGCTGGCTCCGATATAACCGAAAACAGGCCGTCGAAACTGCTGGCTGCTTGAATAAGCTTCAAAAATACCTCATGTTATTAGCCTGATAACGTTCAAAGGTATTCCAAATGAACCTGCTAAGCTTCTTTACTCTCCAGCATCTCCAGATTTCTGTCTTGCAGGGCGAACTATTGCATGTTTCAAAAGAAGGTGCCATGAAGGACGCCAAGGTTGAAATGAACCTGACACCACGGCTGATGGATATGGATTCCGGTGATAAATTACCGTCTTACCAGGTCAGTGCACGCTTGACTTGCATCGGTGGTGCCGGTGAAAAATCCGGGCCTGCATTTAAAGCAAAAGTTGGCATCGAAACGGTTTATCAGCAATCGTCCGGTGACCCGATCGATATATCTGAGTTCACTAGCCACCATGCCACCCTTGCGCGGCAGATTTATCCACTCCTGGCACAGGAATTACGTGGCCTGTTGACACGTATGGGTCTTTCAAATATTCAGCTGCCGTTTGATCTGAATCCGCGCTCAAAGACTATCAGTGTTTCCCCGGATGAGGTTCGGAGTCGTGTGCACTAATGATCGGTTTTTCAGCCGGCAACTCCGCGGTAGAAAATAGCTTTGAGCAGGAAGAAAAACACTATTGCAAGAACACCGCCGGCAGGTAAAGTAACAAGCCAGGACAACATGATATTGCGTACAACACGCAGGTTGAGGGCACCAATGCCACGAGCCATTCCGACTCCCAAAATAGCACCTACCAGTGTGTGAGTCGTGGAAACGGGTATACCGGTACCTGATGCGATAACAACCGTTGATGCGGCGGCCAGCTCAGCGGCAAAGCCACGTGAAGGTGTGAGCTCGGTGATTTTACGTCCAACCGTCTGGATGACCCGCCAGCCATAGGTTGCCAGGCCGACTACGATTCCAATACCACCCAGCAACAGGATCCAGGTAGACAGCGAAGATTCTTGCGCCACTGCGCCGGTTTTAACGATGCTTACAACGGCGGCTACCGGGCCAACGGCGTTGGCTACATCATTGGAGCCATGGGCAAATGCCATGCCGCAGGCGGTGAATATCATCAAAATGCCAAAGATTTTTTCCACGTTGGCAAAGCGGAAATCCGAATCCTCGTCCGGGATGATCTTGATTCTTTTTATCGCCAGTATTCCGATCGTCATCGTGGTTATGCCGCAGGCAATGGCCACCAGGACTGACTCGCCATAGCTCAGGTCTAAACCAACATGTTTCAGGCCCTTGAGCATGGTAACCAGTGCCAGCATGAAACCGACTGCGAAAATGTAAAAAGGTACATATTTACGTGCGTTAGCCAGGGGATCCTTGCTGCCCAGGATCAATTTTTGCACACTCATGAAAATCAAAAATGCCAGAACGCCTGACATCATGGGTGAGATCACCCATGACGCAGCGATGGCGACAACCTTTGACCAATACACAGATTCCACACCGATTCCAACTGCCGCAAAACCTACGATGGCACCGACAACTGAGTGTGTTGTGGATACCGGCCAGCCTTTTCTGGAAGCGACGAGCAGCCAGACACCGGCAGCCAAAAGTGCTGCCAGCATCCCGAAAACCAGTAATTCAGGATCGTCGCTGACCAGCGTGGCATCAATGATGCCCTTGCGAATGGTCGATGTTACCTGGCCGCCGGCCAGGAAGGCACCGGCAAATTCAAATATTGCGGCAACCAGTATCGCCTGCTTGATAGTCAGTGCTTTTGAACCAACGGACGTGGCCATCGCATTGGCCACGTCGTTGGCACCGATGCCCCAGGCCATGAATAAACCAAAAGCAGCCGCCAGGCCTAAATACCAGAGCGAAAATTCCATTGTCTTCGTTCCTTAGATCCGGGGTCTCAACGGGCCAGCATCAATTGCAGACGACTGCCAACGCGTTGCGCCCGGTCGGCAATGTTTCCCGTGGTGTCGATGACTTTGTACAAAAACATGATATTAACCGGGTGCAGTTCATTCTCAAGTTTGAATAATTCACTACGTAGCGTAACCTGTTGCTCATCGGTTTGTTGTTCAATAGTATCGAGTTTTATCAACAAACGGCCCACGCGCTTTCTCTCAACTTTGCCGAACCCGGTTTCAATCAGTTCGTCCAATTCACAGATAGCTACATACGCTTGTACACAGGCCTTGACGCTCTGTTTTACCAGCTTTCGATAACCCTTTCTCATGGACTTGGGGATATGCATTTGGCGTCCGGTGATCAATCCGGCAACATCTCTCGCGCTACCGGCAACCATGTCTTGCATGGTCAGAACCTCAAGAACATCACGCCGGTCGATGGGCATGAACAAGCTGCTCGGCAGACGCAGACGAAGCTCCTTTTTGAGGATGTCAGCTTCATTTTCCATTTCGATGATATTCTGGTGGTGTAGCGTGTAAGCCTCAACGTCATTCGCCAGTACGGCGCGTGTAAATGGAGTGAGTTCGGAAACACATGAGACAACTTTTTGCATGTGTTCTTGTAGTGGTTTGACGGGGGATTTCCCGAATATGCCACTGAAATAACTACCAGCCATGTTTGTTCCCCTGGGATCTTAGTGTTGCCGAAAGGAGATTGGTGAAAAATATGTCGACATTTTACATGACATTGCCATACATTTTCTGAATCTTGTAGGATAGCCGGTAGAATATGAATGAGTATGGGTCATTTTGAGGCGTTTTAGCGCACTGACGATCCAGGGGAAACTATGAAAACGATTGTCGAAAATAAGAGAGATAGTGAGAAAACACCATTTTTTCGGGGCATCCTGATCCGTAGCCTGTTGGATGCTGGTCTTTCTTTTGAGGATGCATGTGAGATTACCAACAAGGTTCGGAATCAGGTTGGTAACAGGAAAAAAATAACCACGGAAGAACTTCAACTACAGGTTTCTCGCGTGCTGGAAGAACTGGGTGAAAAGGAAGTTCTCGAACAGTATTGCTTTCCGTCGGTGGCTCCACCCAGGATTCTGGTTAGTAACGAGGCGGGCGTCGAACATGCTTTTTCGCGTGGTCGAAAAGCAAGGTATCTGCGTTCCAGCGGTTTGAAAACCGATAAGGCCGAATACCTGACAGAGTTGATTTTTGCCCAACTGATCGCGTCAGATATCAGTTCCATTTCAACCCTGGAACTGGGTTACCTGACCTATTTGTGCCTGCAGCAGGAAGAGGGTGAAAAGGCTGCAAATCGTTACCTGGTCTGGTCACAATTTCAAAATAGCAATCGACCGTTGATCCTGTTGATCGGTGGAACAGTGGCATCGGGAAAAAGCACGGTCGCTACTGAGATTGCCCACCTGCTGGGAATCGTCCGTATCCAGTCTACCGATATGTTGCGCGAAGTCATGCGCATGATGATTCCCAAACGTTTGCTTCCCGTACTACATACTTCCGCTTTTATAGCCTGGAAAGCACTGCCGATTCGTGATGAGCAGGAACGTGATTTCGATCAGTTGGTAGCGGAAGGCTATCAGAGCCAGGCCGAATTACTGGCAGTACCCTGTGAGGCAGTGCTACAGCGTGCCGTCGAGGAAAACGTACCCATCATTCTGGAAGGTATCCACGTCCACCCGGAACTGTTTAACCTGACCCGCAATGATTCAGAGGTCATCAAGGTCTATGTCATGTTGGCAGTGTTGAAATCAAAGAAATTAAAATCCCGCCTACAGGGTCGTGGCGTGGATGTTCCGCAGAGAAAACCAAAAAGATATCTGAATAACCTGGACTCTATCTGGAGTTTGCAGTCATTCCTTTTATCAGAGGCTGATCGCTACGATGTTCCCATCATCACCTCCGGAGACAGGGAAACGGTTGTTCTACAGATTGCCCAGCAGGTCAATATTGAACTGGCCAAGCACTTCAATGGCTCAGCGAGAGAAGTATTTGGTCCCGTTGTCGATCGACTAAAAAAACACCTTGATGTAACAGCATGGCAAGAAAAAATTGCCATTTTGAATGATTGAACTATTCATGAATACATCAAAAGTTGACAAGGGCGTTCTGCTTATCATTGATGGACTGGGAGATCTTCCGATCCCTGAACTGGATGGTAAGACTCCTTTGGAAGCAGCGTATACACCGGTATTGGACCAATTGGCTGGCTCGGGACAGTATGGCCTGGTGGATCCGATCACACCGGGTGAAACCGCCAATACCCACTCTGGTACCGGCATGATCATGGGGCTTTTGAGCAATCAGGCTGACCGATTAAGCCGTGGTCCGGTGGAAGCTGCCGGTGCGGGAAAAGTGCTGGAACCGGGAGACGTCGCGATACGTGCCAATTTTGCCAGCCTTGAGCCACTGCAAGATGGATTCAGGGTGGTGGATCGCAGGGCCGGCAGAATTACATCCGGAACTGATGAGTTGGCGGCCCTGTTGAATGATATGGATCTCGGTGACAACATTCGCGGCAGTCTTTTGCCGACCGACCAGCATCGCGGCGCGTTGATACTCACAGGACCGGGTCTGGAAGCGTCTGTCAGCGATACGGATCCGGGTAACAAATCCATGCCTGCCAGGTTGAAAAAATGTGAGGCCCTGACACCTGGCGCCGAACTGACAGCGTCCAAAATCAATCGCTTTATCGCCGAAGCCCATCAACGCCTTGTTGATCATCCCATCAATATTGCCCGGGTAAGGGATGGTCATTTACCTGCAAATGGAATACTGACTCGAGGTGCGGGCACGATGTTTGAACTGGACAATACCTTGCACAAGCTGGGTCTGGATGTTGCAGTTATAACAGGCTGCAATACAGTGCGTGGCCTGGGACGTATCTTTGGCTTCAATGCCATTGTGGATTCGAGGTTTACCGCTACGGTCAATACCGATTTGCACGCCAAGATCGCGACGGTTGTATCAAGCCTGCATGATCATGATTTGGTCTTTGTCCATGTCAAAGGCTCAGACATCTGTTCACACGACCGTCAACCATTAGCCAAACGTGATTTCCTGCAACGCCTGGATGAATCTTTACAACCATTGCTGGAAACAGGGGTGGTCATTGCCGTTGCTGCAGATCATACAACCAACAGTAATACGGGGTTTCATACTGCTGACCCTGTTCCCGCATTAATCTGCAAGCCGAAACCAGGCGATGCGCGTGCTCCCGTCAAATTTGGAGAAAGCCAATGCAGGCAGGGAAACATGGATCGACAGCTAAGTGGTGAGTTTCTGTCACAAGTATTACAAACAATGGGTTATCCGCTGGTCTGAATTCACATCACGCTAGCAATATCTCACGTGGTAAATGATCTCGGTCATGAACTGTAGTGTCAGTCTGTGGCATTCTTTAAAATGTCACATTAGTGTCATATTTTACCGGTAGCATTTTATTGGTTTATATAATCAACTGGAGATTCCTAATGTTCAAGCACAATGCCGTGTCGGCTGCCTTTGTCATCATCATGTCTGCTTTACTCGCCGCCTGCGGTGGGGGGCAGGATCGCCAGGTTATTCAAAACAAGGGTTCGGATACCCTGGTTAACGTTGCCCAGGCCTGGGCCGAAGCCTACCAAAAGGTCGATCCGGCTACAGTCGTTGCCGTGAGTGGTGGTGGTTCCGGAACGGGTATTGCAGCACTGATTAATGGCACCGTGGACATCGCTAACGCGAGTCGTGCGATGAAAGACAAGGAGATCAAGCTGGCCAAAGATGGTGGTCATGATCCCATCCAGCATATCGTCGGCTATGACGCATTGGCCGTGTATTTGCATGCGGATAACCCATTGACATCTATCAGTATTGAACAGCTTGCCGAGATTTATGGTGATGGTGGCGGTTACACCAAGTGGACCGATCTGGGTGTAGAGGTTCCCGGCTGTAAAGACCAGACCATGGTGGTTGTCAGTCGTCAGAATAATTCGGGCACCTATGCTTATTTCCGTGGGACAATCCTCGGCAAAGGAGACTTCCGCCTCGGTACACGGGACATGCATGGTTCCAAGGACGTTGTCGATCTGGTTGAAAACACGCCTTGTGCGATCGGATACAGCGGGCTTGCCTATGCCACGGATCACCTCAAGTTGGCCTGTATATCACAGCAGACAGGTGGACCATGCACCGATCCTTCAGTTGCCACTGCCAGTGATCGCAGCTACCCGATTGCACGACCCTTATTCATGTACACCAATGGTGAACCCACCGGTTATGTGGGTCAGTATCTGAACTGGATCAAGAGCGAAACCGGTCAGTGCATTATTCTTGAGAAAGGATACGCACCAGCCACAGATGTAAATTGTGGTTGATTGACTTTAGAGTAAATTCGGATTATTGCAGCCTGGTGTGTTTACCAACAACCAGGCGGCAATCATTATTGGTAGACTATGGTCTGTCACAAGTTTAGCAGGAAGTTGATATGAGTCATTTTGAAGAGCGTATGGAAGCTGATCTGAAGATCATAAGGGACAAGGTCTGGAAGATTGGTGAAGATGTCGAAGCCGCCTTGCACAATGCCAAGAAGGTATTGATTTTAAGGGACAGTGAGTTGGCCTATAAAACGATCCTGGATGATCATCCGATCAACCGGGAAACACGCTTGTGTGACCGTCTGTGTCATACCTTCATTGCCCGTCACCTGCCGGGTGCCGGACCTTTACGCGAAATGGCTTCAACTTCCCGCGTCAATGTTGCCCTGGAAAGGATCGGGGATTACGCAGTGACGATTTGTCGTGAGGCATTGCAGATTACTTCTCCACTATCTCCCCAGTTATCCAATTACGTTGACTCAATGTTTGACGAGTCCATTTCAATTCTGTCCGATTCACGTAAATCGTTTAGAGATGGTAATGCCGAAATGGCCATTGCCCTGATGAAATCCGCCAGGCGCGTACAGGGCAAGATGGATGGTGTGTACGAAACCCTTTTTGCAGAAGACGACCGCATGGACGGTGCCACCATGATGGCAGTTTTTGTCGTTTTCAATCTGCTCAAAAGAATTGCAGACCAGGCAAAAAATATCTGCGACCAGACTGTCTATGCTGTGAGGGGTATCGCCAAAATCCCCAAGACCTATCGAGTTTTATTCCTGGCCCAGCCCGGTTCGGGTCTTGGGCATTTAGCCACGGCTATTGGCAGGAAGAACTTTTCCCAGAGTGGATATTTTGCGACGGCGACACCTGGAGCAGAGGAACCGGTCTCAGATGCTTTGCAGGCGTTCCTGGTTGACAGAACCTTGCCGGATGAGGACCTTGTCGCCGAGCAACTCGAAGCGCTTAAGCATGATCTGGATGATTTTACTGTCATTGTAAGCCTGAATGGCAAAGTTGAAGATGACATGCCGAAACTTCCGTTTCACACTTCGGCACTGAATTGGGAGTTGCCAGGCGGTAGTGACATCAAGGAGAACTACCTTGCATTGCGTGAAGAGATTCAGCAATTAATGACCTTGCTGGCGGGCAGCGAAGCCCGTTGATCCCAGGTGATGACCCATTTGCGGTGAACGATTAACTATGAATAAACAAACACCAACCACGTCAAAAGCAGCGAGTTTTGATCAACTCAATCGTGACTGGTACATAGATAAGGCCGTGCAGACCCTGGTATTTATCGGGGGTATTTCGGCCATTATTTTTATCATCGGGATTTTCGTGTTTATCACCAAGGAGGGACTTGGCTTCCTGGTAGGTGATTTTAGTTTTAAGGAATTCTTTTTCTCACCCAACTGGCGTCCGACTTCCGAGAACAAGGAAACCTATGGAATCCTGGCGCTGATAGCAGGTACAGCCAGTGTGACCGGTCTTGCCATGCTCATTGCGATACCCTTTTCCCTGGGTGCGGCGATCTTTATTGCAGAGTTTGCCACCGGCAAGACACGTGAATTCCTGAAGATTACGGTCGAGCTTCTGGCTGCTATTCCTTCCGTGGTTTGGGGCTTTATCGGTCTGGCCATTATGAACCCGTTGATTATCGATCTGTTTGACGTACCGGTTGGTTTGAATGTTCTGAATGCGGGCATCATTCTGGGCCTGATGGCTGCGCCGATCATGACATCAATCGCAGAGGACGCCTTGAAGGCGGTACCAGATCGTTACCGTGAGGCCGCCGAGGCCATGGGTGCAACCCGTTGGCAGGTGATCTATAAAGTTGTATTACCTGCAGCAAAAAACGGATTGTTGGGAGCAGTGCTTCTAGGTGTTGGTCGTGGTTTCGGTGAAACGATGGCAGTACTGATGGCCACCGGTCACGCCATCAACATACCAACCAGCGTCTTCGACTCGGTACGTGCACTGACTGCAACCATTGCCGCTGAACTCGGTGAGACCGCAGTGGGTTCACCCCACTACCAGGCCTTGTTTACCATCGGTATTTCACTGTTTGTCATTACATTCATTATAAATCTTGTCGCCGACCTGGTTGTCCGCGGTGTTCGGGAGGGATGAAAAATATGTTTGAAGCAACTCAAACCAATCGCAAGAACCTCAGCCGGCAAAAAATGTTCCGCATCTTGCTGGGTACTATGACCGGTATCCTGATTCTACCTGTTATCCTGATTATGGGTACCCTGATTGCAAAAGGTTCGCCGGTCATTTCTTTCGAGTTTCTGTTCTCCAATCCGACCAATGGCATGACCGCCGGTGGAATTTTCCCCGCATTACTTGGAACGATCCTTTTGGTCCTTGTTGCCCTGTTGGCTTCAGTGCCCTTGGGTGTGGCTGCGGCGATTTATCTGAGTGAGTATGCACCGGATAACTGGTCCACACGCGCGATCAACCTGGCCATTATTAATCTTGCGGGTGTGCCCTCTATCGTGCATGCGCTGTTTGGCCTTGGTGCTTTTGTTATCTTCTTTAAATTTGGGACCAGTATCCTGGCAGCCAGCCTGACGCTGGCCATCATGACATTGCCGGTGGTGATTGTTGCAACACGTGAATCTTTACAGGCAGTGCCTATGGCTTTTCGGGAAGCTTGTTGGAATATGGGTGCGACACGCTGGCAGACCATCAGGCGTATCGTACTGCCAAACGCAGTGACCGGTATATTGACGGGTGTAATCCTGGAGGTTTCCCGCACAGCCGGTGAGACAGCCCCGATCATGTTTACCGGTGCAGTGTTCTTCCTGCCATTTCTGCCGCAGGGTGTATTTGACCAGACCATGGCGCTCTCGCTGCACCTGTTTGTTGTTTCAACCCAGGTTCCGGAAATGCCCGAAGCAGTGCCCTATGGCGTTGCGTTGGTGTTGATTTGCCTGGTGTTATTGATGAATAGTGCATCCATCGCTCTGCGTATGTACTTGCGGGGTAAGAAGAAATGGTAAGTGAGGCAGTTGTGAACGGTGATCAATCAATGGTGGATACAGACTCAACACCGCTAAAACTCGAAGCTAAAGATGTTTCAATCCACTATGGGGATCATGAGGCGCTGACAGGTGTTTCGCTCGATATCCGGGAGCATGAGATATTCGGCATCATCGGTCCCGCCAATGCAGGTAAGACCTCCTTTCTCAAAGCCATCAACCGCATGGATATGTTTAATTCGGATATGAGGATCGGTGGGAGCATCAAGTTCAATGGCACGGATGTCAGCAAGATTCGTAATGTCTATGGATTGCGTCGTCGTATTGGGGTTGTTTTCCCGTTACCCGTTGGACTGCCGCTATCGGTTTATGACAATGTAGCCCTGGCACCACGGTTGGCCGGTCTAAAAGACAAGGCCGAGCTCAATGTGATCGTTGAACGCTGCCTGACCAGGGCGGCATTATGGGATGAAGTCAAAGACCGACTTAAATCGCTGGGTAGTATGTTATCCGGTGGACAGCAACAACGTCTGACCATCGCCCGTGCGCTGTCGCAGGATCCTGAACTCCTGATGTTGGATGAGTTTTCCATCGCGGTGGATCCGGTCACAACAATGCGAATTGAAGATGTGCTCAAGGAATTAAAAAATGAAGTGACCATTATCCTGGTCACCAACCTGGTTCAGCAGGCCCGGCGCCTGGCAGATCGTACCGCCTTTTTCCTGGAAGGCAAATGTCTGGATGTGGGTATCACCGAGGATCTGTTTACCGGCGAAATCAACGACCAGAGAACCCGTGATTATGTCGAGGGGAGATTTGGCTGATGTCAGTTATGGAGCAAAACAGGTCTGTGGACAATAACCTGGCTATCAGCGCCAGGAAGTTGAATCTTTGGTATGGGACGTTTCAGGCCTTATTTGATATCGATCTGGATATCAAGCAGGGAATGATTACCTCGATGATCGGGCCTTCCGGCTGTGGAAAAAGTACCTTTCTGCGTACAGTAAACCGGATCAATGAACGTCTTGATTACGTGAGAATCAGCGGTGAAATCGATGTGATGGGGGAAAATATTTTTGGCCCCGACGTGGAAATGCTGCAGGTTCGCAAACAGGTGGGTATGGTTTTCCAACGGCCAAACCCGCTCCCACTTTCGATCCGGGATAATGTGCTCTTTGGTCACAATATCCATAATGAAGGTGGCAAATCTGACCGTTCTACCCAGGATGAAATTGTCGAGAGCGCCCTTAAGCAGGTTCTGTTGTGGGACAAGGTCAAGGACAGGCTCGATAACAAGGCCACGTTGCTGTCATTGGAAGAACAGCAAAAATTATGCATAGCGCGTTTATTACCGGTTAAACCCAGTGTGTTGTTAATGGATGAGCCCTGTTCAGCACTCGATCCGAAAGGGACAGAAGCCGTCGAGGAATTGCTCTGGGATCTGCGTGGGAAATACACCATCCTGATTGTGACCCACAATATGGCGCAGGCCCGGCGTGCGAGTGAAGAGTGTATTTTCATGTTAATGGGTAAAGTCATTGAACACACCGAAACCGGTGAGATGTTCCTGACCCCGAAACATGAAGAGACCACCAATTACATCGAAGGGCGATACGGTTAGCTCGTAACAATACTGTCATATCTTGCGCATATCATGTGTCCATGAATCCTGCTGCCAAACCAGGCCCGGTAGCAATTACCGCGCGTTCTGAAAGATTTCATCGCTGGCGCAGCCGCAAAGACCGGTTAGCCAGGCGGGTTATCGGCCTCGGTGGTTTGATAGTGATAGCCGCAGTATTGTTGATGCTTTTCTATCTTTTGTTTGTTGTAATTCCTTTGTTTCTGCCTGCATCAGTATCGCAAACTGATATTGGCAGCAACGCAGACTGGGATCAAAAGGCAACGGTCTTCCTGTCATTGGAAGAGCAGCAACAGCTTGCCCTCAGAATCGATCAAAGTAGCATGGCCGAATTCATCAGCCTGGACGGACTGGCCGTGGTTGAATTGATCAAGCTGTTTAAAACTGACATGAAAGTTTCGGCGGCGGTAGCTGATCAGGAAAATAGCGGTCTGGTAGCAGTGGCTTATGAAAGTGGTCAGGTCGGTGTGTTTCGACATGATTACAATATCGATTTTTCTGCCGGGGTCGAGCACAGAAAAATCATACCCTCGATTAAATTTCCCTACGGCAGCAAATTACGCAATCTGATGCCCGATGGAGGTATCACGGATCTGGCCTTGTCTGATAATGAATCGGAGCTTGTGATCGCGGCAGCAGGAACCAGTGGTCGTGTCAGGATCGAATGGAGCACAAAGAAGGAGAATCCTGTCAGTGCTGAAATCACGCTGGAAAGATCCGTTAAAACACTGAGTACAGATTTCGAAATTACCAACATCAGTATCAGCGAGAACCATCGTTGGTTGTACCTGGGTGACCATGCCGGAAGGGTGCATTTCATCAGCATGTCGGACATGCACGAAACCCAGGTGGTTCAGGTATCCGAGGTGGCTATCACCAGCATGAGCATGTTGCTGGGTGGTATTTCGGTACTGGCTGGTGATGCCAATGGCAGTATTACGCAACTTTTTCCGGTTCGGGACGTAGAAAATCAATACAGCCTGGAAATCATCAGGCGGTTTGAAGGTCAGCAGGGTGCGATTGTCGATATCATCCCGGAACAACGCCGCAAGGGATTTATCTCGATTGATGCAGGTGGCAACCTGGCCATCTGGCACAGCACCGCCGGACGTTTGATCCTGCAGCAGCGATTGAGCGGTGGTCTACCGGCGGCATTGGCGCTGGCGCCACGTGCCTCCGGTTTGTTGGTGCTCAACCTTGATGGCAGTGCACATTTTCTGGATATCGATAATGAACACCCTGAAGTGTCATTTGCATCACTTTGGTCCAGGGTCTGGTATGAAAATCACACTGAGCCGGCCTATATCTGGCAGTCATCGGCATCCAGCAACGAATTCGAACCTAAATTCAGCCTGACACCACTGGCATTTGGTACTTTAAAAGCTGCGCTTTACGCCATGGTTTTTGCGTTGCCACTGGCCCTGATGGCTGCAGCTTTCACGGCCTATTTCATGTCACCTGCCTTGCGTCGCCTGGTGAAACCGACCATTGAGATTATGGCCGCATTACCAACGGTTATTTTGGGTTTTCTTGCCGGCTTGTGGTTTGCACCTTTTTTAGAGGAAAACCTCGCCGGGGTCCTGTCACTGATATTGGTGGTGCCCGCAGGTTTGTTGCTTTTTGCCTGGTTCTGGACCCGTGCGCAGTGGCGTATCAAGGTTTATGTCAAGGATGGCTGGGAACCGATTTTGTTGTTGCCGGTGCTGGTGGTATTGGCTTTTGTATCGCTGCAAGTGGTTGGGCCACTGCAAGACTTGTTATTCGGAGGTGACCTGCGTTCCTGGCTGAGTCGTGAAGCAGGTATTTCCTACGATCAGAGAAATGCGATGGTGGTCGGTTGTGCCATGGGATTTGCTGTTATTCCGACCATATTTTCGATTGCTGAAGATGCAATTTACGGTGTTCCCAGGTCACTTTCGGATGGTTCACTGGCATTGGGTGCAAGCCCGTGGCAGACCCTGATCAGGGTCATCTTGCCAACCGCAAGTCCAGGTATGTTTTCCGCCGTCATGATCGGTTTTGGCCGCGCAGTGGGTGAGACCATGATCGTGTTGATGGCAACCGGTAATACGCCGATCATGGATTGGAACCTGTTTGAGGGCATGCGCACACTGGCGGCGAACATTGCGGTAGAAATGCCGGAATCTGCCATCAACAGTTCCCATTACCGAATCCTGTTCCTGGCCGCACTGGTGCTGTTTCTTTTCACTTTTATGGTGAACACCGGGGCGGAGCTAATCCGTCAACGTCTGCGTGAAAGGTATAGTTCATTGTGAAAATGTTGACGTGAGGGCACTGACAAAGTGGATAGCAGACGGCACGCCATGGGTCTGGCTCACTGCGGCAGCGGTTAGCGCCAGCATCCTGCTGGTCGTTGGCTTGCTGATGTTGATCGGTGTTCGGGGTATGGGCCATTTCTGGCCACTACCGGTGCAGAAATTTGTCTATCAACAGCAGGATGGCAGCAAGAAGATTATTGCCGGTCAGGTTCGGGAAACCGAAACAGTCACCGCAAAACGTTTGCGGGAATCCGGTCTTGAAGTAGCTGAGGGGCGTGAATTCGTTACCCGGTATTTGCTGAAAACGGCTAACCGCGATATTACCGCTCAGGATTTTCTCTGGATACTGGAGTCATCAATCGAAACCAGCAGCAAACCCCATAGCATGGTCGTGTTTGAACGCGAGGAATGGGGCGTTTTTATTGGCACGCTGATTGGTGTCAGGCAAGCTGGTCAACTACTCGATGGCCAGGATACCTGGGGTGATTTTCAGCATCATCTTGGCTTCGCCAATGATTTAAGGGGTGAGGTTCGCGAGTTAGAAAAAGGTCGTATTAGCAGCGTCAACTATCGTCTTGAACGTCTGCGCCTGAGGCAACGCAGTTTAGAACTCAGGGGCATAGATGATGCCGTGGGCATGGCCGAAATTGAAAGCGACCGTATGGTGTTGGAAAAGGAATACAGCGAACTGGAACAGGCGTTGGATCGTTTATATACGGAGTTACGACGTGACACAGTGATTGTGAATACCGCAGATGGCCAGGAACTCGAATTGCCAATGGCTTCCATCATTGACGCCTATCGTCCAAACCAGATGGAACTGGCAGAAAAAATTGGGCACTTCTTCCACAATGCCTGGAGGTTTGTTGCCGATGACCCGCGTGAAGCGAATACCGAGGGTGGAGTATTCCCGGCGATATTCGGAACGGTTCTGATGGTATTGCTGATGAGTCTGTTTGTGACACCATTGGGTGTTATTGCTGCTATTTATCTAAAGGAGTATGCACGCCAGGGGCTGTTCACCCGTTTTATCCGTATCGCGGTCAACAACCTGGCCGGTGTACCTTCAATTGTTTACGGCGTATTCGGGCTGGGCTTTTTTGTCTATACCCTGGGGGGCAGTCTGGATCGCCTTTTTTTTCCGGAGGCACTACCGGCACCGACCTTTGGAACGGGTGGCCTTTTCTGGGCTTCGTTGACACTGGCGTTACTGACCTTGCCCGTGGTTATTGTCTCGACCGAAGAGGGACTGTCAAGAATCCCGCGTAGCATTCGTGAAGGCAGTCTTGCATTGGGCGCAACCCAGTGGGAGACATTATGGCGAACGGTTCTGCCAATGGCCTCACCCGGAATAATGACCGGCATGATCCTGGCAGTGGCCAGGGCTGCGGGCGAGGTTGCGCCACTCATGCTGGTTGGTGTGGTCAAGCTCGCACCGGCATTGCCGCTGGATGGTAATGCGCCATTCCTGCATTTGGATAGAAAATTCATGCACCTTGGTTTTCATATTTACGATGTGGGCTTTCAAAGCCCCAATGTTGAAGCCGCAAGACCACTGGTTTATGCGACCGCCCTGTTGCTGGTCGTCGTTATCGTGCTTTTGAACCTGGTGGCCATCCAGGTGCGTAATCGATTGGGTGAAAGATATCGGGAACTGGAATCATGACACAGCAAACAAACTTAGCCTTTGTAGAGGCCCAGGAAGAACAGGCCTCACAACCGGTGGCGGTGACGGTTACGGGATTGAATCTGTATTACGGTGAAACCCGTGCCTTACAGGATATCAACCTGACCATACCCCCGAACCAGGTCACTGCGTTCATTGGTCCCAGTGGTTGTGGTAAATCCACATTACTCAGGTGTTTTAATCGTCTCAACGACCTGATAGAAAGTTGTCGAATTGATGGTAAAGTATTGATCAATGGGCGTGATATTTATACCGACAATATCGACGTGGCCGAGTTGCGCAGGGAGGTCGGCATCGTTTTCCAGAAACCGAATCCTTTCCCCAAGTCGATTTATGAAAACGTGGCCTATGGTTTACGTATTCAAGGTGTGAAGAAACGCCGCCAACTCGATGAAACCGTCGAATGGGCGCTGAAAGGTGCTGCTTTGTGGGATGAGGTCAAAGACCGTCTCAATGACTCTGCATTTGGCCTGTCCGGTGGTCAGCAACAGCGCTTGATCATCGCACGCGCCATTGCTGTGCAACCGAAATTTATCCTGCTGGATGAACCCTGTTCGGCGCTGGACCCGATATCGACACTCAAGATCGAGGAACTGATTTCGGAGTTAAAGTCGCAATACACCATTATTATGGTGACGCATAATATGCAGCAGGCCGCACGGGTTTCTGACTATACTGCTTTTATGCACATGGGCGAGCTGATCGAGTTCGGGGTGACCGATCAGATATTTACCAAACCGCGTCTGAAAAAGACCGAAGATTACATAACAGGCCGCTACGGTTGATGGTTTTGAGGAATATTTGATGACAGATAACCTGCATTTTGGTCAGCACATATCCCACCAGTTTAATGCGGAACTCGAAGAGGTTCGCAGTAGGGTTCTGCATATGGGTGGCGTTGTTGAGGAACAGCTTGCAAATGCGTTAAGGGTCCTGGTTTTTGACGAACTTGAGCTTGCCCGTGTTGTTATAGATGCTGATGCAATAGTCAATTCTCTCGAGGTAGAAATTGATGAGGAGTGCACCCGTATCGTCGCCCGGCGCCAGCCGGCCGCCACTGATTTACGACTCGTTATGACAGTCAGTAAGACCATTAATGAGCTTGAGTGCATTGGCGATGAAGCCAAGCGGGTGGCGAAGATGTCCCATCGAGACATGGATGGCGCACTTGAGGATGATGTGCGTGCTGATCTGGAGCAAATGGGTGACCTGGTCCGCGACATGTTGCGCCAGGTGCTGGACGCTTTTGCACGGACAGATGTAGATACTGCTGTACTGGTGGTTAAAGCGGATCGCAAAGTTGACAAAAAATACAAAAAGGTCGTCAAGCAGCTTATCAGGCATATGAGTCATAACCCGGACTCCATACCAGCCATTATGAATACCATGTGGGCCGTACGCTCACTGGAACGTCTAGGCGATCGCTGCCAGAATATTGCTGAACACATTATTTACATGGTGTTGGGTACCGATGTCCGGCATATCAAGCTGGATGACGTACTCGCAGAAATCGAAGCCCAGTCAGAACAGGAACCAGAGTAATTCGGTTTACTGTCTGCCTGAAGCCATTCGTAGGGTGCGTAACTTGTTACGCACGGGATACCTGACACAATCGCGCCGCACATCCATGTGCTCTATCGCGATATACCGTTCATCCTGAACATAACCCACCCTACATTGAGCCGGGGTGGAAGTTCATTCCACCCCAATAATCAAACTATTTCAACTTTGGAACAATTCAGCCTTCGTCACCTTTTGGCTGGCGTTTTTTAGTCCGTTTCTCCCTGCGCCGCTCGGCCATGGCATCGAGCTCACTGCGTTGATCAATCGTCAGGATGCTATAGACGTCTGATAGAGCCCGGCTGGTGAGCATCAGACGCTCGGCTGCCAGGGCGCCTTCTTTTTCAGCCAATGTGGTGACTTTTTCATTGGGATAGCTAGCGTCTTTTACCAAATCCGGTAACTGTGCAAGGTTGGCCCTGGACTCCATCATAATTGGACGGACATTCTCCTTCAGTCCTTCCATCACCGACCTGATGCCCTCCTTCTGTGTATCGTCAAGATCCAGTTGTCGGATCGCACGCATCGTCATTTCGACAACCGGCATTGAATGCATTCCGCGTTGCTGGTTTTGTTGCTGATGTTGGCGGTGTTGACGTTGTTTTTTCTTTTCAGGTTCAACCACGTCATCCTGCGCAAAAGATGTGCCGGCGACCGTCATTATCAATGTGCTTACAATTGCAATGATAAGTTTGTTCATATTTATATCCTCTGTCTTTGAGTGGGTTTGTCTTGTGTATATGAGACACCATTTCTTTGTCTACTTGGGTTAGTCTTGTGTAAAGAAAGGTAAATTCACCCCATCTGTACCATGGTTGGTTAAAATCAAGGCTGAAAAACGCCGGGTAAATACATGACACAGACCATACTCATAGCGGATGACGATACGGAGTTGTGCGATCTGCTACGCGAGTATCTTGGCCTGGAAGGCTTCGAGGTACGCCTGGCGCATAACGGAGAACAGGCCCTGACCGAATCCCGGCGTCCGGGTCTGGATGCGATGGTGCTTGATATCATGATGCCGGGTATGAATGGCATTGATGTATTGCGCAACCTGCGTAAAGAATCCGAATTACCGGTGATTATGCTAACGGCGCGTGGTGACGACCTGGATCGAATCATCGGTCTGGAACTGGGTGCCGATGATTATCTTGCCAAGCCGGCTAATCCACGTGAATTGCTGGCGCGCATTCGTGCCATATTACGACGTTCCCATAGTAACTCGACGGTGGCAGTCCTTGAAGTCGGTGATCTTGTGCTGAACCAGGCGGGGCGTGAGTTACGCCGCGACGGTCAACCGACAGAACTGACCAGCACCGAATTCAGCATCCTGCAACTGTTACTGCAACGCAGTGGTGAAGTGGTTGAGAAAAAAGATCTGTACCTGGCTGCACTGGGCCGTGAACCTGTGGCGTATGACCGCAGTGTTGATATGCATGTCAGTAATTTACGCAGAAAACTGGGGCCGGCAAATGATGGCGGTGAGCGCATTGAAACCATACGTGGCATTGGTTACCAGTACCGTGACGGGGGACACGCTTAATGCCACGGATGTTAATGCCACGGATGTTCTGGAAGCTGTTTTTTGCCCTGTGGCTGAGCATCATGACCTTTGCGGTGGTGGTGAGCTGGATCAACCAGACGGTTATTTTAAGCAATGCAGTTGAGGCGCCAGGGGAGTCTTATAAAGCCAACCTTGATCGTTTTAAGAACAAACTGGCAAAGGATTTAAGCAAAGGTGGTGAGGACGAGGCTAAAAAAGTACTACAGCGTTTACCTCGTGGAATGCGCAACCATATTTTTGTCATGGACTCACGGGGTAGGGAATTACTGGGACGGGACAAACTGCTCAATAGGCAAAGACAGGCCGGGGTAAGAGTTGCCCGTGAGCGACTGAGGGATGCCAATGAACGGGAATACACACTGATCAGCATCGGCCGGTCTCCACCGCGTACCTTGTTGGCCCCTGGCCCCCAGGGAGTAGGAATGCGCCTCGGTGTGGCAGCTTTAATCAGCGCACTGGTCAGTTTTCTGCTGGCCCGGTACCTGGCCGCACCATTGGGGCATTTAAGCCGTGCCAGTCGCCAATTGGCGACCGGAGACCTGACTGTCAGGGTTGGGGCTGCGCTCGATCAGCGCAAGGATGAGTTCGGGCAACTGGCCCTCGACATGGATGAAATGGCGAAGCGTTTGCAGGAGTCGCAACAAGCCAATCAGCGTCTGTTAAGAGATGTCAGTCATGAGTTGCGCTCTCCGCTGGCACGTTTGCGTGTGGCACTCGAAATAGCCCGAAACAAGGATAGAAACCTGGTTATTGAGGAATTGAACCGCATCGAACTGGAAGGTGAGCGACTTGAGCACCTGATTGACGAGGTGTTGAGTCTGTTGCGTGAGTCATCGGGTCCACGTGAATTGAAGCTGGCTCATTTTGATCTTGCAGAACTGCTCCAGGATCTGGTTGAAACGGTCAATTACGAAATAGCTGAAGGCTGCAGGCAAATTGAATTGCAACTAAGCTCACCCCTGCCACTGAATGCTGATAAGGAGTTGCTTTGGCGGGTATTTGAAAACCTGCTTCGCAATGCCATGAATCACGGCAGTGATGGGGGAGGTATCCGTGTTATGGGCAGTGTTGTTTCCGGTCAGGAAATCAGGGTTCAGGTTGTCGATTCGGGACCGGGTATTGCCAAGGCTCATATCGAAAAGATATTTGAACCCTTTTACCGTGTAGACGAGGCGCGCAACAGAAAATCAGGTGGGCATGGCCTGGGCCTGGCGATTGCAGCCTCTGCAGTGCGTCGTCATGGTGGCCAGATTTCCGCATCAAACCATGAAGTTGGAGGTCTGGAAGTACTGGTTGTATTACCGATTAGTCCGGAACAGGTCAAGCAGCCTGCTAGGCGCGTGCAAAAGGGAAAGCTGTCACTTCGTTGATCGAATCAACATCCCCGATAGCCATCAGTAAGCGGTCTACTCCCAAGGCGACACCGGCGCATTCCGGCAGACCGTTTTCAAGTGCAGCGATCAGGTGTTGATCAATGCTGTATACCTCCTCACCGAGCACTTCACGCTTTGCATTTTCCGCATCAAAGCGCTGTTGCTGCTCGACAGCATCGGTTAATTCCTGGTAACCGTTGGCGAGTTCCGTCTGCCCAAGATAGAGCTCAAATCGTTCAGCCACTGAGGGTGAACCCGGACGTATTCTGGATAAAGCTGCCTGGTCAGCGGGGTAATCGTAGACAAATGTCAGGCATTTTTCTGGCAGGGCAGGTTGGATTACAAGGCTGCTCAGCAGGTCGAGCCATTGTTTACGATTCAGTTCGATATCATCGATGCCATTTTTCTTTGCACAGGCAGAGAGGCTTTGTTCATCAGCCGTAAATGGGTCGATATCGAGATATTGCAGAAAAAGCTGCTTGTAACTCAGTCTTTCTTCTATCCATTTGTCGAATTTTCCCAGCCCGCAAACCCTGACAAGAGCAGCGACTTCACCCATCAACTGATGGTAGCTATAGCCTATTCGGTACCATTCCAGCATGGTGAACTCAGGGTTGTGATGACGACCGGATTCACCGGCACGAAAAACCCTGCCAAGCTCATATACATCTCCGCTACCGGCTGCCAGCAGGCGTTTAAGTGCAAATTCCGGTGATGTGCGAAGAAATTTCCCGCTTTCTGTCCTGATTGAACTGATTTCCGGATCGGTGTTGCCGGCACTGGATAGTATCGGGGTCTCTACTTCCATAAGCTTACGGCAGGAAAAGTAAGTGCGAATGTTCTGTAACAAATCTGCCCGCGCTTTCAGATGAGCTGTACTTGCAGTAGGTTGCCAGTGATCAGTTACAGTCATGATCCGTGTATTTTATGTTCAACTGCAGACCGATGGTCTTCAGTGTCTGTTCCTCAAATTCGAGGTCGGCGATGGTCAAGGGATGTTTTTCCTCCCAACTTGCTGACAAGCACAGGTCAACCTTGTTTTTGTTGAGCCTGATCCTGGTTTCCGGAATGGCGTCATCATCGCGGGTTCTGCAAAAAATCCAGGCCAATCGCATACACAACAGGGTAATCGTCAATGCTCTGTGCATAGGCACAGGTAATATATTTGCAAAATCTACCGGTATCCCACGCCGCTGGAACCCAACCAGTACGGACAGAAAAAGCTGTTCCTGACGCGAGAAACCGGCCATATCGGAGGCCTGGACCAGGTATGCAGAGTGTTTCTGGTAGCTGGTATGTGACAGACTCAAGCCGGTCTCATGCAAGTCGGCAGCCCAACTCAACATCACCCGGTGAGAAGTATCTACTGCCGGATCGTCGGACAATTGATCAAACAAATCCAATGCAGTTTTTTGAACACGTGCCACCTGTGCCGGGTCAACTGCAAAGCGTGACATAAAGGCCTTGACTGCCGTGTCCCTCGGGTCGCGGTGTTCAAGCCGGCCCAGCAGGTCCTGTAACACACCCTCACGCACGGCAAAGGGGGACACCAGCAACTCATCAATAGACAATGCTTTAAAAAGTGCCAGCATAATTGCCAGGCCACCGATAAAAACAGGTTTGCGGCGATCGCTCAGTCCATCGATCTGGATGTCGGAGATCGACTGAAATGACAGCGCTTTGCTTTTGAGCTGTTGTAATGCGTCCAGAGTGATGCCTTTTTTGGACCAGCCATTGGCTTCGCACATGGCTGCAGCAGAGCGAAAGGTGCCCGAGGAACCAATGGCGACTTGCCACCCGGACTTGCGATAGGCGGTTTGTATTTCCTGCAATTCTGCAGCGACCGCACTCTGGGCCTTTTTGAGTCGTCTTTTGTTGATTTTACCGTCGGCAAAAAACCGGTTGGTGACGGTAACACAACCAAATTGCATGCTTTCCATTTCGATAGGGTCAACACCTTCGCCAATGATCATCTCGGTGCTGCCACCACCAATATCCATGACCAATTGTCTTTGCTGGTGGCCGGTGATCCATTGTGAGACACCGAGGTATACCAAACGGGCTTCCTCGCGACCTGCAATGATATTTATTGGGCACTCCAGTGCAGACTCTGATTCAAGCAGAAACTCATCGGTGTCTTTCATTCGACGGAATGTCTGGGTACCCACCGCCCGCAGGTTTTTTGCAGGAATCCCCCGTAATCTTTGACCAAAGCGTGACAGACAGTCCAATGCCCGTTGCCGGACTTCCGGGTCAAGATTGCCATCCTTATCCAGTCCGCCACCCAATCTGACCATCTCCTTTATTCGATCAAGCACACGCAGTTCACCGTGTTCGCGTCGCGCGACCAGCATATGGAAGCTGTTACTGCCGAGGTCTACGGCGGCATAGGTTTCAAGTTGATGATCAGGTTTCATGTGTTCATTATCATGTCACGACTCGAATGCCGGTTGATTGTTTAGTCTACCAGTGGAATAGCCTTCAGGGCTGAAAAAATTAGAAAATCAGGCAAGGAACCACTTTTTCGTAGGGTGGGTAACTTGTTACCCACGCGGTACCCGAAACGATCGCGCCGCACATCCATGTGCTCAATCGCGATATACCGTTCATCCTGAACATAACCCACCCTACTAAAGTAAAACGGGCCCAACCGGGCCCGTTTCTTTAACTGTGATGACTGTGTGATTAACACAGTGCAAAAGTTCAGGTTTTCAATATTTAAAACTCAGGTCCAACTGCAGTCGTCTGAAGTCAAACGGGTCGCCTGACTTGAGACCGACATCATTGATGAAATAGGTGGCGTTGGCATTGAAGTTTTTATGAATGGCATAACTAGCCTTAATCACGCTACCTTTTGAATCGGTGCCGCCACCGCCAAAATCGGAATCCGTCAGTAAACCAAAAAGGGCATCAGCTTCGAGTTTCTTGTAAACATAACCAAATTTCCATTCCCCCTTGTTCTTTCCGGCACCAATACTAAACCCAATAGCATAGGCTGTGTCATTTTCATCGGCTGCCTGATTTTGTACATAATCGGCATACACAATAGCAGGCCAATTGAAGAGGCTGAAGCTCAAGTCAGCAAAGAACTCAAGTTCTTCATAATCGTACAAGTACCTCTTTGTGATGGCGTTGTAACTGTTGCCAAAAAAGTCGTCGTCATCACCAAAGTAGGAACCGTTGCCCGCCGTTTCGAAATTGTGGTAACCGATACCTGCGGTTAACTTCATGGATTCACCGATCGGCAGCTTGACACCCAACTGGGTCAGGTAGGCAAATGATTGCTCCTTGTTGGAGTCACTTTCAATCCATGTACCCAGTCCATTGGCGAAGAACATGCCATTATTCCAGCCGATGCCAGTACCTTCCGGACGCCAATCGCCGTCCCAAAGCAACTGGTTCTTATTGGGCTTGTAAAGATAGTTACTGAATTTACCACCAACGATGTGTGAGTCTTTCAGACCTGTGTAATCAAAGTAAGCCAGGTCGATCCTGAGATCCTTGGTTGATCCACCTCCGCCAAGCGTCTGGTTTGAAGAGACCGGGTCATCACCACCGGATGCCAATCCCAGTCCGACTTGCATTGTGGGTGTGACCTCGGCAATGAGAGCTGCACGGGCACGTATTCGGTTACGGTCTCGGTTGTCCTTGCCCTCGATATCGAAACTTTCATAGCGATAGCGGAAATCACCCTTCCAGTGCATCTTGTCGGTCCAGCTGGATTTCGATGCCTGCTCCTCGACCTCGGCTGCAACGGTATCGGTTTTTTCGCTGACAGCGGCGACGGTTACGGCGGTTTCCTGACTGGCCTTTGTCAATTCAGCATTGGCCACTGTTAATTCACGGTTCTCAGCTTCAAGGCGGTCCAGACGATCACTGAGTGCCTGCATCTGGGCACGCATCGTCGCGAAGTCCTCATCGGATGCGGCCTGGGTAATGATGGGTGATAGCATTAAAAGCATACACAATACTATGGTAATTCGAGCTCTCGGTATTTTAAAAGTCATGACTATTCCTCTTTAAAGGGTTTTTGATATTGCAAACTATTGAATTTTATAAAATTCCCGTTCGGTAACACTGGCTGGTAACGGGATATAACCATCTTTGACGACCACTTCCTGACCTTCACGGGACAAAACCAACTTGATGAATTCGCTGGTCACTGGTGGAAGCGGCTTTCCAGGTGCCTTGTTCACATAAATGTAAAGAAATCGTGATAGCGGGTAGCTGCCGGAGACTGCATTTTCAGGATTGGCTGTAATAAGTTCTTTTCCTGAATGCCGGGACAGGGGGATTGCGCGTACGGAAGAGGTTGTATAACCAATACCTGAATAGCCGATGCCGTTGACAGATGTACTGACCGACTGGACCACAGATGCAGAACCCGGTTGCTCATTGACAGTATTTTTGAAGTCGCCTTTGCAAAGCGCCTTGCTCTTGAAATAGCCGTATGTGCCAGACGCTGAATTCCGCCCGTAAAGTTGAATTTCCCGTCCAGACCAGGAGCCGGTCAGACCCACATCGCCCCAGGTGGCGGTGTCTTTGGGGGCATTACAGGTTCTTGTTGAAGAAAAAATGGCATCAATTTGGGGGATGCTAAGGCCCTCTATTGGATTGTCCTTGTGTACAAAAACAGCCAACGCATCAATGGCGACGGCAATGGCCGTAGGTTTGTAGCCAAACTTCTTCTCAAATGTTTCTATTTCCCTATCCTTCATCAGGCGGCTCATGGGGCCGAGATTGGAAGTGTTTTCAGCCAGGGCGGGCGGTGCTGTAGAAGAACCCGCTGCCTGAATCTGCACATTGACACCTGGATAGGTCCTTTTGAAAGACTCGGCCCACAGTGTCATGAGATTTGCCAACGTATCTGAACCCACACTGGATAAATTGCCCGAGACACCACTGGTTTTCTCGTAAGCGGGCAGGTTCACATCCACCGTGACCCGGGCCAAAACGGAGGGATGGTTGAAAAGCGCAGCCGATACAATGATTGCTGCAAAACGGGTATTCATATATCTCACTCTTTCCGAAGTATTAGCACAATTTTTCAGGTTGGAGCGAATAATAGTGAGCTAATGTGACAGTCGTGTGACACGAAAAGGTTTTATCATCAAAATGACATTGTCTGCAAGCTCATCTTTCAATTGGAAAAATACAGCTAAATTCGCTACCTTGGCCTGGTTCACTCGTGACCTCCAGTCTTGCGTCATGGCTATTGAGCACATGTTTGACAATGGCAAGCCCGAGACCGGTGCCACCGGTTTTTCGGTTGCGGTCATCGCCGACACGATAGAAGCGCTCGGTGATGCGGGGTATGTCGCGATATGGAATGCCGACACCGGAGTCGGTGACGCTCAAAACAAGGCCAGCAGCAGTTTCCTGCCAGACTACTTTAATACTGCCTTTTTCCGGCGTGTAGTTGATTGCATTACCAATAAGGTTCTGAAAAGCACTCTTGAGATCGGCTTCCACACCACGTAAACCCAGGCCGGGCTCAATTTCAAAAAGCAAATGATGCCGGCCATTACTTAGTTCTTCTGCCTGTTCTGAGAGTTGGGCCAGAAGAGCTGGCACGTCCACAACGACTGCGCCTTCCTGCTTTTGGGTATCCTGTAGCCGGGAAAGCTCAAGCAGGTCTTCCAGCAGATCGTTCATCTGGCGAGCCTGTTTGAACATCCGCTTGATCAATTTGGGATTTGTTTCTTCCGGCTGGGTTTTGAGGATTTCCAGGTAGCCAAGCAGAACGGTTAAAGGGGTGCGTAATTCGTGGGAGACATTGGCCACCAGGTCGTGTCGCATACGATCCAGGTTACGCACATCGGTGACATCACGGAGAATTAATAAACGCTGGTTTTTTCTGAAACGGATGGCACTTATTTGCAGGCCGATGTTGTCATTGCCGGGGCAGGTGATATTCAGTGTGCTCTGCAGTTTGTCCTGGACGGCAAGCCAGTCGGCAAATGCGGGTTCACGTATCAGGTTGGTCACTGCCTGCCCCTGGTCAACGGCGGGCTTTAGTCCGAGCAATAGCACTGCTGAGTCGTTGAACCAGCTGATGGCATCATGCCTGTCTATTACCAGCGTGGCGTCGGGAAATGCATCGGCCAACCCTTCGAAATCGTCGATAACCTCCTGGTATTGCCGGTTTCGTTTCAGGTTCTGTTTCTGTATTGCAGCAATGCGGTCAAATATTTCCGCCCACATGCCAAGACTTTCCGGTGGATCTGAATCCCATGATTGTAACCAATGGAAAAGGCGCAAGCTGTTGTAAACCAGCCAGCCCAGGTACAAAAGCAGGAATAGACCCGGTATTAAAACCAGATATCCCGACCACCAACCTATAAGCAAGGCCAATAATAGACCGGCGCCCAAGCGGAGTAGTTGGAATGTCCAGTTGGGTTTGATCATTGTTTATCTTTTACTACAAACCGGTAACCATGGCTGCGTACAGTCTCGATATAGTGATCCAGACCCGCTGTTTTCAGGGTTTTCCGCAAACGTCTGATGTGGACATCCACAGTGCGTTCTTCCAGGAATACATTGGTACCCCACACGTGATCAAGCAGTTGTGAGCGGTTGAATGCACGTTTCTCATGGGTTATGAAAAATTCGAGCAAGCGGTATTCCGTGGGTCCGAAATGGGTCAGTTCCTGGTCGAGAAAAATCTGTCGTGCTGTCGTATCCATGGTGATGGGTCCGGCGGTAATTTTTCCTTCTTCTCCTGCCGGGTCAGTCCTGCGCAGGACTGCATTTATCCTCGCGACCAGTTCACGGGGTGAGAACGGTTTTATAACGTAATCATCCGCACCGGCATTCAGGCCGGTGACTTTGTCATCTTCGGTAATTTTGGCGGTTAATAAAATAATGGGAATATTCTTGGTCAGCGGATCTTTCCGTAAGCGACGGGTCAGTTGCGGGCCACTCATTCCGGGCATCATCCAGTCGAGTAACAGGATATCGGGTGGTTTTGCACTGATTTTATTCAGTGCTTCCCGACCATCAGCAGCAACCCGAACTTTCATACCTGATTTGCGGAGTGCAAACCGGATCATTTCCCGGATGGCTGATTCGTCATCAACTACCAGTACGTTGATTTGCTTTTTGCTCACAGACAATCCCGATTCCTGAATGGCGGCAGACTCACGTTTTCACCCTGTGTATTATAGGCAATAAGCCGGGGCTATGAATAAAAGATCAGTTTCGTGCCTGCGAGTCCGTATCGCCCGCCTCAATACGCAACTCCATCAAGCGTGCGCTGACCCGGGCACGTTGGTAATAGTCAAGATCAGATCGTCTGGCGAGACTCTCCAGTTGAGTGATTGCCTCCTCGGTTCCACCACGCTGATAGTAGGATTCTGCAATGGCTTCGGTGGCCCGAATCTCATCACCGGCAATGCTGGCGGCCCGTGCGTATAGCTCATAAAGCGCGGGGTCGGTTTCCCTTGAAACCAGTTGTTGTTTCAATACATCGATGGCGATTTCAGCCTGCTCGGGTTCCCTTTCGACCAAAAGTGCCTGGCCATACTCCAATGCAATTGCCTGATTGCCTGGAAAGATCAGGTGCAATTCTGCGAGGGTTTTGATGGCCTGATCAGTGCGTCCTCTTTTCAGGTTCAGGTTTGCCATTTGTAATTGAAATGCCAGTCTTGAGGGTTCCTCTTCCAGTAGATTACTGAGTATGGTCTCAGCCTTCTCATATTCACCGTTTCTTTGTCTTGCGATAGCCAGGCCATAGAGGTTGCCGATTCTCCTCGCATCAGTGAGAGATGTTTTCAATTCGGTTTCAAAATGCTTGATTGCCTTTCCCGGGTCATCCTCAAGCAGTGCCCGAAGCCTGGCTTGCACGATATAAAACTGCCGGCCCTCGGCTACTTCCACTTTTGGCATATTCTGAATTCGACCTTTGGCCTCGGCGATACGGTTGACAGACACCGGGTGGGTGCGCAGAAATTCTGGCGGACCCTCTCCGTTGACCCGGCTGGTTTGGCCCATTTTTTCAAAGAAATCAGCCATACCCTGCGGGTCGTAACCGGCGGCAGAAAGCGTCCTGATCCCAACCCGGTCAGCTTCAACTTCATTATGGCGTGTAAAATTAATCTGGGCCTGTGCCGCAATTCCCTGGGCACCCAAAACAGCTCCACTGATGACATTCCCATCCCCACCGCTGACCAGGATTAAACCCAGCATCGCCATCATGGCAATAACATTCATGCTCTTGGCTTTCTCAAAAGCCCGGTACATATGAAGCTGGGTGATATGGGCTATTTCATGTGATAACACGCCAGCCACTTCATCCTGCGTTTCTGCCAGCAGTATCAAACCGCTGTGCAGGGCAATAACCCCACCGGGCGCTGCAAAGGCGTTGACTACGGACTGGTCGAGTACCACAAAGTTAAAGGCGGCCCCGGGCTGATCACTGTGTGAGGCAAGGTTGTATCCCATGTCTGAAAAGAAATCATTGATCAGCGGGTCTTCAATTAACAGTTCATAAGCGCGCAACTGGCGGATAAGGCTTTCAGCATATTCCTGTTCTTCGTTGGTTGAGAGCACATTGCTGGCCGAATTGCCCAGCTCAGGCAGGTTTACGCGACCCGTTTGCGCAATACTCGACAGGCTAACGGTGGCAACCAGGATTGCCACCAGAAACTGTTTCAATAATCCACGTTTTTGCTTGACCGGAAACATGCTTTCCTTGAGACTCATATCATCATATCTGAGACACTGCTTATGCTCATTTGTTCGTCAAATCGGCTTTCGTGCGCGATGACCGGTTAAACCCGGCAAGCGTCTAGTTTATATCGGATTTCGGATAAAAGAACCCTTGATACCTTTACAAGCAGGTCATCGACGGTCAAATGTTTCCCTTAAAACCGGATTTAATCCAATCTGTATCGAAATAAATGTGAATTACCATGCAAATTAAAATGTACACCAAAGATTATTGCTCATTTTGTTATGCAGCAAAAAACCTGCTGGCTAAACGTGGTCTGGAGTATGAAGAAATACCCGTATCCGGTGATACCAATGCTGAACAACAAATGCGCGAACTCTCAGGCAGAACCACCGTGCCTCAAATTTTTATTGATGGCAAGCCGATTGGTGGTTATACGGAACTGATAGATATGGATATCGAAGGCGAATTATGAGTACAAAAACCAGATGTTGCGTTAGCGCAACGCCATACACAGGCAAGTAACCGGTCTGTTACCTGTTCAAAAATGAAGATCAAATCGATTTAAATATTGCTTCTTTTGATAAAACAGCGTGTTGCCTGCTACTCTTCTATTTAATTCTACATTCCATCTATTTGCCTGTTTGGCCCGTTTTACATTGACTTATTGTTGTTTTCCTGCCATATTTCTCCATAATTGCATATAGGTATGAGCAGGGTTGATAGGTCTGAAATGAAGCATCGTTTTTTGACAGCATTATTTTTAGTGGCGGCCATGATTCCGGCGCTTTCTGCTGCGCGAGTTTCAGGTTTGCCGATGACCGGTTTCAGTGCCGGTGGTTCTGGTATGACACCCTTCTATGTCTTGGGTTTCGAGTTGGGCCCCTGGCAGGATTATCTTGCCCGTGAATTGACCCCTGATTACATGTTGGATCCTGGAACTGAGCCATTGAATGTTTCATGGATGAACGAGCACTCTTTAGTTGTTCTGCCGTTTTTTGCCAAGCAAATTTTAGGCGAGCCGCAAACATTCCTCAGGCTTGAAGTCGACTGGCAATACTCTAACGAGATGGCGATGAACAGCTTTGATCCTGTCATGAATTCAAACACTCATGGTCTTGAGCGCAGGTTGATCTCACCGGGTTTGCTACATCGATTAAATGACAATCAGTTAATTGGCATTTCAGCGGTATTTGCCACCCAGAGTTATGGTGTTTCCGGTCTCGGCTTACAGGCGTACAGTCAGTCGCTTCCCGCAGGTTTACGCCCGAGCGCTTATGATCCTTATCATGAAACCGGCTACGGTGCTGGTGTCAGCCTGGCGTTACGTAATGAAATCAGCGATGGTTTAACAGTGGATGTCGGCTACCGGTCACGCATCGACATGAACGAGTTTGCCAATTACCGTGGTGTTTATTCCCAACCAGCAGATCTTGATATCCCGGCTCGTGCGCGGCTTGGGCTTGCATTCCAGGCAAGTGACCGATCCTGGTTGAATGTTTCTGTAGAACGCGTGTTGTATAGCGAAGTTGGCGCATTTGCCAGTCGCAATCTTCCTGGGCGTTTTCTTTCCCTGTTGGGTGACTCCACCAGTCCATCCTTTTCCTGGGATGATTTAACCGTGTATTCGGTTGGTTGGACCTGGGCAGATAACAAGGGCTCTTCCTGGCATATCGATTTCAGCTCACGGTCGCAGCCATCTCCGAGCTCAAAAATTCTTAGCCAGGCGATAGACAGCGATCTGGCACAAAATGCCATGACGATTGGTTATAGCCGTCGCATGAGTATGACCAGCCGATTTAATGTCAATGCAGCTTACGCACCGGCCGAGTATGCCTTTGGTGGAAATGTATTGGGTGTTACAACTGATCAACTGGACCAGGAAATTGAAGTTGAAGCAAACTGGGTCTGGGATTTCTAGGATATAGACACTTCACTACCTGACCCGCTTACCCGTAGTTTCCGATTTTCTCAGCCCCCATCATCGCGTAGGCCAGGTTTCTCATAAATGAATGTACTAACCAATTGGTTTAAACGGACGTTCGCCGATCCCCAGGTCGTAATCCTGGGAATTGTGCTGGTCGTGGGTTTTGCGATTGTCATCGGCCTGGGACGGATGTTGGCACCGGTTTTTGCCGGTATCATCATTGCCTATCTCCTCGAAGCGGTCGTTGAACGTCTGCAGAAAATCGGTATGTCCCGGCTCGTATCCGTACTACTGGTTTTTCTACTATTTCTTGCCAGCCTTTTCTTCCTGTTATTTGGCCTGGTGCCAATGCTAACCCGTCAGTTAACCCAGTTTGTTCAGCAGATTCCCAATTACATAAGCCAGGGTCAGGAACTTTTGCTTCAATTGCCTCAACGCTACCCGCAAATGGTCTCGGAGGAACAGGTACAGAGCCTGATCGGCAGTGTGGGTAGTGAATTGGCGACGGCAGGGCAGCAGTTTTTGACCTGGTCACTGACATCAGTTGGGAACATTGTGGGCTTGCTGGTTTTGCTGGTGTTAATTCCGGTGCTGGTTTTCTTTATTCTGAAAGACAAGGACCAATTAATTGGCTGGTTCAAAGGCTATCTACCTGTCGACCGCCGACTGGTGTCTTCAGTTTGGGCAGATATCGAAGCACAAATCGCCAATTATGTCCGTGGTAAGGCAGGCGAAATAGTCATTGTCGGATCGGTCAGTTACATCACTTTCATTTCTCTGGGTCTGGAGTACTCGGCCTTGCTGGCAACCATGGTCGGTTTCTCGGTGCTCATTCCTTATATAGGCGCTGCAGTCATTACTTTACCAATTGCCTTCGTGGCTTATTTCCAGTGGGGGTGGGGTTGGAACTTTGGTCAGGTGATGATCGCCTATGCCATCATCCAGGCCCTCGATGGCAATGTACTGGTACCGTTACTTTTTTCTGAGGCACTGAATTTGCACCCGATAGCCATCATTGTAGCAATACTTGTTTTCGGTGGTCTGTGGGGCTTTTGGGGTATCTTCTTTGCCATTCCATTGGCTACCGTCGTACAGGCAGTATTGAAGGCCTGGCCAAGTAATAAGGACGAGGAAGCTGAAAACGCAGCTTGAGCTTAAGCCGACAGGGTTTATGCGCAAATCCTGATTTTAGAAAACAGGACAAACCATGAATAAGAAAATAGTTCTAAGCCTGCTCATCTGTGTCTTTAGCATCAGTATCTCCGCTGCAGAAAAAACCAACCGACCGGGCAATCCGCGTGGTTATAGTCCCGATGCTTTGCTTGAAGTTTTCAAATTGACCCAGGCCGACAGCGATGTACCATTTGATTCGCTGATGCAGGCGTGCCCTGCAAGAGACTGCATACCGTCGATCGACCAGCCAGCATTCATACCGACCGGTGAAGTCGAATATCTGCTCGATGACGACCTCGTGATGACCCTGACCCACAATGGTATCACCCGTGCATATCCAACCCGTATTCTTGACCATCATGAAATTGTGAATGATATGTTTGGTTCAGACCCGGTCGCTATCACCTACTGTCCTTTATGTGGTTCGGGGTTGGCATTCGATCGCAGGCAGGGCAGTCTGGTTTTGGATTTTGGCGTTTCGGCATTGCTCCATAACAGCGACCTCGTAATGTATGACCGCCAGAGCGAGTCCCTGTGGCAGCAGATCACCGGTGAGGCTTTTGCCGGCAAGTCACGTGGCAGCCAGCTTAAATCATTGCCGCTATCGATGATTAGCTGGAAAAACTGGCGTGAGCAATACCCGGATGCTGAAGTTCTGACCGTTGACGGCGTCATGACGGATCGTTACCTGAAAGATGCTTATGGTGATTACGCGGAGAGCGAGAAACTCTACATGCCAGTCAGTGCAACCGATGCCAGGCTGCATCCCAAGCGGGTGATTTATGGTATGGAAATCGGTGATGATTCAATCGCGGTTGATGCTGAATGGCTGCTTGAAGAAGGTCAGTTTGCAAATGAATACACCGGTAAAAAACTCGTCATCACTGTCGCTGACAATGGTGAGGTAGATGCTTCACTGGATGATCAACAGATCACAATTCACCGCATGTACTGGTTCGCCTGGTACAGCTTTCACCCCAGAACGGCACTGATTGAGGGCAACTAGTTGTAAATCCCAGCAACGTTAACCCCGTAGGGTGGGTAATTTATTACCCACGGAATTGGTGTAAATTCCAGCAACGTTGTACACAAATATAAAGCTCGATGAATTGAGCGATGTGCGGCACCCATCCGATGGTTTATCTGTTTGGGTTCCCGACTCCACGGCCCTTCGGGCTTCCCTCAGCTTCGAACCGTCTTAACGGGGTCGGCCTCACAGGGCATCCCGCCCTGGACGGCCTGAAATGGACGTCCTCGGCAATTGCTCCTGCATGGCTCTACCTCCTGCATCCCTGCAGTCGTGTCCATTTCACCCCTAACGGTCCGCTTCTTCGGCGCTGCGAGGTCACCCAAACAGACAAACCATCAGATGAGTGCGGAGCGTCAGCATCGCGCGAGTTGGCACATCATTTCTCGGGTGGTGTGGGGTATCACTCTACGGGACCGTAATTCGTCGGGAACGAATTACCGAGCGACCACGGACGGCTTGAGCGTGTCCCGTAGAGTGATACCCCACACCGCCATGCACACTACTGATGTGTACAACGTAGCTGGAGTTCACAACGAGTCCCGTCACCAGGTAAAGCGGTTACGTGATCACCCGGCAAGCACACGGTGTCATTTTGGGTCGGGTCGTATCTGTCCGGTTTTACAGGGCCTCGGATGCAAAATCGGCCAGGCGTGAGCGCTCTCCGCGTTGCAGGGTGATGTGTGCCGAATGTGCCCAGTCCTTGAACCTGTCGACGGCAAATGTCAGGCCGGATGTGGTTTCGGTCAGGTAGGGTGTATCAATTTGTCCCACGTTGCCCAGGCAGATCATCTTGGTTCCCGGTCCTGCGCGTGTCAGCAATGCCTTCATTTGCTTGGGTGTGATGTTTTGGGCTTCATCAATGATGACATAGCGGTTCAGGAAGGTGCGACCACGCATGAAGCTCATTGAACGAATCTTGATCCTGTTAGCCAGTATGTCGTTGGTGGCTGCGCGTCCCCATTCTCCACCTTCTTCCGATTGCGTCAATACTTCGATATTGTCAGTCAGCGCCCCCATCCATGGTGTCATTTTCTCCTCTTCGGTACCGGGTAGAAAACCGATATCTTCACCGATGGAGACGGTCGCACGGGTGACAACGACTTCGCTGTACATTTTCTGGTCCATGGTCAGGGCCAGTCCCGCAGCCAGTGTCAATAGGGTTTTGCCTGTACCGGCGATTCCCAGCAGGGTAACAAAATCGATTTCCGGGTCCATTAACAGGTTCATTGCGAAATTTTGCTCGCGGTTGCGTGCCTGTATACCCCAGATGTTATTTTTACCTGTTTGGTAATCTGTAACCAGCTTGAGCACCGAAAAATCAGTGGTGACTTCTACTACTATTGCCTCGATTCCTCCATCACCTTCACCAACCGCGATGCATTGGTTCGGGTACCAGCTATCACCTTCAATACGCCCGATTCGATAGTAGGTAGAGCCATTCTCGTTCCACGATTCAACCTGTGGGTAACGCTCCCAGAATGACTCGTCTTCAACAGTCATGCCTTTGTAGAGCAAATCTAGATCATCAAGTGCGCGGTCGTTGTAATAATCCTCCGACGGGATATTCAGGATTGCGGCCTTGATACGCAGGTTGATGTCCTTGGAGATCAAAACGATTTCATGGTCTCTGTCGTTTTCCTGCAAGGCCAGGGCAATGCTGAGAATGGAGTTATCGGCGAATGACCCTTTTTGGGACAAACTTGGATGGATATCCGTCGTTTCGGTCTGAAAGTACAGGCGGCCACGGGCACTGGGTAATTCAAATTCGTTCGGAATGATCAGGTCCAGCCCCTCATCCACTTGTGCAGCGCCTTGCTCATTCATCATGTCACCGATAAATCGGCTGACCTGGCGTACATTCCTTGAAACTTCCGTCAAGCCTTTCTTGGCGGCGTCGAGTTCCTCCAGTACCATCATTGGCAGGAATACATCATGTTCTTCAAAGCGGAAAATGGATGTTGGGTCATGCATCAGGACATTGGTGTCGAGCACGTACAAACGTTTGTTTTTCCCCATTTGAGTAGCCTTTCCTTTTGCCAGCGATTCGGTTGCTGAAATATTGATATGGGTTGCTAAAGCTGGGTTTTGAGTGCATCCAACACGGCTTGAGCATGACCGGGTACACGTACTTTTCTCCATTCCTGCTGTAAAATCCCGTCGGGGCTTATCAGGAAGGTGCTGCGCACAATACCCATATAGGTACGACCGTACAATTTCTTTTCATGGATGACATTGAACTGTTTGCAAAGCGATTCCTCGCTGTCAGATAACAGGTGAAATGGAAATTCGTGTTTTTTACGAAAATTCCCGTGGACCTTTACCGAATCCCTGGACACACCGAGTATATCTGCCTCAGCTTCCTCAAACTGTGAGTGCAGGTCCCGAAAATCCTGACCTTCACGGGTGCATCCCGGGGTATTGTCTTTGGGGTAAAAATAAATAATGAGGCTGCGACCGCTGAAGTCGCTTAATGACAGGTCTTGATCGCCGGTTGCGGGAAGGTTGAAGTTTTCTACGCGCTTTCCTACGCTGACCATAAGTGCTCCCAATGTGGTAGGTTGATTGTGAACAATGTCACTTTCTGAAGCCTTATTTTAGGCTCTTGAAGGCAGGATACTTGTCAGCCAACAGGTCCGCAAGTACTATTGCGCGATGCTTAAGATGCACGGGTTTTATTTTGTGCTACGGTGTAATAATGGTGTTGTGTCAGCAGTCACAAATGTTGTTCCTGGCTTATTCGGGAAAGTGTGCGAGAATGCTTACAACAAAAATTGGCAGACAGCGGTTGAAATTGATAGCACGTTGCGCCATTTATAGGGCCAAGGCTTGAGAAAACTCGGGCCGGCCTGAATTGACCGGAACTAAGACCACATGATGATTTCCTTCTACCGGACCGCGCTAATACTAAGCCTTGTTGCATTCATCGCAGGATGCAGCCTGTTTGGTAATAACGAACCGGAATACCTTGCAAGTGTCGAGGTCGACCCTCTGAAAATCCCGGAAGGTCTGGACAAACCCATGGGGGCCGAGACGGTCATCATTTCCGTGCCGCAAATGAGAATGCCGTCAGGTGACGAATTGGAACCGGCACCACCGCGTGTAGTCAGCACGGCAGGAAAACAGGATGCCAATGCTTATTTGGCCTGGTCGGCTGAAGGTGCTTACCTTTTTGTCAAAGATACACCGGAAAGTGTTGCCGGAAGACTTCGGTATGCCATTGAAAATACTGGTATGACTTTACTGAAACTGGATGAATCGGGTTCTCACAAGTTTCATTATGAGCAAACGATATCCGCCGATGTCGATGAAGGTTTTTTCTCCAGAATGGCTTTTTGGCGCAACAGTTCCTATGAGTTTAATTACTCAGGCACCTTCATGACCAGTCTCAGGGCTGACGGGGTGAATACGCGGGTATATCTGCTGTTTGGTAATGGTGAGCTCGTTGACACGCCAGGCACAGAGCACATCCTGGGTATATTCATGGAGCGGTTTGGCTAAACCGCTCAGGCATTTTAGCCTTTTACTATTAACTAGCGTTCGAGCAATGGCAGTTTGTCTGGCTTGCCATCCCACTCAGCAGCATCTTCCGGTGGTTCTCCCGCCTCGGTGATCACCGGCCAGATCAGTGATAGCTCTGCATTGAGCTCCGTAAAGTGATCCTGGCCTTCCGGCAGGTCGTCTTCAGGGTAGATTGCTTCAGCCGGGCATTCAGGTTCGCACAGCGTGCAATCAATACATTCTTCAGGATCAATGGTCAGAAAATTCGGACCTTCGTGGAAACAGTCCACCGGGCAGACTTCAATACAGTCCATATATTTACACTTGATACAATTTTCTGTAACAACGAAGGTCATTGTGCCTTTATTCCTTTGTTTGCTGGTCAGCGACCGAGTGTGATTGAAGCCTTGCCAATCGTGGCAGGCTAAACCCTAAGGATACTAAAATTATGCGGTTCGTCACACATGTTTTGTTGCTTCCGTTGCAATTCGAATCCACAATAAGCAATGCTGAGGTGCTGAATTAAAACGGTCCAGCAAGGACTGCGAAATTGAACCTCTTGCCTATTGTTGATAAGGTGGCCCGAGTTTGAGTCAGACGGCTTCCTTGAGCGACACCCAATACTGGGTGGTATATGACCAAAGTTAGCTAAAGTATATTTATTTATCAGGATATTCAATATGTTAAGAAGATTTGCGCTAATTGCCCTGCTGATTGTCACTAGCTTTAGTGTGTTGGCGCAATATGATCACCCGCGAAAAGAGCGTTCAAAGTCCGGTTCACGTGACGGTCGTTGGGAAGGCAGCGTCATCCTGGCTTATCAGACTGGATTAGACCCGGTCTATGGAGGCGGTGCCGCACTCCAGGTCGACAGCACGGCCGGTTGGGGTTTCAGTGCTGCCTGGAACTGGACTGATAAATGGAACCTGGCTTACAGGTTTGTATCAACAAGCCCCAAATATGCTGCACTGGTTATACCGGAAGATACTAATATCATTCCGCAACTTATTGAACACAAGATGTCAAAGGTTTCACACAAGTTCGATGTCACCTATAACTTCAGCAGAAAGGCATTTACACCCTTTGTTGTTGCAGGTGTTGGCTGGACCAAGCTGGATTCAAATGTTCCTGCCGCTCCGCCTCAGGTTGGTTGTTGGTGGGATCCCTGGTGGGGCTACATATGTGTCTCTGACTGGAAGACATATTCAACATCAGAGTTCACCTATAACGTTGGTGCAGGGCTGCGCTGGGATATCAACAATGCGGTATTTACAAAGGCCTCCTATATCCGCGAGTTTCTTGCTGTTGACAATGGTTCGATTGATTTTGACATGGCTATTTTTGAATTTGGATTAATGTTCTAAGCGGTAAATGAGTCCATAGGGACATATCTCTGTGACAGACAGTCACAATGGCGTTTTATTTACGAATTTTTTTCGGAATTTTATTTCGGAGAGGTGTATCAATGAGTAACTTCGGATTTGGCAAGACGGTTGAATTGGATTTCGATGCTGCCATACAGCGGGTAACGGAAGAACTGGCCAAAGAGGGCTTTGGGATTTTGACGGTGATTGATGTACAGGCAACACTGAAAGCAAAGCTGGATGTGGACATGCCTGCATACCGCATCCTGGGTGCATGCAATCCCGCACTGGCTAACCAGGCCATTACAGCTGAGCCTGAGATCGGTTTGTTATTACCCTGTAATGTTCTGGTTCGTGAGGATGAGCAAGGTAAAGTCCATGTCAGTTTTATGGATCCGGGTGCCGTTTTGGGTCTGGTTGAAGATGCCCGTGTAGATCCGCTGGCGGAAGAGGTTAAGCAAAAGCTCGAAAACGTATCGGCAGCACTTTAGTCTTATAGCGTTGGTGTTACAGGATTTGGTGGTTCTGAGAGAATAAAAAAACCCCGGGCTGGACGGCCCGGGGTTTGAACACTAAGTGTTGATGCTTTAGGGATTATCTCCAGCCAAAGGCAAATTCAAGTTCCCACTGTTTCATATTCAGGTAAATCATCTGTGAGGGATCCAGTGCGTTAGGACCGCTGATTTCTTTATCGAAGGCATACATGAAAGACATGCTGTATTCATTGCCTGACGCTAGTGCCTTCGTGAAACCAACGGTTGCATGGTCTTCGATGACGCCTGGTGCCAGGATGTTGAATATCATTTCAGTCTCAGGAATGGGCTGGTCACCGTGGCTATAACCCGCACGCCATGTCCAGTCATCGCTGGATTTCCACTGCCCACCGATTTTATAGACAGTCATATCATCCCAACCAAAACCGCCACCATTTTTACCGCCGAGGCAATAGGATGTGTCGGTGGACATTGGGTTGACTGTTGGGCAGTTGAACAGGTTGCTGAACGGCTGACCGACTGAAGGCACATCGCTGTACCACATTTTTTCAACATCGAAATTCAGGGCGAAGCTGTCAGATGGACGGATAGTCAGCCCCACTTTCAGATCAGCAGGAATATCCATATTGCCGCCATCGGCGAACAAGTCTGAGTAATCTTTTAACTTGCTCATGCTGATCTTGGGTGAATAGCTGGCAGCCAGGGCGAACATATCAGTGATATCCCACTGCAGACCCAGCTTGACGCCGAGGCCATATGAGGTTTCATGACTGTTGTTTGTCAGGCTGTCAGGAAATACCTGACCACCACTGGCAGCAAAGGTCTCTGTATAGCCACCAAAGGTGCCCACACCCTGGGCAGCAAATAGCTGCATTACACCAACCGCTGAAATACCAAAGGTGAATTTGTCACCGATGCTACGGGCATAACCAACATCC
>RCND010000059.1_pt1 | contig 54666 bp, 42 predicted proteins | sample 2041351 | NCBI WGS metagenome assembly RCND01 (sample SAMN09708230, study PRJNA481090) | Marine sediment metagenome, whole genome shotgun sequencing project. | biome: marine sediment; feature: ocean; material: sediment; isolation source: Sewage treatment plant 12B marine sediment (STP12B) ... | reverse complement strand
ATTACAGGTATGTTTATGGGGGTTATTGGAGTGTTTATGTCTATGTTGTTTCGTTTACAACTAGCCTATCCGGATCAAAGTTTTAGTATTATTGAAGCGTTCCTTGGAAAAGGAGGAGAAGGGGGGCAAATGACTCCCGATATGTATATGGGACTTGTCACCATTCACGGTACGATAATGGTGTTTTTTGTCCTTACCGCCGGTTTGAGTGGAACATTTAGTAACTTACTAATTCCGTTACAGATTGGGGCTCGTGATATGGCTTCAGGATTTTTAAATATGATCTCTTACTGGTTATTCTTTTTATCAAGTTTGATCATGTTCCTTTCTATCTTCGTACATACAGGAATGGCGTCAGCAGGATGGACAATCTATCCACCTTTAAGTGCTCTTCCACAGGCAATGTCTGGTTCAGGATTGGGAATGACACTTTGGTTGATTTCTATGGCGATATTTATTGCTTCTTCATTGATGGGTTCATTAAACTACATTGTGACTGTATTGAATCTGCGAACCAAAGGAATGAAAATGACGCGTTTACCTTTGACTATTTGGGCCTTTTTTGTTACTGCTATTATAGGGGTAGTTTCTTTCCCTGTGTTGTTATCAGCGGCGTTACTATTGATATTTGACCGAAGTTTTGGAACCTCATTTTATCTTTCGGATATTTTTATTCAAGGAGAGGTTTTACACTATAAAGGAGGATCTCCAATTTTGTTTGAGCATTTATTTTGGTTTTTAGGGCATCCGGAAGTATATATCATTCTCTTGCCTGCCCTTGGAATTACCTCTGAGGTGATTTCGACCAATTCACGTAAACCTATTTTTGGCTACAGAGCGATGATTGGTTCTATTATGGCGATCGCCTTCCTATCAACGATTGTTTGGGGACATCATATGTTCGTTACAGGTATGAATCCTTTTCTGGGATCGGTATTTACGTTTACAACATTATTGATCGCGATACCTTCAGCAGTTAAAGCGTTTAATTATATAACAACCTTATGGAAGGGTAATCTTCAATTGAATCCGGCTATGCTGTTTTCAATTGGGATGGTTTCGACTTTTATCACAGGAGGACTTACAGGTCTGATTCTTGGAGATAGTGCTCTAGACATTAATGTGCATGATACCATGTTTGTGGTAGCGCATTTCCATCTGGTTATGGGTATATCTGCATTATTTGGAATGTTTGCGGGTGTCTATCACTGGTTCCCTAAAATGTACGGAAAAATGATGAATAAGGATATGGGATATCTTCATTTCTGGATCACGGCAATTTCGGCTTATGGCGTATTCTTTCCAATGCACTTTATCGGACTTGCGGGACTACCAAGAAGATACTACAGTAACTCAGCCTTTCCAATGTTTGAGGATCTGCTACATATTAATAAAGTAATAACAGTGTTTGCCCTTATAGGTGGTCTGGCACAATTGATCTTCCTTGCTAATTTCTTCTTTAGTATTGGTAAAGGTAAAAAAGCAACTCAGAATCCATGGAAAGGTAATTCTCTTGAATGGACTACTCCTGTGGAACACATGCATGGAAACTGGCCTGGAGAGATACCTGAAGTACATCGTTGGGCTTATGATTACAGTAAGACCGATGATAATGGTGACCTATGGGGAGGAAAAGATTTTACTCCTCAAATCGTACCGATCCGAGACGGTGAAGAAGAGTTTTAAAAGCTACTACTAATTAAAAATCATATTTTTAGAACCTCAATTTTATTGAGGTTTTTTTTTACCTATATTTGAATAAATTCGATTTAAAATGCTTAAAAAGATTGGTTATTTTTTATTGTTTGTTGTATTACTTCTTGCGTTAGTTTCATTCATTTTTGTGCAAAATAACAAACCTACTTATAAAGGAAGTGCGACCATTAAGGGCCTGGGGGAGGAGGTAAGCGTTTATTTTGACACATATGGTGTTCCTCATATTTTCGCTGATAACGAAGAAGATGCTTACATGGCACTAGGGTATGTTCATGCACAAGATCGACTTTGGCAAATGGAACTCATTAGACGAATTGCAGCTGGAAGACTTTCCGAACTATTTGGGAAGGAGTTTGTGAAAACAGACAAACTTTTCAGAGGTATGGGGCTTGAAGCAGCTGCTGCTAAAACCATTCAGCTAACAGATAGTACTTCTCAAACTTTTCTTTTGGCTCAGGCTTATTTGGATGGAATCAACAGGTATATTGACGAAGGAAAAACCCCAATAGAATTTAGACTGATCGGGGTCGAAAAGGAGCATTATACGCTCAAGGATATTTATAATGTTTACGGTTATATAGCTTTTAGTTTTGCTCAGGCCCATAAAACAGATCTTTTGTTAACCGATTTAAAGGAGGTTTTGGGAAATAATTACATGGTAGATCTAGACATCGATATCAGTCCAAGATCCACTTTGATTAAGAATTCCCGTGGAATAAAAAGGATGGCTTCGAATTTGGGCGCTTCCATCAATAATATTATGGATAGTTTACCGGTTCCACCTTTTATAGGAAGCAATAGTTGGGTCATTGGGCCTCAAAAGACAAAAAATGGTAAGGTGATTTTTGCCAATGATCCGCATATAGCATTTTCTCAACCATCTGTTTGGTACCAGGCTCATTTAGTTACTCCTGAAAGAGAGATGTATGGTTTTCATATGGCTTTAAGCCCGTTTCCTATGCTGGGACATAATTATGATTATGCCTACGGTATTACGATGTTAGAAAATGATGATATTGATTTTTTTGATGAAGATGACCAGCAGGAATATAAAGTTCATGAAGAAACAATAAAGGTAAAGGATGAAGATGATGTTACTTTTAAAGTAAAAACAGGACCACATGGCCCTCTGATGAATGGACTTTTAGAAGGAATGGATGATGATAGAAAAATTGCAATGGATTGGATCTATGTGAAAAAGCCTTCGGATTTACTACATGCAACTTATGAGATGTCTTATGCTTCATCATTAATTGAATTCAGAGATGCTGTGTCAAAAGTAAATGCCCCGGGCTTAAACATGATGTACGGCGACGCTAAAGGTAACATTGCCTGGTTTGGGATAGGTCTATTGTATGAAAGAGAAGCAGGGGTCCACACTAAGTTTGTTTTAGACGGAGCTAATGAAATTACTGAGAGACAAACTTTTCTGGATTTTGAGCAAAACCCGCAAGCGATCAATCCGTCCTGGCACTATGTATATTCAGCCAATAATCAACCTGAAGAAGTCAATGGAAAATCGTATCCGGGATATTATTTACCTGAAGATCGTGCCAAAAGAATTGTAACGCTTATAGAAAGTAATGATGCTTTTACCGGCTCTGAGGTGGAAACTATGATCAATGATGTTCAGTCTTCTGTAAGCCCTGCATTGGTTAAAATTATCCTCGATAATATTTCCAAAGTTAACCTGACCGAAACAGAGAGAGATGCTATAGAACTTTTAAAATCGTGGAAAGGAGACTATAAAAAAGAAATGGTGGCACCTACCATTTATTATAAGTTTATTTATCTTTTGTTAGAGAATACCTTTGGGGATGAAATGGGTGAAGAAAGGTTTGAACAATTTTTACAAACACATTTATACAAAAGGCAAATTGCTAAACAGCTTAAATTGAACAAGTCAGTATGGTGGGATGATACTAAAACCAAAGACGTGAAGGAACTTAAGGATGAGATCATCACCAGATCATTTCATCAGTCCATAAAAGCCCTTGAAGAGCAGTTTGGTGATGATATCAATGACTGGGTATGGTCTGAATCGTTAAGTGTTGTCCACAAACATGCATTTGATAAGAGTGCTATTTTAAAAGGATATTTCAACGTTGGTCCTTTTAAAACTGACGGAGGCCTTGAGGTGATTAATAATCAGATGTTTAAATTAAATGGAACCGGGGTTTACGAGGTAGTAGCTGGTCCTTCAACAAGACGTGTGATTGATTTTAGCGATGTTGAAAATGCAAAATCGATTTTGCCTACGGGACAATCTGGAAATGTTTTTAGTAAACATTACAAAGACCAGGCCGATAAATATTTAAAGGGCGAATTTGTAAAAATGATGTTGAATAAAAAAGAGATCAGAGCCTCCGAAGATATTTTAGTTTTACTCCCTCAGCTAGATAGCCTGAATTAAAGGGTAAATAAAAGATATTATTTTTAGCCTGATTATAATACCTTAGGTATTAATCAAAAAGATCCGAAGACAGATAACGATCTCCTCGGTCGCATATAATGCAGACGATCACGCCTCTCTCAATTTCATTAGCAATTCTTAAGGCAGTAGTAACAGATCCACCACTACTCATACCAGAAAAAACACCTTCATCTTTGGCGAGCCTGATACTCATCGCACGGGCTTCTGCTTCGCTGACTTCAATGATGCGATCAACTTTCGAGCGGTCAAATATTTTAGGCAAGTAGGCTTCAGGCCATTTCCTGATTCCGGGAATTTTTGAATTATCAGTCGGTTGAGCACCAATGATTTGAATTGCTGGATTCATTTCTTTTAAATAGGAAGAGACCCCCATAATAGTTCCCGTAGTGCCCATAGCGGAGACGAAATGTGTGACTCTTTGGTCCGTATCTTTCCAAATTTCAGGCCCTGTCGTTTTATAATGTGCTTTCCAGTTATCAGGATTAGAAAATTGATTTAACATAACGAAGCCTTCCTTTGCAACTTTCATTTCAGCATAATCTCTAGATCCTTCGATACCATTACCGGCAGGGGTCAGCGTAACTTTAGCGCCATAGGCTTTCATCGTTTGAACCCTTTCTTTTGTGGAATTTTCAGGCATGACCAATTCTATATCCAGTTTGTAGATACCGGCAATCATTGCCAGAGCAATTCCGGTATTTCCGCTGGTGGCCTCAATAAGACGACTGTGCTGGTTAATTTCCTTTCTTTGCAAGGCAGATCTGATCATATTGTAAGCAGGCCTGTCTTTGACGCTTCCTCCAGGATTATTTCCCTCCATCTTGAAGAACAACTTAACGTTTTTATTGTTGACCAGACCTCGTGCTTCAACAAGGGGTGTATTTCCAATAAGATCCAGAATGCTATTTGTCTGCATGATTGGTTTTGGTTTTAAGTTTGGTGTCGGTTACCTGATATACGATACAATTTTCAGGCACTGATTTGGTGAGCCAGACATTTCCACCAATGGTACTATTCTTGCCGATGACTGTTTCGCCGCCCAAGATCGTAGCGCCTGCATAGATGGTCACATTATCTTCAACTGTAGGATGCCTTTTCTGATCTTTCATGTCCTTGGAAACCTGCAGAGCACCAAGTGTTACCCCCTGATAGAGTTTAACTTTATTTTTAATGATCGTACTTTCACCAATCACTACTCCCGTTCCATGATCAATAAAAAAAGGGGAGCCAATACTTGCTCCGGGATGGATATCTATACCGGTAAGACGGTGAGCATATTCACTCATCATTCTAGGTACCAAAGGCATTTGCCGTAAATGAAACGCACGACTCAACCGATACACAGCTATGGCAAAAAAACCCGGATAAGCTAAAATTACTTCCTCTACACTTTTGGCTGCAGGATCATGAAGGTAGATGCATTTAGCATCTTGATTGAGTTGTTGCAACAGATCAGGAAGATCTATCATAAATTTTTTCCAGATCAGTTCAAAACTATGACCTTTTGGTTCTTCAACCATCTTCGAGATTTCTTGAAAGGAGTTCGCAAGTGCGTCAATATTTTCGCTTACTGATATTTTTGAATCAAATAAAATGTGAAATAAGGCATTTGTAAAGTCCTCGGTTTTGGATTTTAACCTAAAATCTACCAGATGGTTCTGTTTGTTATTTCTGATACTTTGTATGATCTTATCTATTGACATAACGCTGCATTAAATTTTAAATGAGTACTTCTAAAGACGGGAGAAAACCCATTTGATTACATCTGTTTATAAGTTTAAATCGCTTTATAAACTTCCTCAAACGGAATCCTGAACCTTTCTCCATATACACCTTCCGGTAATCTGACACCACAACTTATAACCATATTTATTTCAGCTCCGTAAGGAAGTTTCAGTAATTTTTTTATACGAAGTGAGTCAATTCCTTCCATTGGACAGGTGTCATAGTTGATATCGGCCATAGCAAGCATAAAGGTTTGTGCCGCAAGCCCCGCACTTTTATGGGCAACAATTCTCATATCACTTTTACGTGCCTGCCTGAAAATTGGCCTAAAAAGCCCTATTAACCAGTACAGGCCATATTTGATATAGCCAAAAATTCCTAAAAAATCAGCGTAGGAAACGGGAATGATTGTTTTATAATAGGTAAAAGCAAATTTAGCTCTTTTAGAATGTTCTTTCTTAGGTTTGTCTCCAAAAACTTCCTTTAGATACTTCACATGTGCTTGCGCTCTTTCTCTCCATAAATCTTTTCTTACCACGATGACTACCATCTGCTGAGCCGTTTTCGCAGCGTTTTGATCAAAGCATAACGGAGACATTTTTTTTAATTTTTCAGAAGAAGTGATGTGATGGAATTCCCATAGTTGCATATTACTGCTGTTCGGTGCAAGCGTTGCCAGTTCTAAACACTGTTTAACTTTATCCGTATCAATGGGTTGATCAGGATCATATTTTCTTACCGATCTTCTTCTATTGACCGCTTCGGTGAATTCCATGCCTATGATTTTTCCAATTGTTTTAGCAAACCACAGGGTGTGATTGCAGGACTAAAGATAACTAAATGATTGTAGATTGTCCGAGCGAAATATTTTCCATATGATAGAGAATATTTTTTTTATCAATGATATACTCAGAAATAAACTCACCTACCGTTGACGTATGAGCAAATTTCTTGGTCGAATTAATATCTGGAGTTGTGATATGATGTTCGATTGATTTTTCCACTGCATTTTTAATGGCATCAGCTTCCTCATATAATTTAAAATGTTCCAATAGCAAAGCCGCTGACAAAATAGTAGCCAAAGGATTGGCGAGGTTTTTCCCTTTCATTTGAGGAAATGAACCGTGTATAGGTTCAAAAAGAACTGATTTTTCACCAAGTGAAGTAGAGGCTAGTAGTCCTATAGAACCCGAAATCACACTGGCTTCATCTGATAAGATGTCACCGAACAAGTTGTCGGTCAAGATCACATCAAACTGTCTCGGATTCACGATGATCTTCATCGCTGCATTGTCAACATAAAGGTAGTCAACTAAAACATCAGGATATTGTTTGGCAAGTTCTTTGACTCTTCTTCTCCAAAGCCTTGACGTTTCCAATACATTCGCTTTATCGATCAGGGTTAATTTTTTCCTTCTGGTCTTGGCTGATTTAAATGCCATATGAGCCACCCTATCAATTTCTTCAATGCTATAGGTACAGTTATCCGAAGCTGAATTTCCGTCTTTACTAATATTTTTTTCCCCGTAATAGATACCCCCTGTTAATTCTCTGAAAATGATAAAATCAGTATTTTTAATTACTTTTTCCTTTATCGGAGACTTATGAACCAAGGGTTCGAAGACCTTTAGTGGTCTGATATTGGCGAATAAGCCAAGTTCTTTTCGCAATTTGAGCAAGCCCTCTTCAGGTCTGATTTTTGCATCAGGACCGTTTTCGAATTTTGGATCTCCAATGGCACCAAAAAGAATGGCATCTGAATTTAAACAAAGTTCAAGGGTTTCATCAGGTAAGGGAACGCCTTTAACAGCAATGGCAGCTCCACCTACGAGAGCATTTGTAAAAGTAAATTTATGCTTAAATTTTTTTTCAATTGCCTTAAGCACTTTGACACCTTGTTCACAGACTTCGGGTCCGACCCCATCTCCCGATAAAACAGCAATCTTTAATTCCATATACTTACTAATTAAGAGGCTATTTTATCAGTGTTAACTCTTGTGTTCTTAATAATTCTTTCGATATCCTGATCATCTACTTCTTTCATATTGTCAGCCGTTTTTAGGAATTCCGGATAGACATTGTCGAGTTCAATTTTAGTCAAATCGAAACCTATTTTCTTGGCTCTGTAGGCCAACGCCGCCCTACCACTTCTTGCGGTTAATACGATTGATGATTCATTTACTCCAACATCTAAAGGATTCATAATCTCATAGGTTGCCCTGTTTTTGATCACCCCATCCTGATGTATCCCGGAGCTATGTGCAAAAGCATTTTCTCCAACCACAGCTTTATTGGGCTGCACTAGAATTCCCATATGATGTTGCACCATTTGAGAGGTACTATACAGTAATTGCGTATTGATATTTGTATCAAGATTCAAATATGGGTGTTGTTTTAAGATCATTACTACTTCTTCTAAAGCCGTGTTTCCTGCTCTTTCACCTAAGCCGTTTATCGTACATTCGATCTGGCGGGCTCCGTTCTGAACTCCAGCAATGGAATTGGCAGTTGCCAGACCAAGGTCGTTATGACAATGACACGAAAGTACAACATTCTCAATACCTTTAACATTTTCCATCAAATATTTCATTTTGGCCCCGTATTCTTCAGGTAGGCAATATCCAGTTGTATCAGGAATATTAAGTACAGTTGCTCCGACCTTGATCACTTCTTCACAGATCTTGGCTAAAAAAGCATTATCAGTCCTTCCTGCATCTTCAGCATAAAATTCAATATCTTCCACATAAGTCTTGGCATATTTTACCGCTTCTTTTGCTCTTTCAATAATTTTTTCCGGTGTAGAATTGAACTTGAACTTGATATGTGATTCAGAGGTACCAATTCCAGTATGAATTCTCGGTCGTCTGGCGTGTTTCAAAGCTTCCCCTGCGGCATCAATGTCCTTCATGTTCGCTCTGGTTAGACCACATACAGTGGCATTTTTAACCAATTTGGAGATTTCCACGACTGAATTAAAATCACCCGGACTAGAAATAGGAAAACCTGCTTCAATAATATCCACACCCAGCTCGTCCAACCGCTCTGCAATGATTAATTTTTCTGGGGTATTTAACTTACAGCCAGGCACTTGCTCTCCGTCTCTAAGCGTTGTGTCGAATATTTGGACTTGATTTTTGCTCATTATTAAATAATTTTTATCACTTTTGAATATTCAAAATTAAATGGAAATCAATAAAGTTGTGGATTTTCTTTTAAGCGTTTACTACATTCAAATTATTTGAAGATCTGTTAAATAGCTTATTGCTAGATACTTAAGTGTATTTTATTACGATGTCTATGGAAAAAACAGATGCCCTTTTTTTATTGGTCAAGTCATTGACAAAATCTGAAAAAAGGCAATTTAAATTATATGCTGGAAGACTGGGAGGGAATTCTGAAAAGAATTTTATCGCTCTTTTTTCTGTATTGGATAAACTAGTCGAATTTGATGAAAGGCAAATTCTTTTAAAAACCAATATAAAGAAGCAACAGCTTTCAAATTCCAAAGCCCATTTATACAGACAAATTCTTGTAAGTCTTAAACTAAATCCCATACATCAAAATGTAAAAATGCAGGTTAGGGAGCAGTTGGATTTTGCCACAATTTTATATAATAAAGGACTTCATAAACAAAGCCTGAAAGTTCTTGACAAAGCCAAAGGAATCGCATTGACCCATGATGATTCTATTCTCGCCTTTAGCATTGTTGAGCTAGAGAAGGTAATTGAATCACAATATATTACGAGGAGTTTGAGTAGTAGAGCGGATGATTTGATTTTACAATCAAAGGATTTGGGGGAGAAGACCCTGATGCTGAGTAAACTTTCCAATTTATCGCTGCAATTATACAGTATGCTCTTAAAAAGCGGCTATGTAAGTAACGACAAAGATTTTGAGGAGGTCCGTTCTTTTTTCAAGAAATCTATGCCTGAATATGACATTAAGAAATTGGGTATGATAGAGAGGCTTTACTTGTATAAGGCCTATCTCTGGTATAGTTTTATTACTCAGGATTTTTTGTCAGGGTATCGTTATGCGCAAAAGTGGGTTGATCTTTTCTATTATAATCCCGAAATGAAAAGGACCAATCCAGTATTTTATTTAAAGGGTATCAATTATTTGTTGGAAGCTTTGTTCCTGGTTCAACATTTGACAAAATTCAGGTCTACTTTGAATTTTTTCGAAGAAGAATTGAACCAGCAAAATTTCTTGTTGAATGAAAATACGGAGTCTTTGGCTTTTCTTTACCTATATCTCAATAAGATCAATTTGTATTTCCTTGAAGGAAATTTTAACCTTGGACTAAGTCTGATTCCTGAAGTTCAGGAGGAGATAGAAAGTCATCGATCAAAAATTGATGACCATCATGTGATGGTATTCTATTACAAATTTGCCAGTTTGTATTTTGGTGCCTCAAAGTATAAAGAATCTATTTTTTATCTTGAAAAGATAATTAAGAATAAGCAATTGGGAATGCGAGAGGATTTACTTTGCTTTACCAGAATACTAAATCTTATCGCTCACTATGAAGCAGGAATCGATCAGAATCTGGAAGTATTGATTAAATCTACTTATAAGTTCCTTTTAAAAATGAATGAATTGCATTTGGTGCAGCAAAGAATTATTACTTTCTTAAGAAATCTAAGTAACATCTATCCGCATGAATTGAAAAAGGCTTTTAAGGAATTACATAGAGAGTTAAAGGTTTTTGAAAATCATCCTTATGAAAAGAGGTCGTTTATGTACCTTGATATAATTTCCTGGTTGGAGAGTAAGATAGAGAATGTATCGGTAGAATCAATCATTAAGAAAAAGTCTAAAGTTCAATACAAATAATTTCTTTATTATCGGGTTTTTAAATTCTGTACTAAACAGTATTGTGACCATAGCAGTAGTTATTATTCTTGCTTAAATCTTTAGAATTGTGATGGGTAGTAATTTTCTAACCACAAGATATTAACCTTCTAATGGAAAGGTTTTTTTTTGGTTAAACCTTGTAAATTACCTTGTTTAAATATCTGAATATCAGTAAGTAAGTTAATTTCAGACTGAATTGGATGTTGTAATATAAAAAATAAGAATCCGGCAGTCGGATAAAGCCTGTTTATTTTTGATAATTAATTAGTGAATAAAAGCATTCAATAAAGAAATATCAATACATTTAAAACCATCTTTCTTATTCATGAAGCGATTAAATAAGCACAGTCAAAGACTTACTCAGGATGCCACCCAACCAGCGGCTCAGGCCATGTTATATGCTGTCGGTCTTACAGACGAAGATATGCAAAAACCTCAGGTGGGTATTGCGAGTACCGGATTTGATGGTAATCCCTGCAATATGCATTTGAATCATCTGGCTGCAGGGATCAAAGAAGAGGTAAACAAAAAAGATCAGGTAGGTTTGGTATTTAATACCATCGGGGTAAGTGATGGTATTTCCATGGGAACCAGTGGGATGAATTATTCCTTACCTTCAAGAGATATTATTGCAGACTCAATTGAGGTGGTGATGAATGCTCAGAGTTATGATGCTCTTGTATCGGTTGTAGGATGCGATAAAAATATGCCCGGAGCCATTATGGCCATGCTTCGGTTGAACCGGCCATCGCTGATGGTGTATGGAGGAACCATAGCGTCTGGAAAGTATAAAGGACGAAAATTAAATATTGTATCGGCCTTTGAGGCCCTTGGACAAAAGATATCAGGAGAAATTTCGGATCAGGAATACAAGGAGATCATTAAGAGTGCCATACCTGGAGCAGGTGCCTGTGGGGGAATGTATACAGCCAATACCATGGCCTCGTCTATCGAAGCCCTTGGTTTTGCTTTACCATATAATTCATCTATTCCTGCTGAAAATCCGCATAAAGAAAATGAGAGCGTAAGGATTGCAGCTGCCATCAAAAATTTACTTGAACTTGATTTAAAACCGTTAGATATTATTACGAAAAAATCTCTAGAGAATGCAGTAGCGCTGGTCAATGCCCTAGGAGGTTCGACCAATGCTGTATTGCATTATCTTGCCATTGCTCATGCGGCAGGTATTGATTTTGGTCTGGATGATTTTCAACGCGTTAGTGATAGAACGCCCTTAATTGCTGATCTTAAGCCTAGCGGTGAATATTTAATGGAAGATGTTCATGGGGTTGGTGGGACACCGGCAGTCATGAAATATTTACTGGAAAATGGTTATTTACATGGCGATTGTATGACGGTCACAGGAAAAAGCCTTGCAGAGAACCTTAAGGATGTTCAACCCTTAAAATTTGAAGATGATCAACAGGTCATCCATAGTATTGACCATCCTCTGAAATCATCGGGTAATTTGCAAATTCTTTTTGGAAATTTGGCCTCAGAAGGGGGTGTGGCAAAAATCAGTGGAAAAGAGGGAAACCTCTTTAAAGGAAAGGCTGTGGTGTTTGATGGAGAGCAAAACGCTAATGATGGTATTGGTGCTGGTAAAGTATCGAAGGGAGACGTTGTTGTGATTCGTTACGTTGGACCTAGAGGAGGGCCAGGAATGCCTGAAATGCTAAAACCAACGTCAATGATCATGGGAGCAGGTTTGGGCAAGACCGTGGCACTAATTACTGATGGACGTTTCTCAGGTGGTACACATGGCTTTGTAGTAGGTCATATTACTCCAGAGGCGCAAACGGGAGGTTTGATAGGATTGTTGGAAGATGGAGATATGATTACAATAGATGCTGGCAATAATTCAATCAATGTGGATTTAAGTACAGCTGAAATTACAAAAAGAAAGGCCTTGTGGAAGGAGCCGGCTCCTAAGCATACAAAAGGAATCTTATATAAATATGCAAAAACTGTTTCGTCCGCATCCGAAGGTTGCGTTACCGACAAGTTTTAAGTGATACTAAAAATTAAAGCTGTTATTTATGGAGACAATAACAAAATCGATAGAAAAAGTGACAAATACGAAAAGCGTAAGAATATCAGGGGCTGAGGCCGTTGTAAAATGCTTGTTGGCAGAAGGAGTAGATTTGATATATGGCTATCCAGGTGGAGCGATTATGCCTGTTTATGATGAGTTATACAAGTATGAAAAAGAATTATATCATGTGCTCACCAGGCATGAACAAGGTGCGGTTCACGCAGCTCAGGGTTATGCACGGGTATCAGACAAAGTTGGGGTAGCTATTGCTACTTCAGGTCCCGGAGCCACCAATTTAGTTACAGGTATCGCTGATGCACAAATCGATTCAACTCCTTTGGTTTGTATTACCGGGCAGGTTGGATCTCATCTTTTAGGTAGTGATGCCTTTCAGGAAACTGATATCATCAGCATTTCTACACCAGTCACCAAATGGAATTACCAGATCACCAAAGCTGCTGAAATCCCAGAAATTATGGCAAAGGCTTTTTATATTGCCAAGTCAGGTCGACCAGGTCCAGTTTTGATAGATATTACAAAAGATGCTCAGTTTGGAGAACTTGATTTTTTATATAAAAAATGTACCAAGGTGAGGAGTTATACTCCGATTCCTGATATTGATCCTGATTGTATCACGGCAGCTGCTAAAATCATCAATGAGGCAGAAAAGCCTTTTATAGTTTGGGGTCAGGGACTTACTTTAGGTAAGGCTGAAAAAGAGTTCCAAGACTTTATTGAAAAAGCAGGAATTCCTTCAGCGTCAACCTTATTAGGTCTGTCTGCACTTCCTTCTGATCATGAATTGCATGTTGGTATGGTGGGTATGCATGGGAATTACGCTCCTAATGTGCTAACCAATTCTTGTGACGTTTTGATCGCAGTTGGAATGCGATTTGATGACAGGGTAACAGGAAGCTTGGAAACCTATGCCAAACAGGCCAAGATCATTCATTTTGAGATTGATCCGGCAGAGGTAGATAAGAATATAAAAACAGATGTTGCTGTTTTGGGTAATGTAAAGGATACGCTTTCGGCTATACTGCCTTTGATCGAGAAAAAACAACATAAGGAATGGATGCAGAAATTTCATGATTTGTATGATATCGAGTATAAGGAAGTAATTGACGGGCAGATTAATGTGTCTGCGAATGGTCTTACAATGGCGGAAACAATTGTGGCTTTGAATAAAGCGACAAAAGGAGAAGCAGTCATTGTTTCGGATGTAGGACAGCATCAGATGATCGCCAGCCGATTCAGCAAGTTTAAACATGGCAAAAGTAAGATAACTTCAGGAGGTCTTGGAACCATGGGTTTCGCACTACCTGCAGCAATAGGTGCTAAAATGGGAGCTCCTGAAAGAGAAGTTGTGGCGATTATAGGAGATGGCGGCTTCCAAATGAATATACAAGAATTAGGAACCATTTTACAAACCAAAGTGCCAGTGAAAATTATGGTACTTAATAATCAGTTCCTTGGAATGGTTCGTCAATGGCAGGAGTTGTTTTTTGAAGGTCGTTATGCTTCAACCATCATGACTAACCCAGATTTTGTAAAAATTGCAGAAGGCTATAGCATAAAGGCGCGAAAAGTTTCTGAAAGAAAAGAACTGACGGAGGCCATAGAAGAAATGATCGCTGCAAAGGAGTCTTATTTTCTAGAAGTAGCAGTAGAAATGGAAGAGAATGTTTTCCCAATGATCCCGACCGGATCAAGTGTGTCTGATATCAGATTAAAATAGAAAAAAATGAAAAAAGAAAAATATACCCTATCAGTATATACTGAGGATAATCTTGGATTGTTGAACAGAATAGCGACTATTTTTTTAAAAAGACATATCAATATTGAAAGTCTCACGGTATCAGGTTCAGAAATTGAAAACGTTTCCAGATTTATCATCGTTGTTGAAATGACAGAAGAGCGGGTTAAAAAGATTATTGGTCAGATTGAAAAACAGGTAGAGGTGATCAAAGCCTATTATCATACTAATGAGGAATGTATCTTTTTACAATCTGCATTATTTAAGATCAAATCGAGCCTGTTGTTTGAAGAGCGTCAAATACAGAATATCATCAAAAACAGCAATGCTCAGATTGTCACGGTGTCTCCTGAATTCTTCGTGATTGAAAAATCTGGTCGCAGAGAAGAAATCGACACTTTGTATGAAGAACTTGCCTCTTTTGGCATTATGCAATTCGTTCGCTCCGGAAGAATTTCAGTGACCAAGGAAGAAATGAAAATATCAGAACTATTAAGAAAACAATTAAATTAAAAAATAAATTAAAAGAATAATGGCAAATTATTTCAATACTCTTTCACTAAGAGAACAATTGGCACAGTTAGGAAAATGCAGGTTTATGGATACCTCTGAATTCTCTGAAGGCATAGCTGCCTTAAAAGGAAAAAAAGTGGTCATCGTGGGTTGTGGTGCTCAAGGGTTAAACCAGGGATTGAACATGAGAGATTCAGGGCTTGATATTTCTTATACATTAAGAGAAAGCGCTATCAAGGAAAAACGCCAGTCTTTTAAAAATGCTTCAGAAAATGGTTTTACTGTAGGAACATATGAAGAATTGATACCTGGTGCTGATCTGGTTTGTAATCTAACACCTGATAAACAACACACCTCGGTGGTTAAAGCAGTGATGCCTCTGATGAAACAAGGCGCCTCTTTGGCCTATTCTCACGGATTTAATATTGTTGAAGAAGGAATGCAGGTTCGTAAGGACCTTACTGTGATCATGGTGGCACCTAAATGCCCAGGTTCTGAAGTAAGAGAGGAGTATAAAAGAGGTTTTGGAGTACCTACCCTAATTGCTGTTCATCCTGAGAATGATCCGGATGGAAGAGGTTTGGCAGAGGCAAAGGCCTATGCAGTTGCTACAGGAGGAGACAGGGCCGGAGTATTAGAATCTTCTTTTATCGCAGAGGTAAAGTCTGATCTTATGGGAGAACAAACGATTTTATGTGGTGTTCTGCAAACAGGATCGATTCTTTGTTTTGACAAAATGATCGAAAAAGGGATTGATGCAGGCTATGCTTCTAAATTGATTCAATATGGTTGGGAAACCGTTACAGAGGCTTTAAAGCATGGTGGAATTACCAATATGATGGATCGTTTGTCAAATCCTGCTAAGATAAAAGCGTATGCTTTGTCTGAAGAATTAAAGGATATCATGAGACCATTATTCAACAAACACATGGATGATATTATGTCTGGTGAGTTTTCAAAGACCATGATGGAAGACTGGGCAAAGGACGATAAGAATTTATTGACCTGGAGAGCAGCAACAGGAGAAACGGCATTTGAGAAAACAGCTGCAGGAGATGTTGAGATCTCTGAACAAGAGTATTTTGATAATGGTGTTTTGATGGTGGCATTTGTTAGAGCAGGTGTTGAGCTCGCCTTTGAGACCATGACAGCTGCAGGTATTATTGATGAATCAGCCTACTATGAGTCTTTGCATGAAACCCCATTGATTGCCAATACTATAGCGCGTAAAAAACTTTACGAAATGAATGCAACTATATCAGATACAGCTGAATACGGATGTTATTTATTTGATCATGCCTGTAAACCTCTTTTGACAGACTTTATGAAAGGTGTCGATACCGATGTTATTGGAACAAGCTTTGGAGCAGGTCAAGGTATTGGTGTTGACAATCAGGAGTTGATAGCGGTTAATGAAGAATTGCGATACCATCCGGTTGAAATCATTGGATCCGAATTAAGGGAATCTATGACTGCGATGATTAAAATCGTGTAAAGAAGGAATCGAAAATAAGCTTATTAAAGTGAGTTGACCATCGATTTCATTGTGTTGAGATCGATGGTTTCTATTTTTTAAAAAATGGCGAAAACCTACGTGGATATAGGAAAAGTGGAACAGGCAGCTGATCGTATTCGCAGGTTGGTAAAACATACCCCTTTGATCAGGATGCCTAATTTTTCCGAACGATATCAAGCGGATATTTATTTTAAAAGAGAAGACCTTCAAAGAGTTCGCTCTTATAAAATAAGAGGTGCTTTTAATAAGATCAGTTCGCTCGCTGAAAAAAAGGAAATAGATACTGTAGTTTGTTCCAGTGCTGGTAATCATGCCCAAGGGGTTGCTCAGGTATGTCATTTCTTAGCGATAAAGGGAATTGTTTTTATGCCAACGACTACTCCTCAACAAAAAATACAACAAGTTGAGATGTTTGGTAGAGAGCATGTAGAAATACGACTGATTGGTGATACCTATGATGCTTCCTATAAGGTTGCTCGAGAATTCAGTGAATCGAACCAGTATGAATTTGTGCATCCTTTTGATGATGCAAGAATTATTGAAGGTCAGGGAACAGTTGCTCTTGAAATACTTGAAGATGTAAAAGAACCTCTTGATTTTTTATTTGTTCCAGTAGGTGGAGGAGGTTTGATATCAGGTATCATCAGTGTTTTTAAAGAAAGAAGTCCTCAAACGAAAATAATAGGGGTGGAGCCAGAGGGAGCTCCTTCTTTGCAAACTTCCTTGGCAAAAGGAGTGAATACTAGTCTGGACCATATCGAAAAATTCGTTGATGGTGCAGCCGTAAAAAGAATGGGAGACCTTAATTTTGAAATTTGTAAAGAGGGTGTAGACGATGTTTTGGTGGTGCCCGAAGGAAAGATTTGTTCCACTTTATTGAAATTATACAATGAAAAAGCGATTGTCGTTGAACCGGCGGGTGCACTTTCGGTGGCTGCTCTTGATTTGTATAAAGCAGAGATTTTAGGCAAGAAGGTGGCTTGCATCATCAGCGGCGGAAATAATGACATATCCCGAATGGAAGAGATCAAAGAAAGGTCTTTACTTTATGAGGGCGTTAAACATTATTTTATGGTAATCTTTCCGCAACGTGCGGGTGCCCTGAAGGAATTTGTGGTCAATGTGTTGGGAGAAACCGATGACATTACTTATTTTGAATATGCAAAAAAGAATAGTCGTGCACGCAGCTCGGCTGTGGTGGGTATTGAACTAAAGAGTGATCAGGATTTTGATCCGCTCGTTCAGCGCATGAAAGAAAAGGGATTTTTTGGAGAATACCTTAATGACAGCCCGCAACTGTTTCAATATTTAATTTAAAACTGAAATTGCATCACTTAGATAAATGTAAAATAGAACTAAATAACCTAAAAAATACTCAATATGTCTATAGAGACTATTTTCAACAACCAGAAGGTCCCTGAAAATTACAAGGTACCATTTAAGAAAAATTATGATACCTATTTGTTAAATGGCCAGATCAAAAAATGGAGCGGCAAGCTATCGGATGTCTATTCTCCGATATACAGCAAAAATTCTGAAGGGGTTTTGCAGCCAATCTTATTAGGTACTGTTCCTCAAATGGGTGAAAAAGATGCGATGGAAGCGTTGGATTCTGCTAATGAGGCTTTTAGTAACGGAACTGGTGCCTGGCCTACGATGAAGGTAGAGGAACGTATCAAGTGTGTGGAAAGATTTGCAGAATTGATGGCGCTCAAAAGAGAAGAGGTGGTTAATTTCATCATGTGGGAAATAGGTAAAACCCTTCCGGATGCACAAAAGGAATTTGACCGAACCGTTGATTATATTTATGATACGATTGAAGAGCTAAAGGAGTTGGACCGCAATAGTGCACGTGTACAATTACATAGTGAGGTTTATGCGCAAATCAGGAGAGGGCCACTTGGTGTAGTGCTCTGTTTAGGACCTTATAACTATCCTTTAAATGAGACTTTCTGTTTATTGATTCCTGCCTTGATTATGGGAAACACAACCGTGTTTAAACCGGCAAAATATGGAGTTATCCTGATCACTCCTTTGCTAGAGGCTTTTGCGGAGGCCTTTCCAAAAGGCGTTGTAAACATCTTATTTGGAAGAGGAAGAGAAGTAGCCACCCCTATTGTAAAATCAGGAAAAGTTGAAGTATTGGCATTAATAGGGAACAGTAAATCAGCCAATGCCCTTCAAAGCCAACACCCTAAGCAAAACAGGTTGCGACTAGTTTTAGGTCTGGAAGCTAAGAATCCTGCTATTGTATTGCCCGACACCGACATGGATTTGGCAGTTGAAGAATGTGTATTGGGATCTCTTTCATATAACGGTCAGCGTTGTACGGCGCTAAAAATGATATTTGTTCATGAAAATATAGTAGAAACTTTCAATAAGAAGTTTGTCGAAAGAATTGCACAACTAAAGTGCGGGCTTCCATGGGAGGAAGGTGTAAAATTAACGCCACTTCCAGAGCCTGGAAAGCCACAGTACATCAAAGAGCTTATTGATGACGCCATCTCAAAGGGTGCTGAAGTGATTAATAAGGGCGGTGGTGAAACAAATCATAGTTTTGTATACCCGGCGGTTTTATATCCAGTAAATGAGCAAATGAATGTATATCATGAGGAGCAATTTGGTCCTGTAATTCCAATTTTATCCTTTAAGGATGTTCAGGAGCCAATTGATTCTATAGTGAATTCCAATTATGGACAACAGGTCAGTTTATTCAGTAAAAATGCAGATACTTTGGCGCCATTGATCGATAGTTTGGTGAATCAGGTTTGCAGGGTTAATATAAACAGTCAATGCCAAAGAGGACCTGATGTTTATCCTTTTGTTGGTAGAAAGGATTCCGCAGTGAGCACACTTAGTGTTCGTGCTGCGCTGAGGTCATTTTCAATTAGAACCTTAGTAGCGTGTAAGAATAATCAATTAAATAAAGATATTTTGAATGATATTCTGGATCATAATAAATCAAATTTTGTCAACACAAATTACATTTTATAGGCGTATACAAAGCTTGTAATGAACATAAGAAAAAGGAGGTCATTGACCTCCTTTTTCTTATCTGATACTTTTTTTGTAAAAAAAGAGCATATTGTTTATCTTCGGGTATCACTAACCCCTCGATCATGTCCAATATAACCCGGCCTTTTGAGTATATCTCTGTCTTTAAATTATTCATTTTTTTCCTGGTTTTTTCACCCCAACTTTATGGTCAGATCATGTACCAAATCCCAACCAATAAAAATGTTAATGTTGGATCTTACGGTCGGGTTGGAGTAGATTGGAATTTTGAGAATGGTGGGTCCATCGGAAGGAGGCTCAATCTGAATAATATGGGTAGTATTGGGGGAAGGTTAGAAGAGCAGGATTACCTTGAGGTGGTTCCAAACTTTAATTGGAACCCAAAAGAAGGTGATAGTACACAAATATATGCACAATTAAGGTTTTCTTTTTATTCAACAAGCCTTACAAGTTTTGGTAACAGCACCTCAACAAGTCTTGGGGGTCTTGCTTTTGCCTTGCCTGAAATTTATGTAGAGGCAAGAAATATTAAAGGTTCAGGGGTAAGTCTGTGGGCTGGATCCAGATTGTATAGAGGACCCGATATACATATTGCCGACCATTTTTATTTCAATGACCATTCAGGACAAGGATTTGGTGTTGAGTTTAAGAATACAAGATTATCTGCAGTATTTGTGGCTTCAACTGATACCACTTCCACGGTTCCTCCTTTTTTCTATTTGAATATAAAAACAGGTACGCCGAGTACTGCTCTCCGGCAGAGAGTAGTGGTGATAGGCGAACAGGATTTAGAAATTAATAAGAACAATAGCATAACTCTTTTAGGTGAATTCCATAGAATGGCCGATGCTGATGGTGCGGTTGAAATAGATTCTATTGAAGAGCAGTTTAACTTTCCGTCAGACTATGGTTTTGTTGTCGGGTTAAAGCACCAGCATCAAATTAAAAAAATGCTACCAGGTTCATTTAACGATTTTTCCATGAGATATGGCACTGGTATAGCAAATGGGGGAGATGGAGGATTGTCTAGGACCTGGCTCACTTTTGGGGCTCCTGATACCATTGCCCAGGATTTTAAGGGCGCTTATAGCCTTGCAGTAACAGATCATGCTGTGTTTAATTTTTCAGATAAATATACCTTAAACGGCTATGTGATTTTTACCCATAGCAAAGGGGCAGCCGATGGCAATGGTTTGTCAAAAACCTTTTTTGATCGCGAAGTATACAATAGAAAAATTGATTTTACAGTAGGTTTTAGGAATGAGCACTATCTCTCAGATTATTTCCATTTACTCACCGAAGTACATTACTCTCAAAGGAAGGACGGAAATAACCCCTGGGCCAGTATGCTGAAGTTTAGTGTGGCTCCTGTCTATGTTCCAACGGGTCAAAGAGACACTTGGGCCCGCCCGCATTTAAGAGCAGTGGTTTCTGTGGCGCGATACAATGATTACGCCATGGAATCCCTTTATTCTCCATACCTCCAATTTACGGGAAGTAAGCGATGGGGGCATTATTTCGGGGTAAAAGCAGAATGGTGGATTTGGGATTGAAACCTGTCCTAATTTATTAATTTGGAAGAACAAACTTCCCAAAGTGCATCAATGGGTAGCGGTGCTTGTATGGAGAGAAGTTCCTTTTTAACGGGATGAATGAATTCAATTTTAACGGCATGCAGATGTATACCACCGTTTTGGTTAGATCGTTTAGATCCATATTTTAAATCTCCTTTTATGGGATGACCACTTACAGAAAGTTGGCACCTGATTTGATGGTGTCTTCCTGTTTCCAAGTTGATCTCCAACAAAGAGTAACGGTCTAGTATTAGCAAGGTATCATAATGTAATACCGCTTTTTTAGTATCTTTAGTTTCCTTGGTAAAGGCAGTTGATTTGTTGTTTTTCGGATTTTTCCTTAGATGATGCTCAAGTGTCGCCTTTAACGGATCAGGACATCCTTCAACCAGCGCCCAATAGGTCTTTTGTATTTGCTTTTCTCTAAGCATTTTATTCATTCTTTCGAGTGCTTTACTGGTTTTAGCAAAAATAATTATGCCACTTGTGGGCCTGTCTAACCGATGCACTACTCCTAAAAAAACCTTACCGGGCTTTCCGTATTTAGTTCCTATATATTCCTTAACAACCTCACTTAAGGGTTTGTCGCCGGTCTTGTCACCTTGAACAATATCACCTACTCTTTTATTGATGATGATCAAATGATTGTCTTCAAAAAGCACTTGTAAATTGTCTTTTGTACTGCGCATTGTTGGATTCTATTGGGTGTAAAAATACAAATTATATTTACCATGGTTTTCATGTGAAAAACGCTTTAGTTTGGTGACTCAAGTCACACAACTTGAACAGATTATCATGAATAGAATAAGTAACTTTAATGCGTAATATAAATAATCGGGACTAGGGCATGAAATATTTTATATATATGATTATCAGCATGTTAATAATCTTATCATGCACTGTTAAAAAAGAAAACCCCGATAAAGGAACCGAAAGTCAGTCTAAAAATTTGGCCTCCCAATCATCCGAGGGATATCAACTCCTGAAGAATCAATGTTATGCCTGTCATAGTCCGATCTCATCTTCTCATGATGTGATCATAGCCCCTCCTATGGCAGCTGTAAAATTGCGTTACAGCCGAAGCCATACAACCAAAGATGAATTTGTAGAAGCCTTAATTTCCTGGACCATGAATCCTGACCAGGAGAAAGCACTGATGCGGGGTGCTGTGGATCAATTCAAGCTAATGCCCAAACAAGCATTTGCGGAGGATGATATGCGCAAGATTGCCTCATATATTTATGATAATGAATTAGAAGAGCCTAGCTGGTTTGCAGCCCATGAGAAGGAAATGCATGGAAAAGGTAGAGGAATGCGTCAGGGTAAGCCCTAGGAAAATATTGTTATGCTGCACTTTCATTCACATTTTGAATAAAATTCAAAATCTCATCCCGACCGGTTTTGTCGCTAGATGAAGAAATAAAATAGGGAGGTAATTCTTCCCAGGATTTCAATAATTCTTTTTTATAGATCTCAACATTTTTTGGCAAGGTTGATTTATTCAGTTTATCCGCCTTTGTAAAAACAATACAGAAAGCAATACCATTGGTACCCAGAAATTCCATAAATTCAAGATCAATATTTTGTGGAGCATGCCTACTGTCAACCAATATAAAAGTACAGGCCAGCTGCATTCTTTTATTGAAATAATCTCTGATGAAATTTTGAAATGTTTTTCTTTTGTCTTTTGACACTGAAGCATATCCATAACCCGGAAGGTCAACCAAAAACCAATTTTTATTGATGATAAAGTGATTGATCAATTGCGTCTTACCAGGTTTGCCAGAGGTTTTAGCTAAAGATTTGTGATTGGTCAGCATGTTAATCAAAGACGATTTCCCAACATTTGATCTTCCAATAAAGGCATATTCGGGAAGGTTTTCCTTTGGGCATTTCGATACATCTGTATTGCTAATAACGAATTCTGCTGACTTGATCTTCATGATAGTATGAGGTTGATTTATTTCTTAGCGACTTTAGTTCAGCAAAGATAAAAGATCTAATTAGTAATTCATGATAAGAATTTCATGTGAAAAAATAACATGGAGATAACTGATTTGATCTAATCCTATTTTCTGTAATGTTTAGTAAGCCAGGGTTCGAGTAACTCATTGAATTCTTGCGGATTTTCCATCATGGGAGCATGTCCGCATTTATCGATCCAGTGTAGTTCAGAATTTGGTAATAATTTATGAAACTCTTCCGCTACATTTGGAGGAGTTACGGTATCATTCCTACCCCAGATCAAACAAGTTGGAAGTGTCATTTTTGGTAGATCCTTGGCCATGTTATGCCGAATGGCACTTTTGGCAATAGCAATTGTTCTGATCAGTTTATTTCTGTTATTCAAGGTTTCAAAAACATCGTCAACAAGCTCTTTTGTCGCCACTTCTGGGTCATAAAAAACATCCTGAGCTTTCTTTTTGATATATTCGTAATCACCTCTTTTTGGATAGCTTTCGCCCATTGCATTCTCATAAAGACCAGAGCTTCCTGTAAGAACCAGTCCACTTACATTTTTTGGATTCAACTTTGTATGAAACAATGCAATATGGCCTCCAAGTGAGTTACCCATCAGTATGTAATTGTCAATACCTTTGAACTTGACAAAGTCTTTGATAAACTTTGAAAGATTTTTGACATTGGTCTTTAATAGTGGTAAAGTGTATATGGGGAGCTCAGGCATAATGACCTGGTAGCCCAAATCTGAAAAGTGGTCAAAAACTCCATCGAAATTACTCAGGCTTCCCATTAGACCATGCAGAATTATCAAAGGGGTACCTTCCCCTGATTCCAGATAAGAATAGCCATTTTCTTTTTTGAGGGTGTATTTCATTTACGATCTAAATTCTATGCGATTTGCAAATTTAAATAATTTGGTTCAAAGTACTAATTTTCTCATCATTAGTTCAAATTATTTTTCACAAAAACAGCTACCTTGATTTAAGAGTCATTGAATCAATTACTTAGGCTAATATAGAGAAAGTTATCAACAAAGTGGTAAAAAATGGTAAAAAGTGGTAAAAATCCATATATTTGTCATAATAATTCAATTTTCAGGGCTTAAAGTGGTAAATCTAATCGGTACATATGAATGTAAGGCAGACGTTAAAGGACGTCTTATGCTTCCATCCCCACTTAAAAAGCAACTGTCCAGCATACTACAGGATGGTTTTGTTTTAAAGCGCTCTGTTTTTCAGCCATGTTTAGAATTGTACCCCATGAAAGAATGGAACGAAATGATGGCGAAAGTAAACAAGTTGAACAGGTTTGTAAAGAAGAACAATGATTTTATAAGAAGATTTACTGCAGGGGTAAAGGTTGTGGAACTGGACGTGTCTGGAAGAATGCTGATTCCTAAGGATCTTCATTTATTTTCAGGAATTACCAAGGAAGTTGTGCTCTCATCGTCAGTGAATATTATTGAGATCTGGGACAAAGATAAATATGAAAAAGCCATAGATGATGCAGCGGTTGATTTTGCTGATCTGGCTGAAGATGTAATGGGTAATGTAAATGATAACGATAATGAGTTATCATGACCCTGTACTGCTCTTTGAAAGTGTTGATGGTCTAAAAATTAAGCCAGATGGTATTTATGTAGATGTGACTTTCGGAGGCGGAGGGCACTCTAAAGAAATACTTAAACGACTTGGTGATCAAGGAAGGTTGTTTGCCTTTGATCAGGATACTGATGCTTTGGACAATGAAATTCAGGATGAGCGTTTTGTGCTGATCAATGAGAATTTCAGGTTCATTAGTCGGTTTCTCAGATTCCATGGAGTGAAGAAAGTGGATGGAATTTTAGCTGATTTGGGTGTTTCTTCACATCAATTTGATAGTGCTGATCGTGGATTTTCCACAAGATTTGATGCAGATCTAGATATGAGGATGAATGTAAACGATACAGTGTCTGCTTATGAAGTGATCAATGAATACCAAGAAGAGGAGCTTGCACAAGTCTTGTTTCAGTATGGTGAGTTGAGAAATTCCAGAGCGCTAGCAAGAGAAATAGTGAAAGTCAGAATGGATAGCCCAATAAAAACAAGCTTTCAATTGAAAGAAGTTTTACAACGGTTTTTGCCTAAACCAAAAGAGCATAAGATTCTTGCTCAGATTTTTCAGGCTATAAGAATAGAAGTGAATCAGGAGATGCAGGTGTTAAAAGAATTTTTATTACAAACACCAGATTTGCTGAATGAAGAGGGGAGGTTAAGTGCAATCTCATACCACTCTTTGGAAGACAGATTGGTAAAAAGGTTCATTCAATCTGGATTATTTGAAGGCGAGGCTGAGAAGGATTTTTACGGGAACGTCAGTGTTCCTTTGAAAAAAGTGGGAAAATTGATCCTTCCATCAGCAGAGGAGATAAAGAAGAACAACAGGGCCAGAAGTGCCAAATTAAGAATAGCAGAAAAGAATTAATCAAACTAGAAGTCATAACTCAAAATGTCAAAAGTCAAACAAACCTTGTACAACATTCTTAAGGGGAAATTCCTGGTGGATGAGGATGCGAAGAAGAATTGGGGCTTTATCATATTTCTGACCTTTCTTGCGCTATTGATGATCACCAGCTCTCATCAAATAGATAGTAAAGTTCAGCGTATTTCATCTCTTAACAAAGAAAAACGCAAGCTCTACTCTGAGTTTGTGGCTACAAAATCGGATTTAATGAAATTAAAAATGGAGTCAAGCATTTCCAGACGACTTGCAGATAATGGCTTGTATATATCTCAAATACCACCTCAAAAAATCAAGGTGATCATCAATAATTAACCATGGCTGTTGAAAAGAAACAAATATTAAATAAACTCTACCTGCTTACCGGGTTTTTGTTCTTGTTTGCTGCCGCGATCATTTATAAGCTTGTTCAGATAGAACATATTGATGGAGATAAGTATCGTGCTGAAGCCGAACAGGGCACAGTAAAAACTTTTGAGATTGCTGCCAATCGTGGAAGTGTGTATACGGCTGATGGAAGCTTACTTGCCACTTCGGTTTCCAGATTCGACGTAAGAATGGATGCGGTAACTATTTCTGATGACGCATTTGAAGCAGGTATTAAAGATTTGAGCATAGCCTTGTCTGAGATGCTTGGCAAGTCTGCAGATTATTACGAAAACAAGATAAGGAAAGCCAGAGTGAATAAAAATAGGTATCTGTTTATTACCAGAAACCTGAGTTATAATGATTATCAGCGATTAAAGAAGTTCCCTGTTTTTAAGTTAGGTACTTATAGAGGAGGTTTGATTATAGAGCAACGTACAGTGCGAGAGCACCCGATAGGAAAGATTGCTGAGCGAGCTGTTGGTTACGATGACTACAGAGGACGTGTTGGAATTGAAGGTAGTTTTTATGAATTCCTCCGAGGAAAAAACGGAAAGCGTTTAAAGCAGAAAATTGCCAAGGGTCAATGGAAACCATTAAATGATAATAATGAGATTGAACCTATTGACGGAAAAGATATCATCACGACTATAGACCTTAAAATTCAGGATGTTGCGCATCATGCCCTATTGGCTCAGTTAGAGAAGTTTGAGGCTGACCATGGTTCTGTCGTGGTAATGGAGACAAAAACTGGCGAGATAAAGGCTATTTCAAACCTGGGCAGGACTTCAGAAGGAACTTATTTTGAGCAGCGAAATTATGCGATCTATGAATCACACGAGCCAGGTTCAACTTTTAAACTTATGGGGATGGTAGTTGCTTTGGAAGACAAAGTGATCGACACTGCAGACATCATCGATACAGAAAAAGGAGTGATCCGATTTCATGGTAAACCGGTGAGGGACTCGCATCACGGTGGTTATGGTGAAATTTCAGTTGCAAGAGTCTTTGAAGTTTCATCAAATGTAGGAATTGTAAAGATCATAGATGAGCATTATAAGGATCATCCTGAAAAGTTTATTCAAGGTCTTGAAAGAATGAAGATTGGGCAAAAGATAGGATTACCAATTAAAGGTGAAGGAGAACCAAAGATACCAAACCCAAAGGATAAGAATAGTTGGAACGGTTTATCACTTCCCTGGATGGCTTATGGTTATGGGGTTTCGTTTACGCCTCTTCAGACCTTGACTTTTTATAATGCCATTGCTAATAATGGTGAAATGGTCAGACCCCGATTCGTGAAGGAAATCAGAGCGCAAAGCAATGTAGTGACCAAATTTGAAAAAGAAGTGATGCATCCACAGATCTGTTCTCAGGAAACTATTGATAAAGTAAAGGAGATGATGTTGAACGTAGTAAAGCGAGGTACAGCAGAAAATATTTACGATCCAAATTTTTCGATGGCCGGAAAAACAGGAACCTGTCAAACAGAATACTGGACAGATGACACCAAGTATATTTCGTCATTTGTGGGATATTTCCCTGCCGATGAACCCAAGTATTCCTGCATCGTAGTGGTGCATAAGCCTGACAAGAAAAAAGGATACTACGGTAATATTGTGGCCGCACCGGTATTTGAACGTATTGCAAGAAAAATTTATACGGATACTCCGGTAGTTGAGGAAGTTACATTTTCCGATAAGGCAAATAAAATGGATGAAGCATATGAGGGGTATTATAAAAAGGCAAACGAAACCTATACCAAAGTACCCGATGTAAGAAATATGCCTGGAATGGATGCAATATCTCTTTTAGAAAATATGGGATTTAAGGTGAATTTTGACGGGATAGGAAAAGTAAAATCACAGTCAATTAAGGCTGGATCAACCTTAAAGAGAGGTGAACTAATCAAATTAGAACTGTCTTAAATTGAAAAAGTTAAAAGACATATTATATGGGGTATCAGTAGAGTCGGTTAAGGGGTCTACTGATATTTCTGTTAACGCTGTGGAGTTTGATTCCAGAAATATTACTTCGGGATCATTATTTGTGGCTCAAAAAGGACTCGTTGTTGATGGTCATACTTTTATAGCGGGAGCTATAAGCGATGGCGCTGTGACTATCGTCTGTCAGGATTTTCCTAGTGAAACACCAGAGGGCGTCACTTTTGTGCAGGTGGCTGATGCCAATGAGGCTTTGGCTGTTGTTGCGGCTAACTTTTATGATAACCCTTCTGCTGAACTGACTTTGGTTGGTGTTACAGGTACGAATGGCAAAACAACCATAGCAACTTTACTTACCGATCAATTTCATAAGGCTGGATATAAAAGCGGATTGATCTCAACCATTAAGATTCTAATTGGCGATAAAGAGATTCCTGCAACACACACCACTCCAGATTCCCTTACCATAAACAGGGTCTTAAGAAAGATGGTAGATCAAGGAGTAAGTCATTGTTTTATGGAGGTCAGTTCTCATGGAATTCATCAAAAGCGCACTACAGGATTGGCTTTTAAAGGGGGGATATTTACGAATTTGACCCATGACCATTTAGATTATCATAAAACATTTGCGGCCTACAGGGATGTTAAAAAGTTCTTTTTTGATCATTTGCCTTCAACGGCTTTTGCTCTGGTCAACTTGGATGACAAGAACGGTACTATAATGGTTCAGAATACCAAAGCCAAAAAGTATGGTTACGCACTTAAAACGGAAGCTGATTATAAGGCCAGAATTATAGAAAATCAATTCAACGGTTTACTGTTGAATATTAATGGGCAAGAAGTATGGACCAAATTGATAGGATCCTTTAACGCTTATAATCTATTGGCAATTTACGCTACTGCTGATTTATTAGGGGTTGAAAAATTTGAGAATTTGAGAATTCTGAGTGAACTCGAAAATGTGTCCGGGCGATTCCAACATGCGGTTTCCAATGGCGGTGTAAATGCCATCATTGATTATGCACATACCCCTGATGCCTTAAAAAATGTATTAGAAACCATTAATTCGATCAGGACTTATAATGAACAAGTCATCACTGTTGTGGGTTGCGGAGGAGACAGAGACCGGACCAAGAGGCCGAAAATGGGAAATATCGCTTCAAGCCTAAGTAACCAAGTGATTTTTACCTCTGATAATCCAAGAAGTGAGGATCCTCAGCAGATTATTGAAGAAGTTGAAGCGGGAGTTCGTCCCGAAAATTATAAAAAAACCATATCAATTGTTGATAGAAAGCAGGCGATTAAAACGGCTTGTAAATTGGCCCAGCAGGGAGATATTATTCTTGTTGCGGGAAAAGGTCATGAGACCTATCAGATCATTGGGAACCAGAAAACCGGTTTTGATGATTTTGAAATTACCAATCAAATACTAACTGAACTCAACAAATAGAAACCGAGAATGCTGTATTATTTATTTGAATTCTTAGACCAGAACACAAGCCTTCCAGGAACAGGGTTGTTTCAATATATCTCGGTTAGATCGGCATTGGCCTTTGCATTCTCTCTATTAATTTCTACTATTTATGGTCGCAAGATTATTGATAAACTGAGAAACCTTCAGGTTGGAGAATCTGTGAGAGATCTTGGGCTAGAAGGTCAGATACAAAAACAAGGAACCCCTACGATGGGTGGATTAATCATTATTCTGGCAACTTTGATCCCGGTTTTTCTGTTTGCAAAACTTCATAATATTTATATCATCATTCTTATTGTGACCACACTTTGGATGGGAGCCATTGGTTTTATAGATGATTATATCAAGGTATTTAAAAAGAATAAGGAAGGTCTGAAGGGGCGATTTAAGATAGTGGGTCAGATAACTTTAGGCGTGTTTGTGGGTCTGATGCTTTATTTTAATCCAGATGTAGTGGTGAAGGAAAAATTAGGGCAAGGAGAAGTTGTTATCAGTCAGGACATCACTATTTCGTCGAATCGATTTGCCGAGGCTGAGAAATCAACCAAAACGACGATTCCTTTTGTCAAGAATAACGAATTCGATTACGCCAACTTGCTTACATGGATGGGCGAGTGGACCAAAGATTATGTATGGTTGTTTTTTGTGATGGTTGTCATTTTTATCATTACTGCTGTTTCAAACGGTGCAAATTTAACGGATGGTATAGATGGACTCGCAGCGGGAAGTTCGGCAATCATAGTATTGGCACTTGCCATTTTTGCCTGGGTCTCTGGTAATATCATATTCGCGGATTATCTCAATGTGATGTACATACCTAATTCGGGTGAAATAACCATTTTCATCAGTGCCTTTGTAGGAGGTTTGGTTGGATTTCTATGGTATAACACTTATCCGGCTCAGGTTTTTATGGGTGATACGGGTAGTCTGACTATTGGTGCGGTCATCGCCGTGATTGCCTTATCAGTTAGAAAGGAATTTTTAATTCCTATACTCGCCGGAATCTTTTTGGCCGAAAATATGTCGGTGGTACTACAAGTATCCTATTTCAAGTATACGAAAAGAAAATCGGGTGTTGGGAAAAGAATTTTTCTAATGGCACCGCTTCATCATCACTATCAGAAGCGCGGATATCACGAAAGTAAAATAGTAACAAGGTTTTGGATCGTTGGCATATTATTGGCCGTGATCTCCATTTTAACCTTAAAAGTTAGATAAGTCAACAATAACAACAATTAAATAGAAACTACATGAGTATTTCATCATTTGCTTTACAAACTAATTTTAATGTAAAGAATGCTATGGCATCCAGCACTTTGTCCGATTTAATGCGGGTAAGAAAGGAAACCATTCGTAATTGTATGGCTGATTTTGAAAATGAGGAACACAGGCTTGAGAAGGTCTTGACTATCAATGGATCGCAATATGTTAATGATTCAAAGGCAGCTAATGTGAATGCCACTTTTTATGCCTTGGATAGTATGGAACATAACACTATTTGGATTGCCGGAGGTATTGATGAAGAAAGTGATTATGACATGTTATTACCTTTGGTCAATGAAAAGGTGAGTGCAATCATTTGTTTGGGGGCAAACAATGACAGACTTATTGAGACTTTCGGAAATGTAGTGGATTTTATGATCGAGACTACTTCTATTAGCGATGCAGTAAAGATCGCTTATAAACTGAGTAGGGAAGGGGAAACAGTTCTTTTTTCACCAGCAGGTGCGTGCGAGATTGTAGCCGATAATTATGAAGAAAGAGGTAAGAGGTTTAAAGAAGCTGTAAGACAGTTATAAAAAATAAATAGCAGGATGCTGACTAGATTTTTTGACAATATTAAAGGAGATAAGACCATCTGGGCGATCATTGCCGTGCTGGCGATATTTTCGTTCCTTCCGGTATACAGCGCCAGTACAAACCTGGTATATGTAGCAGGGAAAGGATCAACTCTAGGGTATCTCTTGAAACATGCTATTCTTTTGCTTCTCGGTTTTGTCATTGTTTATACTACGCATAGGATTCCTTACAGGTATTTCAGCGGGTTGTCTGTTTTAATGCTTCCTGTGGTGATATTGCTTCTTGTATACACACTAACTCAGGGAACTGTAATCGATGGGGCAAATGCGAGTAGATGGATCAGTATTCCTTTTATCGGAATGGGTTTTCAAACTTCTACGCTGGCTGCAGTTGTTTTGATGATCTATGTTGCAAGGTATTTGGCACGAAATAAGGAAAGAGAAATTACTTTTAAGGAGAGCTTTTTATACATGTGGTTGCCCGTAGGTTTTGTGCTTGCATTGATCTTGCCAGCCAACTTTTCTACAACAGCTATCACTTTTGTTATGGTAGTTTTACTGGCTTTTTTAGGAGGATATCCGTTGAAATTTATAGGCGCCATTCTTGGTGTTGGAATATTAAGCTTGGCTTTATTTATACTTACTGCCAAGGCTTTTCCAGATGCGATGAAAAATAGTCGCATCAATACATGGTCGAGCCGGATCGAGAATTTTGCCTCGGGAGAATCAGAAGATAACTATCAGGCTGAAAAAGCTAAAATTGCGATAGCATCGGGTGAAATTTATGGTAAAGGACCTGGTAAAAGTGCACAAAAGAATTTTCTTCCGCAATCTTCATCAGATTTTATATATGCGATTATTGGAGAAGAATTTGGCTTGATTGGTGCTATTTTGATCATTATTTTCTTTCTGGGCTTATTATTTCGTTTGGTGATCATTGCCACTAAATCAATTACGATTTTCGGAACCTTACTCTGTTTGGGAGTGGGCTTACCCATTATATTTCAGGCCATGATTAACATGGGAGTGGCCGTTGGACTTTTCCCGGTAACGGGACAGCCATTGCCCTTGATCAGTACAGGAGGTACTTCGATCTGGATGACTTGTTTTGCCATAGGTATCGTCTTAAGTGTAAGTGCTTCGGACAAAGAAGTGGCTGCAATAAAGCAAAAAGAAACATTGGAAAACCCTTTAGATATATTACATGAAGCAATCGGTTAACATACTGCTGAGCGGCGGAGGAACTGGCGGACATATTTATCCGGCGATAGCGATTGCCAATGAGTTAAAGCAAAGGCATCCAGAATCAAAGTTTTTGTTCGTGGGGGCTGAAGGGAGAATGGAAATGGAGAAAGTACCTCAATTGGGCTATGAGATCAAAGGATTGAATATTACGGGTTTACAACGCAGTCTTAGTTTAAAAAACCTGACTTTTCCTTTTAAATTGATCTCAAGTTTATTTAAGGCAAAGAGGATTATTCGAAAGTTTAAACCCAATGTTGTGATCGGTACAGGAGGATTCGCGTCTGGTCCAACCTTGTTCATGGCCAATAGAAGTCATATTCCAAGTTTAATTCAGGAGCAAAATTCCTATCCGGGTATTACAAATAAACTGCTGGCAAAAAAGGTTCAAAAAATTTGTGTAGCATATGACGGATTGGAAAAATATTTCCCTGCCGAAAATTTGATCAAAACCGGAAACCCTGTGCGTCAGGACCTGCTACTTATTGATGGAAAAAGAGAAGAGGCTTTGAGTTATTTTAAGCTTGACCCGGAAAAAATGACCCTTGTAGTTTTAGGAGGTAGCCTGGGAGCAAGAGCTATAAATCAAGCTTTGGAGAAAAATATACAAACAATTCTGAAAAATGATATTCAGGTGATCTGGCAATCAGGTAAACTGTACTATAAAGAGTACAAAAAATTTGGCGAGATCAAAAGGGTTCAGGTATGGGAATTTATTCAACGGATGGATCTGTTGTATGCAGCAGCTGATGTATTGATCAGCAGGGCAGGTGCCGGATCCATCTCTGAACTTTGTATTGTTGGCAAACCAGTGATCTTTATCCCTTCTCCTAATGTAGCTGAAGATCACCAAACTAAAAATGCCAAGTCTGTTACAGATAAGGATGCGGGTATTCTGCTAAAGGAAGAGAATATTGATAGCCTTGCTGAGGTGATTGAAATACTGTTCGATGATGCTCAGAAAAGGAATGTATTGAGTAAAAACATTAAAAAACTGGCCTTGCCAAATGCTACCAAAGATATAGCTGACGAGGTCGATAAAATATTAAAATAGAATTATGTGCTAAATATTTTGGTAACTATGGCAACATCCTTGAATAGTGAGGGGATTATTTAAGGGTTTGTCATAGTTTTTATTTAGAATGAAACAATGAAACAATGAATCAATGAAAAAGTTTGCTCCACATATTAAGTTCGCATTACTCGTTATGGGAATCATTTTCTTATATGGTTTTGCAGCACACAGAAATTCTAAAAAAGAGAGCGAGGAAATCAATGTGATTTTTGAGAATGGAGAGAACCTTTTTGTAAGTTATGAAACAGTTAATAAGTTGTTAATACAAAATTTGGAGGTCTACAGTAACCAATCAAAAGAAAATATAAATTTGAATACTTTGGAAGGATTTTTACAGCGCAACAAAATGATTGAAAACGCTGAGATTTTTCTAACATTAAGTGGGGAACTAGGGGCAATAATTACACAAAGAACACCTGTTTTAAGAGTAGCAAATAAAACGGAAACCTATTATTACGATAAGTTAGGTGCAAAAATGCCATTATCGAAAAATTATTCTGCAAGGGTTCCTATAACCACTGATACAATATCTGGGAAGGATGGGTTTGACATGATTAGCCTATCAAATACCATTAGGAATGATGAATTCTTGAAAAAACAAATTATTGGAATTGACCGAATTAAAGGGGTAAAGAAGGATCAGTTCGAACTTAAGACAAGAGTGGGAGACCAAAAGATCATTTTTGGGGATTTATCCCGAATGGAAGAAAAAATTGCGAAACTAAAAGTATTTTATCAAAAAATTATGTTGGATAGTACCATTACAGACTATAAAACGATTAACTTAAAATTTTACAATCAAATTGTTTGTGAAAAATAGATATTATGGACAATAACAATATAGCAGTGGGTTTAGACATCGGGACAACAAAAATTGTTGCGATGGTTGGTAGACAAGATGCTTATGGCAAAATTGAGGTGTTGGGAACTGGTAAAGCCAAAAGTTTGGGTGTGCACAGAGGGGTTGTCAATAATATAACTCAAACCATACAGTCTATACAACAATCAGTTGATGAAGCTGAAAGTGCTTCGGGTGAAAAAATTGGAACCGTTGTAGTAGGTATTGCCGGTCAGCATATCAGAAGTTTGCACCACAGTGATTATATAACCCGATCGAATTCGGATAAGGTAATCGATGAGAATGATATTGACAGATTGATTAATCAGGTATATAAACTTGTTATGTTGCCAGGTGAGGAGATTATACATGTACTTCCACAAGATTTTAAGGTCGATGGGCAGGCAGAGATCAAAACACCAATCGGCATGTATGGAGGTCGTTTGGAAGCCAATTTCCATGTTGTTGTTGGGCAGGTTTCGTCTATAAGAAATATAGGGAGATGTATCAAAAGTGCAGGACTTCAGTTAGGAAATATAACCCTTGAACCGCTGGCATCAGCAGAAGCGGTATTAAGTCAGGAAGAAAAGGAAGCTGGTGTTGCTCTTATTGATATAGGTGGTGGAACCACGGATCTCGCTATTTTTAAAGATGGAATTATCAGACATACAGCCGTCATCTCTTTTGGAGGTAATGTCATTACGGAAGATATTAAGGAGGGATGTTCGATTATTGAGAAACAGGCTGAATTGTTAAAAACCAAATTTGGATCTGCCTGGCCGGGAGAGAATAAAGAAAATGAAATTGTTTCCATTCCTGGATTAAGAGGAAGAGAGCCTAAGGAAATTACACTAAAGAATTTATCCAAGATCATCCATGCCAGAGTTGTTGAGATCGTCGAGCAGGTATTTCTTGAGATCAAGAATTACGGACACGAGGAAAGCAAGAAGAAACTGATCGCTGGTATTGTGCTAACAGGTGGAGGTGCTCAGTTAAAGCATATCAAACAATTAGTTGAATATATAACAGGAATGGATACGCGAATTGGCTATCCGAATGAGCATTTGGCAAGCAATTCAGATAGTGAATTATCAAGCCCTTTGTATGCAACTGTAGTAGGTCTTTTGATGAAAGGTTTGAAAGACAATGAAAAATTGAACAGTACAATACCAGATATAGAAGAAGAAGCTTATAAAAAGTCTCCACAAGAAGATACCTCTCCGAAGAAAACCATATTTGATAAATGGGGAGAGAAATTTAGAGATTTTTTAGATAACGCTGAATAACAATACAACCCGAAAAATAAAAATTAAGTTATGAGTTTAGAATTTAGTAATTTATCTTTTGATTTACCAAAAAATCAGTCCAATGTGATCAAGGTAATTGGAGTAGGTGGTGGCGGAAGTAATGCTATCAATCACATGTATAACAAAGGCATCAAGGGTGTTGACTTTGTTGTTTGTAACACCGATGCTCAGGCGCTTCAAAGCAGCCCTGTTCCTTATAAGATTCAGCTTGGAGCTACCTTGACTGAAGGATTAGGGGCGGGTGCAAATCCGGAAATAGGAGAGCAGTCTGCAATGGAAAGCATGGAGGATATCAAAAACATGCTGAATACTAAATCTAAAATGTTATTCATTACTGTGGGAATGGGTGGAGGTACAGGAACCGGAGCTGCTCCGGTGATTGCTAAAATCGCTAAGGAACTTGATATTTTAACAGTAGGAATAGTGACTATTCCGTTTTCCTTCGAAGGAAAAATGAGGAATGAACAGGCTCAGTTAGGAATTGAAAAGCTAAGATCTCATGTAGATTCACTAGTGGTGATCAATAATAATAAATTAAGAGAAGTTTACGGTAATTTAGGGTTTAAAGCTGGTTTCTCTAAGGCTGATGAAGTTTTGTCTACAGCCGCAACAGGTATTGCAGAGGTAATTACACATCACTACACACAAAATATTGATTTACGAGATGCCAAGACTGTATTGTCAAATAGCGGTACTGCTATTATGGGTTCTGCACAGTCATCTGGTGCGAATCGTGCCCAAACTGCGATTACCAAGGCTTTGGATTCTCCACTTTTAAATGACAACAAAATTGAGGGTTCTAAAAATGTATTGTTATTAATCGTATCTGGTACTTCTGAGGTTACCATAGATGAGATCGGAGAGATCAATGATTATATCCAGTCAGAGGCTAAAACCAATGTAGATATTATTATGGGGGTTGGTGAGGATGACTCACTAGGAGATGCGATTGCTGTAACCATTATTGCGACTGGATTTAATCCGGAGCAGCAAAGCGAAATATCTAAGATAGCATCAAGAAAGATCGTTCATAAACTAGTAGAAGAAAGACAAGTAAAAGTTGTTCCCAAGCCCGAACCTGTGGCGCCAGCGCCAAAGGTTACCAGACATGTATTACACGAAGAAGATTTTGTAGAAGAGGTTAAGGCAGTCAAGCCGGAAGCATCAACACCAATAAATCCGAATATTGAGCCCTTGGATCAGGTAGTGACTTTTGAAGAGGTAGAGCCCGCTAAACCCGTGCAGGAAGAGGTCAATGATATGCCTGTGCAATTTGAGCATGTGAAAGCGCCAGCTGTTGAGCAAGATTTTGAGATCACCAATATTACGCCTAAAGAAGAGCTCAAAGAGATCACTGAGGAGGATAAAAAGGATCAATTCTCATTCACCTTTGATCTTCCGATTCAAAATATTCAGAAGGAAGAAATAGAAGAAGTAAGAACGCTGGAGAATTTTAACATCAATGATATTGAGATTGTGGGTCTTGAAGAGATCATACCTGAACCTAAAGTGACTCCTTTGAATGATGATACTATTCGCCATACTCTTGAGGATGAATTTGCTGCGGAAATCAATGCCCTGAAAAGTATCTCAGGCGAAGAAAAGGCAGAAGAGGAAGAAATGCATTTCGAGTTGAAAATTGCCAAAGAGGATGTAACAGGGAACAATGTGAAAGAGGTGATTGCAGATAAAGATGTTTCACCTATGAATCTCACAATTGCCGAATTGCGCAACAGGGCGGAGATCAGAAGAAAGAAAATGAAAGATTTCAATTATAAATTTATCAATAAATTGAATCACCATATTGATGATATAGAAAGCGAACCTGCCTATAAGAGAATGGGCGTAAACTTAGATGATGTACCTAGTTCATCTGAAACAGACAAGAATAAATCAAGAATGACTTTAGGAACGGATGACAATGATGAGATCCAGCTAAGGTCGAACAATTCTTTTTTGCACGATAATGTTGATTAGTTTTTAGTTTTAGTTAGTGGGAAAGTCCGGAGTAAATATTTTATTTTACTCCGGATTTTTTGTTGTTAGGCTGAAGGGTTTAATTCTCAGCTCCGATCGCTTCACTTCCGATTACCTCATAAAAAAAGGCGACCCTAAGGCCGCCTTTTTTATGATTATAATAGTAAATTTTAGTCTTCTAAACTTACCACTTCTTCCTCGGCCATTAGGGCAAAGAACTTGTTAAGGTTAGGCATGATGATGATATTGGTACGTCTGTTTCTTGCTCTGTTCTTGTAACTAGAGTTATCAGTCAAAGGAACATATGAACTTCTTCCAGAAGGAATTAACCTCGCTGGATCAACCTTGTATTTGTTTTGAAGGATTCTGACAACAGAAGTAGACCTTTTTACACTTAGGTCCCAGTTGTCAAGGATTGTTTCTGTATGTATACCCTTAGAATCTGTATGCCCTTCAATCATTATATCAATACTTGGTTCTGCATTGATCACATCAGCTAATTTAGCCAATAACGGATATGCCTTTGAACTAATATTATAACTTCCTGATCTAAATAATAAGCTGTCAGCAACTGAGATCATTACAACAGTTTGATCGATACTTACATCAATATCTCCATCATTGTCTATATTGTTAGCATTGATAGATTTTTCTAATTTATATGTAATAGCAACATTCATAGAATCTTTTAACGTTGTTGCACCTTCTAGAGCTTCAGGAGGTAATTTAGCTAAAGTTTCTCTAAGGTTTGCTTTCATGTTTTCAGACATAACAGCTGAATTGTCGGCCAACATATCCATTTTTTGATTGTTGCTTTCTGTCAGGCTAGTGTTGTCAGATTGCAATGAATTGATCTGTGTGTTATATACTTCAACTCTCTTTTCAATTTTAGCAAATTTTGCTTCTAACTCATCTTTTTCAACAGTTGTTTTCTGCAATTCTCCCCTTGTCTCCGTTAGATCTTCCTCTAGAGCCACGTATTTCTTTTTAGACACGCATGACACCATTATTGTTGTCATTACCAGTAGTGCAAGAATTTTTTTCATCATAATTAAATTTTTAGGTTACTTTAGTTTTTAGTGTTAGATAATTTGAACAGTTTTATATTTTCCTGTTCTAATTTTTAATAAGGCGTAAAAGTAGATGTGAAATCTGAAGAGAATCTTAACATTGTGCGAAAGACGAAGAAAATATATTAAAATCTGCAAAGACTTATGAACAATTGTATCATAGCACTTTAACAATAGATGAAAAAAATAGAAAAGGAGGTGTGATTTTAATCACACCTCCTTTTTTAAAATAGTATAGACTACTAAACTCCAGGAAGATCTCCTTGCCCTTTAATTGGCAGATTGCTATCTCCCATAAGAAAGATGTCTACTTGTCTGGCAGCTTCTCTTCCTTCATTGATGGCCCACACAATCAAAGATTGCCCTCGTCTCATGTCACCGGCGGTGAATATATGAGGTACATTGGTTTGGTAATTTTTAGCTTGATAATTGGTTCTTGCATCCAGTTCCAGGCCAAGTTGATCACTTAAGGTTGTTTCGGGGCCTGTAAATCCTAAGGCAAGTAATACAAGGTCACAAGGCCAGGTTTTTTCGCTGCCCTTTTTTTCTATAAGTTGTGGTCTTTGGCCAGGTACTATTTTCCATTCAATTTCAACCGTTTTTAAGGCGATCAATTCATTTTTGTCATTGGTAATATATTCTTTGGTATTGATCAACCAGCTTCGTTCACACCCTTCTTCAATTGAAGAAGAAGTTTTAAGCTGCAAAGGCCAAAATGGCCAAGGTGTTGAATCACTTCTTGATAAAGGAGGTTTGGGCATGATCTCAAAATTGGTAACAGATTTGGCACCCTGACGGTTAGAAGTTCCCACACAGTCGGATCCCGTATCTCCACCACCTATTACGATAACATCTTTACCTTCGGCAGATATAGCTTCTCCTTCGAATGGACTTCCGAATAAGGTTTTTGTTTGCTGGGTTAGAAAATCCATTGCCTGAACCACACCTTTGGCATCTGCCCCTTTGGTAGGTAAAGAACGACTTTTGGTAGCGCCTCCACAAAGTACTAAAGCGTCAAAATCGTCAAGCTTTTCAATCGGATAATTTTCACCAATATTGGCATGACATATAAAAGAAATACCTTCTTCTTTTAAAATTGTAACCCTACGATCAATGATTACTTTTTCCATCTTGAAATTTGGAATACCATATCTTAAAAGTCCTCCAATTTCATCATCTCTTTCAAAAACAGTCACCAGATGGCCAGCTCTATTTAATTGTTGTGCTGCAGCTAAGCCTGCAGGCCCCGAACCTACTACTGCAACTGTTTTACCGGTTCTTTCCTTAGGAGGATTTGCTACAATCCATCCTTCTTCAAACCCTTTTTCAATAATATTTTTTTCAATATTTTCAATAGATATAGGATCTTCAATCAAACCAAGTACACAAGCTTTTTCGCAAGGAGCAGGACAAAGCCTTCCCGTAAACTCGGGAAAGTTATTTGTAGAATGAAGGATTTCAAGTGCTTTTTTCCATTCTCCCCGATAAACAAGATCATTAAAATCAGGAATTAAATTACCTAACGGACAACCGCTATGACAAAACGGAATACCGCAATCCATGCATCTGGATCCTTGTTTTTTAAGTTCCTCCTCAGGAAGCTTAACCGTGAATTCCCTAAAATCTTTCAGTCTATCCTTTACAGCCCTATTTTTCTCATCGACTCTATCAAACTCAATAAATCCTGTTATTTTTCCCATAATTAAACTGTTTGTTTTGCTACTGTTTCTTCCTCTATTCTAGCAAGCGCTTTCTTATAATCCGTTGGTATAACTTTGATGAAGTGGTTCAGCTGTTTATCCCAATCTTCCAGAATCATCAAAGCCTTGGTGCTTTCTGTTGAATGATAATGGTTTTGGATGAGCTCAAACAATTCTTGAGCATCCGCTACTGACGGTTTTTCAAGTTCTACCATTTCCATATTACACAGACCACTGACAAACTTTTTGTCAGGGTCGTATATGTAGGCAATTCCACCACTCATACCTGCGGCAAAATTTCTACCTGTTTTACCAAGAATCACAACCCTTCCGCCGGTCATATATTCACATCCGTGATCACCAACACCCTCAACAACCGCCGTAATTCCCGAATTTCTTACGCAAAATCGTTCTCCGGCAACACCATTGATATAGGCTTCACCTTTGGTAGCTCCATAGAAACATACGTTACCAATGATGATATTTTCATCAGCAATAAAAGTGGCTTTTTCAGGTTTTTTGACAATTATTTTAGCTCCGGAAAGACCTTTGCCGAGGTAATCATTGGTATTCCCTTCCAGATTTAAGGTAAGTCCCTTGGTGGCAAAGGCGCCAAAACTCTGACCCGCAGATCCTGTAAAATTAATTTGAAGCGTATTGTTTGGTAAACCATTTACGCCGTAAATTTTAGAGATTTCATTACTGATTATGGCTCCTACCGACCTGTCTGTGTTGGCAATTGGATAACTCAATTGCATTTTTTCTTTTCTATAAATTGCAGGGTGTGCATCCTGAATGATGCGGAAATCTATGGCATTTTCTATTTCATGATGCTGCTTTTCAGTATTTCTGATCACCTTATCATGATAATTAGAAGGCTGGTATAAAATACCAGATAGATCTAGTCCCTGCGCTTTGTACTGTTCAACTGCTGTTTTAGCATTGATCTTTTGAGACTGACCAATCATTTCCTTAATAGTTCTAAAGCCTAAAGAAGCCATAATCTGTCTAAGTTCTTCTGCAACGAAATACATAAAGTTGATCACATGCTCTGGGGTGCCTTTAAAGTTCTTTCTTAATTCAGGATCTTGAGTGGCAATACCTACCGGGCAGGTATTCAGATGACATTTTCTCATCATGATACAGCCTGAAGCAACCAATGGTGCTGTGGCGAAACCAAATTCTTCAGCCCCAAGTAAACAAGCAATTGCAACATCTCGGCCAGTTTTTAATTGACCATCACATTCTAATACTACACGACTTCTAAGGTCGTTTAATACTAAAGTTTGTTGTGCTTCAGCTATTCCAAGTTCCCAAGGAAGTCCGGCATGTTTTAAAGATGTTAAAGGAGAGGCACCAGTTCCTCCGTCATAACCAGATACAAGAATAACATCGGCCTTGGCTTTAGCAACTCCGGCTGCAATAGTACCCACACCTACTTCAGAAACGAGTTTTACATTGATTCTTGCTTCTCGGTTTGCGTTTTTAAGGTCAAATATCAATTGAGATAAATCTTCAATTGAATAGATGTCATGATGTGGTGGAGGAGAGATCAACCCAACATAAGGAGTTGAATTTCTCACTTCTGCAATCCATGGAAAGACCTTTTCCCCGGGTAATTGTCCTCCTTCTCCAGGTTTGGCTCCCTGAGCCATTTTTATTTGTATTTCCTGGGCGTTGGTCAGGTAGTTACTTGATACTCCGAACCTACCAGAGGCAACCTGTTTGATCGCGCTGTTTCGGCTATCTCCGTTCAAATCTTTTCTAAATCTCCTCAAGTCTTCACCACCTTCACCAGAATTGCTCTTTCCACCAATTCGATTCATTGCAATAGCCAGGTTTTCATGAGCTTCTTGACTGATAGACCCATATGACATGGCTCCCGTTTTGAATCGCTTCACAATTTCTGTCCATGGTTCCACTTCTTCCAATGGAATCGGATCAAGGTTTTTAAATTCGAACAATCCTCTGAGCGTCATCAGATTTTCACTTTGCTCGTTGATCATTTGTGCATACTCTGCATAACTCTCAGTATTGTTAGATCGAACTGCCTGCTGTAATTTTGACACCGTGGTAGGGTTAAACATATGTCTTTCCCCATTCCTTCTCCATCTGTAGTCTCCTCCGATATCTAATTTTAGATTTTTGTCAATCTTATCGTTGAAAAAGGCATTTTTATGTCGTTTTGAAATTTCTCTTTCTATCTCATACAATCCAATTCCTTCAATTCTTGAAGGTGTATTTGGGAAGTATTTATTGGTGAATTTTGTATTCAGGCCTAAAATCTCAAAAATCTGAGAAGCCCTGTAAGAATGAAGAGTTGAAATTCCAATCTTATTCATGATCTTGAGAATTCCTTTTCCAATAGCCTTATTGAAATTCTGTACGGCCTCTTCAGCGTCAATACCTGATATAGATCCCGAATTTACTTTTTCACGGATGATCTCGTTGACCATATAAGGGTTAATCGCACTGGCGCCATATCCGAAAAGCGTTGCAAAATGATGCGGTTCACGCGGTTCTGCAGATTCTATAATGATGCCGAATTTTGAACGTTTCTTAGCATCATTCAAGGAATGATGCAGAAAAGAACAAGCTAAAAGTGCGGGGATAGGACCATTAACCTTATCCGCTCCTCGATCAGTCAGAATGATAATATTGTATCCTTCAGCTACAGCTTTGCAAGCTTTTTCAACGATTAGTTCAAGTGCCTTTTCAAGGGCATTCAGACCACGTTTGATGTCATACAGCATGGGAATTTCATATGCCTTATAATCAGGGTGATCAATATTTTTAATTTTATCCAAATCATTATTAGAAATGACAGGATTTTGAATCTTTAATTTCTTGCAATGATCTGAAGATGTTGTAAAAATATTTCTATCCTCACCCACTGCAAGACTGATATCTGTAATGATTTCTTCTCTAATTCCATCTAGTGGCGGGTTGGTCACCTGGGCAAATAACTGTTTAAAGTAATTGTACAATAACTGATGTTTGTCTGAAAGAATAGCAAGAGGGGTGTCAGTTCCCATAGATCCTAATGTTTCCTTCCCACTCTTGCACATCGGTGTAATGACGGTATCAATGTCTTCCATCGTATACCCAAACATGCGCTGTCTTGTTTTATATGGGGTAAGTTCGATAGGGCATTTATTTCCCGTATAAGGGACTTCTGCCAAATGCAGGAGGTTTTCATTAAGCCATTGTCTGTATGGGTGCTTTTTGGTTACCTCATTTTTAACTTCTTCATCTTCAATTATCTTTCCTGCGTTCATATCAACAAGGAATATTTTTCCAGGTTCGAGTCTACCATGTCTTACCACATCTTCTGGTTTGATGTCTAATACACCAATCTCTGATGACATAATCACATAACCTCCTTTGGTTACCGTAAAGCGCGATGGTCTTAAACCATTTCGATCAAGCAGGGCACCAATATAATTCCCATCAGTAAAAGGGACTGAAGCAGGCCCATCCCAAGGTTCCATGATACAGGAGTTGTATTCATAAAATGCCTTTTTCTCATCAGGCATGGTAGTATCTTTTTCCCATGCTTCCGGAACCATCATCATCATAACTTCAGGTAAAGAACGACCTGTCATCAATAATAATTCCACTGCCATATCCATAGAGGCTGAATCGGATTTCTTTTCCAGTATAATTGGATAAAGTTTCTTGATCTCATCTCCAAAAAGATCACTCTTCATCAGCTCCTCTCTCGCTCTCATTCGGCTTATATTACCTCTTAAGGTATTGATCTCTCCATTATGACACATAAACCTGAATGGTTGAGCAAGATCCCATGAAGGCGCTGTATTGGTTGAAAAACGTTGGTGTACTAAAGCGAGCCTCGTTACGAGGTCATGATCAGATAAATCTGAATAGTAATTCCTAATATCCTCAGGAATCAATAATCCTTTGTAGATAAGCGTTGTAGTCGAAAAACTGGGGATGTAAAACTGATTCGCATGTTTTAACTTAGAGGAGTTGATCTTGTGTTCTGCAATTTTTCTGGCAGCATATACCTTGGCGTTAAAGGCCAATGCATCCAGTTCCTGTCCATTTTTACCAACGAACACTTGCTTTATATAAGGTTCCGTAGACTCAGCAATTCGGCCAAGATGTTCAGGGTTCACAGGCACTTCTCTCCAGCCTAATACTTCCAGTCCTTGGTTTTTGATTTCTGTTTCCAGGGCATCGATACAATAGGTATACTGATTGATCCCTTTTGGTAAAAAGATCATTCCTACCGCATATTCCCTTTGCTCAGGAAGTTTGAAATCACATGCTTTTTGAAAGAATTTATGAGGAATCTCAATGAGTATTCCGGCTCCGTCACCAGTCTTTCCGTCAGCACTTACAGCTCCTCTGTGCTCAAGTTTTATGAGTATTTCAAGAGCATCATGAATAATGCTGTTAGTTTTTTCTCCATTAAGACTGCAAATAAAACCAGCTCCACAATTGTCATGCTCAAATTCCGGTAAATAAACACCTTGTTTTTCGTACGCCATAATTAGTAAATTTTCACAAAAATAGCGAAATCTATATATATAAATCAAAGAAAAGTGTAAAACCAAAGAAGAAATGCAAAATTACAATTTAACCGTTGTAAAACTGTGGATATGTTAAAATCATCAGGAAATATTGATAATTTGTAAACAGATATTTAAGGTTTTCAGGTTAAAAGATCCTGCAGAGCTGTTCGAAGTTTTGGGTATTTAAACTGATAGTTAGTTTTTAGTATCTTCTCGACTGATACGCTGCTACCTTCTGTCAATAGCACAGCTCGGCTTCCTAACATGATTTTTAAAACCCATGAGGGCACTTTTGGCAGCCATATGCGTTTGCCTAGTACATCGGCAATTTGAGTAGAAAATTCCAAATTACTTGCGGGCTCAGGTGCGCAGCAATTATAGGGACCTTCCATTTGATAAGATTGTATGGCTTGTAAAACAATATGAGTTAGATCCGTGATGTGGATCCATGGAATAATCTGTTTGCCAGTGCCAAGAGCCGCTCCCAGGTTCCAGTGAAAAGGCTGTGCCATTTTTTCAAGTGCTCCTCCTTTTTTCATAAGCACGATCCCAATTCTTAAATTAACTGTTCTTATGCCTAAGTCCTGAAATCGATTTACAGATGCTTCCCAAGCTTTACAAACAGAAGCAACAAAATCATTACCGGGTTGGTCTTCTTCTTTAAAAACGGTATCAGTTGTGGTTTGCCCATAATAGCCAACGGCGGACGCCGAAATAATCCCCTTAACTTCGTGCTTTGATGTTGAAAGCGCTTTAAATAAAAGATTCGTAGTTTTTACCCGGCTATCAAGGATTTCTTTTTTTCTGGATTCAGACCATCTTTTATCCGCTATTCCTGCTCCGGCCAGATGTATGATATAGTCACAGTCTGTAAATGCCTCCTTATCTATGAGCTGATGCTCTTGATCCCAAAGGTAGGTCTTGTATTTCGACTTGTCGTTTTTACTCCGACTCAAGATACTTACTTCAATGTTTTGCTCACTTAGAAAGGCACATAGCTGTCGCCCAACGGCGCCAGTACCTCCGGTAATAAGAACTTTTACAGGCATAGATTTATATTATTGGAGAAGTGATCTGGAGATTACAATCTTTTGGATCTCTGAAGTACCTTCATAGATCTGGGTAATCTTTGCATCTCTCATCAGTCTTTCAACATGGTATTCTTTGACAAAACCATAACCTCCGTGAATTTGAACAGCTTCAACCGTATTTCTCATGGCCATATCAGCTGCATATAATTTCGCCATGGCTCCTGATTGTGTATAGTCCTTTTTTTCATCCTTATCACAAGCAGCTTTTAAGCATAGCAGGCGGGCTACTTCGATTTCGGTTGCCATATCTGCCAGTTTAAATGCGATGGCCTGATGTTTGCTGATCTCTTTTCCAAAAGCCTTTCGCTCTTTTGAATATTGCAGTGCCAGTTCAAAAGCGCCTGAAGCAATCCCCAAGGCTTGAGAGGCAATGCCAATCCTTCCTCCGGCAAGGGTTTTCATTGCGAAAGTAAAACCAAACCCATCTTCACCTATTCGATTTTCTTTTGGAACCTTAACATCATTAAACATTAAGGAATGGGTGTCTGATCCTCTAATCCCTAGTTTGTTTTCTTTAAGTCCAACGACAAAGCCTTCCGTACCCTTTTCTATAATCAGCGCATTGATTCCTTTATGTCCTTTTTCAACATTTGTTTGACAGATCACAAGATATACACTGGCAGTACTGCCATTAGTGATCCAGTTTTTAGTGCCGTTCACCACGTAATGATCTCCCTTGTCAATGGCAGTAGTTTTTTGAGAAGTTGCATCACTTCCTGCTTCAGGCTCGCTCAGGCAGAAAGCACCTATTATTTCTCCCGTCGCCAAAGGAATGAGGTATTTTTGTTTTTGAGCTTCCGTCCCAAAATTTTCCAAACCCCAGCAAACCAATGAATTGTTTACTGACATCACGACAGATGCAGAGGCATCCACCTTGGAAATCTCCTCCATAGCAAGAACGTAGGATACCGTATCCATTCCGCCACCGCCATATTGAGGATCGGTCATCATACCTAGAAAACCAAGTTCTCCCATTTTTTTTATCTGCTCATGCGGGAATTCCTGTTTTTCATCTCTTTCGATAACACCTGGTAATAATTCATTTTTGGCAAAATCACGAGCCGCATCACGTATCATGATTTGTTCTTCAGTAAGGGTAAAATCCATGGATAAAAATGACTTAATTAATTATAAATTGAATTGCTCAAAGATAGTCAAATTATCAAAATGTATTTGTAATTTTACAGGATATGATTGATAAAAATTGGTATGTAATTGGATTGATGAGTGGCACTTCACTTGATGGAGTAGATTTAGCATATGTCAAAATAAGTAGAAATAGAGGTTATCATTTTGAAATATTGAAAACAAAATCGGTTGATTATTCCGAAATATGGAAAAAAAGATTGCAGAATGCATTTGGTTACAAAGGTGAAAAATTAACAAAACTTCATGTTGATTACGGAATATTTCTAGGAGAATTAGCAAGTGATTTTATAATGAAAAACAAGGTAGAAAATCTTGATTTTATCGCTTCTCATGGTCATACAATTTTTCATGATCCAAGTCAACATTATACCTTGCAAATTGGAAGTGGCGCTCATCTCGCGAGTCGAGCCGGAGTGAAGGTGATCTGTGATTTTAGGATGCAGGATGTGGCTCTGGGAGGACAGGGCGCACCCCTCGTTCCTATAGGAGATCATTTATTATTCTCTGATTATGATTTCTGCCTCAATATTGGTGGTTTTGCTAATATTTCCTATGACAACGGTGACGAAAGAATTGCCTATGATATATGTCCTACCAATATTGTTTTGAATCATTTTACCCGCCAGCAAGGTTTTGACTACGATGATAAAGGAAGTATGGCCTCAAAAGGCCAGATTAATGAAGAACTTTTGATGAAATTAAATGGTTTGGAGTTTTATGAGCAGGAGCAACCTAAGTCACTTGGTTATGAGTTTATAGTAGACACCATTTTGCCAATTTTCACAAATTTTGATTTGACATTGGAAGACAAGCTCAGAACATTTGTAGAACATAGTGCTATTCAAATCTCGGCGAACATCAATGAAGTTTCGGCCAATTTTGATAAAGAAGAACTGCAAGTTCTTATTACAGGGGGTGGAGCCTTTAATGATTTTATGATTAAAAGAATCAAAGACCTGACCAATGCACTCATAGTGATCCCATCTAAAGAGATCATCGAGTTTAAGGAGGCCTTGCTATTTGCTTTTCTGGGGGTGTTAAAAGATCAGCAAGAGGTCAATTGCTTAAGGAGTGTGACAGGAGCATCTAAAGACCACAGCAGTGGTGTTATTTATAATGTATAAACCCTAAGATGGAAGAACCATGAAAGAACTTTTAAAAAAATACGAAAATAAAGAGCCTGAAATTGTCTTTCACTGGAGAGATCGCGAGACAGAAGCAGAGGGTTGGACCGTTATCAATTCTTTAAGAGGAGGAGCAGCAGGAGGAGGAACTAGGATGCGTAAAGGTTTGGATATGAATGAGGTCTTGTCATTGGCAAAAACCATGGAAGTAAAATTCACAGTATCGGGCCCAAGTATAGGAGGTGCTAAATCAGGGATCAATTTTGATCCGAATGACCCTAGAAAGAGGGGTGTTCTCGAAAGGTGGTACAAAGCAGTAGCCCCCTTGTTAAAACATTATTACGGAACAGGTGGAGATTTGAATGTAGACGAAATCAACGATGTAATACCGCTTACTGAAAAATCAGGGGTCTGGCATCCCCAGGAAGGTGTTTTTAACGGTCATTTCAAACCAACAGAGGCAGAAAAAATCAACAGAATTGGGCAATTACGACATGGGGTAATCAAGGTGATAGAAGATAAACATTACTCTCCTGATCTCTCAAAAAAATACACTATTGCTGATATGCTTACGGGATTTGGTGTGGCTCAAGCGGTCAAACACTATTATGATATTTATGGAGGTGACATCAATGGTAAAAGGGCCATCGTTCAGGGATTTGGAAATGTTGGATCTGCTGCGGCTTACTACCTGACTCAGTTGGGAGCAAAGGTGGTTGGGATTATCGATAGAGTTGGAGGTGTAATTAATGAGGATGGTTATGATATGGACAGCATCAGAACAATGTTTTTAAACAAGAGGGGGAATATGCTTGTCACCGAAAAAATGATGTCATTTGAAGAAATTAATGAGAAGATTTGGTCTGTACCAGCTGAGATATTTATTCCGGCGGCTGCCTCTCGCCTGGTTACTAAAGATCAGGTAGAGAAAATGATTGGGGCCGGACTTGAGGTCATCTCTCCGGGTGCGAACGTTCCATTTGCTGACCAGGAAATCTTTTTTGGTTCCATTATGGAATTCACAGATCAGCAGGTAAGCTTGTTGCCTGATTTTATTTCTAATTGCGGTATTGCCAGGTTGTTTGCCTACTTGATGGAATCTAAAATTGATCTGCCCATGAGCGATCATTCAATCTTTGAGGACACTTCAAACACCATTAGATTAGCCCTTGAAAAGACCCATAGGCTGCACCCGTATAAAACAAATATATGTAAAACGGCTTTTGAAATTGCCCTACAGCAGTTGATCTAATATAGCTAATGATCACATTTTTAATTAAGTGAATCTGGATTTAGTAAACAAGGTCTAGTTATAGATCAGTGCTAAGTCAGGTAAAAAATTTATTGAATTTTAAGTAGATTTTGAGTCGGTTCATTATGATAAATTATTATATTTAGCCATTAAACTGAAATAAATGGAATCACTGGTCATAATCGTTTTCGTATTAGGATATCTCGCAATTACTTTAGAACACAATTTGAAAATAGACAAATTGATTCCCGCTTTGGGAATGATGGCTGTTATTTGGGCGTTGATATCATTGGGACATCTTAATGTGTTTGAAGTGAATACCGCTGAACTTAGGCTGGAGCCTACTCATTTGGATGAAATCCTGCTACATCATTTAGGTAAAACTGCTGAAATACTGGTATTCCTTATTGGAGCCATGACCATAGTTGAAATCATTGATTATTTCAATGGTTTTTCTGCCATCAAAGGATTTGTAAAAACAAACTCCAAAGTAAGACTCTTGTGGATTTTTTCAATATTGGCTTTTATTCTTTCCGCGATCATAGATAACTTGACAGCTACCATTGTATTGATTACCATCTTGAGAAAAATCGTTAAGGAAAAAGAAGATAGATTGTGGTTTGCAGGATTGATCGTAATCGCTGCAAATGCAGGAGGTGCATGGTCTCCAATTGGAGACGTGACTACTACGATGTTGTGGATAGGGAAAAAAGTAACGACGGTTAATTTGATTAAGTACCTCTTCCTTCCTTCACTTTTATGTATGGTTATTCCTGCGCTAATTGCTTCTCGATTGCCTGCGTTTAAGGGTACTATTGAAACTGTTGAAGGGAAAGACGATGAAAAGGTAGATGAGTACAGCAAAATCATGCTGTATCTTGGTTTAAGCGCCATTGTATTTGTTCCCATTTTTAAAACAGTTACGCACTTACCACCCTATGTGGGAATGATGCTTTCACTTGCAGTGGTTGCCATATTTGCTGAGATCTATTCAAATGCAAGATTTTCACTAACCACTGTAGATGTGGATTCTGATGAGGCAAGTCATTATAGTCCGGTTCATAAGGCTTTGTCGGGTATTGAATTGCCCAGTATATTGTTTTTTCTAGGAATCTTAATGGCCGTTGCAGGACTTGAATCATTGGGTGTTCTGTTTAATTTCGCTAATGATATGAACGCTTCTGTACCCATGTTAGGTACTGAGCCTGTCATTGCAGGTTATAATGTTTCTGATTTGGTTGTAATGCTGATGGGGGTTGCCTCTGCTGTCATAGATAACGTACCTTTGGTTGCGGCGAGTATTGGAATGTTCTCTGACCCAGTTGATAGTCCTCTGTGGCACTTTATAGCTTTTGCAGCAGGGACAGGTGGGAGTATGCTCATCATTGGTTCAGCAGCAGGAGTTGTTGCCATGGGTATGGAAAAAATTAATTTTTTCTGGTATATGAAGAAAATTGCATGGCTGGCGTTGATAGGTTTTTTGGTAGGTTCAGCCTGTTTTATGTTCCTCAGATCCTTTATTTAAAACTTTAAGAAAATTTTCACATTTTCGAAACAATTTAAGAGCGATTGTATCGTTCCGCCTGTGTTACTCATTAATTAAGAAATATGTCATTATTTTTACTTCAGGATCCCGATACGACACCTGAAAACCTAGAAGAAGTTATCTCGGAGGAAAAAACCTTATCGATATTTAATCTCATTATGGAAGGGGGCCTTGGAGGGCAAATTATTATAGCTTTATTGTTTGTTTTGCTCCTGATTGGTCTTTATATCTACTTTGAGCGATTTTTAGCGATCAAAGCAGCAAGTACAATTGATAAAAACTATATGAACCAGATCAGGGATAACATCCTGAGTGGTAATTTAGAAGCAGCTAAAATTTTGAGTCAGAGTAACAAAACTCCTGTGGCAAGATTGATTGAAAAGGGAATATCGAGAATTGGAAAACCATTGGATGATATCAATACTGCAATTGAGAATGCCGGAAAACTTGAAATTTATAAGCTTGAAAGAAACGTCAGTGTTCTTGCAACTATTGCGGGGGCCGCACCAATGATTGGATTTCTGGGCACTGTGATCGGGATGATTATTGCCATCCATGAAATTGCTAATTCAGGAGGTCAAATTGACATAAAAATGTTGAGTGATGGCTTATACACAGCTATGACCACAACAGTTGCAGGTCTTATCGTTGGGATCATTGCCTATATTTCTTATAATCATCTTATTGTAAGAACCAATAAAGTAGTGTATCAAATGGAAGCCAATTCACTGGAATTTCTTGATCTGTTGAACGAGCCAATATAACTGTATTATTTTCTAGATGAATTTAGGAGGAAGAAATAAAATTAACCCAAATTTCAATATGTCGTCTATGACGGATATTGTTTTTTTGCTTTTGATCTTTTTTATGTTGACTTCTACATTGGTCACGGTAAATGCTTTGGATATTATTTTGCCAAAGGCTCAAGGTAAAACCGAGAATAATAGATCAACTGCGGTTAGTATTACTAAGAAGCTGGATTTTTATATCGATAAGAAAAAGGTCAAAGAAAGTGAGGTAGAAAAATACCTGCTTGATATACTCAAAGCAAGCGATCAACCTACTATCGTATTAAGGGCCGAGGAAGGTGTTCCAATTGAAAAGGCGGTAAAAGTGCTCGACATTGCGAACCGAAACAAGATCAAGGTAGTTTTAGCCGTGAGACCCAAATAGATATCAATGGCTTTCCTAGATACAGTTCATAAGCGTAAATCAGCAGTAATGACTTCCATTATCGCTGCGATCATTCTTGTGCTGATATTTATGTTTGGTTTAACCTATTTGGATCCACCAGAGGAATTCGGGATTGCAGTTAATTTTGGAACTACAGATTATGGAAGTGGTAATCAGCAACCAATTGAGGCGCTGAAACCCGCAGCTCAATCAGAACCTGAAACAGAAAACACCGAGCAACCTATTGAAGAAGTAGTGGAAGAGGTGCAGGAAGAAGTTGCAGAACCTAGTGCAGCACCCGAAGAAACTTCTGAAGAGGTAATCACTCAGGCCAATGAGGAAGCTATTGCCATTAAGAAAAGGGAAGACGCAAAAAAACGTAAAGAGGCAGAAGCCAAGAAGGAAGCCGATAGAAAGGCTGAGGCAGAAAGAAAAGCTGAAGCAGAGAAGAAGGTAGAAGCTGAACGTCAGCGTATCGCTGAGCAAGAAAGAATAGAGAAGGATAGAAAACAAAAAGAAGCTAAAAGGAAAAGCGCTGATGCATTGATGGGCGGATTTAGCGATAGTAATGGCAAAGCGGATGGAGGAGAAGGAGATGATGATAAAGCCGGAGATAAGGGTAAAGTTACAGGTGATCCGAATGCCAGTGGTTATTATGGAATAGGTGGTGATGGTAGTGGTGGAAATTACAGATTAAGTAATCGGAATGCATTAAATAGGCCAAAACCAGACTATCCGTGTAATGAAGAAGGAAAGGTGGTTGTGAAGATAACAGTTGATCAAACAGGAAGGGTTATCGCCGCTGAACCAGGTGCAAAAGGAACGACGAATACGGCCTCTTGCTTATTGATCGAAGCTAAAGAAGCAGCTTTAAAGACTAAATTTAATGCCGACAGTAAGGCACCTCCCAAACAAGTCGGTGCAATTATTTATAACTTCTCTTTATCGGATTAATTTTGAACTACCAGGATACTTTAGATTGGATGTTTTCCAGACTTCCGATGTTTCAAAGACAAGGGAGTACGGCTTTTAAAAAGGACCTTACCAATATAAAGGCGTTTTGCAAAGTACTGAAGGAACCTCAAAATGCATATCCCTGCATTCATGTAGCGGGTACCAACGGGAAAGGATCCACAAGTCATATGATCGCTTCTGTTTTGCAAACAGCAGGTTATAAGGTAGGTCTCTATACTTCACCTCACTTAAAGGATTTCAGAGAAAGGATCAGGGTCAATGGAGAACCAATAACCGAGGTAGCAGTAATTGATTTTATAGAAACACATCAATCTTTTTTAGAACATCAGCAACTCTCATTTTTCGAATTGACCGTAGGCATGGCCTTTGATTATTTGGCTACTGAGAAAGTTGATATTGCTGTTATTGAAGTTGGGCTGGGAGGAAGGTTGGATTCAACAAATATTATTAATCCCTTAATTTCAGTCATTACAAATATAGGACTCGATCATACACAGTTTTTGGGGGAAACCCTAAAGGAGATTGCCTATGAAAAGGGAGGGATCATCAAGCCAGATACGCCTGTGGTTATTGGTGAATATCAGGAAGAAGTTATTAAGGTTTTTCAAGAGCTGGCTCAAGCTGCTCAAGCGCCGATGTTTCTAGCTGATAAATTGATAAATGATGATTTTGAAACCGATCTTTTGGGTAGCTATCAAGTAAAGAATATAAAAACAGCAGTTCAAAGCCTTAGACTTCTTGATAAAATGAACTTTACTATTGGTATTGAACATATAAAAGAAGGCCTGAAAGCCGTTTCTCAAAATACTGGTCTTAAAGGGCGCTGGCAATTACTGGGTGAGAATCCTAAAGTTGTTTGCGATACCGCGCATAACAGAGAGGGGCTGAACCTTGTTATGTCTCAACTCAACAAAGAGAAATTTGAAACATTACATATTGTTCTGGGTCTAGTGAATGATAAAAACCTCAAAAGTATATTGCCAATTTTCCCCAAGAAAGCGAAATATTATTTTTGTAGGCCCGATATTCCGAGAGGTTTGGCAGCTGAGGTATTAAAGGAGGAGGCAGTTAATTATGGTCTTCATGGATTGGTATTTGATTCGGTTGCATTAGCTTACGAATCAGCAGTTCATAATGCTTCTCCCAAGGACTTTATATACATTGGAGGAAGTACTTTTGTAGTTGCTGAACTTGACTTGTAATTTTTATCCTCTCTTTACAGTGCTATAAACAGTTAGAAAAATACATTTTATATAAATGTTCCCCTTTTATAAAAGGAAGTTTTTTTAATCTGAGCAAAAGCCCTAAAAATTAATTAAAAATGTTTGCCAGTACGAAAAACTAAATTATATTTGCATCCGCTTAGGGCAATTAGCTCAGTTGGTTCAGAGCACCTCGTTTACACCGAGGGGGTCGGGGGTTCGA